>Ga0164242_10007342_pt1 | contig 12076 bp, 4 predicted proteins | sample OricomgcompostMG_FD_108783 | JGI IMG/M metagenome (GOLD analysis project Ga0164242, IMG submission 108783) | Miracle-Growth compost microbial communities from Emeryville, California, USA - Original compost - Miracle growth compost (MG) ... | reverse complement strand
GGTGGCTTCGTGTGCGTCGAGCAGCAGGGCCAGGCGCTGGGCCAGTTCCGGCGATTCGGCCTGCAGGGCGCGCAGGGCCGCGGCGCGCTGTTCGTGGCTCGCTTCGGCCAGCTCGGCGAAGCGCCGCTCCAGTTCGGCGGGATCGATGTCCATCAGGCAGGGTCCCTCAGGGTGGCGGCGAGCCAGGCGCGGCCGAAGGCGAGGTCGCGCTTGGCGGTAGCCAGGCTGACGCGCAGCGTGTCGGCCAGTTCGTGCAGGTCCAGGCCCGCGAAGGCGCGCAGCACCACCGCCTCGGCGACGCGGGGATGGCCCGAGGCCAGGGCGTCGAGGGCGCGGTCGAGGTCCAGCAATTGGGTATCGTCGAGCGCGTGTTGCTGCGCGCCGTTTCCCGCCAGCGACACGGTGATCGTCTGCATCACGCCGTAGCGTTTCTGCGACAGCCGCTCGCGCGCCTGGTCGATCAGCAGGTGGCGCATCGCCACCGAGGCGAGGCGCAGGAAGCTGTTGCGGTCGGCGATGTGGGCGCCGGAGGGCTTCAGCCGCAACCAGGTCTCATGGACCAGCTCGGTGGGCGTGATGGTGGCGCGGGATTCGCGCGCCAGCCGTTGCGCGGCCATGCGCCGCAGTTCCGTGTAAACCGCTTCCAGCAGGCGGGCGTCGAGCCGCATCTCGCCGGATTGCAGCTGCCAGTCGCGCAGCCATTCGGTCAGCGGTTGTGTTTCGTCGCTGGATGTCACGCCTCCCCCGATGCGATCCGATCCTTCCCCATGAGCCGAATCGTAGCCGTGTTACGCCAGAGAGAACAACAGGAAAAGGAGGAAATAGCCCATTCCGGGTTCTCGATTGACCTCGAACACTAGAGCCGTGCACGGGAGAACGGCGCTCTATCGTTGTGAAAACCGGCCATGGCAGTTGCCTCGCATGGCGTCGGGTGGCCCGAGGCGAAAGCGCGGCTGCACGGCTTTCATGGCTTCAGGGCAGCCGGGGTTGCAAGACGTTTGCGCAGTTGCCTCGTGCGGGATGCCGGCCGGTTTTTCACCGGCTCGATGCCGCGCGGATTTCGCTCAGGGGATCGCCAAGATGAAAACGCGTTTCAGCGCTACCGGACTCCGCCTTGCGGCAGGGTTCGCGTTTGCCGTACTTCCGCTTCTGGCCATGACGGCCTGCTCGCACAGCGAAGGGCCCCCCGAAAGCCGGATTTCCAAGCTCCTCACGCTCAAGCTTCCCGACGGCCTGAAGGTGGACGACGTCGACATCCAGGTCGCCGAGAACGAAGGCACGAAGGTGGAGCCGCGCTACGAGACGCGCTCCAACATCAAGCTCGAATTCACCGATGACATCTACAAGGTCGTCGGCCATCTGGGCAGCGAGGATGTCGTCAAGAAAATCTATTCCCGGGGCGACGAGATCAAGGGCGTCCTGGTCACGACGGCGACGCCGCAGGGCGACGACGAGTGGAATATCCAGATCAAGCGGATCGACATTCCCGACATCGACGGCATGGCCAAGAGCAAGTTCCAGCCGGGCAGCTATGTCGAGCAGGGTTCGAGCGATTACGACGACCTGAAGGCGAAACTTGCGCAGGCGCAGAAGCAGGCGCAGGCGGATGCCCAAAAGGCGGCCGAAGCGCAGGCGCAGGCCGCCCGGGAAAAGGCCGATCAGGAAGCGCGCGACCGCGCCGCCAACATCGCCAGGCTCAGCGAGCTGATGAAAGGCACCTGGGTCGCCAAGTACCCGGCCTTCCACAACGGGTCGATGTGGGCGTCCAGGGGCAACCGGAAGCTGAGCATCGAGCTGACCTTCGACGATACCGACAGCGACATCGGCGAAGGTTCCGGCGTGTTCTACGACTACGAGTTGCCCGCGCATCAGGTCAGCGCGCCGATCGGCTACAAGCTCGATCCCTCGGGCCAGTTCGTGACGCTGAATTTCACCCGCAACCTGGCGCTGCAGGAGGGGGTGGACTTCAATACCGGCTCCGGCGACCAGTGGAAGATGACGCCGGACGGCAAGCTCTCGATCTCGGGCTACGGCAACAACTGGGTCATCCAGATGGAACGCAACGGCCCGGCGCTGAAGAAATTCAACACCGATGTCGCGGCCTTCAAGCACTACGCGGACGAAGAGCACGCCCTGGTCCTGAAATACAACGCCGCCAATGCGGATGGACGCTTCTACCAAACGCCGCTCGACAACCACACCTATGGCTACTTCTTCGTCACGGGCTCGCTGGACGGCGACGTATATGGCGACGGCATCTATGGCTACAGATCGACTGTCGGCGTGGCGGCCGTGCATGCCGGACTGCTGAAGAACGGGCAGTCGGGCGTGGTGCGCATCGATCGCAGCGACACCGAACGGAACTACGACCTGCGCGGCACCACCCGCAACGGGGTCACGTCGTCCCAGGGGCGTGCTTCGCGCCTGTACAAGCTCACCCTGGTCAAGGCGCTGCCGATGCCGCCGGGCCAGTGACGGTGGGGCCGCCATCGATGCGGGACCGTCATGCGAAGCCGCCATCCGTGCGCTGCGGCTTTGCCCCGGTCGACGGGACCGCCGGGCCCGTGTTGCGCGAACGCATGGGCTCCGGGGGTCGCCCGGCCGCAGGTTCAACGATTCCTTCCTTTCGCTTTTGCTGGAGACGGACATGACTACCAGGGCGGTTTTTTTCATGGCATTCGGACTGGCTTCGTCCCTGGCCTTGACGGCTTGCGGCGACACCACCCAATTCACCCGCACCATGCAGGGATTCACCAAGAAGGTGCAGAGCTTCACGGCGCACACCGACAGCCAGAACGGCCTGTTCAACAACAGCCGCGTCACGATGACGGGCAGCTACACGCTCGGCACGCTGAGCATCGCCGCGGACGAGTCGCGCCTGCTCACGCCGGTGCAACTGAAGAAGGCGCGAGACGACGTGCGGCTGGGCGGCACCTTCGCCCTCGAAGACCACGACGATGTGAAGACCGCCTACTGGATTCGCGTGGAAAAAGATTTCCAGCAGTTCACCACCGACAACGAGGTGCTGGTCTTCCGCATCCAAAACAAGAGCTATGACCCGGTCGACCTAGGCCAGGCGCATTTCCTGCTGCTCGACCCGAACGGTACGCGCAAGCCGCAGATGAGGCTTTCCGCCGATTCGCGCAAGCTGCTGGATGAAAATGCGCACTTCATCGCCGGCCCCGACAACCAGGTCGTCCAGTACACCTCGAACGGCCTGGGCGTGGTTCCGGAGCTGACCACGGTCTACCGCGCCGTGATTATTCCGGACATGAACCAGGGATCCTACACGGCGATGCTGCTACACGTGCCGGGCGCGGCGGGCAAGGCGCCCGGCGGCCGGCTCACGTTCGCCGTGCACAAACGCTGACGGCACTCTTCGCGGGGCGAGAAGGCATGCGCCCCGCCAACACCATGCAGACGTATGGACGTCTGTTCTTCGAAACGCTTCAGGGGAAACATCATGGTCGGCAGGAAGATCGATGGCGCAAAAGGCGCCGCCACCCGCATGCATGCCATGCGCCGCCCCCTGGCCACGGCCGTGGCCATGGGGTTGCTGATGGGCATGGCCGCGCCCGCCGCGCAGGCCGTCGACAGCCACTGGCGGGGAACCGTCTCCACGGACTGGAGCGATGTGGCCAACTGGGATGCGGTGCCGGCAGCCGGTGGCCACGTCTTCATCGACACGACGTCGCCGCATGGCAGCGTGCTGACCGCGCCGGGCGTCGAGATCGACCAGCTCACGGTGGGCGATCAGGCAACGGGTGCGCTGACCCTGTCGGGCGGGGGCACGCTGGCCGTCCACAGCAACGACATGAACGATTCGGGCGCGGTGTTCGGCCAGGCCAAGGGCAGCACGGGCAGCGTGACCGTCACCGGCACGGGCTCGACGCTGACCGTCGACCAGGGCGTGCAGGTCGGCAGTGAGGGCACGGGTTCGCTGTCGGTCACGGCGGGCGGCACGGCCAATCTCGCGCTGGGCGGGCCGTATTCGGAAGTCCTGGTGGGATACGGCTATTACGGCCAGTCGCCCGATGCCGCGAACGGTTCGGGCACGGTCGAGGTGGACGGTGCCGGCTCGACCTTGAACTATGCCGGCGGCTTCAACCTGCTGAACGGCTCGCTGACCGTGAGCAATGGCGGCCGACTGGAAAGCCATGTGCATGCGCAGGCCGACGGCGGCTGGATCGACGTCCTTGGCCTCGGCCAGGTGGCCACCAGCCCGGACAGCCTGGTGCAGGAGTACGCGCTGGACGGACAGGGGACGGCGACGATCACGGGCGCGGGCTCGTCCTGGCAGGGCGTCAACAGCCTGGAGGTGGGCGATGGCGGGACGGGGCGCTTGTCCATCCTGGACGGTGCGACGGCCAGCTTCGGCGGGAAGGTCACGCTGGGGCGAGAGATCGTGACGTACGACTACACCAAGGATCCGGTTACCGGCGCGAGTACGAACACCCCCGTTGGAAGCATGCAGGGCAACGGCACGATCGAGGTGGCGGGTGAAGGCTCGGCGCTGGCGGTGGTGGCCGTCGCCGGATTGGGCAATGGCGATCTCGTCGTGGGCGGAGGTGGCGACGGCACCTTGTCCGTGGACGACAAGGTCAGCGTCGACGTGGCTGGCGTGCTCACGGTGGGCGACCAGACCAAGGGCGTGCTCACGGTCACCGGTGGCGGCACGCTCGACGCGCATGGCAGTGACGCGAACTTCATGAGTGCGGTTCTCGGCGCCGCCGCCGGCAGCGAGGGCGACGTGACGGTGAGCGGTGCCGGCTCCACGCTCACGCTCGATGCCGGTGCGCAAATCGGCAATTTTGGCAGCGGTTCGCTGACGGTGCAGCAGGGCGGCGTGGTCAACATCGGCCTGGCGACGGCGTACAGCGAAACGGTAGTCGGCCTGGGCTACTACGGTTCGGGTGGCCCGGACGCGGCGAAGGGCACGGGCGCGGTCACCGTCGATGGCGTCGGCTCGACCCTGAACTACGCCGGCGGCATGAACGTGCTCAACGGCGACCTGACCGTCAGCAACGGCGGGCAACTCGTCAGCCAGGTGCGCAGCGGCGACCAGGGGTCAACCTGGCTGGACACCATCGGCTACGGTCTGCCGGCCGACGACGACATCCAGTTCCAGCAACTGAACGGCACGGCGACCGCTACGGTCACCGGCGCGGGCTCGACGTGGAACAGCGTCAACGCGCTCGACGTGGGCACGGGAGGCACCGGCACGCTGAACGTGCTCGACGGCGGCAAAGCCACCTTCACGGGCTGGGGATACGTGGGCGACGAAGCCTTGTTGTATGACAGCGGTACGTCGACCGGTCTGACCCAGGCCGGCACGGGCACGGTGAACGTGTCGGGCGACGGCTCGTCGCTGGCGGTCGCCGCGCTTCCCGCGGGCAGCAGCGGTACGAATACGGGCTTCTTCGTGGGCTATAAGGGCGACGGCTCATTGTCCGTGGCCGACAAGGGCAGCGTCGATGTGGCGGGGCGACTCGTCGTGGGCAGCCAGGCCAAGGGCACGCTGGCGATCAGTAGCGGCGGCGCGGTGGCCGTGCATGGCAGCGACACCAACGGTGTGGGCGCCGTCTTCGGCGACACGGCGAACAGCGAGGGTGACGTGACGGTGAGCGGTGCCGGTTCCGCGCTCACGGTCGATGCCGCCATGCAAGTCGGCAATGTCGGCGCCGGCCACCTGTCGGTGAGCGATGGCGGCACGGTGACGGCATCGGGCGGCATCGGGGTCGGCGCGCTGGGAAGCGTGACGAGCGGCGGTCTGGGCGGGGACGGTTCGCTGCTGGCGCCGGGGATGCTCGATACACCGACGATCACCTTGCAGGACCCTGCGGCGCGGCTGCAGTTGCAGCACGATGCGGATGACTACCGCCTGGACGCGGTGCTGGCGGGCAACGGCCAGGTGGTTGCCGACGGCGGGTTCACCCAGCTGACCGCCGACAGCAGCGCGTTCGCCGGCAGCACCACGATCGACGGCGGCGCCACGCTGGACGTGACCGGCAAGCTCGGCGGCGTGCTGGGCGGGGTCGGCGTCAGCGGCGATGGCACGCTGCAGGTGACGGACGGCGGCAGCGTCCACGTGACTGGTGCCGACGACAACCTCGCGGGGTTCGTCGCCGGGCACGATGCGGGTAGTGCCGGCAACGTGCTCGTCAGCGGCGCCGGTTCGACCTTCACCGTCGATGCGGGCGCGCAGATCGGCAACTTCGGCAGCGGTTCGCTGACGGTGCAGCAGGGCGGCGTGGCCAGCATCGGCCAGGCCACGGCGTACAGCGAAACGGTAGTCGGCCTGGGCTACTACGGTTCGGGTGGCCCGGACGCGGCGAAGGGCACGGGCGCGGTCACCGTGGATGGCGCCGGCTCGACCCTGGACTACGCCGGCGGCATGAACGTGCTCAACGGCGACCTGACCGTCAGCAACGGCGGGCAACTCGTCAGCCAGGTGCGCAGCGGCGACCAGGGGTCGGCCTGGCTGGACACCATCGGCTACGGCCTGCCGGCCGACGACGACATCCAGTTCCAGCAGTTGAATGGCACGGCGACCGCCACGGTCACCGGCGCGGGCTCGACGTGGAACAGCGTCAACGCGCTCGACGTGGGCACGGGAGGCACCGGCACGCTGAACGTGCTCGACGGCGGCAAGGCCTCCTTCACCGGCTGGGGATACGTGGGCGACGAAGCCTTGCTGTATGACGGCGGCACATCGACCGGCCTGACCCAGGCCGGTACGGGTACGGTGAACGTGTCGGGCGACGGCTCGTCGCTGGCGGTCGCCGCGCTTCCCGCGGGCAGCACTGGCACGAACACGGGCCTGTTCGTCGGCTACAAGGGCGAAGGCACCTTCGCCGTGGACGACAAGGGCAGCGTCGACGTGGCCGGGCGGCTCGTCGTGGGCGGCCAGGCCAAGGGCACGCTGGCGATCGCCGGCGGCGGCACGATGGCCGTGCACGGCGGCGACGACCACGGCATGGGCGTGGTCCTGGGCGATGCCACCGGCATCGGGGGCGACGTGACGGTGAGCGGCAAGGGATCCGTGCTCACGGTCGATGCCGGAGCGCAGATCGGCAACGGCGGCAGCGGCTCGCTGACGGTGCAGCAGGGCGGCGTGGCGAACCTCGGCCTGGCCACGGCCGGCAGCGGGATGATGGTCGGCCTCGGCTATTACAGCAACGGGCACAGTGACGTACAGCAAAGCACGGGTGCCGTGACGGTGGACGGCGCGGGCTCGACCCTGAACTATGCCGGCGGCCTCGACCTGAAGCAGGGCACGCTGACCGTCAGCAACGGCGGCCATCTGGCGGGGCAGGCGCGCGCCGCGGACCAGGGGGCGTTCTGGTTCGACGCCGTCGGCTACGGCCTCGGGCAAATGTTCAATGGACAGGGCACGGTCACCGTGAGTGGCGCCGGGTCGACGTGGGACAGCGTCAATGGCCTGAACGTCGGCGTCGGCCCACACACGGGTGATGGCGACACCGGAACGGTATCCATACTGGATGGTGCCCAGGCGTCCTTCCGAGGCAGCGTCAATCTCGGGCTGTCGACCAATACCGGCCTCTCCGGGGACATCGACATGCCGGGGACGGCGACGATGCTGGTGTCGGGCAGCGGGTCGTCGCTGACGGTGGCCGCTGCGCCGGACGGCAGCAACGGCGGGGCGGGAGACCTGGTGGTCGGAAGCTATGGCCGCGGCACGCTGACGGTGGACGACCATGCCAGCGTCGACGTGGCCGGGCAACTGGCAGTGGGCTATCAGGAAGGCAGAAGTGAATTGACGGTTTCCGGCGGCGGCCAGGTGTCCGTGCATGGCCATGACGCCAATGGCATGGGGGTGATCGTCGGCAACGCCATAGATGAGTCGGGCACCGATCTCGTTGCCGTCAGCGGCAGCGGTTCGACGCTCGACGTCGATGGCGCCATGGAGGTGGGCAACGATGCGTGGGCCACGCTGTCGGTCGAGGACGGTGGCGTGGTGAACATCCACGGCACTGACGCCAAGGGCATGGGGCTCGTGCTTGGCAACAATATCGACAACGTCAGCAACGAGAGCGGTGACGTCACCGTGAGTGGTGCGGGATCGGTCCTCGCCGTAGCCGGCGGTGGCCGGCTGGGCAACATGGGGCGGTTTTCCCTGTCGGTCACCGATGGCGGCGCGGTGGCGTTCCATGGCCCCGTGTCGGCAGGCGTCAGCGACACGGCGATTCCGGCCAAGGAGGCCGTGACCCACGGTAGCAACATCACCGTTTCGGGTGCGGGATCTTCGCTGTCCATCGCGGCATCGTCTTCGGGCAGTGGCGACGGCACCTTGAAGCTGGGCACGAGCGACAACGACTTTGTCCAGATGGCCGTCCGCGACGGTGCCACCGTCACGGTGGCGAACGGGATCGATCTCGGGCCCCAGGGAACCATCGTCATCGGCGGCAACAATCCGGACGGTAGTGGCGCTGGCTTGTTTGCTCCGGGCACGATCGATACGCCCACGCTGAAGCTGGACGCGCCGTACCAGACCTTCAATATGCTGACCTCCGACCATTCCGCCAGCACCGAGGAAGACAAATATGTTTTCGCTGCGGATATTTCGGGTAGCGGTGGCATCTCGGTCATGTCGGGCTTCACGGAGCTGACGGGCGACAGCAGCAGCTATACCGGCCACGTGGGCGTGGGTGGTGGCACACTGAGCGTCAACGGCAGCCTGGGCGGGGATATCGACGTGCTGCCCGGCGCGCGCCTGCAAGGCACGGGCACCGTGAACGACGTCACCGTGGGCGGTACGCTGGCACCGGGCAACTCGCCCGGCACGCTGCACGTGAAGGGCGACCTGGTGATGCAGGCCGGCTCGGTCTACGAGGCGCAGATCGACCCGGCCACCGGCAAGTCCGACAGCGTCGAGGTGGCCGGCAACGTCACCATCCAGCCGGGCACGACGCTGGAGGTCCAGAACCTTGGCGACCAGCCGCTGACGCCCGGCGCGCAGATCAACCTGATCCAGAGCACGGGCAAGGGCACGGTGCAGGGCCAGTTCGACAATACCGAAGGCGACATCACCGACTTCATGGGCTACGGCGTGACCTACCAGGACGGCCAGGTGGTGGTGTGCGTGACGCGCTCGTCCACCTCGTTCGCCAGCGTCGGCGACACGCCGCAGGCGCGGGCGCTCGGCACGGCCCTGGACGGCGTGGCGCCGGACAGCGCCCTGGGCATGCTGCTGTTCGGCCAGTTGACCAACGCCGGGCAGGCGGCGCTTGCGTTCAAGCAGATGACCGGGGTGATCCATGCGGACGTGCGCCGGGTCATGCTGGACGACAGCCGGCAACCGCGCGATGCGGTGGAGCAGCGCCTGCAGCAGGCCGGCGACACGGAGGGAACGGCGTGGTGGGTGCATGCGCTCGGCGACTGGGACCATGCGGACGGCTCGAACGGACTGGCTGGCGCGAAGGCCGACAGCAGCGGCGGCATGGTGGGCGTCGACACGGACGTGGGCGACGGCAGCCGTCTCGGCGTGGCCGACGGCCTGGGCCAGACGTCCTACCGGATGGGCGACCAGGGTTCCGCGCACCTCAAGGATCGCCACCTGGCGCTCTACGGCCGCAGCGTGGCGGGCCATCTCGATCTCGGCTACGGCCTGGCCGCGACGTGGCACGACATCGGCACCCACCGCGCCTTCGCGGTGGGCACGGTCCCGCAGCAGTTGAACAGCGACAGCCACGCGCGTACGGACCAGCTTTTCGTCGATGCGGGATACCGCTTCGGGGACAGCGCACGCCGCTACGTGGAACCCTATGTCGCGTTGGCGCACGTTCGCCTGCACAGCGATGCCGTCGACGAGCATGGCGGCGTCACCGCACTGGGCGTGGCATCCGGCAGCGACCATGCCACCTTCGGCACGCTGGGCTTGCGCTGGTCGGTCGGCGCCGGCGTGGCCCACTGGTACGGCACGCTGGGCTGGCGGCATGTGTTCGGCTTTGGCCGGCCGACCGCACAGGCGCAGTTCGCGGGAAGCGATACGGCGTTCGCGGTACAGGGACTGCCCATGGCAAGGAATGCGGCGCAGGTCGAACTGGGCGCAAGCTTCCCGGTCGGCAAGCGTGTACACGTCTCGTTCGGCTATGACGGGCTGATCGCGGGTTCATCGCGCGACAACGGTGCGAAGGCGCAATTGACCATGGATTTCTAGGGCGATCTCGACAGTCCCGGGAATGGGCGGCTTGTAGGAGCGGCTTCAGCCGCGATGCTCTTCAGGCTTTCCGGTCCGTCCGGCAGCCAAGAGCATCGCGGCTGAAGCCGCTCCTACGGGCCGTTCGTCCCAGGGGCGGTCCGGTTTTGCTTGCCGGACATGAAGCCGGTTGTCCGGACCTTCCCCCGGACGTTCCCGCGGGCCGCGGCCCGCGGGAAGCGCGCGGCTATGGCAGCGTCACTGCGCGGCGGTTGTCGCCGGATACCTTGTCGATCAGTTCGTTGTAGGGATCGATGCCGGCGCTGGCGGGCTTGCCGTCCACGGTGACGGTGATCGTGCTGTCGCCGTCGGGCAGCATGCGCTTGGCCAGGTACAGCGGCTTGCCGTCCTTGCCGGCGCCGGGCGAGGCGGCAAATACGCCGATCTCGATCGGGATGTTCGGCCTGGCCGGTGTCTCCTTGCCCTTGCCGTCGGCGTAGACCATGCCGGCGTGCAGCTTCATGGTCACCCGGTACTTGCCGTCGGGCAGCTTCTTCGCGGTGGCGTCGGTGATGCGGTTGTCGAACAGGGTGATCTTCCAGAAGAAGTCGTCCAGCATCGGCTGCCATTTCGGGCCGAGTGCCTTCGACAGCGCGTCCATGAACTCCTTCGAGGTGGTGTAGGGCGGCTGCTGGAAACCCTTGTCGAGCAGGAATTGCTTGAGCATCGCGTCGAGGGTGTCCTCGCCGACGTAGTCCTGCAGCGCGTAGAACACCAGCGAACCCTTGCGGTAGTGGATGTACGGCTGGTTCTCCACTTTCGCCAGCGGTTCCTCGGCCACCTTTTCGGTGGCACGGCCGGCGAGATACCTGTCCAGCTCGTACTTGAGGAACGTGCGCATCTGGTCGGCGCCGTACTTGTGCTTCATCACCATCAGCGAGGAGTACTGCGCCAGCGATTCGCTGAGCATGGTCGAACCCTGCATGTCGGCGCCGATCACCCGGTGCGCCCACCACTGGTGCGCGATCTCGTGCGCGGTGACATCGTAGACGTAGTCGAGGTGGCTCTTGTCGCGCAGGTCGGCGATGAAGCCGATCGATTCGGAGAACGGGATGGTGTTGGCGAACGATTGCGCGAACGCCGCGTAGTCCGGGAATTCCAGGATGCGCAGCTGCTTGAACTGGTACGGCGTGTAGTGGCTGTCGTAGTAGTCCAGCGAATCCTTCGCGCTCTCGATCATGCGGTCCACGTTCCAGGCATGCGCCGGGTTGTAGTAGACCGTGATCTTCACGCCGTCGTGCTCGGCCTGCTTCGTGACGTAGCGGGCCGACAGGTAGGCGAAGAAGTTCAGCATCGGCTGCTGCATCACGTAGTGGAAATAGCGCCGGCCGTTGGCGGTCCACTCCTTCTGCAACGTGCCGGGTGCCAGCGCGATCTGGTCGGCGGCGGTGGAGACGGTGGTGTCGAAGCTGATCCAGTCGGCGTCGTTGCTGATGTAGGTGTTGGCGCGTGCCTTCTGGTCGCCCAGTGGGGGCATGCGTGGCACGTCGGGGTTCAGGCCGTACTTGCGGCGGTCGTTGCGGTCGCTGAGCTGGTACCTGGCCTGGTAACCGAACTGCGGCAGCATGCCGTTGTTGAAGAAGGTGCCGTTGTGCACCAGGAAGGTTTCGCCGGTGCCGTTGGTGAAGCCCTTCGGCGCGTAGTCGATGTCGAAGTCGAACGGCATCGAGGCGCCGGGCGCCAGTGGCGTCTTCAGCGTGTAGATCGCCACGTTCAGGCGCTTGTCGTAGCTCACGGTGTCGTGCGGGGCGAAGTGCAGCGACTTCGGCAGGAAGTCGTCGTTGTAGTTCACCAGCAGCTTCGTGACCGGCACGTCGTGCTTGTTGACCAGCGTGTAGTGCGCGCGGATGCGCAGGC
>Ga0164242_10007341_pt1 | contig 12077 bp, 11 predicted proteins | sample OricomgcompostMG_FD_108783 | JGI IMG/M metagenome (GOLD analysis project Ga0164242, IMG submission 108783) | Miracle-Growth compost microbial communities from Emeryville, California, USA - Original compost - Miracle growth compost (MG) ... | reverse complement strand
TTTGGGTTTCCTTGGTCCGCAGCGATGTAGTGGGACGTGGGATTTGAAGAAAGTGTCGCGCTTGTCGCCCGGCACCGATCGGGATCAGGCCGCGCCGGTTTCCAGCGCTTCGATCGTCAGGTTGTTGTTGGTAAAGACGCAGACCTCGCTCGCGATCTGCATTGCACGCCGCGCGATCTTCTCGGGGTCCTGTTCGTAATCGACAAGAGCGCGCGCCGCCGCGAGCGCATAATTGCCGCCCGATCCGATCGCGGCGATCCCCGCTTCCGGCTCGAGCACGTCGCCGTTGCCGGTGAGGATCAGGGTGACGTCCTTGTCGGCGACGATCATCATCGCTTCCAGGTTGCGTAGGTATTTGTCGGTGCGCCAGTCCTTGGCGAGTTCGACCGCCGCGCGCAGCAACTGGCCGCGATGCTGCTCCAGCTTTCTTTCCAGCCGCTCGAACAGAGTAAAGGCATCGGCCGTGGCGCCTGCAAACCCGCCGATGACGCTGCCATCGCCCAGCCGGCGGACCTTGCGCGCATTGGGCTTGATCACCGTATTGCCGAGACTGACCTGCCCATCACCCGCCACAACAACCTTATTAGCGGCCCGCACGGATAGAATCGTAGTGCCGTGCCAGCCAATCTTGTCTTCGCCCATTCCGCTCTTCCTTGGTTACGGGGCCAATATGGGAAGGCGCCGAGGCCGACGCAACATACCCGAATTGGGCGGCGAACGGTGCGCCAATCCTGCCTGCGCCACAGATCATCGCGAAAAACCCAAGTTATCGAAGGCAAACGGCTAGCATTACCCAAAAACTCTATTATATCGCGCCCATTCCTTCAGGAGCTGACACGTGACGACAGAGAAACAAGAGTTGATTACCCTTACCGCTGACATTGTTGCCGCGCATGTCAGCAATAACAGCGTGCCAACGGCCGAAGTCGCAAGCCTGATCCAGAGCGTGTTCAACGCGCTGCAGACGATCGACGGTCCGGCGCCCGAGCCGCAGCCTGAAAAGCCCAAGGGAGCGGTTTCCGTCCGTGCCTCGATCAAGCCGGATTATCTGATCAGCATGATTGACGGCAAGCAGTACAAGATGCTGCGCCGGCATATCTCGCAGCACGGCTATACGCCGGAAAGCTATCGCGAGACGTTCGGCCTGCCGCGCGATTATCCGATGGTCGCGTCCAATTATGCCGAGCAGCGCCGCGCGCTCGCCCACAAGATTGGCCTGGGCCGCAAGCCCCGCGCCGCTGCTCCGTCCGCCACCCCCGACGAAGCGCCGAAGCGCCGTGGCCGCAAGCCTCGCCAGCCGGCCGAGGCCTGATTTGAAACGCGGCGGCAGGCCATACCTGCCGCCGCGCTCCGCCGCGGCTTGCTGCGGCGCAGCAAACACGCCATAGCGCCGCGATGCGTATTGTTACCCAGAACCGAACAGAAGCGGGCTATTCCCAGGGCAATACCGCGCCCCGAAATCCCGGCAGCGCGGATCCGGGCATGGGCTTTCGCGCGTTCGTCGCGCTTATCGCCGCGATCATGGCCTGCAACGCACTCGGCATCGATAGCATGCTGGCGGCGCTCCCGGCGATCGGCCACTCGCTCAACATTCCCAGCGAAAATGATCGGCAGTGGATCATCGCGCTCTACATGTTCGGCTTCGGCTCCGCGCAACTCGTCTACGGGCCGCTCGCGGATCGCTACGGACGGCGGCCGATCCTGATCGTCAGCCTGGGCCTGTTCAGCCTGATGAGTATCGCCGCGGGATTTTCGACCAGCTTTGGCGGCATGCTGATCGCCCGCCTGCTGCAGGGCGTGGCAGGCGCCGCCGGACGCGTTCTGGTGATTTCGATCGTGCGCGATTGCTATCGCGATCGACAGATGGCGCGCGTGATGTCGCTGTCTTTCATCGTATTCCTGGCGGTGCCGATCTTCGCGCCGACCATCGGACAACTTATTTTGTTTGTTGCCGACTGGCGCTTCATCTTCTTCTTTCTGGCTGCTTTCGCCGGGATCGTCGGGCTGATCGGCGGTTTCAAGTTGAAGGAGACGCTGCACCCCGAATATCGGCGGCCCGCTTCCGCCGCCGGTATCTGGCAGGCGATGCGCACCACCGTGTCCGATCGCAACGCTATCGGTTACACACTGGCGAGCACGGTCGTCTTCGGCGCGCTGATGGGCTTCATCAATTCGGTGCAGCAGATCTTCACCGATATCTTCCACGCCCCCTCGACATTTCCATTGATGTTCGCCTGCGTGGCCGGATCGATGGGCGCGGCCGCCTATATCAATTCACGCATCGTGGAGCGGTACGGCACGCGCAAGGTCTCCCATAGCGCCTTGATTGGCTTCATCGTGATCAGCGCGATCCACGTCGTCGTGGCCGCGGTCGGCGATGAAACGATGCTGACCTTCTCCGTGCTGCAGTGCATGACGATGTTTTGCTTCGGCATGATGGGATCGAACTTCGGATCGATGGCGATGGAATCGGTTGGTGCGATCGCGGGGACGGCGTCGTCGGTGCAGGGCTTCATTTCCACCTGCGGCGGCGCGCTCATCGGGATCGTGATCGGGCAGGCGTTCGACAATACGACGCTGCCGGTGGCCTGGGGTTTCCTCGGCGTTGGCGTGGCCGCGTTCCTGATCGTGCTCACGACGGAACGCGGGCGCCTGTTCCGCGCCCACCACCCCATGCCGGCATAAGCGGGGCGCGGAGCCCCCCTCTCCCCTCATTTCCGGGTAAGGTCGATCCCGTCGATCTGCGGCCCGGTCGGCGGCATCTGATAGCCGTTTCGGGTCATGCTGGCATCGGGGCGAAGCTCGCAGGGGACGCAATCCGGCCAGTAAAGCGGCGGCGTGCGCCCGCTCACCGGGTTGCGATAGTGAAACCACATCGGAAGGATGCCGGGCCAGGTGATCGTGGTGCCGGTGCCGCCCCGGAACCCTTCCTCCCGCTTGCCCAGCGCCGTGATCGCGATGTCGGGGGGATAGCGCTCCATCAGCGGGCTGGCGCGCGGCCGCTCGCCGGCGGGCGGCTCCTTGGCGGCGGACCATCCCCCCTGCCAATTGGGCGAGGTGAAATAGGGCTCGTCGATCGTGATCGTCCACAGCCGCCAGATGCCATCCTCCAGCACGAACTGGTCGTTCGGATACATGCCGTCGTTGATCGCGTTACGATTGGGCTGGCCGGAGGTCCGGTCCACCTTCGATGTGCGCGGCTGGAACAGGCGCGTGCGCAGCGTAGTCGAGCGCCCGTCATGGGAGACGAGGATCACCGGCTGGACGCGCCAGTGGATGGCGACCCCGGCGCGCATCGCCGTCCGCCAGTCAGGCGTCTTGCCGTACATGGCGGCAGCTGCGGCCGCGATCCTGTCCCGCCCCATATAATAGCCGGCGAACGGGGATTGCTTGTTGCCCTTCACCGCGAAGATGCCGGACATTCCCGGCCACTGGAAATCGTCCAGATAATAGCCGTATGCGGCCGAGACGTTCATCGTGCCGTCGTAGGCGAGCGACCGCATGTAGCGGCGGCGGATATCGGCAAGCCCTGCCGTGGCGGAGGCGGAGGCGGGCGCGATCGCGCCGGTGAGCGGCTGTGCGGCAAAGACTGCCCGGCCGGCCACCGCAACCGCCTTGCCCGTTACCGGATTGGGGCCCAGGAAAGCCGGCATAGCGGGTCGTGACGGGCCGCTGCCCCCCTGGCCCCAGCCCACCTTGTAATCGGCCTTCATCACCGGCTGGACACGCATCTCGCGGATTTTCCAGATGCCCCCTTCCCTGACGAAGCGATTGCGGAATACGTTGATCTGCCAGCGCGCCTCGCCTTTGTCGGCTTGGCCCAGCAGGCCCAGCGCCGTACCGCGCGTATAGGCCTCATTGCCGCCGGATGAGACCTTCACGATCGCGTCGAACTCCGGCCAGTCATTCAGTTCGCCATGGCTGAGGCCGGCCGGCCCCATCAATTCCATCGCCCTGCGTATGCCGTCCGGGCCTTTGAAGGTGCCGACGCCGGCAATCTCGATCACACCATCCTTCGCGAACAGATCGACGACATCGTCCCACATCTTGCGATCGACATAATAACCGTAGGCGTCCTGCAGATTGCGGACGTCATCCTCGTCGTTGAGCCGCGCGACGCGACGCGCCAGCGCGGGAAGAGGCTGATTGCTCGCGGGGGTCGCGCCTACCGGCGGCGGGATCGGCACGCCGACGGTGTCGGGCGTGAAGTGGAACGGCACGATCGGCAAATCCCGTTCGCCGATATTGCTCCACCCGTCCGCGTAATTGCCTTCATATTGCGGATAATAATGGGCAGTCGCGATCGTCCAGCGCCCACCCTCCCGCACATAATCGCTTTCGTAGAGCCCGCCTTCGATACGCGTCCCGCCCTTGCCGTCGCCACGAAAGGCGAGTGCCCGCCAGCGCCCCTTGGCGGAATTGCCGTCGACCGAGAGGTTGACCAGCGGATCGTCGATCAGTTCCGTGTTGAGCGCGCCCGCCGCCCGATCGGCCGGGCCACCATGATCCCGCAGCCATTGCGTGATCGCCGCCCTGCCGGTGATGACCTTGTCGCCCCAGACGATCCGGCCATGCGCGCCGAACAGCGCCGCCATATCGGACCACAGGCCGAACTGGGCATATTGGGCGTAACTGCGCTGCAGATCCTTGACGGCACGCAGCGATTCCAGCCGCGTCACGTCCCGTGCGAGTGCATCGATCGAATCGGCCGGCGCCTGCGCAAAAGCCGGCGGCGCGATCATCAGCGCCATCGTCGCCACTGCGGCCCAGGCTCTCGCGCGCATATCCCATCCCTCTCCGGCTCAGGAAAGGCGTGCATCGGCGCAAACGAGGTGCCCTTTCAAGCATCGGATGCGCGAACGGACACTCTCGTCAACAGATTGTGCCCTTTGGTTCCAATCGCCCCCGGCTCCTGCCATGACGAGATCGCACGGGCCCCTTCACACGCTCCGTCAGGTCGACGCCAGCAAGCGCTTCTGATCGAACGCAAGCGGCAGGATGACCCGCGCGCACAGGCCCCCGGGCGCATTGGAAAGCTGGATCTCCCCGCCATGCGCCCGCGCGATCGATCGGCAGACGGCCAGGCCGAGCCCGGTGCCCGGCTTATCTGAGCTGCGCGCGCCCGGCGAACGGTAAAATGGCGAGAAAACGGCCTTCAGCTCGCTGTCGGGCAGGCCCGGCCCGCTATCGAGAATTTCGGCGATCGCATCGTCATTTTCCACGCCGATCCGCACGCGCGCGCTGTCCCCATATTTGACGGCGTTTTCGAGCAGATTGTCGATTACCCGGCGCATGCCCGCAACGTCCACCTCGACGGGGGCAACGGCACGCTGTTCGATCGCGACCGGACGCCCGATCATAAGCGCATCCGCGACGGCCTCTTCCACGATGCTGCCGAGATCGATCGTCTCACGCGTGCCGGGCGTCGATGCGTCGCGCAGGAACTCGAGAACCGAGGCGATCATCGCTTCCATATCGGCCACCTCTTCGATCATACCTTCGCGCGCATTCTGATCCGCCACCTCCTCTATCCGGAAGCGGAGCCGGGTGAGGGGTGTGCGTAGATCGTGGCTGATCGCGCTGATCATCGCGGTGCGATCGTCCACGAATGCACGCAGGCGGCTTTGCATCAGGTTGAAAGCGTTGGCCGCGCGGCCGACCTCCGCCGGCCCGTCGAGCGGCAGGATCGCGGCGCCCGGATCGCGCCCCAGCAGTTCAGCCGCGCGGGCAAAGCGCTGAAGCGGCCGCACGATCCGGCGGGCGAACATCCAGCCGAGCGGGATCACGATGGCGAGCGCGATCGCAAACCACAGCAAGACCCGCCGCTGCCAGCTGTTGGGAAATGCAGCCGCCACCGGTTGCACCACCACCCAGCGCCCGTCCGCGAGGCGCAGCGCGGCGACGAAATCCCCCTCGACGAACGGCGCGGGCGCCAATCCGAACAGTCCATTGGGGCGCCGATAGAGGGGAATGAACTCGGTCCGGGGGGCGGGCCCCGTCCCCGTTTGCGACTCCGGACCGGACGCGCCGCTTCGTGATACGGGCGCGGGCAAGACGGGCACGGCGATGCCGCGCGCCGGATCGGTCGCCTTGGGTGCAAGCGCGCGCGTGCCGGCTGATGTCGAGGGCGCGTTTCCCTGCTGCGCCGACGGCAGCGACACGCGTGGCTCGCTCCGATCCCACTGGGATGACCTGTGCTTCCCGCGCGAGGCCGACGTGCGATCCTGCTGCGGCAAACCATGCTCGGCCGGAAAGCCGCCTCCCGGAAAACCCGCGCGCGGAAAGCCCGTACCCCGTGGACCGGATGCCGCATAAACCAGATAGCTCGCCGGAACGAAGCCGGCGGCGTTTCCGGGGGGCGTCGCCTCCCCTGTCGCCGGCTCACCCTGCGCCTCGCTGCCAAGGCCGGCCTGTTCGATCTCCACCGGCGCGGTCGCGGTGCCGGCGAAGGGGAGCGGCGTATAGAAAGACAGGACCACGTTGCGATCGTCCGCGCCGAGCAGCTCCGCCAGGTCGCGGCGGGATCTGTCCGACGTGAGCCATCCCGCCCCCGTCGTGTTGGGTGGCCCCGCCTGAATCCGACGCACCAGATGGGGCCCGGCCCCCCCTTGCTCCTCCCCCCCGCGCAGCACGACCGCGATATCGGCGAGGCTATATTGGGCGCGCGGCGCGGGCGGCAGCACCATCGTCAGGAACAAGGTCACGATCTGCGCCACGATCAGCCCGGCGACGAGCAGGCCGACGATCTGCGGCGCGAGCGACGGGCCGCGCAGGAAACGCATGTGCAGGGGCGGTGTCATGCCGCCGGTTATGACATCGTCGGCGCGATCCCGCATCACGGGCTTATTTCATCATATTGCACCAGCGCCCGTGTCGCGCGGCAAGGTCGCAATATTCCGGAGCGTTCGCGCTGGAATTATGCGCCGATGAGCGCCATTCACGAGCTTATGGATCTGGAGACGCGTATCCTGATCGTCGATGACGACGCCGGCATCCGCAAGTTGATGTCGGCCTTTCTCGATAAGCACGGCTTTCGCACCGATACCGCGGCCAATCCGGCCGAGATGCGCGAACGGCTCGACGCCGAAGCCTATGATCTGATCGTTCTCGATGTGATGATGCCGGGCGAGGACGGGCTGACGGCGCTGGGCCGGTTGTTGCAAAGGCCGTCCGCGCCGCCGGTCATCATGCTTTCCGCCGTCGGCACCGATATCGATCGAATCGTGGGGCTGGAGGTGGGTGCGGACGATTATCTCGCCAAGCCCTGCAACCCGCGCGAATTGCTGGCGCGCATCCGTTCCGTCCTGCGCCGGCGTGGCGAGGGGCGGCAGGCGGGTGACGCGCATCATGGCCGCGGCCCGCAGGATCCCGGCGCATTGCGTTTCGCGGGCTGGCGGATCGATATCGTCACACGGATGCTGATGGATCCGGCGGGCAGGCCCGTCATCCTGTCCGACGGGGAATTCCGCTTGCTGCGTGCGCTGGTCGAACATCCCCGGCGCGTGCTGACGCGCGATCAGTTGCTCGATTTCGCGCGGGGCGAGAATGCCGAGCATTTCGATCGCGCCATCGACGTCCAGATCAGCCGTCTGCGGCGCAAGCTCGCCGCCAATGCCGGCGGGGAAGACCTGATCCGAACGGTGCGCAACGAAGGCTATATGTTCGTGCCGCAAGTCACGCGCGGCTGACGGAAAAAGCCGGATTCGGCGGTCCGCGGCGGCATGGGCTCACCACCGCCCCGCAGGGAATCGAGGGAATTGGCGGAATGTGCCAAAACCCCACGATAACCTGCTGTTTTCAATACCATTGGTGCGGTCGAGAAGACTCGAACTTCCACGGCCTTTCGGCCACAACGACCTCAACGTTGCGCGTCTACCAGTTCCGCCACGACCGCACATCGGGAAGCTGTCCCGGGAGGCCCCCGAGACGCTGGCAGGCGGTGCCCCTAGCAGAGCATATCAGGGGCCGCAATGCCCTCGTCACTCGCCGGCGCCGGCAAAACTCACGCTGACGTTGGAAGAGCTTGGCGGAACGTCCACCGCCGCGCCGTCGAAGGTGGCCGCCGCGCCGGGCGCGAGCCGAGGGACGGGACGGGTGATCGTCCATGCATAGACCGTCTTGCCCTGTGCGTCCTTCAGTTCCGCGCGAATATCGGGAACGGGCTGCTCCACGGATGTCGGGTTCCAGATGCGCCCGGAAACCGCGAACAACTGGCTGCCGCCGGCGATCATCCGCCAATCGGGCTGGCGCGTGATGGCGATGCCGAGCGGCACGCGCCGTTGGGACAGGCCAAGCTCGGTCGCGACCTGCTGTGGCCCCGCGAGCATCATGGCGACGACCGCGCCCAGCCCCGCCACCACGACGACGAGAGCGAGGAGCAGCCACGGCCCCCTGATATGCCGGCGGCGGCGCACCGGCACTTCGGCGGGAGCGGCGGGCGGAACGGGCGTTGCGGGCTGCTCCGCCGCCGAAGCGGGCGCTGGCCGAGGTGCCGGCGACGCAGCCGGCGGCGGCGACGCGGGCGGCTCCGGCGAAGGCGGAAACGCCGGCACACGCGACGGTTCAAACCAGCTCGCCTCGCAGGCGCGGCAGCGTACTTTTCTGCCATTGGGTCCGATCGCATCGTCGGGAACATCGTAAACTGTGGCGCAGGCCGGACATGTCAGCTTCATCACGCTGATAAATCACGCGCCATGCTCACCCGCAAGTCATCCGGTGCGTGCTTTACGCCGCTACCATGCCCATGCCATGGCGTAACGATCCGTGGGTAGGTGAAGAGGCGGGCGGGGGGCGTGGCGAGCATGGTGCAGTTCGAAAATGTCGGCCTGCGCTACGGCACGGGAGGGGAGATTCTGTCCAATCTCAGCTTCTCGCTCGAACGCGGCTCGTTCAATTTCCTGACCGGCCCGTCGGGCGCGGGCAAGACATCGCTTATCAACCTGATCACTCTCGCCTGCCGCCCGAGCCGTGGCATCATCCGCCTGTTCGACGAGGATCTGGCCGATCTGCCGCGCGCGCGCCTGCCGGACCTCAGGAGGCGGATCGGCGTGGTCTATCAGGATTTCCGGCTGGTGCCGCAGCTTTCGGCCTTCGATAACATCGCCCTGCCGCTGCGTATCGCCGGCATGGCGAACGAGGAGATCGGCGCGCGCGTAACCGAGTTGCTGGACTGGGTGGGCCTCACATCGCGGGCGAACGCCTATCCCGAAACGCTTTCAGGGGGCGAGCAACAGCGCGTCGCGATCGCGCGCGCCGTCATCACGCGGCCTGAACTGATCGTCGCCGACGAACCGACTGGCAATGTCGATCCGGACATGGCCCGCCGCTTGTTGCGCCTGCTGGAGGGGCTCCATCGCGGCGGCGCGACGATCCTGGTGGCGACGCACGACATCCATCTGCTGGGACGCATCGATCACAGCGCCCTCATGCGGCTCACGCGCGGGACGCTCGATTTTCCTGGCAGCACGCTCCATCACATGCCTGGCGTGGCGGTTCGCGGATGAGCAAGGGCACCCCCGCCCTGCTGCCGCAGCGTCGCCGCCCTGGCGCCCTGCCGTGGCTCATCGCCGCAACGTCTTTGCTGATGCTGCTCGCGGCGGCGGCGGCGCTGGCCCTGAACGGGGCGGCCCGCCAGCTTTCGGCGACCACCGCGCGCACCCTTCTCGTCCAGGCGGTGGATGCCGATCGCACACGCCGCGAGACCGCCGCCGAGGACGCGCAGGGCCTGTTGCTACGGGCACCCGGCGTCGTTTCCGTCCACCGGCTCGACGACAGGGAGGTGGAACGGCTGATCGGTCCCTATATCAACGGCATGGCCATCAGCGATCTTCCCCTGCCGATCCTGATCGACGTCAAGCTCGATACCGGCGCCGATCCGGCGCGCGTACGTGCTTTGCTCGCCCGCATCCCCTCGATCGAGGTGGCGCCGGCGGGAGCCGGGCTGGGTCCGCTCGCGGAATTGATCGCCACCTTACGTCGTGTCGCCCTGGGCATCGCCGCGCTGGCGGCGGGCGCGACCGGCCTCGTCGCCCTTCTCACGGCGCGCGCGGCGCTCGCCCAGCAGGGCGCAATCATCACGATCCTCCACGGCCTCGGCGCGACCGATCGCCAGCTCGCGCGACTGATCACCATCCGTATCGCGCGTGACGTCGCGATTGGCGCTGCCACGGGATTGGTGGTTGCCTTTCTGGCCATCCACTTCATCGGCCATCAGGCGTCGGCGATCGGCGCCGGGCTCATGGCCCATGGGTTTGGTGCGGAGGGCTGGCTGCTGCTCGCGCTATTGCCGCTCGGCCTGATCGTGCTCGCTGCCGGCGCAACCCATCTTACCCTGCTGGCGAGCCTGAGGCGTCTGCCATGATCAAGCGTATCATCGCCGCCATGGTGCTCCTCTGGGCTTTCGGATTCGTGCTGTTCGCGATCGATCTGCCGCAGCCCGCCGACGACACCGTAACGGACGGCATCGTCGTTCTGACGGGGGGCCCGGGCCGTGTCCAGCGCGGCGCGGCGATGCTTGCCGCCGGACGGGCGCGGCGCATGCTGGTGTCCGGCGTCGATCGTCGTGTGCGGGCGGAGGACCTCGCCCACACCTATCACCTGGCGCCCGCTCTGCTGACGCGAATCGACCTCGATCGCTCGGCGGTCGATACCCGCAGCAATGCACAGGAGACGATGGCCTGGATCCGGGCGCATCATTATCGCTCGATCCGGCTGGTCACGACCGATTGGCACATGCGCCGCGCCCGGTTCGAATTGAAGCGGGTGCTGGGGGATGTCGCGCTGACGACTGACGCGGTGCCGAGCGAGCCCGGGCTGGTGGCGCTGCTACGCGAATATCACAAATATCTGCTGCGACGGATCGGCGCGCTCGCGGGGCATTGATGCGCCAACATCGTCGCTTCCGCGCAGGCAGGGAGACGAGGAAGCGCCTATTTGTGCGCGCGCCCGAAATCGGCGCTGCCGTCATCCTGCCCCTGCTCGACGATCGAGCGGCGGACGGCGCGGGTGCGGGTGAACAGTTCGAACAAGGTATCGCCGTCGCCCCAGCGGATCGCGCGCTGTAACGCGGTCAGGTCCTCGGTGAAGCGCTGAAGCATTTCCAGCACCGCATCCTTGTTGGACAGAAATACGTCGCGCCACATCGTCGGATCGGACGCGGCGATCCGGGTGAAATCGCGAAAGCCGCCGGCCGAATATTTGATGACCTCGCTCTGCGTCACCTCCTCAAGGTCGGACGCGGTGCCAACGATCGTATAGGCGATCAGGTGCGGCAGGTGGCTCGTCACGGCGAGCACCAGATCATGATGCTTCGCGTCCATGATCTCGACTTGCGCGCCCAGTCGCTCCCAGAACGTCGAAACGCGCACCACAGCCGCCGGATCGGCATCGCCGGGCGGCGTAAGGATGCACCAGCGGCCCTTGAACAGGGTTGCGAAGCCCGCATCCGGCCCGCTGAACTCCGTACCCGCGACGGGGTGCGCCGGCACGATCTGGCGATCGGGGAAATGCTCCCGCATGGCCGCCAGCACACCCGCCTTGGACGAGCCGACATCGCTCAGGATCGCATCCTGGGGCAGATCGGCGGCCAGTTCGCCAACCACCTTCGCGATAGCGCCCACCGGTACGCAGAGGACGACAAGATCGGCATCCGTCACCGCCGCGCCCACGCTATCGGCGATGTCGTCGCAAAAACCGAGTTCGCGCGCCCGCGCCCGCACGATCGGATCGGCATCATGGCCGACCAGCGCAACGGTGGGCATCGTCGCGCGCACGGCATGCGCGATCGAGGAGCCGATCAGGCCCAGGCCGATGATCGAGACGCGCGCGAAGGGCAGCATCAGCCCGCCGCCGCCACCATTTCACGCAGCGATGCCGCAATGCCGCGTGTCTCCCACTCTGTGCCGATCGTGATGCGCAGCCCGTGGGCGAGCTTCTGTCCGGGCAGCCAGCGGACGATGAAGCCACGTTCCATCAGCCCCTTATACGCCGCCTCGGCAGTCAGCTTCCCTTCGAACAGGACGAGGATGAAGTTCGCCTTGCTCGGCACGGCGCGCAGACCGGCATTGCCCAGCGATGCG
>Ga0164242_10007340_pt1 | contig 12078 bp, 11 predicted proteins | sample OricomgcompostMG_FD_108783 | JGI IMG/M metagenome (GOLD analysis project Ga0164242, IMG submission 108783) | Miracle-Growth compost microbial communities from Emeryville, California, USA - Original compost - Miracle growth compost (MG) ... | reverse complement strand
CGCACATAAAAATAAATAGAGCCATCACGCAATGTAGATTCTCTCAGGAAATCTGCCGTTCCCAAGTTCGATGGACTTTTCGATTCAACTAATGTCGGCGGAATATCATATAGCGCCTCGAAAAATTTATTAGTGGTCCAATAGACCCAAAATAAGCCGCAACCCGACAGGCATATTGTGGCCGCGAGGAAACCAATAATCCATTTTCGATATTTTTTAAACATGCGTCCTGGCATCCTCGTTCATCCGTCAACTCAGTCAACCGCAGTTAATTTACGGATAGCATCGATAGTCAAAAACATGTGCATTGTGTCGTCTAAAAATGGCACAAAACCATATTTCGCATAGAACGATCTGGCTTTATCATGAAGCGTATGAACTTCTAACAAACAAACTCCCACCAAATCAGCCACGGACAATGTTTGTTTGCAAGCGTGAATGAGTAATTGCGTGCCAAGCCCCTGCCCTTGCAATTCCGTGCGCACAGCTAATCTACCTAAGCGGATCACAGGAACATCTGGCGGCATTAAATTTTCCGAATCCGGCACATGCGCCACCTGAACAGTGGACGCGGCCAACGCATAATATCCCAACACTTTCTTCGTGTCATCGATTGCCAGATATGCCCGTCCGTATCCTTTTCGTGTGCTTTGGAGAGCAAGCGTCTTGAGATAATTGTTGAGAGTTGAAAAACCGCAATCGAAATCACCCACCTTTCGTTTGGCAATAAAAGGCTCAATGATGACATTCATGGTTAATGGGATTTACCAGTATTTACGCGCCGCAGCTTTGAGCGCTGCATTGGGTTTAGTGGGTTTTGCGATGTGCTCGGTGACAAGCCGCGAATCGCGAACGGATAGCTTGCGCGGACTTAATTCCGATGAATCGCCGGAGATGAACGCAGCTGGTTGTCCTGTATGTGCGACGCAGGATTTGATTACCGATTTGGAAGATTTTGCTTTCGATTCTTCTTTAAACATGACTATCACTTATTAGTAATTTTCTCATATCAAACTGCGATCCGCAAGTTGCCTGACGCCTAAAAGTACTTTTACCCCACCAACCAATTCTCCAACCACCCCAGCGACAACAGCCGCGTGTAATGATTCACGTCATGCGGCATTCCCGATAAAAATTGCGCGAACTGTTCCGATTTTCCCAGCACATCCCACAGCGCGTTTAATTGCAAACCGATGGCGGGAAGCGTCTCGTTATTGCCGTATGTTTTGTCCGTCATTCCGGAGATATTGAGAAACGGGCGCGGCGCGATTAGCGCGGCGAACTCGTACATTTCCACTGGCAGCAAGCCGCCGGTTTCTTTTTGTTGATCGAAAATGGCACGAAGTTTGGGAATGTAAATATACCAATAATCGCGGGAAAATTCGTAGCGGCGCGGATTGTCTTGCAAACTGAAAAGGCCGCAACTGTAAATCGCCGCTTTCACGCGTTCATCAAATGCGGCCACCCACATGGTACCGTGGCCGCCCAGCGAATGGCCGATGCAGCCGATGCGGTTTTTATCGACGCCTTCCACCGTTTCCAAAATATCCAGCGCGCGCGAGCCGTCCCAAACGGCTTTGCCGGCCGCCGACCAATTGGGGTGCCGCGCGTAAAAAGTACGTGTGTCATAAGGTTTTTCACCTTCCACCAAACGTTCGCCGCTGCAAATATGATCCGGCGCAATAGTGATAAAACCGTGCTGCGCCAGAAACCGCGCCCAGTCGCGGCCGTGTTTGGCAGCCAGACCAATCTGCGTATCTTTGCCGATATCGGCGGTGCCGTGCAGGCATAACATGCTGGCGCCGTTGTGTTTGTGCGGAATCAAAAGCCAGGCGCGCACTTCTTCATCCGGTTCGCTGAGATAGGAAATTTTTAACTGTTTGTAATCATCAGTTTCGGTTTCTTCCAAAACCGTATATTCCGGCGCGGGGATAATATCGTTGGAAGATGACCCCAACAAGTCCCATAAAGTACTTTTGAGGACAGCGCGTTTCTTATCCCATAGCTCGACGGAGGTAATGTCCGGAACATTGCTTTGCTGCGGATCGGTTGCAAGGACATTGCGAATTTCGAGAGTGTCAATTGATGATAGCATGATGATTAAAAATTAAATTTATAACGCTCTAAACGATAATAACATAACACGAATAACGCACAAAAGTACTTTTAGCGCACGCTATTACTCAGCACCTGCTCCATAAATTTCACCGTCGTTCCAATTATATCCGCCTCCCAGTGCTGGCTATTAAAAGTGTGATCCGCACCTTCAATAATATGTAATTCCGGATTGCATTGCGCGAATGCTTCGGCGTATTCATTTGCTTCGGAAACGGGAACGGATTGGTCTTCGGTGCCATGCACAATAAGTACTTTTCCGGCATATTGCCGCGCTTCCTGGAGTGGATTGATTTGCAAGGCGTTTTCGAAAAATCCTTGTCCCACCAGATTTCCCCGCAAATCCACATAACCTTTTTTCTCCAACTGTGCGGCGGATTCCGGCGTGGCGCGTTCGTGCATTCGCTGGCCCATATGCGCCGTAGCCGCCCACAGCGCGATTGCCGCTGGCGATTTGCGCGCGGCGGCACAGGCGGTCACTAATCCGCCGAGGCTCAAACCGATCATTCCCAGCTTGCTGCGATCCACGCTAGGTTGCGCGCCCAGCCATTGCAGGATATTCATGGCGTCCTGCACTTCCGTCTCCGGTGTCATGTCCACAAATTCGCCGTCACTTTCGCCGCTTCCCGCAAAATCAAATCGCACTGCCACGATGCCCGCTTCAGCCAACGCATTGGCAGCTTTCACCAATAGCCGATGCGGCTCTACGCGCGTGCCGCTGAATCCGTGACACAAAACCACAGCCGGCAGACGTTGTCCCGCCGGAGCCGATTTGGGCCGGTGCATCATGCCGCGCAAAATAAAACCGCGTGAAAGTACTTCCTGGTATGTCATCATCAATTTTTCCTTCAATGTAAACTCATTCCCCTATGCCAAAACGCGAATTGATCGTCCGCGCCATCATCACGCAAAACGATTGCCTTTTAGTCAATCAAGGAACGCATCATCAAACCAGCCAATTCTATTATGCCCTGCCCGGCGGCCATGTGGAAGATGGCGAAACTTGCATTGCAGCGTTGCAACGGGAATTGCAAGAAGAATTGGCCGTCGAATGCGACGTGGAAGATTTGTGTTTTGTGATCGAACATCTCTATTCCGGTCGGCGTGAAAATGATGTAGCGCGTCACGAATTGACCTTGTATTTCAAAGTCACAGCAACTTCCGCCATCCAACAAACAGAGGAAAAAATAATCAGCCCGGAAGCTACGAAAAACTTTCGTTGGCTCCCCATCGATTCTCTCATGGAAGCAGCTTTGCTGCCGGAAATTTCACGCGAGGTTCTACAAAAGTACTTTTCCCATCAACAAATTCCCCACTATGCCTTCCAAGACAGCACTTCCGAAAACAGCAACTGATCCCGATTCTTTCATTGTTCTGCGCGATGTTCACAAAGACTATTCCGCAGAGCAAGGCCAGGTGCATGCGTTGCGCGGCGCGAACATGCAGGTGGCGAGAGGAGAATTTATTGCCATCGTCGGCCCCAGCGGTTGCGGCAAATCGACGCTATTGAATTTGCTCGGCGGCATCGATGCGCCGAGCAGCGGAACACTGTTGGTGAATGGCTGGAATCTGGGAGAATTTAACGAAACGCAACTCACCGAATATCGCCGTCACGGCGTGGGAATTATTTTTCAATTTTTCAATTTATTGCCGCTTTTGAGCGTTCTCGAAAATGTACTTTTGCCAACGCAACTGGCGGGAAATAATCGTAGCGAAAGTCGGAAATCCGCGATTGAATTATTGGAAATAGTGGGATTAAAAAATAAAATCAACGAGCCGGCGAGCCATCTTTCCGGCGGCCAGATGCAGCGCGTTGCGGTAGTGCGCGCAATGGTCAATAATCCGTTGCTGCTGCTGGCCGATGAGCCGACCGGCAACCTGGACACAGCGAGCGCCAATGACGTTTTAAAAGTACTTTCAGAACTCTCCGCGGCGCGGCAAACGACGGTATTAATGGTCACGCATTCCGAAGCCGCCGCGGAAGTGGCAGATCGCGTGTTGCGGATGAGCGACGGGATTTTTGTCAAGTAGCAAAAGTACTTTTGCAAACACCCTCAAAATCTGCTATCTTTTCCCCAGTATGTCTCTTCCAACGTGCGAAATTTGTCGGGAACACAAGGCCTCCATTTTGATTTGTCTGGAGCATGACGGGCAATCCGAAAAGCATCATGTTTGCATGGATTGTGTGGGCGAAATTGCCGATGGCGAATTGGCGGGTTTTTTGGGCCAGAGCAATTTAGATTTCACAAAACTCAAATCCATCCTGCAGCAAATGCAAAATTGGCAGGAGCCGCCGGAAGCAGAAATAGATCACGAAGAGATCGCCACGTTGCAAAAACTCCAGGCCATGATGGGCGATGACGCGGAACCTGATCTAGATCAACTGGCAAATGACGAGATGGAAAAAGTACTTTTAGCGGAAGAGGAAACAAACGAATCGGCGGATGCGCCGCGTTGTTCCGAGTGCGGCACTTCCTGGAAAAGTATTCATGAGGATGGATTGGTTGGTTGTCCGCATTGTTATGTGACATTCGCCGCGCCGCTGGGAAAAGTGATGGAGCAATTGCACCGCAGCGCCGAACACACCGGCAAAATCCCGCGCTTTCGCGAGAAACAGGAACGCCTGAAAGAGCATCAGGAAAAGCGCGAACAGCATCGCGTGGAAATGTTGCAGCATCGCCTTAACGCGGCGATTCAAGCGGAAAATTATGAAGAAGCCGCACAGATTCGTGATAAAATAGCACAAGTTTCCAAGTAGCAAATTCCCCCTTTTTAAAGGGGGATACAGGGGGATTTTGAGCGTAATGCACTCTATAAAAGTACTTTTATGCGTCCGGTTTTAAAATCCCCCTAACCCCCTTTAAAAAGGGGGAATTATATTGCGGAAATTGTTACGATTGCAGGTAATATGAATTATAAAACAGTGTAGTTATGCAGACGCAAAATATCTCTTCCCATTTTAATTCCATCCCGCGCTGGATGCGGCGATATGGCAATGATTGCGATGTCGTGATTTCGTCGCGGGTGCGGTTGGCGCGCAATTTTAATAAGCATCATTTTCCGCACACCGCTTCCGCTGGCGAATTGATGGAAATGCGGCAGACAGTTTTGGAGCTGTTGCTCGAACTTTCCGAAACCAGCAATCTATTGGAAAACGCCGGCATTTTGCCCTTTGAAGAATTCGCCGATTGGGAACGGCAAAGCCTGGTGGAACGCCATTTGACTTCCACCGATCACATCGCGCAGGAATTGGGGCGCGCCATGGTGGCGCTGCCGGATTCGTCATTATCGCTATTGATTAATGAAGAAGATCATTTGCGCTTGCAGAGTTTATTGCCCGGTTTGCAACTGGACACGGCTTTTACGCTGGCTACAAAATTGGATGATCTGCTGGAAAAATTATGCGAAGGTGATTTTGCTTTCGACGCGCAATTTGGTTATCTCACCGCCTGCCCCACCAACGCCGGAACCGGCTTGCGCGCTTCGGTGATGTTGCATTTGCCGGCGCTGGAATTAACAGGCCGCCTTACCGAAGCGAAACAAATGGCGACAGAACAAGAATTTGTCCTTCGCGGAACTTTTGGCGAAGGCACAAAACCCTACGGCCATTTATATCAAATTTCCAATCAGATTACGCTGGGGCGCGACGAAGATTCTATCCTTTTGGATGTCGGGGAAACTGTGTTGCATATCGTCGAAATGGAACGCGAAGTGCGCGCTGCCCTGGCGGGGAGCAAAAATAAATTAGCGCAGGACGCCGTCGGCCGCGCTTACGGCACATTGAGTTTTGCGCGCCGCATTGATTACCACGAAGCATCCAATCATCTTTCGTTTTTGCGTCTGGGAATGCACCTGAATTGGATCAAAGGTTTGTCGCATCAACGCTTTAATGAATTGATGGTCAACATTCGTCCCGCTTGTTTGCAAGTTCAAAAAGGGCAAACGCTGGCAAGCGAACAACGCGACGAAACGCGCGCCACCATGCTGCGTGAAGCCTTGCAGAAGATTCGATTGGATCCGCTATTTACTTCGGAAAACCCTTCAAAATATGCTACTCGCTCTTGATATCGGCAATACAAATATCGTTGCAGGTTTGTTCAGCCGCGACTCGCTCATCAATACCTGGCGGCTGGCGACGCGGCGTCAATGCACTTGCGATGAACTGGCGATCTTCCTTAAAAGTACTTTTGAGATGGCATCAATTCCCTTCTCTGAGATTAGCGGTCTGGTGATTTCTTCGGTGGTGCCATCGCTAACGCCCGAAGCAGAAAAGCTGGCGCAAAAGTACTTTCAGTGCACTTCGTTGATCGTCAATTCGCAGACAGACATCGGCCTCAAAAACGCCTATGACAATCCACGCGAAGTGGGCGCGGATCGATTGGTGAACGGAATCGCGGCCTGGAGCAAATATCAAAAAGCCTGCGTGATTGCTGATTTTGGAACCGCCACTACGGTGGATGCGGTGTCCAAAGATGGCACTTATCTGGGCGGCGCGTTAGCCCCAGGAATACATATCAGCGCCAACGCGCTCTTTGACGCAGCCGCCAAATTACCACGCGTGGAACGCCTGGAATTATTGGAAGCGCCCGCATCCGCGCTGGGAAAAAATACGATGCACAGTGTGCAGGCGGGAATCATTTTCGGTTACGCCGGATTAGTGAAAGAATTGATGTCCCGCTGCTTGGAAGAATTAAACGAACCTGAAATTGTCACAATCGCCACCGGCGGATTGGCGGAAATAATCGCGCCCTTAGTGCCACAAATTCAACACATCGAACCGCATTTGACACTGGAAGGTTTGCGGTTAATTTGGCAACGGAATCATCCTTAAACAGAAATTTTCAAAACATCTATTCCAGATATATTGATCGAGAGAATACCTCACCAAATTTTTCTATACTCGATTTTTCCCCGCGAATCCAAATACCCACGATAGTCAGTTACTTTCTGCCACAAATCATTATCCAAATTCTTGCGCACCGCAAAAACCTGATCGATAGTTTGCGGATAATGGGTTATTTGATAGACGAACGTATCCATATAAATGCGGCTATCCGCGCGGCGGTCAACACCGGTGATTTTGTCGTATTTGGGATCGTATAAATCGTCGGTAAATTTCGGCCAGACTTCTTTATACAATCGCATCAGTTCCGGCAACGGGCTTTCGATGAAACTTCCTGGATGATCGGCCGAATTATGCGAGCCGATAATCGCCTGCGATAAACCGGCGAAAGCATTTATTTCGGCATAATATTGGGGACGGATTTTCTGCACATATTCGATGTCCGCCGATTTGGTATTTGCTTCCAACCACGGGCGGCGCTGCTTCAGATATTCGCTGGCCGATAATTGGCCCTGCAATCCGACGGCTTCCATCACCGCGTAATAAGCCGCCGCGTCAGAAGTACTTTTATCGCCCAATTGATGCGCGATGCGCGCCATTCCCACCATGCCGGAAAAAATGCCGCCGCATTCCTGCAAACCGCTGCCCACGCGAAAACCGCTAAAGGTGTCCCAACTAACACTGGTATCCCAATCGTGGCTGTTGCGCGTCATATTAAAGTACTTTTGTAACGTCGAATAATTTTCTTTCAGCCAGTCGTAGCGATGAAACGTATCGCCATACATCCACATCATGTAAGTATTGAGCGCCGTGAAATAGACTTGATCGATACCAAAATTCGTCTCAGACAACGCCGTTGTCGCAAGCTGCAAACCGGTGTAGGGATTGGTGATGATCGAATTGACGGGAACGTTTTTGTATCTGTCGCTGAGTTTCGCTTTCAATGCAGCATCAGGCAAGCCGGTGTATAAAAAGTACTTTTCCGTCTCAGTGCGAATTTCCTTTTCTACATCGGCGCGCAATGACGGTTCCAAATATGGCAACGCCAAAATCAATCCGGTGTAACTGAGGCGTTGCACTCCGGGTTCGAGCTTGCCCACGCGAATATCCGAATCCCACGGATGACTTTTCAGTTCCGTATCGAGCCACTTTTGGACAAGTTGATTTAATTCCGCCTGCGTGTCTTTGATAGAAGTACTTTTTGCGATTTGCACATCGCGCACTTCACGGATGTAACGCAAAATCCCGTTGATGCGAAAAACAATTTGATCGGCATTATCCGCCGCGCATAATGGCCCTTGCAATGTCGCCATGTGCAAATCCTTTGCGGTTTTGCTGGTAGCAATATCGATATTTCCGGCATGCGCCGTCAACGCCAACATCGGGCTAATCGGCGCGATTTTCATTCCTTGCGTTTTCCAGTCATCCTCGATATTCAAATAGGTGAATTCATCTTTTACGATCAATTGATCTTTGGCATAATCCACCTGCGCCGTGCGTTTCACCTGATCCGGCGCATTGACTAAAACACGCGACCAATAACGGCAACGTTCCGCCACACCCGTCGGAATAGCGGTTTTCCAATTGGCCGTTTGATCGGGCCGTTGCAGCGTCACGCCATACAGCGGCATTCCCTGAATCGTTCCCACTGAATCAGCATAGCTAAAAAACAATGCCGTATCGGCGTAGCACTGAACTAAGTCGGGACGCTTTTGCAAAACGAATAAATACGGCGTATCGAATTCATCCCAACCTTCGCCGCCATTGAACCAGGCCAAAACCCAATTAGCTGTCATGTCGCTGCCGAAAATGCCTTTTTTGGCGCTCACAACTTTGATTCCATTCTGACTTTGATAGGCCAAATACGTCGGTAAGCCAACGCCGTTTTTTTCGATATTTTCAAAAACGCGCATCTTTTGCGCATTGGATGTGGTCACCCAAGCCGGGCTGATGGCACTGACGGAAAAGTCCATCCAATCATTGCCTTTGTATTCGTAATGGTAAGTCCGCTTTGCCCAGGAAGTACTTTTGATGGCCAGATTCATAACCACGCCAGCGCGGTTGGGGCGCACAAAACCGTATGACCAAACATCCCGCATTCCATCGTAATTATAACCGGCGGCGCGATGCAATTTACCCACAGAACCTTCCGGCACTTTTCGCGTATTGGCCAGGAAGAGTCGCGGCGCGCCCAGACTTTGCATGAATTGCGCGCTATACGCCAGACCGCTGCGGGAATCTGTTTGCGTGAGATCGTCAAACAATTCTATTTTTCCATTCACCACATGCGAATCGCGCGGGCCAAAATGCCCCATTGCAGAATCGCTAACTTGCACCGGCAATGCCGCATTTTTAAACGCAGCCAAAGCGGGATCCGCGCGCGGAGCGAAATCCAACGGATTCGGATCTTGCACGCGGAAAGGAACTGCTTCCTTCCAAAGTACTTTTGCACCATCGCTATACGACAAAACACACTGATAATTTCCCGCCGCTTTCGGCGCAACAAACGCAAAACGCGTGCGCGACCATTCCATCGCCTTCAGTTCCAACGGCGTCGCGTCTTCGGCTATCACGTGGTTTTTATCATTGATAATTTTCACGGACAAATTGCCCTGCACCGGCGCGCCGAATAATTGCGATACATCCGGCGCAATCAGCAATTTGCCGCCGGGAGCGAAAACATTCAAATGCACCGCTTCCGTCAATAACGTCCGCAGCGCATCCGCGCCACGTGTTTTTAAATTCAACCGAGCGCGGACGGAGTTTCCCGCAAGCGCCTGCAACGTATAATTTCCCTCATATAAACGCCCTTTATAACCTGGGAAAACTCGCACCGCAATCACGTTTTTGCCCGGATGAAAATGCGACGCCGCGATAGGATATTTGCGCCAGACGTCAGAACCACCATTCACAAAATTCGGTGGCGGATTGCCGTAACTTCCCACAAGTTCGCCATTGATATAGACCTCGTCATAAACCGAAACGCGACCCAAATCAAATAGCAAATTTTGATTTTCCAAATACTTCGGCAATTCAAAGGTGCAGCGATACCAACTCCAGGCTCCGCCGTTTTTGGGCTTGCCCACTTCTATTGTCTGCCACTTGCTATCATCAAAATCAGGATTTGCATATTCCTTGTTATCGCCGTCAATATATTTCCAATGCCGGTCTAACTGAAATACCGCGCCAGTGGTTTGATAAGTGATATCAGGAAATTCGTTGGAGCTCACGGTAACGGGCGGAAGAACTTCCGCGCATTGCGCCGTTATTGCGCTCACTAATAGAAGACTTGAAAGCAACATCCACGAGAAGATTTTTTTCATATTTGATCCCTAATTATCGAAGGTATTCGTCTTCACGAATAATAAAAAGAACTTTTACCGCAGCAATAAATACCAGGCAAAAGTACTTTTAGGTTAAGACGAATTAATATCGAAATGTTTTGATTGATAGCTATAGTAAATTACGAATTATCCACGGAATAATTCCATGCGCCGGCAAGCGGATCTGTCTTCATCGCCTGAGCGCGCACTTCCGATGACTTCAGCCATTTCACATGACCGTCGGCAAACGCCACATTGACGCCACCAAAATGCCGCCCACTTTGGCAATCGTCATGATCGGTTGTAATTGTAGAACAATTGCCGCCTGCGTCACCCATGCCAGGAAGGTAATACGGACTCGTGGGAGCTACCGCATTGGTCCGGCTAATCCTAATATCCGACGCGTCCATGAACATATACGTGGTGGCGGGCGCTACGATAGCGGCTTCTTTGATCGCGCTTCCGCCATAAACAATGACGAGCGTGTTAGCGCCATAACTTAATCGCCTGGGATTGGCTGTGTTTGGAGACGAAGGGCAATAATAAATATCGACGCTTTTCGTGTAAGGATATATCATTTGCGGCCAATATAAATATCCTGTGTTCCACACCACGCCATCGGGATAGGAATAAGGCGGCGTCATTGCATACAAAGAGACCGGAAGCATCTCATCATAATCCTGAGAATACATCATCATTCCCAGCCCCATTTGTTTTTCATTGCTCATGCAGCTGGCGCGGCGGGCATTTTCTCTCGCCCTGGCAAACACCGGAAACAAAATTGACGCAAGGATCGCTATAATGGCAATGACAACCAAAAGTTCAATCAAAGTAAATGCGCTCGATTTTTTCATCTTTATCTCCTCAATTCTCTGCGGAAGTTCTTGGGTTAATTCTTCTAAGTATATCTGAACTGGCGGAATTCTTAACTTGCTTGAATAGGGTTTACCGCTCACAGAATCTGATTCTTCGCTCTAATTGGATTTTTCGTATTCTCCGGCCAGTGAAATTCGGTATTGAGAAGGTGTAAGGTCAAAAGTACTTTTAAAGGTTCGCGAGAAATGCGTCAGGTCACGCAACCCCACGCGAGCGGCAATAGCGCGCAAGGGCAAATCGGTGTGTTCTAAAAAATGCCGCGCCGCTTCAAGCCGTTTCGCTTTGAGATATTCACGGGGCGTCGTTCCGATGCGCTGGTGAAAAGCGCGGCGGAACTGCGCCGGGCTTATGCCCGCGTCATGAGCAAAATCACTGATGCTGTGCGCGGGATTTTCGGCCATGCCGCGCAAAGTGTGAGCCAGCCAGTGCGGCAAAGGCGCGTGAACCGCCGAATCCAAAGGCACAGAACTGAAATGAGGCCAGCAAAGTCCCAAGATAGCTTGCGCTAATCCACTGATTATTAAACGGCGATGCGGCGTTTCCACGCGATAATCACAGACAATCTGCTCCATCCACGATTCCATGCGCATCTTTTCCGCAGCCTCCGGCCGCCATTGTGCCGGCAAAGTGATGTTTTGCAACAAATTGAATTTATTAAAAACCGTAATCCACAAACGCAACGACAGCCAGATTGCAGGTTTGCGCGTCAAAATATCCCGCTCCAAACTCACCGGCAAAAGAAACGCATCCCCTTTTTCGACGCGCCATTTCTTTTCCCGCGAATTGACTTCCAGGCTTCCTTCCTGAATTAACCAAAGCTGGCATTGCAGCGCAGGATTGCGATGATGTGATGGATCGTGGTGATACTTTTGTCCGGCCGACCAGCAATGGCGATGCGCCGCCCACACTTCGACTCTGATG
>Ga0164242_10007339_pt1 | contig 12078 bp, 14 predicted proteins | sample OricomgcompostMG_FD_108783 | JGI IMG/M metagenome (GOLD analysis project Ga0164242, IMG submission 108783) | Miracle-Growth compost microbial communities from Emeryville, California, USA - Original compost - Miracle growth compost (MG) ... | reverse complement strand
CCGAGGAAGCCGAGCAGCGCCAGGTTCGTCGCCATCAGCGGCAGGAACCAGGCAAGCTCGCCGTCGTGCGCGATCGAAGCCCAGACTTGCGCCGCGCTGACGCAAATGAACACGATCACGCCGGTGTGCGAGACGCGGCGGGCGCCGAAACGCTCGACGATGCGGGAGTTGGCGATGTTCGACACCACCATCATCGCCGCCGTGCCGCCGAACACCACGGGAAACCAGCGCCCGGCATGAAAATGCTCGCCGATCAGTTGCTGGGCGCTGTTCACGTAGCCGAACACCCCGCCCATCAACAGCGCCGAGCCGAGCACGTAGCCGGCGGAGATGCGGTTGAAAAGCGCGACCCGCATGTTGCCGAGAATGGCCGGCACGTCGATGTGCTGGCGGAAATCCGGGTGCAGCGTCTCCGGCAGCCGCAGCCCTGCCCACAGCGCGGCGAGGCCGGCGAGGCACGCCAGCCCGACGAAAATCCACCGCCACCCGGCGATGAGCAGCACCGCCTGCCCCAGGCTGGGGGCGATCACCGGCACGGTAATGAACACCGCCGAGACCAGGCTCATCGTCCGGGCCATGCGGTCGCCGTCGAACTGATCGCGGATGATCGCGCTGGGCGCCACCATCAGGCCCGCGCACAGCAGGCCCTGAAGTCCCCGGGCGACCAGCAGCACGGCGAAGCTGTCGATCGTGGCGATGACCAGCGAGAACAGCGCATAGGCCGCCAGTGCCACCATGATCACGGGCTTGCGCCCGAAGCGGTCGGCGAACGAGCCCGGCAGCAGGCAGCCGATGCCGTTGGCCAGCAGGTACACGCCGACGATCAACTGGCGCTGGTTGCCGGTCTCCGCGCCGAGTTCGCGCGCGATGTCGTCGAGCGCCGGCAGCATCCCGTCGATGCACAGCGCGTTCAGGCTCATCAAGAGCGCGATCAGCACGATAAGCTCGCGCTGACCGATCGAGGTCGGAGGGGAGGAGGAGGCGGTGATGGCGGACATGAGAGCGGAGCCCCTAGCCTTGTGTTGCACTGCAACACAAGCTTTTAGGGGAGGGTGAGTCTCAAGCGGTGGTCATTCCCACCCTAGCCCCTCCCGCAAGCGGGAGGGGAACGGTAAGGTGAGTCCATGGAGGAGGAAGAGCCTGATCTCGGCCTGCGCAAGATCATCCATATCGACATGGATGCGTTCTTCGCCAGCGTTGAGCAGCGCGACAATCCGGAGCTGCGCGGCAAACCGGTCGCGGTCGGTGGCTCGAGCGGGCGCGGGGTGGTCGCGGCGGCGAGTTACGAATCGCGCAAGTTCGGGGTGCGCAGCGCGATGCCCTCGCTCACCGCCAGGCGGCTGTGCCCCGACCTGATCTTTTGCAAACCGCGCTTCGAGCGCTACCGCGAGGTCAGCCAGCAGATCCGCGCGATCTTCCGCCACTACACCCCGCATGTGGAGCCCCTGAGCCTCGACGAGGCCTATCTCGATGTTACCGAGGATATTTGCGGAATCGGCTCGGCCACGCGCATCGCCGAACTGATCCGCCAGCGCATCCGCGAGCAAACGCAGCTCACCGCCAGCGCCGGCGTCTCCTACAACAAGTTCCTCGCCAAACTCGCCAGCGATCAGAACAAGCCGGACGGGATTTGCGTGATCAGGCCGGGGCAAGGTGCGCGGTTCGTCGCCGGGCTGCCGGTGCGCCGCTTCCATGGCGTCGGCCCGAAGGGCGCGGAGAAGATGGCCAGGCTCGGCATCGAAACCGGCGCCGACCTCGCCGCTAGGGACATCGCCTGGCTGCGCGCGAACTTCGGCAGCTTCGCCGACTACCTCTACCGCGCCGCGCGGGGCATCGACCTGAGGCCGGTGCGCGCCAACCGCATCCGCAAGTCGCTCGGCGGCGAACGGACTTACAACGAGGACATTTCCAGCGGCTCTGCCCTGCGCGCCGCGCTCGACGACATCATCGAGATCGTCTGGGAGCGGATCGCCGAGCACGAGGCGCGCGGACGAACGGTGACGCTGAAGCTCAAGTTCACGGACTTCCAGATCATGACCCGGGCGAAGTCGCTGCCCCAGGCGGTCTCCGGCAAGGCCGAGTTCGCCCGCCTCTCGCGCGAGATTCTCGACGAAGCCCTGCCGCTGCCGATGCCGGTAAGGCTGATGGGTCTGACGCTGTCGAACCTCGAAGGTGAGGAAGGCGACGAAAGGCCGCCCGACATGGCTCAACTATCGTTGCTGTAATGGCCGGGAAACACCAGCCGCAGCCGATAGGCCGCGAAGCTGACAAGGTCCGGCGGCAGGGCGTCGAGCGTGAACCAGCCGGTTTCGACGATCTCGCGCCCATCCGCCCGCGGCTCGGCGGCAAAGCGCGCGGTGAACACGAAAGCGCGGTGCGGCGCGCCGTAGAGTACTTCATCGAACCGCGCCGCTTCTTCGAGCTGTTCGAGCGCGCAGCCCAGTTCCTCGCGCATTTCGCGCCGCGCACAGTCGGCCGGGTCCTCGTTGCGGCCCAGCCCTCCGCCCGGAAGCGACCAATGCCCCGAGCCATAGCCGTGGCGGACCAGGAACACGCGCCCGGCTACATCGATGCCGATCACCGAGACACCGGCGGTCTGCGGCCTGGCCCAGCGCCGCCAGCGTGTGCGCAGCCGATGCGCCGCCCGCAATGCGAGCCGGTGCAACGGTGCCGGAATCAGGTGAAGCATGTCACCGGCTGGGTGGCGGCGCCCAGCAGGCGCGCGATCGGCAAGTCGTTCTCTCCCCGCACTGCAGCTTCGAACAAGGCGCGCTTGTCCGCCCCGCGAATGACGAACAGCAACTCGTCGCTGTCGAGCAGCGCCGGCAGCGTCAGAGTGATGCGGTCGAACGGCGCCTCCGGCGGCAGCGGATCGGGCGTGAGCATGCGCACACGCAGCGGATCGTCGGTGCGCGGATCGGTGCTGGGAAACAGCGACGCGACATGCCCGTCGTTGCCCATGCCGAGCCAGGCGAGCGCGAAATGAGGTACCGCTTCCATTACGCTGAGAGCCACCACTTCCGCACCGGCCGGCTCCAGGATCGCCCGGATGCGTCCGGTGTTGCTCGCCGGGAGGTCTTCCGGGACGCGGCGGTCGTCGCCGGGCCAGACCGTCACGCGGCGCCAGTCGAGCGGCATTGCAGCGAGTTGGGCAAGGATGGGGAACGGCGTGGAACCGCCCGGCACGGTTATGGCGATCGGCCTTTCGCTCGCCGCCAGCGCACGTTCCAGCCGGCCGTGCAGCCATTGGGCGATTGCCGCGTCGTCCGCTTTCTCGATCAACAAAATTGGCGTCATGACGGCATCAGGAGAAGCGGCAAGCTGCGCGACGCGCTACCGCTTGATCCAGTCCTTGGCGTCTTCCAATTCGTCGAGCGCGAAGATGTGTAGTTCGGCCGGCATCAGCGGAGCGAACAGGCGTGCGGACGTGCGCATCCAGCCGATGTCGGTGACCAGCGCGATGCGGCCGAAGTCCGCCCAGTGGCTGAAGCCGAAGCGCGCATCGTCCCACGCCGCCTCGGGCGAATACGAGATGAAGTTATCGTCCACCACGACGAGGAACTTCAGCTTGTCGTGGTTCTTGAGCTTCTCCCCGACGAGCGGCACGAGCATGTCCCGGTAATCCTGCGAGGTGACGATCCCGCTGACCTTCAGCCCGACGACGTCGCTCGGCAGCCCCGCGATCGTCTCGAAACGCCCCGGATGATCCTCGGCCTCGCGCGCCCACTCGCGCGCGGCGGCAATCTTCTCCTCGGGGAAGTGCCGCACCTTGGCGCCCACGAAATGATCGAGCAGGGGCGGCAGGACGCCGAGCAGGCCGATATCGCCGACCAGCGCTACCTTCTTTACCAGCCGCTGGTGGTCTTTCACGAAGTGGAAGTGCCGGCTCATCGCCGAGAGGCTGGCCCAGTGCGGAATGCCCATCACATGGACGAGGATGTTGGGCACCACGTCGCGTTCGTTGATGTGGTCGTCGATCGCGCGAGCGACGCGGTCGAAGTCCTTCTCGGTCAACGCGCCTTGCGGAGTCAACGCGACCACGTTTTCGTACGGGAAATCGATGCCGATCATGCTTTCCTCCTCTCAGGAATGGAGAGCGCCATAGCATCGGCGGTGGCGCCGTGCATTGGGCTGCGTCAACCGCGCCACTCGCGCCGCTCCTCGGCATGTCGCAGGACCTCGAACGCGAGACTGTAGGCCTGGAACAGCCTGGCGGCCTGCTCGTCGTTCGGCTTGACGTCGGGATGAACTTCCTTGGCTTTGGCGCGCCAGGCTTTCTTGACCGTTTCGAAATCGGCGTCCGCTTCCAGCCCGAGCAGGTCGAGCGCGCGCATTTCGTCGGCGCTGCGGCTGCCGTCGCCGCTGCCGCCCCAACCGTAATGCGCCGCTTCGGCATAGCCGGCGTTGGCCCGGTTCTCGGCCTTCTCGCGCGCGGCCGCCTCTTCCTTGTCGAGACCTTCGAAATAGTCCCACCCGCGATTGTATTCGGCGGCATGGCGCTGGCAGAAATACCAGCGGTCGGGGCTGTTCGGCGATTTTGGCGCGGGGCAGTCGCCCGGCTCTTCGCAGCCGTGCCGGTCGCACAGGCGCACGGTGGCCGCCTCGCGCGAGCTGCCGTAGCCGCGCCAGCGCGGGAAACCCCAGTCGAGCGAGCGGCCGGGGCGGCTCATGGTGCGACGATTCCGGTCATTCCCACTTAATAGGGTCGCGCGCCGCCCGCTCCAAGCGCTGTTCGCCTTGCGGAGCGAACGCTCCCGGCGCAAGGGAGCCGACATGCTGCACCGCCTTGCCGTATTCGACTGCGACGGAACCATCAGCGACGGACAAGCCGCGGTCTGCGCGGCGATGGCCAATGCCTTCGGCACGGTCGGGCTGGCCGCGCCCGGGAACAGCGCGATTCGTCGAATCGTCGGCCTGAGCCTGCCCGTCGCGGTTCGTCAGCTCGCGCCCGCCGAAACGGCGAAGACCCACGGCCAACTGGTCGAAGCCTACCGCGCGGCCTTCTTCAAGGCGCGCAGCGAAGGGCTCGTCGCGGAACCGCTGTACGAAGGCATTCGCGAACTGCTGACATCGCTGCGCGGCAAAGGCTGGCGGCTCGGCGTCGCCACCGGCAAATCCGACCGCGGGCTCGCCGGCTGTCTCGCCCACCACGGCATCTTCGATTTGTTCGTGACCTTGCAGACCGCCGACCGCCATCCCTCGAAGCCCGACCCCTCGATGCTCGCCGCGGCGATGATCGAAGCGGACGCGGAGCCTGCCGACACGGTAATGATCGGCGACACGGCGTTCGACATGGCGATGGCCCGCACCGCCGGCTGCCGGGCGCTGGGCGTCGCCTGGGGCTATCATGCGTCCGACGAACTCATGGCGGCCGGCGCCGAGGCGGTCGCTCGCACCGCTGCCGAACTGGAGGAACTGATCGATGGCTAGCCGACCGCCCGACCCGAACGAAGACGACGCCCGCACGCGCTTCTTCGTCATCAACGCCACGCGCCTGGTCGGTGTGGCGATGGTGGTGATGGGCCTCCTCGCACTGCAAGGCAAAGCTGTCGAGATACCCGCTGTGGCGAGCTATATCCTGATCGCCTTCGGCCTGTTCGACATCTTCTGGATGCCGCTGATCCTCGCGAGGAAGTGGCGCACGCCGCCGCAATGAAGCGCTTCTACAAGGAGGTTGCGGTCGAAGAGGCCGAGGGTGGCTATCGCGTGACGCTCGACGGCCGGCCGATCCGCACGCAAGGCGGCGCACCGCAGATCGTGCCCGCCCGCCCGCTTGCCGAGGCGATGGCCGAGGAATGGCGCGCGCAAGGCCAAGACATCGACACCAAGGCTTTCGCACTGCGCGATCTAGCCGACTTCGCCATCGACCACGTCGCGCCCGACCCCGCCGCGGCTGCCGCGCGGCTGCTGCCTTACGCGGAGACGGACACGTTGTGCTATCGCGCCGATCCCGACGAGCCGCTCTACCGCCGCCAACTGGAGCTGTGGGAGCCGCTGGTCCGGGCGGCCGAGGCGCGCCACGGCATTCGCCTGGAGCGCGTCAGCGGGATCGTCCATCGCCCCCAGCCGGCGGAAACGCTGCAAACGCTGCGCGGGACGCTCGAAGCGCTCGATCCCTTCGCTCTCGCCGCGCTTGAAACGCTGACCCGGCTCGCCGCCTCGCTGACCATCGGCCTGCTTGCGCTGGAGCCCGATGCCGATGCGGAAGCGCTGTTCGCCGCAGCGAACTGCGAGCAGGACTGGCAAGCCGAGCTGTGGGGATGGGACGTCCAGGCCGAAGACGCGCGCAAGACGCGGCTAGCGGCGTTCCGGCAGGCGATGCGATTCGTCGAACTGGCGCGGGCGTCATAATCCTCCCCATGGTCGTTCTTCCGTTCGCAAGATCGACGAAGGGCCATGGGACTTGATTCTAAGCGATGCTTAACTCGTCACGCCTATCCTTGCCCAATGCGCATCGTTTTCAGCCGCAAGGGATTTGATAGCACGGCGGGCGGCAAGCCTTCGCCGATTCTGAACGGCCGCCCTGTTTCGCTTCCGATCCCCGAGCGTCCTCCTTCCCCGACTACCTACGGCGACTTGGGCTTGGGTGAACTGGTCGAACAAATGACCGGCGGGCGTATAGCAGCGGATACGCCCTGTCATGACGATCCGATGTTCGCCGGCGGCCATTGCTGGCTCGGCCAATGTGATGTCGCACAAAGGCACCTTTCTCGTAACGGTGTGGGTCCCGGTGACGTGTTCCTGTTCTTCGGCCTGTTCCGCGAGTTTGAGACAGGCGAACGCCATCATCGTCTCTTTGGTTATATGCGAATTGAGGGCTGCGCGCCGGTCAACGAAGCGCGCATGGCGAAAGGTTGGCGCGAACCGCCACGCCCGCATCCGCACCTGGCGGGTAAGCCGCGCAAGCATGATACGCTCTATTTCGGCCCTGGCGTGGCCGCACGGCGAGCTTCGCCGGAACTGCGCCTAACTAGGCCGAAAGGTCCGCTCAACTGTTGGACCGTTCCGCCATGGCTGTGCCGCTGCGGCCTCACCTATCACGATCGCACAGAGCGCTGGATCGGCGCTACCGTGCTCGATTCCGCTAAGCGCGGTCAGGAATTCATCAGCCATATCGGCGACGATCGCGAGGCGCTGGACTGGCTTGACGGCATCATCGCGGAGATCGAACGATGACGAAAATCTATCGTTACGTACTGGCGGGCGATAGCGGGATGGCACCCAACCCGCGGGATGGGTTGCTCACCTTGGCGACCTGCAAACCCGAAATCCGCAAACATGCACGCGAAGGCGATTGGGTGATGGCCAATTTCCCGTCCCCAAGAAACGAACTGGTAGCCTGGGCGGGGCGGATCGCTCGCTGTATCCCGGTTGGTCTATATTTCTCGGAATTCCCAGAGCGCCACGATGCGCTGTACGAGATTGGCCCCGACGGCGAGCCACAACGTATTGCTGGCAGACACGAATGGTACCATTGCGGGCCGGAGGAACGGCGCAAAGACCGCAGCGGCAATGTATTGGTCTTCGATATGGGAAATTGCTGGTATTTTGGCAGCAATGGTCGCCAAATTCCCCGCGGGTTGGAGCATCTCGTTGCTCGCGGCCAGGGACACCGCGTGAACAAACGCGAACCGGGCGATCTTGAGCAACTGCAGAACTGGTTGCGCGAGCAGGCTGCGCCGGGGATTATCGGAGAACCACGCGACGGATGGGCTGGACCCGATGAGTATCGAATACACCAGTGCGGGTCGCGCAAGCCAAGGAAACGAAAGAAACCGAAGGGCCCCTGCTAACCCACCCAATCCGCCACTTGCGCGGCGACGTCGTTCGCCGCGCGGTTGAGCGCTTCGCCGACCGGTCCGGCTTGCGCGGGTATTCCGGAAACCGTGCTTTCGAACCGGCGGGTCTGGATTTGCCCGCCGCCGTTCTGCAGCACCGCGTCGAAGCGGACGACCGCGGCGCCCTGGCTCGCGTCGTAATTCATGGCCGAGAGCGTGCCGGAAAGCTTGGTTGCTGCCGCGTATTCGAGATCGGTGCCGCTGACCACCAGGCGCTTGCCCTTCGCCCTGATCGTGTCGGACAGCAGCCGGCCGAACAGCCGCGTGGGCCTTTCGACCCACTGGGCGTCCTTCAGGTAGGCGAGGCTGGAGCCGTTGATCCGCACCGGCACCCGCGTGACGTCGAGTTCCCTCGGCGCCTGGATGTCGAGCACGGTCAGCGCGGTCTCGCTGGTGCCGCTCAGCGATGCGCCGGCCGGCGCGCTGCTCGCCGGAGTGAGGTTGAGCAACTGATCGGGCACCTTCGGGCTCAGGCTGATGCACCCCCCGAGCATGAGCACCGTCGCAGCGGCGGCCACGGCCCTGGTTCGGGCGTATCCATGGCTGTTCATCCGTCGCATCCCCTGTCGCTTCACGGCTTGTAGTCCGGCAAGTCCTTGCCCTTGAGCAAGCTTCCGGCGCCCTGGTTCTGGATCGATTCGGTCATCTGCCGCAGCGCCGCGGTCGTGCGGCGCAGATCGCGCATGGCGGCTTCGGCCGCCGGCAAGGTGCTTTCCGACAGCTCGCGCGCCGCCGGGCGGGTGTCGTTCATCGTCGCCTTCAGGGCGTCCGCCGCTTGCTGCGCGGACGCCAGCGTCCGGCGCATCTGCTCGGCGAGCGAGGGGCCTTCCTTGTTGAGCAGTTGATCGGTGGTTCCCAGCGTCTGCTGGAACTGCGCCAGCGTCGCGTCGGCCTGAGCCAGCGTTGCCTGCAACTGCGTCAGCACCGCATCGAAGTGTGGGGATGCGTTGGCAAGATTCTTGGTGATGCGATCGGTGTTTTCGAGGATGTGGCTCATAGAGCGCTGGTTTTGCGGGTCGAGCAGTTCGGTCAGGCGATCCGTCAGCGTTGTCAGGCTGTCGAGCAGTTGCGGCGCGCTGGACAGAATAGCGCCGAGACCGCCGGCCTTGGGCTGGATTTCCGGCAGGCCGGCGCGCCCCGGCTTGGTGATCGGGGGCGCCCCCGGCCGTGCGCCATCGAGCTGGAGCGTCGAGAGGCCGGTGAACGAACCGAGCACCGTGGCCGTGGTGCCCTGGAGGACCGGCGTATCCTTTTTCACGCTGATGCGAACCTGGACGAACTGCGGGTCTTTCTCCCACAGCTTCATCCGGTCCACCTTGCCGACCGGGACACCGGAGAAAGTCACCTGGCTGCCTTCGGCCAGGCCTTCGACCGCTTGCGGGAAGAAGATGTCATAGCGCTTGTTGTCGGACACGCCGAATCCGGCGATCCAGACGATGAAGGCGGCCAGCGCCGCCAGCAGCACCAGAGTGATGGCGCCCACCCAGACATAGTTCGCGCGTGTCTCCATGCGGCGCCCCTAATCCCCTGTTTGTCCGTGTGAGTCCACGGTTTTGCCGCGCTCCATGCCGGTCTTCGCCGCCCGGCCGCGAGGACCGTTGAAATATTCCTGGATCCACGGATGCTCACTTTCGAGAAGCTCCGGAATCGTGCCACAGGCGATCACCTTGCCGTCGGCCAGCACGGCCACGCGGTCGCAGATCGCGTACAGGGTGTCGAGATCGTGCGTGATCAGGAACACCGTAAGATCGAGCGTGTCGGCCAGTTCCCGCGTCAACTCGTCGAACCGCGCGGCGCCGATCGGATCGAGCCCGGCGGTCGGCTCGTCGAGGAACAACAGCTCGGGGTCGAGCGCCAGCGCGCGAGCAAGGCCGGCGCGCTTCTTCATGCCGCCGGAGAGTTCGGAGGGGTACTTGCTGGCGGTATCGGCGGGCAGGCCCGAGAGCACGACCTTGTAGCGGGCGATTTCGTGCATCAGGTCGGGCAGCAGCTCGGGAAAGAACTGCTTCAACGGCACTTCGACATTCTCGCCCACCGTCAGGGTCGAGAACAGCGCACCGCCCTGGAACAGCACGCCCCAGCGGCTGCGCAGCGCCACCCCTTCCTCGGGGTTGGCGCCGATGATCTCGTGCCCGAAGACCTCGATCGAGCCTTCGTCGGGCACTTGCAGGCCGATGATCGAGCGCATCAGCACCGACTTGCCGGTGCCCGAGCCGCCGACCACGCCGAGCACCTCGCCGCGGCGAACCTTGAGATCGAGCCCTTCGTGGACGACCTGGTCGCCGAACGAGTTGCGCAGTCCCTTGATGACGATCGGATATTCGCCGTCGAAGTGCTCGGCCACGCCGGGGACCGCCTCGGCGGCGACTACGTGCTCGATGCGCTCCTCGTTCATCCCCAACCCACCTTGGTGAAGAACACCGCGAAGAAGGCGTCGAGCACGATGACGAGGAAGATCGCCTGGACTACCGCCAGCGTCGTCCTGAGACCGACTTCCTCCGAGTTCCCCTTGACCTGCATGCCTTGGTAGCAGCCGGTCAGCGCGACGATCAGGCCGAACACCGGCGCCTTCACCAGCCCGACCCAGACGTCGTAAATCGGCACCACCGACTGGATGCGCGAGAGGAAGGTCCCGAACGGGATGCCGAGCGTCAGGGCGGCGATGAACGCGCCGCCGATGATCGACAGCACCGCCGAATAGAACCCGAGCAGCGGCATCATCAGCACCGCCGCGAGCACCCGCGGCAGCACCAGCGCCTCCATCGGCGAAACGCCGATCGTGCGCATCGCGTCGACTTCCTCGGTCAGCTTCATCGTGCCGAGCTGCGCGGCGAAGGACGAGCCCGAGCGGCCCGCGACCATGATCGCGGTCATCAGCACGCCCAGTTCGCGCAAGCTCAGCCGCCCGGTCAGGTTGATGGTATAGATTTCCGCTCCGAACTGCTGCAGCTGCGCCGCGCCCTGCTGGGCAATGACGATGCCGATGAGAAAGCTCATCAGCCCGATGATGGCGAGCGCGGAAACGCCGACCAGCTCGACCTGGCGAACGAAGGCTTTCGCCCGGAAGCGCGAGGGGTGCCCGATGGTCCCCAGGATCGTGACGATGATATGACCGGCAAAGCCGATCATCTCGCGTGACCCGGTGCCGAATTCGAAGACGTATCGGCCGATTGTTTCCGGCACCCGCAGCGAGAGCCGGCTGCGCGGCGGCTCGATCGCGGCGCTGCTCTCGGCCTCCTCCACAGCCTTCAGGAGCCGCTCGGCCTGCTTGCCAGCCCCGATGACCTCCGCCTGCTGCTGGCGGGCGAAGCGCAGCACCGTCCACGCGCCGACGGTGTCGATCGTGCCGCATCGCGACACGTCGATCGCATCGACCTGGCCTTCGAAGGCGCGCAACTCGCGGTCGAGCGCACCGACCGTGGAGATGAGCAGCGGCCCCGTCACCACGAGCGTCCTGCGCCCGTCCGTTTCTTCAACGCTGTAGGACGCCCAATCGCGCATAGGGCACTGCTATGCTGGCAAAATCGGGCGGCGGCAAGGCGCACGCCTTGCCGGCCGGCGGCCGCAGGCATGGCTTGCGCCCCCCTGCCGCCGCTGGCAAAGGCGCGAGCGCCTATGACGAGCCAACTGGACAAGACTTTCGACCCCTCGGCGATCGAGGCGAAGTGGTACCGCCATTGGGAAGAGAACGGCCTGTTCCGTCCCGAACGGCCGGACGCGACCCCGTTCACTCTGGTCAATCCTCCGCCCAACGTCACCGGCAGTCTTCATATCGGCCATGCGCTCGACAACACGCTGCAGGACGTTGTGATCCGTTACGAACGGCTGCGGGGCAAGGATGCGCTGTGGGTGGTCGGCACTGATCACGCCGGCATCGCCACGCAGATGGTCGTCGAGCGCCAACTGGAAGAGCGGCAGGACAAGCGCACCAATTACACGCGCGAGGAATTCGTCGACAAGGTATGGCAGTGGAAGGCTGAAAGCGGCGGCACGATCACCCGCCAGCTCCGCCGCCTTGGCTGCTCGATGGACTGGTCCCGCGAGCAGTTCACGATGGATCCGCACTTCACCCGTGCGGTGACCAAGGTCTTCGTCGATCTCTACAACGAGGGCCTGATCTATCGCGACAAGCGGCTGGTGAACTGGGACCCCAAGCTCAAGACCGCGATCAGCGATCTGGAGGTGGAAACCCGTGAAATCCAAGGCCATTTCTGGCACCTCAAGTATCCTTTAGCTTCTG
>Ga0164242_10007338_pt1 | contig 12079 bp, 10 predicted proteins | sample OricomgcompostMG_FD_108783 | JGI IMG/M metagenome (GOLD analysis project Ga0164242, IMG submission 108783) | Miracle-Growth compost microbial communities from Emeryville, California, USA - Original compost - Miracle growth compost (MG) ... | reverse complement strand
GTCCTTCTTCTCCTGCGGCCATTCGCTGTCCATCAGCTGCCCGATCGCCCGCTCCGAAGCCCGCCAGGCGCCCCAGCCGAGCCAGACGGCGATGGCCAGCCCCAGCAGCGGGTCCGCCCCGGCGATGCCGGCGTACTGGTCGAGCAGGAGCGCGGCGATGACCGCGGCGTTGACCAGCAGGTCCGACTGATAGTGGACATGGTCGGCGGCGATGGCGAGGCTGCCGGTGCGGCGAATGACGTGGCGCTGCCAGCCGAGCAGCAGCAGCGTGGCCACCATCGCCGCGATCGACACGGCGATGCCCTCGGTCGCGGCGGCGGTGCGCGCGCCGGCCAGATATTGCCCGATCGACTGGGCGGCAAGCCCCAGCGCCGAGATCGAGATCAGCGTGACCTGGAACATCGCCGACAGCGCCTCGGCCTTGCCGTGGCCGAACCGGTGCCTGGCATCCTCCGGCTGCGCCGCGACCCACACGCCCGCCAGCGTCACCAGGCTGGCGATCAGATCGAGCACGGTGTCGGCCAGGCTGCCGAGCATCGCGCTCGACCCGGTCGACCGCGCCGCCCAGCCCTTGACCAGGCACAGCCCCAGCGCGACGGCGATGCTGGCCAGCGCGGCGCTGCGGTTGAGCGCGCCGGCCTCGGCCGCCGGGGTCACGGATAGAGCAGCGTGCTGGACCATCCGCCCTCCTCCCCGCGCGTGAACAGCCGCCGCTCGTGCAGCCGGTGCGGCCGGTCCTGCCAGAATTCGATTCCCATCGGCCTCAGGCAATAGCCGCGCCAGTGCGGGGGCCGGGTCACGGCGGCGCCGGCGAAGCGGGCCTCCGCCTCCTCGAAGCGGGCGAGGAACGTGGCGCGGGAAGCAAGCGGCGCGGACTGGTCCGACGCCACCGCGCCCAGCTGCGAATCGCGCGCGCGGCTGGCGAAATAGGCATCGGCGGCGGCATCGTCGACCGGCACCAGCGGCCCTTCCAGGCGGATCTGCCGGCGCAGCGACTTCCAGTGGAACAGCAGCGCGGCGTGGGGATTGGCGAGGATTTCCTCCCCCTTGCGGCTATGGGCGTTGGTGTAGAACAGGAAGCCGCCCGCGCCGTGCCCCTTGAGCAGGACCATGCGCAGCGAAGGCCGCCCGTCCGGCGTCGCGGTGGCCAGCGCCATCGCATCGGCCAGCTCCGGCTCGCTCGCCCGGGCGGCGGCATACCAATCCTCGAACAGCGCGATCGGGTCGCCATCGGGTATCGTCTCGGCGAAGCGTTCGGTATCCACGCGCAATTCCTGAACAAGTGGGCCAAGGGCGGTCGGGTTCATCGCATGAAACCTTCTGCGTCCCCCATGGTTTCGCGCAGACACGGTTTCGTAGAGAAGCCGCATAGCCACAGGCGGCCGCGTAATAAAGCGCGGCTTGTCGTGGCGCCGAGGGGCACCTAGTTAGGCGCGATGGCAGCAGATCCCTACAGCACCCTCGGCGTCTCGCGCGGCGCGAGCGAAAAGGACATCAAGTCCGCTTACCGCAAGCTCGCCAAGCAGCTCCACCCGGACCGCAACAGCGACAATCCCAAGGCGGCGGAACGCTTCAGCGACGTGACGCGCGCTTACGACCTGCTGTCCGACAAGGACAAGCGCGCGCAGTTCGACCGGGGCGAGATCGACGCCGACGGCAACCCGATGGGCTTCGGCGGCGGCGGGCCGGGCGGCGGCTTCGGCGGGCACCAGGGTTTCGGCGGCGGCGGCTTCGCATCGGAAGGCATCGACCTCGGCGACATCTTCGGCGGGATTTTCGGCGGGCGCGGCGGCGGGCCAGGCGGCGGCTCCGCGGGGATGGGCGGCGGCTTCGGTGGCCGCACCCGCGCCGCCCCGCGCGGCAGCAACGTCCAGTACCGCCTGAGCGTGTCGCTTCCCGACGCGGCCCTGCTCTCCGCGCAGCGGGTCACCCTGGGCGATGGCAAGACCATCGACCTCAAGCTGCCCGCCGGCGTCGAGGACGGCACGCAGATGCGCCTCGCCGGCAAGGGCGAACCCGGTCCGGGCGGGGCCGGAGACGCCCTGGTGACGATCTCGATCGAGCCTCACGCCTTTTTCAAGCGGGACGGCGACCACATCCGGCTGGACCTTCCCGTGACGCTCGACGAAGCGGTCAACGGCGCGAAGATCAAGGTGCCCACCGTCGATGGCGCGGTGATGCTCACGGTGGCGCCGGGCAGCAGCTCGGGCAAGACCCTGCGGCTCAAGGGCAAGGGCTTCACCCGCAAGGACGGCACGCGCGGCGATCAGCTGGTGACGCTGGAGATCGCCCTGCCCGAAAGCGACGATGAACTCGCCCGCCGGCTCGAAGGCTGGCACGACAGCCGCCCGCTGCGCGCCCGGTTCGGCGTCTGAACCGGCCGATCGTGCCGGACATCCCGATCCAGTCGCCCGCAGCGCCTGACGACCAGTCACCTGAGGCGCGCCGGCATCGGGCGATCCTGGACCGGGACAAGCTGCACCAACAGTTCGAGCGCAACCTGGGGCCGGCGAGCCGCTTCTTCACGGTGGTCAAACGGGTCTTCGCCGGCATCTGGGCAGACGGCTCGATCCATGCCGGAAACCTGGCCTATACCGCCATTCTGGCGCTGTTTCCCTTCTTCATCGTCATGACCGCGATCTTCACCGCGCTGGGCGAGGCGGGGCAGCGCGAGGCCTCGATCCGCGCGTTCCTGTCAACCGCGCCGCCGGTCGTCGCCCGCACGCTGGAACCCGTGGCGCTCAGCGTGGCAGAAGCGCGAAGCGGCTGGCTGCTGTGGGTCGGAGGCGTCTTCGGCCTGTGGTCGGTGTCGAGCCTGATCGAAACGATCCGCGACATCCTGCGCCGCGCCTATGGCACGCGGCCGGACGCCGCCTTCTGGCGCTATCGCCTGGCTTCCACGGCCTTCATCGTCGGGGCGGTGATCCTGCTGCTGCTGTCGCTTTTTGCCCAGGTCGCGATCACCGCGGCGCAGGAGGCGATCGCGGCCTGGTTCCCTTGGCTCAACGCCTGGACGCTGACGCTGACGACATCGCGGCTGATCCCGGCGACGGTGCTCTATGGCTCGATATATGCGCTGTTCCTCTCGCTGACGCCGGCGGCCTATCGCGGCCGGAACTATCCCAAATGGCCGGGCGCGCTGCTGGTGACGGTCTGGTGGGTGACGATCACCGTGGTGTTGCCCAGCGTCCTCAGGCGGTTCTTTTCCTATGACCTGACCTATGGAAGCCTCGCCGGGGTGATGATCGCGCTTTTCTTTTTCTGGCTTGTCGGACTAGGGATGGTGACGGGAGCCGAGCTTAATGCGGCTCTCGCCGAGACGCCCGAAGAGCGCGACGCGCTCGGACAGGCCGATGATCGGGCGCGTAGGCAGAATAGGGAAAACGGGACGGAACAGGAATGACGGGTCTGATGGAGGGAAAGCGCGGCCTGATAATGGGCCTTGCGAACGACAAGTCGCTGGCATGGGGCATCGCCAAGCGCCTTGCCGAACAGGGTGCGCAGCTGGCTTTTTCCTACCAGGGCGAGGCCCTGGAAAAACGCGTGCGGCCGCTGGCCGAAAGCCTCGGCAGCGATTTCCTGATCGATTGCGACGTGTCCGACATGGCGGCGCTGGACACGGCCTTCGCCACTTTGGCGGATCGCTGGCCGACGATCGACTTCATCGTCCATGCGATCGGCTTTTCCGACAAGAGCCAGCTGCGCGGCCGTTACTATGACACGACGCTCGACAATTTTCTGATGACGATGAACATCTCGGCCTACAGCCTGGTGGCCGTCACCCAGCGGGCCAGGCCGATGATGTCGAGCGGCGGCTCGATCCTGACGCTGACCTATTACGGGGCCGAGAAGGTCGTGCCCCACTATAACGTCATGGGCGTTGCCAAGGCGGCGCTGGAAACCAGCGTCAAGTACCTCGCCAACGACCTGGGGCCGGACAACATCCGGGTCAACGCCATCTCGGCCGGCCCGATCCAGACGCTGGCCGCGCGCGGCATCGGCGATTTCAACTATATCCTCAAATGGAACCAGCTGAACGCCCCGCTGCGCCGCAACGTCACGATCGAGGACGTCGGCGGCGGCGCGCTTTACCTCCTGTCGGAGCTGTCGTCAGGGGTGACGGGCGAGATTCACCATATTGACGCCGGCTACAACCTCGTCGGCATGAAGCAGGAAGACGCGCCCGACATCAGTCTGGTGTAGGCGCAGCAATACGTTCAAATCGGATTCGATTCCTCTGAATGCCGGTAATCAATTCGGGTGAGCGGGCAAGCACCGCCCATCGTCGGTTCATCGCGTGATTTATGCCGTTTGTCGCAAATTATATTCACTTGGTGCCGGGGTTTCGGCGGGTAACCAAGAGTCCTTTTCTCGGCCATTGACGGATCGCCCCACGTGCACTTATTAGCCCCGCCTTCAGGGTGGGATCACATAAGTGGCCAGCGACAGGAGCGAAACTTGCCTATTGCTGTATTGCTGGCCGGAGGGCTGGGCACCAGGCTCGGCGAGGAAACGTCGGTTCGGCCGAAGCCGATGGTCGAGATCGGCGGAATGCCGATAATCTGGCACATCATGAAAATCTATTCCGCGCACGGCGTAAACGATTTCGTGATCTGCCTCGGCTACAAGGGCTACATGATCAGGGAGTTCTTCGCGAACTACTTCCTGCACACCGCCGATGTCACGATCGATCTCGAGCGCAATTCGGTCGAAGTGCATGAAAGGCGAAGCGAGCCGTGGCGGATCACGCTCGTGGATACCGGCCCGGACACGATGACGGGCGGCCGGCTGAAAGCCGTGCGCCGCTTCCTGACCGAGGGGGAGCCGTTCTTCTTCACTTATGGCGACGGCGTCGGCACCATCGACGTCACGGCGCAGCTCGCCTTTCACAAGGCGCACGGCCGCAAGGCCACGATCACCGCGGTCGCCCCGCCGGGCCGCTTCGGCGCGCTGGAATTCGACGGTGATCTCGTCACCAGCTTTCGCGAGAAACCCGCGGGTGACGGCGGCATGATCAACGGCGGCTTCTTCGTCGCCGATCCCAGCGTCCTGGACCTCGTCGAAGGGCCGGAGACGATCTGGGAGCGTGAGCCGATGGAGCGGCTCGCCACCGCGGGCGAGCTCGTCGCCTACCGGCACGACGGCTTCTGGCAACCGATGGATACGCTGCGCGACAAGCAATATCTGGAACAGCTCTGGCTGGACGGACCGCCATGGAAGATCTGGTAACGGACGCCTTCTGGCGCGGGCGCAAAGTCTTCCTGACCGGTCACACGGGGTTCAAGGGAAGCTGGCTGGCGCTGTGGCTCACGCGGATGGGGGCGCAAGTCACCGGCTTCGCGCTCCCGGCCGAGCAGCCGAGCCTGTTCGAACAGGCGCGGGTGGCCGAACTCATCGATCATATCGAAGGCGACATCCGCGACCTTGCCGCGCTCGAAGCGGCGATGGCGGCGGCCGAGCCCGAAGTGGTCTTCCACCTCGCCGCCCAGCCGCTGGTGCGCCTGTCCTACGTGCAGCCGGTCGAGACTTTCGCGACCAACGTCCAGGGGACCGTGCACGTGCTCGATGCCTGCCGGCGGATCGCCGGCCTCAAGGCGATCGTCTGCGTCACCAGCGACAAGTGCTATGAGAACCGCGAGACGGACCGGCCCTATCGCGAGGACGATGCGATGGGCGGCCATGATCCCTACAGCGCCAGCAAGGGCGCGAGCGAGCTGGTCGCGTCGGCCTATCGCCGCAGCTTCTTTCATAACGGGCCAGGGCAGAATGGGGCCAGGCTGGCCTCGGTGCGGGCCGGCAATGTCATCGGCGGCGGCGACTGGGCAGCCGACAGGCTGATCCCCGATCTCATCCGCGCGTTGATCGCCGGCGAGCAGCCGGTCATCCGCTCCCCGGATTCCATCCGCCCCTGGCAGCACGTGCTCGAGGCGCTCGGCGGATACCTGATGATCGCCGAGCGGCTGGTCCAGGGACACGACTGGGCCGCCACCGGCTGGAATTTCGGACCCGCCGAAAGCGACACGCGGCCGGTGCGCTGGATCGTCCAGCACATGACCGCCGCCTGGGGCGCGCCGGGCTGGGTCCACAGCGAGGGGCCGCAACCGCACGAGGCCAAGCTGCTGCGGCTCGACTGCAGCAAGGCCCATGCCGAACTCGGCTGGTCCCCGGCGTTCACGCTGGATACAGCCCTCACCCGCATCGTCGAATGGCACCGCCACGTAGCGCAGGGCGGCGATGCAAGAGGCGTTTCCTTAATGCAACTCGACGATTATCGCGATGAATTCGGTCGCGTGCTCTCCCAGAAAGGCGCCGCATGACGGCCGATACAACGAACTTCGATTCCTCCAGCCTGAGCGAGGCGGAGCTGCGCGCGCTCATCCTCGACCTGACCGGTGAGTACGCCCGGCGTTTCCACGCGCCCAAGCCGTTCGTTCCGGGAGAAAGCCCGGTGCCCGTCTCGGGGAAGGTCTACGGCGACAGCGACATGCGCATGCTGGTCGATTCCTCGCTCGATTTCTGGCTGACCACCGGCCGTTTCAATGACGCGTTCGAGGCGAAGCTGGCCGAGCGGCTGGGCGTTCGCTTCGCGCTGACGACCAACTCCGGCTCGTCGGCCAACCTGCTCGCGCTTTCGGCACTGACGTCGAAGCGCTATGTCCGCGACGCCGCGCTGAAGGCGGGCGACGAGGTGATCACCGTGGCGACCGGGTTTCCGACGACCGTGAATCCCTCGTTGCAATACGGGCTGGTGCCGGTGTTCGTCGACGTCGATATCCCCACTTACAACATCAAGCCCGAAATGATCGAGGCGGCGGTCACCGACAGGACGCGTGCGATCATGGTCGCGCACACGCTCGGCAATCCGTTCGATCTCGGCGAAGTGATGCGCGTCGCCAGGAAGTACGACCTGCTGGTGGTCGAGGATTGCTGCGACGCGCTCGGGGCCCGCTATGACGGCAAGGGCGTCGGCACTTTCGGCGATATCGGCACGCTGAGCTTCTATCCGGCGCACCACATCACGATGGGCGAAGGCGGTGCGGTCTTCACGAAGAAGCCCAATCTCAAGCGCGCGATCGAATCGATGCGCGACTGGGGCCGCGACTGCTATTGCGCGCCGGGCATGGACAACACCTGCAACAAGCGTTTCGGCCACAAGCTCGGCACGCTGCCCAAGGGCTATGACCACAAGTACACCTACAGCCATGTCGGCTATAACCTGAAGATCACCGACATGCAGGCGGCGGTCGGCCTGGCCCAGCTCGACCGGCTCGACGGCTTCATCGCGGCCCGGCAGCGCAATTTCGATCTTCTGACCGAATTGCTGCGTCCTTACGAGGATGTCTTCATCCTACCCCAGCCAACCGCGCGCAGCACGCCGTCGTGGTTCGGCTATCCGATCACGATCCGCGAGAAATCGGGTATCGACCGCAATAGGCTCGTCGAGTTCCTCAACGAGCGCAAGATCGGCACCCGGCTGCTGTTCGGCGGCAACCTGTTGCGGCAACCATATATGAAGGATCAGCGTTATCGCGTGGTCGGCGATCTGACCAATGCCGACATCGTGACCGAGCGGACTTTCTGGATCGGGCTTTATCCGGGCCTGAGCGAAAGCCATCTCGCCTATACCGTTGAAGCGATCGCCAGCTTCATCGCAGCGTGCCGAAAGGGATAATCGCCGAAGCATGACCGATCTGTCCACCTCGTCTCGCTTCGTACTGACCGGCCCTTCGGGCTGGATCGGTCGGGCAATGCTGGATACCCTGGCGCAGGCCTGCGGCGGGCGGCTGGACGGGCGCGTGACCGCATTCGGCTCGCAGGCGCGGAGCATGGCACTGGCTTCGGGTGAACGGATCGAGGTGCGCGCGCTCGACACCATCGGCCCACGCGATGTCGCGGGCGCGCATGTCGTCCATCTCGCCTATCTGACCAAGGAGAAGGCCGACCAGCTCGGCGAACCGACCTTCTCGGCGACCAACGAAGCGATCGACGACGCCTTGCTGGCCGCGATCGGCAGTGCCGCGCCTGCCAGCCTGTTCGTTGCCTCTTCGGGCGCCGCCGCACTGGCCGAGCGCGGGGTCGACCGGCATCCCTACGGCCTGGCCAAGCTGCGCCAGGAAGCGCGCTTTCTCGAATGGGGGGCGGGCGCCGGCGTGCCGGTTCTCGCCGGCCGGATCTTCAACATCGCCGGACCGCATATCAACAAGCTGAGTTCCTATGCGATTTCGGATTTCGCCATGCAGGCGCGCGAGCGGGGCGCAATCCGGATCGAGGCGCAAGTACCTGTATTTCGGTCCTATCTGCATGTCGCGGATCTCTGCTCGCTGATCATCGGAGCGGCACTCCAGGGCATCGGACGGGACCGGCCGATCGACCTGTGCGGCGCGGAAGTCATCGAGATGGAAGACCTGGCCGAACTGGTGGCCGCAGCCTCATCTAACATGCCGACGATCAACCGACAGCCAGTCGACTACACACGCCACAGTCTTTACCTCGGCGATCACACGCAAACCAGGATCCTGGCAATGGAACTGGGCCATCGCCTGACGACCTTGCCCCTTCAGGTTCGGGACACGGTCGACTGGCTGGATCGGATTCACGCCATCCAGAGCCAGGAATTACTCACAGTTAATTCACGATTCACTATCTATAAAGAGCCGGAAAAGCAGAATTAAGTGTATCATAGTTGATATTCTGGACAGTACAGTTGGAATGGAACGCACAGGGCTGGACGCCGGATTCGTTGCCGGGTAGAAGCCTCACATATTTGGAGACGCTTAGTGGCAGTTGATATCTTTGAAGATTTGTTCGTCCTCGAACTGGCGAACAATCATTGGGGCAAGCTCCAGCGCGGCCTGAAGATCATCGACGACTTCGCCGCTGTGGTAAAGCGCAACGGCGTCAAGGCGTCGATCAAGCTGCAGTTTCGTGATGTCGACGCATTCATCCACCGGGATTACCGTGAATGTGATGACGTCCGCTATATCAAGAAAACCCTGGCAACCCAGATGCCCTGGGAAGAACTGCGCGCGATGGTCGATCGGGTGAAAGCCCATGGGATGGTCGCCATGGTCACCCCGTTCGACGAGGTTTCGGTCGACAAATGCATCGAGTTCGGCGTCGATATCCTCAAGATCGCCAGCTCGGACATTCGCGACAAGACGCTGCTGCGCAAGATCGCCGCGACGGGTTTGCCGGTTATCGCTTCGTCGGGTGGCGCCGATACCCATCACATCGACAGGCTGGTCGATTACTTCACGTCGCGCGACATCCCCTTCGCGCTCAATCATTGCGTCTCGATCTATCCGTCCGAGGACAGCGAGCTGGAACTCAACCAGATCGACTATCTCAAGGCGCGCTATCCCGACATCACCATCGGTCTGTCGACGCACGAGCAGCGTGACTGGCACGATTCCATCCTCATCGCCTACGGCAAGGGCGCCCGCACCTTCGAGCGCCATATCGACATCGATTACGAAGGCGTCCCGGTCAGCCCCTATTGCACGAAGCCGGAACAGGCAGACGTCTGGTTCAAGGCCTTCAACAAGGCCAAGGAGATGAGCGGCGGTCCGGCCGAAGCCAAACGCGCGGTGCCGGCCAAGGAGCGGGAATATCTCGATGCGCTGGTCCGCGGCGTCTATGTCAAGCAGGATCTGCCCGCCGGCCACCGGCTGACCGACGAGGACGTGTACCTGGCCGTCCCCTTGCTCAAGGGGCAGATCTCGACACGTGAATTCGAAAGCGGCGAGGTGCTCAACACCCCGCTCGCGGCCGATGAGCCGGTCTTGCTGGACGATATCGACGCGTCTTACACCAGCGATCCGGAAGTCCGCCGCCTCGTGCCCGAACGCGGCCTGGCGCGCCGGCTCCCCGACATGAAGCTGGCCGTGAACCAGTAAACCGTAGCCGCGGCCGCCCGCTCGGGGCGGCGCGCCAGGCTTGCCCAGTTCACGCCCTGGCCTTGTTCGGGCCGGGGCGCCGCGCTTTCGGGAACAACTATGACCAAGATCCGCCTGTCCGACTATGTTGCGCGCCGCCTCCATGACCACGGCGTGCGCCATGTCTTCATGCTGACCGGCGGGGGCGCCATGCATCTCAACGATGCCATGGGCCGGGTCGATGGCCTGAAATACGTCTGCTGCCATCACGAGCAGGCGCTGGCCATGGCGGCGGAGAGCTACACCCGGCTCTCCGGGCGGCTTGCCGCGCTCAATGTCACCACCGGCCCCGGCGGCATCAACGCACTGAACGGCGTCCACGGGGCTTATACCGATTCGATCGCGATGATCGTCGTTTCAGGCCAGGTGAAGCGCGAAACCCTGGCCAGCAACGCGCCGGTACGGCTACGGCAACTCGGCGACCAGGAGGTCGACATCGTCTCGATGGTCAAGCCGATCACCAAGTTTGCGGCGATGGTCACCGATCCGCGCGACATCCGCTATCTGGTCGACAAGGCGTTGTGGCTGGCCGAGACCGGCCGTCCCGGTCCGGTCTGGCTCGACATTCCGATCGATGTCCAGTCGGCACTGATCGAAACCGACGATCTCCACGGCTTCGATCCGCGCCGTGAGGGCTATGGGCGCGATTTCGCCTTGCCTGCAGAGTACGGCTGGCTGACCGGCGAAGCGCTCGACCAGGCGGCGCGCGACACCGTTGCCGCGATCAGGGCGGCGGAGCGCCCGGTCATCCTGCCCGGCACCGGCGTGCGCATCAGCGGCGAATATGATCGCTTCCTCGCGATCGCCGAGAAGCTCGGCATCGGCATCGCCCCGGCCTGGAACGCGCAGGATCTCGTCGAGGACGATCACCCGCTTTATGTCGGCCGCCCCGGCACCGTCGGCGACCGGCCGGGCAACTTCGCCGTGCAGAATTCGGACTGTGTGCTGGTCCTCGGCTGCCGTCTCAACATCCGTCAGATCAGCTACAACTTCGCCTCCTTCGCCCGCGCCGCGAAGAAGATCATGGTCGACGTCGATGCTGCCGAACTGGCCAAGCCGACCCTATCGATCGACATGCCGATCCACGCCAACCTCAAGGATTTCCTGCCGGCGCTCGAACGCGCGCTCGAAGGCTACGAGACACCCGGCGCGCACAAGGCCTATGTCGCCTGGGCGCTCGAACGTCGCGCCCGATATCACCCCGTCCTGCCCGAATACTGGGAGACCAAAGGCGTGGTGAACCCTTATTGCTTCACCGAAGCGCTGTTCGAGCAGCTCGCGGAAAACGACGTCGTCGTCATGGCCGATGCCACCGCTGCCGTCGTCACGGTACAGGCCGCGCGGCTGAAGAAAGGCCAACGGCTCTATTCGAATTCGGGCGCGGCCTCGATGGGCTATGACCTGCCCGCGACGATCGGCGCCTGGCACGCCATGACGTTGGATGCCCGGCCCGGCCAACCCAAACGCATCATCTGCATGGCGGGCGACGGTTCGATCATGCAGAACCTGCAAGAGTTGCAGACGATCGCCGGCCAGCACATCCCGGCCAAGATATTCCTCTATAACAACTCGGGCTATCACTCGATCCGCCAGTCGCAGCAAGCCCACTTCCAGGGCTTCTCGGTCGGTTGCGGACCGGATTCGGGTGTGACCTTCCCGGAGTTCGGCAAGATCGCCGCCGCTTTCGGCTTCGCCTATACCAGGACCTCGGATCATTCCGACATCCGCGACGCGGTGCGCCGGACGCTGGAAGCAGAAGGTCCGGCGATTTGCGAGATCATGACCGACAAGGCGCAGCAGTTCGCGCCCAAGCTTTCCTCGAAAAAGCTCGAGGACGGCACCATGGTCACCGCGCCGCTGGAAGACCTGGCGCCCTTCCTCCCGCGCGAAGAGCTTGAGGCCAACATGCTCATCCCCCTGATGAGCCGATGACTCGACCGGCCACGCTTCTTTTCGATCTCGACGGCACCCTGGTCGACAGCGCGGTCACGATTGCACTGGCGCTGACCGAGCTCTTGGCCAGTCGGGGCGGTGGGCCGGCCGATATCGCCAGCGTCCGCCGCCTGGTCAGCAAGGGCGCTCCGATGCTGGTGCGCGAAACCCTGGGAGCGTTCGCCGACGACAGCGATGCCGACCTCGCCGCC
>Ga0164242_10007337_pt1 | contig 12079 bp, 14 predicted proteins | sample OricomgcompostMG_FD_108783 | JGI IMG/M metagenome (GOLD analysis project Ga0164242, IMG submission 108783) | Miracle-Growth compost microbial communities from Emeryville, California, USA - Original compost - Miracle growth compost (MG) ... | reverse complement strand
CTCTGGGGCGGACTCTGTTGTTTCTCGCTGGCGTTCGCGTATTTCCTCGTTCCCGAGATGAGGGGTCTGTCGCTCGAGCAGGTAGACAAGATGATGGAGGAGGTCACTCCCCGCAAGTCGGCTCGCTGGGTGCCCACTACCACCTTCGTCGCCGATATGCAGCGGGATCAAAGGGCGGGCCGCGCCGTCAACAACGAATCGCCCGCTCCCCAGGCCGTGTAGGCGGACAATACCCCTACTAGAAACCGTGGTGGAGGATATCGTGGCGGAGTTGAATTTTCGGATTCGCAACGCAGCTGCATTTTCGTTTTATTTCAGTTAGACTCGATGGCAACTAGGTGAAAAGGGTCCGGTCACTGGCGAACTCACGCCCGCCTTCTGCGCGAGAATATCTCCCGTCGCCCTTAGTTGTACTTTAGTTACGTTTCGTCATTAATACATTTCGTGACGAGTAGTATCGGGATCCTCTGCATATCGTGAGTTGATAGGAGGGATTCTCTAACTAGCCAGCAGCTTCTTCACCCTCTTCTCCACAGCATCCTCAAACTCCTGCACGCCGTTCGCTAGTAAGGTCATCTGCCCGGCCTTAAGGCGATACACAACCCTCCTCCTCGCCTCCTCCTCCTCATCCTCTTCATCGTCGTCCTCGCTCCCTCCTTCCTCATCAACAATCCCCTCAACAGCCCCCCGCACAAACCACCTATCGTGACTAACAAGCACCACCGCGCCCGCCCACCTCCTCAGAGCCTCCCGCAACGCCGCAACAGTCTCGTAGTCCAGGTGCGTCGTGACCTCGTCGAGCACGAGGCAATGCGGTCTCCTCCACAAGATCCTCGCGAGCTCGCACCGCACAAGCTGGCCGCCCGACAGCTTGCCGACGGGGACGTCCGACGCGATGCGCCCGGGAAGGCCCAGCGATCCCAGCAGACCCCGCATCTCGCCCTCCGCCAACTCGCCGGCCACCTCCCGGGTGAGCAGCGACAGGGCAGTGAGCTCCGGCTCCGCGGCCGCGAGGCGCTGGAGCGACTCGACCGCGTGCTGGGAGTAGTAGCCCAGCCGGAGACGCGGGTGCGTGGTGATCGTGCCGCGGGTGGGCTTCGCGGTGTCGACGAGCAGCGCGATCAGCGTCGACTTTCCTGCGCCGTTGAGGCCGACTACGCCGACGCGGTCGCCCATGTGTACCGAGAGGTTGATGTCCTGCAGTACGGGTTTCGCGGTCTTGCTGGTGCCGGGGTACCGGAACGCGGCGCCCTCGAGGCTGATCAGGGGGCCCGGGAACCTCAAGTCGGGCGGATCCGGGAGGGTGATGGTGATGGCCCGCTCGTCCTGCGGGACTTCGATCTCGTCGCGCGACGTGTAGTGGTAGCCGGGCAGGTCGCGGTTCAGCTTGAATCGGCCACCCTTGGCGCTCACCTGTAGACCCCACCTGTCGTCGAGCTTCTTCTGTCGGGACTTGGCCTGCCGTAGTTTGTTGTCGTCGTCCTTCTTCTTGCCCTGCTTCATATTCCGTGATATCGTCTCCTGGATGTGTGCCTTCTGCTTGTCCTGGGCGTCCTTCATCTTCGTCAAGTAGATCTTGCGCTCGGACTGGGAGTCTTCGTAGGTGGGAAGGTCGCCGTGGAAGTAAGTTAACGCCTTGTCCTTGATGATGAGTAGGTCGGTGGCCATGCTGATGAAGTCACGATCGTGACTGACGAGGATGAGCGTGGGGGCGTCGGGGCTATCTTCTAGGGATTGGAGATAACGTTGTAACCAAAGAATACCTAAGAGGTCGAGGAAATTTGTAGGTTCGTCGAGGATCAATATGTCAGTCTCTTGGAGAAGCGCCGTGGCCAGAGCCATCCGCATCCGCCATCCTCCCGATAAACTGGAAGCGGTTTTCAACATGTAGGCCTCACTAAACCCGAGACCCGTGAGGATCTTCTTGGCACGCGACTCGACATCTGCTAGCCTAGATGGTTCCACTTGGATCTGAAGCTCGGCGAGAAGATCCGCTGCTTCCTGGACTTCGGCCTGAAGAACCTCCGGTGTTATCTCATCATCGGTCTGATTGTTCCTAGGCAACGTCAGTTTTGCGGGTAATCGTGAGGTACGGACCGGCCATGCCAGGGGCGCATGTGCGCTTACAACGCCTCCGACTCAGCGACGGTCTTTTCAAACTCGGTAAGAGCTTTCCGAGCCTGCAGACCTCTGGCGCCGCTTCGGAGTCTCGCATCCTTATCTAGGACGAAAAGTCGCTTTTGCAACCTCTCATGGCGGACCTTGCGCAAGGAGCGAAGAGAACCGAGGGGGTTATTGTTACTCATTCCAGTAGTTAGAGCTGCAATAAGTTAGTAAGGCGCCGCCGGCAAATTTGGTGATCACTTGGCCGGGGCGCACTCTTGATCTCTTGGTCTAGTTCGCTCTTCGCGGTTGCTTTGTCGATGACGCTCTCCAGGACACCTGGGCCTTGCGGTGAGGTGTTACTTGAGGAAGATCCCTGGGGAGCATCATCTGTGTTTGCATCGCTGGCATTCGTCTGCTGCAAGATAGCTACTCGAGTCCCCTCTGGGATACCAGGGATGAGCTTCTCTGAGATGGCCCTCAGGAGGGCTGACAGAAACGTTAACAAGACGGTTCGTTTCCCGTTCAAGTACGCCGGCTTACTTGACTTCCCGGACCCATTACGTCCGATCAATGCATATCGCTGACCCGCTTTCAAGCGCAGTTTGGCATTGGATAGGATCTCGGTGCCTTCGGCCTTTGCCTTCCCCTTGCCCTTAGCGGTAGGCTTGTCGCCAGACGTGACGGTGATATTGAGGCCTTCAATGTCCAACTAAAAGAAGGATCAGAATAATGATAAAAATGTAGCGCGCCTCCTTGTGGCCTATGTACCTCTCTATAATTAGGACTTTCTATGTGAAATCGCGTCTGCTTGCAAGAGACCAAGATGGTCGATACAGACTCGGACGCCATCGACGTCATCTTCGCGGTTTTCGTGGTCGAACGTGAGTGTGTTTAGCTCTTGAACTCCGAACAGTAAAAGAGTGATTCAAAAAGGGACACCGAGGGCGAGGTAGTCACGACAATCTTCTAGGATTGGATCGACTTATATAGAAACAGCTGGTAGCCCTGGAGACTCGTGGAAAAGTATGTTAGCATCTCAACTTCTCCATATTCCGCAACCCCCTATTCGTGGTGGTCGTTGCTCAATTGCGCCAACTGTGAGTCACGCCGAAAGACAGGTGCATTACCTCGCGGTACTTACTCTCTGAGGCTAGTGGGCAGGTCGCGCATGTCACTATGATAAGCGTCTCTAAAAAAAACGAGGGGATCTCCCGCTCGGCAATCGATGACTGCGCTTGGCGCGGGAAGGTCGACGGGAAGCGTGGGGAACTGAAGATTTTAACTGTTGGTTCTGGATGGTCCTTTGACGTACGGTATTTCACAAGGCCGAGGCCTAGGACCATGTATGAGGCGAATTCAGAATATCAACACAAGTGCACTCCGTCCGATGAGCATTTCCGATCAATTAAAGCAGTAGATAATTTGGTTGAAGACAGGCAGTAAGTCGAAAGCGAACCCGCCCCGAATGGCAGGTCACTTGGGGTATACCAGCCTCCAAGGTAACGTACACAGAACACCCGCTGATCATACAACTCCGTACTTGCGAGGCTGGACACCTATTCCTGGGGTGACGCCCGTCCATAGCATAGCAGCACCGAGAAACAAAGACCGAGCCACAGCAACGCCGCACCGGGCTGGGCAGATAATACGCAAGCAAAACAAAACGTAGGTAGTCAGGGCGTTCGACCCCTCCGAGAAACTCCCCTCAAACGCCCTCCTCCCCTTCCATCTTGGCGATCCACTTGTTCATCTGAGAGTATTTCTCCTCAAACGTCTTCTGCAACTTCTCGCAGACTCCCCACATGGGATCTTTTTTCGACCAGTAGGTGTAGCAGTTGGTGAATATCTGATTCATGTCGGCCAGGAACTCCTCCTCGGTTGCATACTCCTTGCGGTCCATCTTATCTTTCATGGTTCCTAAGTCCATGGGTGCGGTAACCTTGTCGAAATAGTCCGGCACGCCGTCCGTGGCAGGTTCGACGGGCTCTCGGAACGGGCCAACTAAACGAGTCCAGAATCCTAGCACACGCTGTCAGTTACGGGAGACTCAACTTGATGGGATAATACACGTAAGAGCCCATACCTGGTCCTGAGAGCATGCGTGTCAACAGGTCAGAACAGAAGTTAAGTTTTTGAGCGGTGCTGAAGTTGTGCTCCGCAGCAATGGCCGCCGCAGATCGGCGCTTAGCTGCAGGCTTAGCTGGAGGCTTGCTCGCTGGTAGGGATGACCTTGAGGGCTTGCGGCCCGCGGCCTTCCCGGCGACCGCTGCCGAGCGGTTTGGCAGAACGTCCGAATGCCGTGGCTTCTTCGCAGGGTGAGCCAATCTATTGTTATCATCGTCATCGTCGATATGATGAACATTGCCCTGCGGGTTCTGCCGCTCCTGTTCCTGGTTTTGCTCTGACAGCTGCTGCTGGTCCGGGGTGGGTCGGGCCCCATTGACCTGAACAACGGGTGTGCTATCCAGAGAGCTCATGGCTACTACAAGTTCACTGAGAACTTCCTGAGGGAGTGACCTCGCAAACTCGGCTCGGGAGTCCGAGGACCGCATGTATTCGGCAGCCCATGAGAGGAGAAGCTTCCTTATAGATGATCCTTCAGGGGTGTCCTTCCATACCTGCACCAGCAACGGGGTGGCGGGGATATGCTGGGTGATACGCCGACACTCGATCATCGCCTCCAGAACGGCGTCGCAGAGTCCGTCAATGGCCAGCTGGTGTGCGAGCTTCCACACCCCGATGAGTACCTCGTAAGTGGGTAAGTCGTCCAACTTGGGGCATACTTGGCCGGTGAAGAGATAGTTCTGGGTGATGGCGAAGACTTTGACGGGGGTGTGCGGCAGCTTGACAATGTGCTCTATCGAATCCGCCCTGTTGTGCTCTGAAAAGTACTGCCTATAGTAGGCTGACCTGGCACAGAGAAAATCTTTCTGGATACCAAATGGTTGCTCATCGGGCCCAACCAGGACGATCACAAATATGGGATGAGCATCTCTATTCTATGTAAGAAATCGATATCCAAGGGGGTTTTAAACCCATCAGGAGGGAACACACTCACTGCCATGAGAATTCTGGCGGGGCCGGGTCCTCTTGGGGCTGGGTTCCGCTTCTCGGTTGGTCCCCAGACATACTGTCTAACGAAAGTGCTGTAAATCAACAAGGTTAGCTCAAATTGCAATAGAAGGTGGTAAAGTATCCGCTACGGCTCGTGTCATAGGACAGGGATCATCCCGATACTATCTCCCCTCTCATCAAAGAGAACGCTTCAAGGCAGACCTCATCAAGGTTAGGACAAAGTTCTCAACACGCCGTATCGCTTGAACGGCACACGAGACACAGCATATCACAGACCAGAAGCTCCACAGAGCATGAGGATGAACCATTGCTAACCTTGTTGATTGATGAAGGATAAAATCCCTGACGACGGTGGACGGCGTCTTGCCGGCGGACTCCAAGGGTGGTTCTCGTGGTGGGTGCACGGCGGGTAGCGTTACTTCGACAGAAGCTCTATAAGAAATAGGAAACAATGATGATGGTATGTTTAGAAGGGATGAAACGCATCATCTCAGAGATATTTAGCGATGACCAAGGTGAGGCCTGACGATGTCCGGTATGTGGTGGTGAAATTTGAGGTGGCCAAGTGTCTGAGAATTGGCGAATGGGAAGAGCGAACGGATGCTGGTCCGAGCTCAAATCTGGTGGGGATTGGGTTGATGGGGAAATCAACATAGCAACAACCCCACCGCTCGTATTGGGAAGGCACGACCTGTGAATCTGCAGCGAATTCACTGAGAGTTCTGTCCAAGTGAATTGAATGAATGAAACAAAGAGAAAAGGAAGGTCTAGACATATATGGAAAGGAAATCCACAGCAAACTTAGATGCAGTGACCGGTTTTTGTTGTTCCTCAACAAGTCTACAGCTAAAGGACAGTCAATGCACAGGCAACATGCAGTCACAGCCATTTGCTTGTTGCAAAGGGTAGATATCGTCTTGACACTCGCCTAAAGATCCGATACACCAAGGCCATAATGGGTTAAACTTTTGGATTGCTAAAGTTACGCACAAGTTCCTATCTACCTAGACTAACTACCCACCTTATCGGTCGAAGCACCCCAGCCATATCGTCACAAAAGGGCCGACATCAGACAAGGCAAAGCTGATGGCCCGCTTCGTCCATGAAGTATGGCTTACAATCCAGCTACCGAGGAAGGAACCAGGGCTGCTTCCTGCTTCCCTCCCTTGGCTTCAGATCAACAACCAGCTTCGGCCATTCGTCACGCTCCGTGGCAACGCCCCATTGCGGCTGAGCCTGAGGGGGTTGTCCGTTGTATCGTTAATAGGGTCCACAACTTGGTATATCTCCCAGTGATGGATGGGCTTGGTTCTAAAGCTTGGGTCAGCAACATCAATGACCTGTGAAGGAGCGTCTCAGCCTTAGCGCTCCCCCTAAGACTCGTCAACACCAGCAATAAGGGAATGGTGGGACAGTTACATGAACTGCTCAACCGAACATGGGCTCGTAAGTCATGACAACTTTTCTGCGATGGCCTCCTGCCCTCAAACCACCCGTCAGAAGGTGGCTAGGGGTAAAGATCATGCTGGTCGTTGGATCGTTCGACTTGCACATACCAGGGCGGCATCCATGGGCGTCTGAAATACTCCAAGGTCTGACCAACTACCCTCGTTAGTCCCTAGTATGCCGCAACGACCTGTTCGTGCGGGTGGCGTGGAAGAAGAGGCTTGAAGGTTCCTTAGCAAGGTGGTTCGTAAACAACACCCTTTTGCGAGGCTTGGAGGCTATTGCCGGGTGGACTTTGACCGGAAAGCCCGGCTACGAGAGTATGGGGGGTCTGGCCCAAGTCCATCATCCTCCACGTCGTCGACGTAGAGTCCGAAACGGAGTAAGACTAGTTCTGTATTTCCGTCTCCTTCCCACCAGCGACGTCCAAGGAAGTGAGCGATATTCTTGGCCAAAGAAGCGAATTGTCGATGGACCATTCGCGGTTGGCCTGCCTCCGAGGCCACTCTGTTCAACGCGACCCTCCGTAGCCCGCTTCAGCCGTAGGCCCGGCGGTTTCAAGAGGACATCAGGATCCGGCCTGCAACGTCGTCGAAGAAACAATCTAGCTCTCTGGTCCGGCCAAAGGCTCCTCCTGCTAGACGTATGATCTGGTCGAGAAACCGGCCTGGTCTTGGCATCAATGGACATGTTGCCCTCGAACAGACGGTGTGCGTCTAAAACGCGGTCCTGCGGAGCCTCCTCGAGCGCCAATTCCGCGCTCTATACGGTAGTAGTTGACCGGTTTTCGCGTAATTTTGACCGACTGCGGCTAGACACTATGGGGGAGAGGATGCGACGTCGATTTAATCTGTATCGTTAGGTAGCCGCCACTATTCTCCGCCGAATTGCAGGATCGCGCATGTTCTAGGCCGCTTGGCTCTAAAACAACAATGCGTGACAACGAGAAACGGGACCCGGGCTTCTGTGGTCAGGGCGACGCCACGGGATCCTTCACTTGAGGATGGGAAGCAAGACAGTGCTCGATGCCGCACGGCTCACGCTCCCGCGTCCAGGTAAAACATGTGGTCAGCAACCAGACATCAAAGCATCTCAGAATAAGCTCGGCGGGAAAACGCTGCCCCAAACGCACGCCATGCTCCTGAGGCGCAGAAAGAAGTTACCGCAGACGGGGGAGGGAGAGGTGCATTTCCGCTGCAGGCAATATCTGCACGCGACCCGTTTTGTTCGAGGAAGACAGAGATCTGTCCCTCCACACCGACGTCGCATACCAAGGGGAGAGCGGGGCCAATTGTCGGGATTTCGAAAATCAGCGCCTGTTTTCTTCCTTTTTGCTGCACGCAGATGCAACCCGTGGGCCGATTCCATATTGGTGATGAGGTCAGATAAGGGGTCGATGAGAACATGGAGCGGGGGGGTGGCCTAGGCCCAGGTCTCGGGCCGACGCAGGAGAAATGGGTTGGGGCGATCGATCGCCGGCTCGCGGGATGATGCGCGAACTCCTGCCGCGGCGTGGTGGAAATTCAATCTATCCTCGGACAATTTGGTGTGGCACTTGGGATGCACCATCGGCATGGCGATCCTACGGAGGGCGGGACCAGACGAACCGGTCTGTTCGCACCTGGAGACTTGCGCTGAGGTGTCTGGAGGAGGGGAACGAGGAAGGGGGGGAAGCGGGCGAAGGTTGATCAGTGGGGAGATAGATGATGCTAAACAGCAGGCTGAATGGGTGCAACTTTGGGATGAATTCGAAAGGAGATAACGCAGATGCAGGTCCAGACTGTCCATGTTTGTGTCCTGATATGGAGGGGGACGTGTTCGGCAGAGTTTCACCGAGTGTTACTATCAAGCGCTAGGATGAAGCTCCCCAAGGAAAAAAAGAACTAGGTAATTAAGGTCAACTCCGAGGGGAAAACACTCGAATGTTTGGATTGAAGTGCCATTGCGTCCTCGGACGACATCTGCTGCTGCCGCCCAATGTGGATCATGGCTACGACGTAACAGCGAGCTGGCATCGACGGGGGATTGTGCGCTCTTTCTGCAGGTGTTGTCTTTTGAAATACATGTGCGACGCAACGTCTATCTAGGCCCCTTGCCTGTCGTTGCACCGGAGCCTCAAATCAGTGAGACCATGTGAAAGCGGTCAGATATAGACGTGTAACACGAATATCGGGGGGGTGTGGGTGGTGTGCAGATAGCCAGACACATGAAGGGTGTACTTCACGTGTACGGATTACTGGGCTACTCTCGTCCAAGATATTCCAAACCGCACTGTCCCATGGACAATCACGTACTGTGCCTCGATACTTTGCGTCGCATCTCTACCTAGGAGCACTACTACTATGTTCGGCAACAAGGTGAATAAATACGGGCCATGCCAGTAGGCTATTCTCAAATCCCGTTCCTGGAGCCGGCACGGGATCCAGGGCCAAGCATATTGACAGGCGCAAACCTAGACGTCATCGCCGAGACATTGCCTCGGCTGCCCCTGGTGGTCCCTTTTTTTTCCCTCTTTTTTTTTTTTTTCCTGAGCTTGCACGGGGCACGGGTAAGAGTTGCTGCACCCGGAATAGCGCCGTGAAAATAAACGGGGAATCGGTCTTACGGCTCGGCCCTTTGGCCAAAAAATCTTCAGGATATTGTGGAGCACGGGTGTGGCGGGATTAGTAACGGGGGGCGGAGTATCGCCCCCTTTTTTAGTGAGGTAAAGTACGACGTCGTATCAAGCTGAAACTATTGCTGGGTACCAGTTCACCTCGGAGAACTCCGGGTGAGGGCAGACAGGATGGATGGATGGATGGATGATTAGTTTCCTCGATTCATGATATACGTGTAGGCAACTCAGTAGTAACCTCTCTCGCATCGTAGCCGTCGTCGCTCGGGCTATCATCGGGGTCCCCTAATGAAGCCGGAGTGCCTTCCTCATCTTCGGGATGGCTACCATCCTCATCCTCGTGCTGACTACCTTCCTCACTCTCCGGGTGTTGATTAAGGAGGAGGTCTTCGCTGCCCTGCCATTGGGACGGCATGTCCGGCATAGCGTCCTCGTCTTCCACCTGCCATCCATAGTCTTCGTCCTCGCTGTCCGCCACCTCAAAGTCCGTCTCTCTCAGTTTCCGCTTCGGGGCCGGAGTAGCGGATAGGGCGATAGGTGCTTGGCTAGAGTCGAATTTTACAGAGACCAAGCCACTCTGATATGGAGCTGTTAGAAACACCCAACCGTTCGCTGTGTCCCGTAGATGAGAGAGGGTTGCACCCACGGTTTCGATCCGAAAAGCCACCATGCTTTCTGCGGATCGGTAATATCCTTTGCCATTCACTTTTTGAGCCCCGGCGAAATGTAGACCGGTTGGCTGGTCTCGATGCATGCCCCAGTCCCTGAACAAAACTATCCTGGTAAAGATCCCCTGCTCCCAGGCGCTGGCATTAATGGCCGGTATGAGGGCCGCCCCTCGCTCCGCCTGCATCTTGGTGGCACATTGTGTCAGAACAACAACTGCAATATCACGCGTTGCTGCGAGTTTCTGAAGCGAGTCGATAATGTACCGGAGGATCTGGAGTCTCCGGGACGATTGGGAAGGGCCTCGAGCTTGGTTAGCCAGGCGGGGACCGGATGAACGAACGCGAGGGCATACATACCCTTTCCAGAACTGCCTTTCCCCTCTTGTACTCTAGGGAAATTGTGGTTTAAAAGCGCGGAAAGCGAGTCAATAACCACAAGCGAGGTGTTGCCGGGGATGCAGGAGTCGGTCGGCCTGCATAGCAACGCAACGAAGTGAGCAAGGGTCGGACAGGTATAGTGGATAAAGTGCCTCAGGTGATTAGAGCCTGTCTCGTCGTCCACCGTGCCCGTCCTCGCTGCAACAACTGCCGCGAGTCGTTGACTGGACACGTGGGAGAAGCCATCTGAGACGACGGTGTAAGCAACAACTCGTCAAGTGTGAGAGGGACAAGGGACGCTGAACCGACCTACCCACACCACCCCTCGGCCCTCGGCCAAGGCAGCACTGCAAAGTTGGACCCTGTCCAGCGTTAGAATAGAAAATACGTGAAGTTGCCTAGAGGGGCTCAGGGGGTTTTGGTGTTCAGAAAAGGTAGCTCACCCCAAAGTGGTTTTACCGGCGCCCGGAGGACCCCATATTTCCGTCACCTGCCCCTTCTGGATGCCTCCAGAAGCAGATGTGTCCGAGCTGCTGCCCGAGGCGGGATTCACCAAAAGCCTATCGAGGTCGTCAAGGCCGGTTGATACGAACCTCGACGGATTGCCGTCTAGATCCTCGAAGGCCTGTGCAGCCGAGATTGTGGGGAGACGATCTTAGTGCAATCAATTTGTGAGCTCGTTTGCCGGCGACCCCCATGTCTAGCGGCAAGAAATGGGAAATACGTACGAGTTGATGGCAGCTCAAAACTGGAGATGTCGTGCCCGTGAACCGCATGGTAGTCCATTGGGCACAGCTGCGGGTTGATTTGTCACATGTGGAAACCCCTTGGAGTCTTTGATAGTTGCTCGATGCCGGCTGCCATTTGATGTGGGGGGAACACGTGACAGCACACAAAGCCCACAAAAAGGTACCTCTTGCCTTATTATCGGCACAGGAAGTACATCGCAAGTTTCTCCCAGGCGTGGCTTCCAGCCCTGTTGATATGGCAATTTACGGCCGGCGATCATATTCATTACTCCGTTTTCCTATGCCGCGTCTGTCATAAATGACAGGTTTGCCGGCCGCTCAACATCACGTACGGTGGCAGTTGGAAATGGCCAGACTGTCGTGCCATTTCCCCACGTTTTCCTGCCGAAGTATGTGCCTCCCCGGTTTTCACCACCCATCACCCCGATACCCAACCGTGGTTGTGCGTTTTATCCTTTTTACGACTTCACGGTCGGCACTGAAGGAAAAGCCAGCCTTTTGAAGACCATTTCCTCCCGGGGAGATGCGTTGACCGGTTCATCATTGTTTGCCGCTCGAGCAACGTTTGCCGGCCCGCGTTGCCGCGGCCTAACGTTCCTCCCGGCTGCACGGATTCATTGAGAACTTGCCGAGTGACACGTCCACAACTACAACTGGAGGCTAAAGTCCTCCCTTGCCAGGGGGCCCGGCAATGTAGCGACAGGAGAACCGTGCTTGCCCAGTGTGATAGCAGAGCAAGCTGAACACTGTCTACTTTGATGAGATTGCCCAGACCTGGTGGAGATGAGCTGGAGTTGTATATGCGTCGGAGACACAGAGTGCACGGGTATGTATGGATGGATGAGGTCAAATAGTTTACACAGCAACAGGTGGGCCTCGGAGCCGGGGTTGAAGTAGGATTCACGCGCTGTTCGGCTGGGAAACATGTTGAGCTCCGAAAAGCGTTATGGTTGAAGCATGACTTCACGTATTACGGGAGAGCCGCAAGGGAGTTGTGGGAAATGTGGTATTCTGAGAATGTTGAGGGCGGCGTTGAAACTACT
>Ga0164242_10007336_pt1 | contig 12080 bp, 19 predicted proteins | sample OricomgcompostMG_FD_108783 | JGI IMG/M metagenome (GOLD analysis project Ga0164242, IMG submission 108783) | Miracle-Growth compost microbial communities from Emeryville, California, USA - Original compost - Miracle growth compost (MG) ... | reverse complement strand
TCACCGGTGCGATCGCGTTGGCGGAGGCGGGGGTCATTTTCTCCGCCGCCGCCCGGATCCGACGCCTGTCGGAGCGCCTCGAATTCGGCGCCCAGCGGCTGGCGCAGCTCCAGCGCCGCAATCGTGAACTGAGCGAACAGAAGGCGGAGCTGCAGAAGCGGCACGACGCCTATCGCGCGAGCCGCTCGGCCGCGGTGGCGAAGGGTAACCGGACCCGGTCTGAGAAGTTCCACGCCGCCCGCGCGGCGCGGCGTCAGCAGATGCTGGATGCGAAGTGATGGCTAGCCGCAAGGAGCCCAAGCCGTACACGCTCAAGTCGCGTCGCGGAGAGCGGCCGTATCAGTACAGCTCTGAATACTATTCTTCGAGAGGGATGCTGCAGGGGCCCGAGGTAACTGCGTGGCGTCGCCGCTTTTCTCCGGCTCGTGGGTTTGGAGCGGCCGAATGACGCCCGCCGTAGAAGCTGCCGTGAGCACTTGCGCGATCTGCCTGTTCGGCGGCGCGCTGGCGATCTGCCTCGCGGTCGCCGGAATCAGCCTCGGCGTTGCCGCCGATGCGATGGTTCAGATGTGGAGGCGTCGCCGTGGCTGACGCGCCCCGCACCGCGATCGATTATGCGAGCGCCGCCCCCGCGGCGCCGGGCACGTTCGCCGGCTTCGATGTCGATGCGCCGGTCCCCGGATATTACCGGATGCGGCTGAACGCGGCCGGGGTCGATGTGGGCATTCGGATCTGGTTCGGGCCGCCCAAGGATCCTGTCACCGGCGAGGAGCTCGACCGCTCGCACCGGTGGCAGGCCGAGGCGAATGGCCGGCCGATCGACCTCGATCGCGTGTGGCCGGTCTGCGCCAAGAATCCGATCGACGAGGCGCAGCACGACTATCTTGCCAGCCTGCAGCGCTGGGGCGCCGAGAACGGCCACGAGGCGCTTGCCGACCCGCGGCGCCCGCTGTCCCCGCTTCACTCCCCGATGATGTTCTAGGAGCCGTCGTTGACCACGCGCATTGCCCCGTCGCGTCCATCGCTTTCAGAGATCGGCAACGATCGGATCCGCATGGGCGACAATCGCCCACCGCGGCCGGTTCTTCACGAGCTCGCCAAGGCCGATTTCGCCGAGGCGATCGAAGCGCAGGACGGCGTTGAGAAGCGCATCGCCGAGCTGGTCGATAGCGCCAGTAGCGCAACCGCCGTTGACGACGAGACCGCCGGCCGCTGCACGCATCTGTTGCGCCAGATGAAGGCGGTGGTGCAGGTGGTCGAGCGCGAGCGCGAAGCGGTGAAGGCGCCGTTTCTCGAGGGCGGGCGCATCATCGATGACGCCGCTCGTGCGATGCTCTCCCGTCTCATCGACGCGAAGATCTCGGTCGAGGAAAAGCATCGCGACTATGTGCGCGCGAAGCAGCGCGCCGCGGACGAAAAGCGCCGCGCCGCCGCCGAGCGCCAGCGGCAGCAGATCAACCAGTCGCGGGCGGCCGAGGGCAAGGCCGAGATCGCCGCGGCGGCGATGCCGGTCGCCAGCCGTCAGGCCGCCCCGGTGAAGCTGCGTTCTGAGTTCGGCGGCACGGCCACCGCGACCCGCCAGCAGATCGCCATCATCACCGATTGGTCCGCTGCGTTCGACCGGGTGAAGGGCAATCCCAAGGTTCAGGATGCGGTGCAGAAGGCGATCGATCGCCTGGTCAAAGCCGGCGAGACCGAACTGCCCGGCGTCGAGCTCGCCGATGACGTCGGCGTGAGGGTCAGCTGATGGCCCGCGATTTTCATCAGGAGAAGCAATCTATGGCCGGTACCGCGCAACGGCGCCCTATGGCGCAGAGCCAGCAAAGCGCATTCGCGCTCGGCGGTGAAGCGCGCGCATCGAACGCCGTGGAGGTCGCGACGCAGAACGCCGCGCCTGCTCGGCGGGCGACAGCGCTTGAGCTGATGGCCCAGCGTCTGAACATCGATCCGGGGCGGCTCAAGGCCACGCTGCAGGCCACCGTCTTTCGGGTGAAGGACACCAACAACGATTGGCGGTCGTGCACCGACGAGGAATTCGCCGCGCTCATCATTGTGGCGAACGAATACGGCCTCAATCCGCTGACCAAGCAGATCTACGCGTTCCCGGCCAAAGGCGGCGGCATCGTGCCTGTGGTGTCGGTCGATGGCTGGATCCACCTGATGAACAGCCATCCTCAGTTCGACGGGATCGAGTTCAACGACATCGCGGACGACAAGGGCGGATTGCTCGCGATCGAGACCGTTATCTACCGCAAGGACCGCTCGCGCCCGATCCGCGTCACCGAATATCTCGACGAGTGCCGCAGGAAGACCGATCCCTGGGACAAGAGCCCGGCGCGCATGCTGCGGCACAAGTCGCTCATCCAGTGCAATCGCATCGCTTTCGGCTTTTCCGGGATCCACAGCGAGGATGACGCCGAGGTGATCTCGGATTGGGGCATGGACGACGCGGCCCTGCGCAATGTGTCGCCACCTCGCCGCGACGAAGCTCTCGGCTACGACGAAACGACCGGCGAAATCCATGACGATGCGCCGGAGATCCAGACCGACGCCCAGAACCGCGAGATCGACCCGCGCGAGGCTAAGGCCGAGGAGATCATCAGGCGCGCCGGCGAGGTCGTCGACCTGGACGGGTACAACGCTCTCGCTGAGGAAGCGCAACCTCACATCGATGCCATGACCGATGAGGACATGGCCGGCGCCTGCCACCGCGCGCTCCGCGCCGCTCGCGCCCGGGTCATGGGCCAATGAGTGCGGCGATCTGCCAATGGTGCGGGGCCGCGATGCAGCCGTCTCGCCAGCCGAAGCGGTTCTGCTCGCCGGCGCACCGCAACCGCTTCCATGAAGCCTGCCGGAAGCTCGGCGAGCGCCTGTTCGCCGATGGCGCGGTGACGCTCGAGCAGTTGCACGACGAGGGGCGCGACTGATGCGCGGCGTCGACAACCCGCGATGCGAGCTCTGCCGCTACTGGAGCGATCGGCATGTTCGGGTCGTCGCCACCGGACCGCTCGAGGCGATTTGCCTCGTCCGCGGGAGCCCGCATGCCGGACAATATACGACTGCGGGCACCACCTGCACCTGCTTCAAGCCCGGCGCGATGGCGATCGATGGACCTGGCGGCGAGCACCGGTTCCCCAACGAGCGGAGGGCCGCGTGAAAGGTCATTTTTCCGACCATACCGCTGAACTGGCGGAGGCCACTCAACGCGTCCGTGATGTTCGCCAGTGGATAGGCTCCAGCTCTAAGGGTGCGGCCGCGATGCGCCTCTCCGAACCCACCCCTGATGCCGGCGCAGCGGCCGAGCCGGAGGTGGGGTGATGTCTCGCAAGCCTATCACTAAGCGCAGGCTCCGTCGTGCGCGCGGGCAGCAGTCCGATTGGCGTCTCGATGAAGATCGGTGGCTAGTTCGCCCTCTGCGCCGTGGCGATCACCCGCGCGACGCTTTTGCCAATAGCTGCCGCGCCTTCATCGAAGACGGTGCCATTTACTGCCGCAACCGACGCCAAGCGGCGATTCTTGACCTCGGAGGAATGGTCTGATGCCGAGCCTAAATGAACAGGTGCCGGTGAGCGAGCGGGCGCGAGAACTGCTCGCGTCGATGCGTGGCCCGTCTGCTACCGCCAGTCATATTCGGCATGGCGATCCCGATCGGGTTGTCGATATCGATGTCGCCATCCGCGCGATGGTCGCGTTCGCCGCCCCGCAACCCACCGTCTCCCCTGCGACTGACGCACGAGAGGCGCTGGTGGAGGCTGCGCAGCGTCTGCAAGATCACATGGAGCAGCACCACGGCGTCACGCTGAATGCGAGCGAGTGGGATGCTGCGGTTGCCGCCGCCCTCTCCACCGAACCCACCCGCTCGCAGGAGGGGGGGCGGGAGGCGATTGCGCGGCTCGTCAAAGGCGCTCGTTTTGTCGGTGCTTTCGGTCGTGAGTTTCGAGCGGGTGATGGCCGGCTTGACGACGTTGATCTTGATGCAGCCGACGCCATCCTCTCCCTCGTCGGGTCCAAGCCAGAACGGACCGATACCGACGAGATCGCGCGACCCCGCTGCGGCTGTCCCTCGGAAACTGCGCGCCGCGTGATCGTCGACCACGGCGTCTGCGGCAAGGGCGGCTGTCCGTATGGTGGTGATCTGTGACCGCGCCCGTCTTCATCAACGCGGGCAAGCAGATAATGCGCCGCGGCGCTCACTTCGCCGACGCCTGCGACGAGCGCGCCGCCGAGCAGATCGCGTTGGCGCTCAATCTCGTCCTCGAAACACCGGCTGACCAGCCGTTGACGGCTCCACGGGCAGCCGAACCCAAGCCCGTCCAAGGAGACTGACATGGAGATCAAGAAATACGCCTCCGGGGCGCTGGTCGATGAGATCAAGGCCCGGAACTCACTGGCGGGCAGCAAGGCCGAGATCCAGGCGAGCCTCAGCCGCGTCGTTGACGCGATCAAATCGCTGACCGACCGCGGCGAGCCCGTTCGCATTGCCGGGTTCGGCACCTTCAAGAAGGTGCACCGCGCCGGCCGCAGCGGGCGCAATCCGCAGACCGGCGAGACGATCCAGATCGCCGGTCGCGACGCGCTCAAGTTCACGCCCAGCAAGAAGGGCTGACCAGTTCGGGGCGGGTCGCTGCTCCCAAGCACGCAACCCCCTGTCGCGCGGCCCGCCCCGATCCATTGAGGAGCAACGCAATGTCCGATTATCGCGCATCCGAGGCATATCGCCGGAGCAACCGGCTTCGCCCTGATGGCCGCCCTGTGTGGCCGCTTGCGTTTGCCGACCGCCCGTCCCAGCCGGCGCCCAGGCCGGAGGCGCTCCGTGGCTGACGCCGTCATCACCCCGCAGAAGCTCGACACCTTCGAACAGCATGTCGGCACGGCCGGCCGGCTGGGCGGTGTCGAGATCCAGACGATCCGGGGTCCCGTCTTCGCGGTCGATGCGCCGGGCTATTCGACCATGCTTCTCAGCTTCAAGGATCAGCCCGAGCAGAGCCGGGCGATGCTGCTGCTCTACGAGCCGGGCCGCGATGGTTCGAAAGGCGCCGGGATGATGGCGCAGCTCGACGCCGATCAGGCGCGCACCGTCGCCGCGTCCCTCCTGCGCCTCGCGGCGCTCATCGACACGAGGAAGCCGAACTGATGCCGGGACTTCTCCTATCGATTGCCACGGCGATTCTCGCCCTGGCGTGCTTCGGCCTCACCCTTTCGCTGATCCACCTGCGCCGCCGGCACCGTGACATGCGCTCGACACTGCACCGCGTCGTGCGAGAGCGGGACGACGCGCGCTGGGAAAAGGCGCGAAGCCAGTGAGCGACCGCACCAAGATCGAGTGGACGGACGCGACGTGGACGCCCGTCAAGGGCTGCACCCGCGTCTCTCCGGGCTGCGGCGGACCGGGCCAGCACGGCGGTTGCTATGCCGAGATCATGGCCGCGCGCTTCTCGAAGCCGGGCCAATGGGGCGAGGGGCTCGCGACGATCGTCACGCTGCCCGACGGCAGCAAGGACCATCGCTGGACCGGCCTGATCCGGTTCGACGAACGCGAACTGCTCAAGCCGCTGTCCTGGAAGAAGCCGCGCCGGATCTTCGTCTGCTCGACGGCCGACCTGTTCCACGAGAAGGTGACGGACGAGCAGATCGATCACGTGTTCGCCGTCATGGCTCTGTGCCCGCAGCATATTTTTCAGGTGCTGACGAAGCGGCCGGAGCGGATGCGGGCGTGGGCCAATGATGTCCAGACGCCGTTTCGAATCGCGCGGGCTATCGACGCCATCGCTGCGGCACCAATCGGCGAAGAAGAGTTGCGCCCGATCTCGCGGTATCCTGGCTATATTGCTTCATCCCACGGCGCGATCTATTCGGAGAAGCGCGGGCGTCGCAAATTACTCAGCCCGGATGTTGGCGACCAAGGCCATTGCCGCGTCACGCTCTATCGCAATGGCGTGTCGTCGCGGGAGCTGGTCCATCGGCTCATTCTAGAGACGTTTTCGGGGCCGCCCCCGCATCCCGAGGCACAGGGACGCCACCGAGACGGGAACGCCGAAAATAACTATCTCTCTAACCTTTCGTGGGGCGGCCAAGACGAAAATTGGATCGACAGCAAGCGGCATGGCACCCACCGGAGATACTCCAAGCTATCGTCGGAACAGGTCGCCGAGATCCGCAATCGTCACATCACTGGTGAGACCGGGGAAGCCCTCGCCCGTGAGTTTGGCGTCTCAGCCACCCAGATTCGAAACATAGCCGCAGGAAAGCAATGGTCGATCACGCCGTCGATCAAGTGGCCACTGCCGAATGTGTGGAAAGGCACCTCGGTCGAGGATCAGCAGCGGGCGAACGAACGCGTCCCGCACCTTCTGGAGACGCCAGCAGTGGTGCGCTTTCTGTCTTGCGAGCCGCTGCTCGGCCCAATCGATCTGACGTGGATCGAGTTTCCGAACGAGCGGGGCAGCACCGAATGCTACGACGCGCTCTCGCTACATCTGGAGCCGGGCGAAAGCTTTCCCGACGGCACCTGCGACGGTGTGATCGACTGGGTCATCGTCGGCGGCGAGAGCGGCCCGGGCGCGAGACCGATGCACCCGGATTGGGCGCGCTCGCTGCGCGATCAGTGCGACGCCGCCGACGTGCCGTTCTTTTTCAAGCAGTGGGGCGAATGGGCGCCGGCGCAACCTTGGTATCCAACGCATCCCGTTTCCTTGCCGCTTCTCGGGCTGGGGCCGGATGGATGGTCGAACGAGAGCCATGTCCTGATTGACGATCCCGATTACGTCGCTCGCCTCGGCAAGAAAGCCGCCGGCCGCCTCCTCGACGGCGTCGAGCACAACGGGATGCCGGCCAATGTGTAACGCATGCGGATTCCTGTGCTGCGGCTCGGACGTCTTCGAAGGATGCGGCTGCGAGCATTGCCCCGAGCCAGATTGTCACGCCTGCATGATGTGCGGCGAACGCGATTGCGACGGCGACTGCTGCCGCGATGAGGATCCAGATTATGACTGATCGCCCCATCATCTTCTCCGCACCGATGGTTCGCGCGCTGCTCGCCGGGCGCAAGACGCAGACGCGCCGACTCGCGACGTCGCCGCTACGTCGAGTTGAGGTCGGCGATCGGCTGTATGTGCGGGAGGCTTGGTCACACACCGGCGACGGCGTGTTCGAGATCAGCCAGGCGCGAATGCTCGGCCGTGGTGGCGTGATCTATCGAGCCGACGAAAACCCTCGTCATCCCCACGCCAAGTTCTGGCCATCGCTTCACATGCCCCGCGAATTCTCGCGCCTGACGCTGATCGTCGAGCAGGTGCGGATCGAGCATCTGCAGGCCATCAGCGTTGAGGACGCGCTTGCCGAAGGTATTCGCGCAATTCCGTTCGATATAGGCGATGGCGTGATCCGGTCCGGCTTCAGTCATCTCGACTGCGATGATCTACCGTGCGCCTTCCCCACTGAGGCGTTCGAGAACCTCTGGGACAGCCTTCACACAGCTGAGGGAGAGCACTGGACCGACAACCCCGACGTCGTCGCGCTCACCTTCCGCGTCGTCCGCGGCAACATCGATCGGATCGAAGCATGACGACTGTTCCCATCGGACACAGCGAGCACGGCGCCGTCGGCGTCGACCTCGATCACCTGATCGGTTCGCACGCGTGCATCGTCGCAAACAGCGGCGGCGGCAAGTCCGGGCTGCTCCGGAAGCTGCTCGAGCAATCGCACGGCGAGGTGCAGCATATCGTCCTCGACATAGAAGATGAGTTCTATACCCTCCGCGAGCGGTTCGACTACGTCATCGCGGGAGGCGAGGGCGGCGACGCGCCGGCGACGCTCGAGAATGCCGAGAGCCTCGCGCGCGCTGCGCTCGAGCACGGCTTCTCGCTGATTGTGCAGATGAATGACTTGGGCGGGAATGCGCCCGAGTTCGTGCGTCGCTTCCTCGGCGGTCTCATGTCCGCGCCGCGCGAGCTGTGGCGTCCGCTGTTGATCCCGGTCGACGAGGTGCAGCGCTTCGCCCCCTCGGGCGCGGGCACAGAGGCGAGCGCCGCGGTCAAGGATCTTCTGCAGCGCGGGCGCAAGCGCGGGTTTACCGCGGTGCTCGCCAGTCTGCGTATCTCCGAAATCGATCCAGGCGTGCGCGGTCTGTGCAACAACTGGTTGCTCGGCCGCGTCGGACAATCGCTCGATCGGCGCACCATGGCCGACCAGCTCGGCTTCACCGCCGCCGAGGGGCGTGACAAGCTGCGCGCTCTGGAGCCGCGACACTTCTGGGGCTTCGGACCGGCCATCGCTGCTGAGCCGGTGTTGTTCCGGGTCGATGACGTTGAGACGACGCCGGTCAAACCGGGACAGGCGAAGGTGGCCACACCGCCGGCGCCAGATGCGCTTCGTGAGATCCTCGGCGGGCTCGCTACCGCGAGCGAGAGCAACGATGACGTTGCCGAAAGCCTCGGAGGTGCCGTCACCCCAAGCCTTGAGGACGTGGCCAAGCTATACGAGACGATCACTTCGCTGCGCACCGAAGTGACCCGTCTCGGATCGCAGATGTCCGAAGAACGAGCAGCGGGACGCCGCGCGGGCATCGCCATCGGCATTGCCCGCGCGCGCAATGCCATCGATGCGCTGCGCATACCAGACATCGAAGGGACCATCGCCGGCAGTGCCGGTGGCGAAGTCATGCCGGCCGCAACTTCCAGATCAGAAGCGGCACGGGGCGCGAGGAGCGCGGCTGGATCTGGCGCCGGTCCCACCACGAAGGACGCGTCGCCGGCGACGGCTGGCGGCGCGTCCGCACCGTCACCTGCCGCCCTCGCCATCGCTGATCTTCTCGACCGGGTGAACCCGGCGAAGCTGACCTGGGCGCAGGCCGCAACGATGACCGGCCGCAAGGCCAGCGGCGGCAATTTCAACTCCGCGCGTAAATGGCTGCGGGAGAGCGGCCGGATCGTCGAGGAGGGCGACTTCATACAATCTGCTGCGGATGCGCCCGCCGGCATGTCGCGCGACGAGGCGATCGATCTCTGGAAGTCGGTGCTGACCAATCCGGCGCCGCGAATGATCGACGCGCTTCTCGTCGAGCCCTTGACCAAGGAAGGCATCGGCCTTGCCATCGGCGCGCAGCCGCGCGGCGGCAATTTCAACAACGGCCTGGCGCAGCTGCGTCGTAACGGACTGATCTACGAATACGGGTCCGGCACGATCAAGCTCGCCGAGCCGCTGCCAGGAGAGGCGTGATGACCTCGCTCCCCGATCTTGCTCGGCATTGGTTCCGGCAGACCGACCGCGGTCGCGGTCTGCGCCTCGAGGGCGACGATCTCGATTTGCTCAACGCCATCGGTGTGGGCAAGCTGATCGCCGACGCACTTGCCGATTTCCAGAGGGACCAATGCCAAAAGCGCGCAATGCGGGCGATAACGCCGCCAACAGCGATGAACTCTACTCCCGAGGACGATACCGACTCGAATGGGATCGGCGGCGGGACGGAAGCCTTCGAACCCCGTTCCTCCAGATCGTCTGGTACGACGCCGCCGCAGGACGTAACCGGAGCCGCTCGACGGGCACAACGGACATTGCGGCCGCGGAAGATGAGCTCGACAAGCTCTACCTCCAACGCGAGCGGGGACAGGCGGTCTGCTCGGCATGCGGCCAGCCCATCCGCAGCGGGGCACGCCATCTCGTGACGACCGCGATCGCCGATTATCTCGTCGCCAAGGACGGTAAGCCTTCGATTGGATCGATTCGGCCGCGCCTGGCGCACGTCAGCAACTTTCTCGCCGAGACGGACCGTCTCCACGCGGCATGCGAGGACGTCGACGAGGAGTGGATCGATGACTTCCGGGAATGGGCTGGCGACGTGCCGATCATCACGCCCAGCGGGGTCGAGAAGGAGCGGGCGCCCGGTACGATCGAGGCCAGTGTTCGCCAACTCGCGGCCGTGATCAACTTCGCTCACGCCCGCCATGACACGCTCTACCCGGCCGCATTCAGCCCGTTGAAGCCGGAAGCGGTGAGCCGCACGCCGACTTATCGGGCGGACATCGTCACGCTGGCCGCGATGTTCAGATACGCGCTGCAGCTCAACGTGAAGACCAAGCAGCCGTTCGCCAGCCGCGCGCCGCTGCTGCGGTTCCTGCGGATCAGCGTTGCGACCTGGTGCCGGCCTGATGCGGCGCACGACTTCTCGACCGACCCGGCTCGCCAGCAATGGTTGTCGAACGCGCGTGTCGCCAATCTCAACCCGAAGGGCAGGGCGCAGACGCGCAAGTACCGGCCGGCGATCCCGGTCGGCGGGCGCATGGGCGCGCTCCTCGATGAGGCGCCGCGCGGCTTCTACGTGGGCGTCGAGTCGGTGAAGTCGGCGTTTGAATCGATGCTCGACGAGCTCGGCCTCCCGCGCGAGGGCGAGACGGGTCTCAAGGTGATCCGTCGGTCCATGGCGACGCTGGCGCGCAGGCGGCTCGGCGAGGAGCATTGGGTGCAGGGCGAGATCATGCTCGGACATCGCAAGGCGTCGACCAGCGATGTCTATGCGCTATTCGAACCGGCGCAGCTCGGGCGGGCACTGGCCGTCACCAACGACATCATAGACGAGATCGAGGCGGCTGTTCCGGGGGCGTTTCACCGGAGTGGCACCGGGCTACACGTTATCGAAGGAGCGAAGAATGCCGCTAAGTGATTGCAATTATGGTCGGGGAGAGAGGATTCGAACCTCCGGCCCCTGCCTCCCGAAGGCAGTGCTCTACCAGGCTGAGCTACTCCCCGACGGAGTTCCGGCGCGCCGCGGAAAAGTGCGGGCCGTCTCGCTGGAGGCGCGCCTATAGCCAGAGCGCGCAGGCCGCGCAAGCGCCCTCGCGCGCTTTTTGGCGGACGTTCTCGCGTCGCGTCGGTCGCCTTCGGGTGTGAGACGCCCGGACGGACCGAGACCAACCCCCTTGTCTTCGCACGAGAGCGGGCGCAGCTTGGCATGGGGCAAGGATCTCGACCGGGGAGGAGCGGGGATGGCGTTCGTCAGACAGCAGCCGCCTCAATGGTTCTGGTGGGTATCGGGGCTGCTCGCGCTGTGGGGGCTGATCGGCTGCTATTTCTGCCTGCGCCAGTTCTTCTTCGGCGCCGATGCGATGGGCCCGGCCGACGATTATCAGCGCACGCTCTACGCCTCCCTGCCGCCCTGGTATGATTATGTCTACGCAGTGGCGACCGGGACGGCGTTGCTCGGCGGGCTCGCCTTGCTGCGGCGCACCGCCGCCGCACGGCCGCTGTTCATCGTCTCGGCGGCGGCGGTGGTGCTCCAGTTCGGCTGGCTGTTCGCGACCACCGATATCCTGACGGTGAAGGGCGTGGCGACCGCGATTTTCCCGCTCATCATTCTCGGCATCGCGCTCTGTTCGATCGGCTTCGCCGCCAAGGCGCGCCGCCACGGCTGGATCTGCTAGTCCCCTTCCCAGCGGAACACCTCTTCGAGCGATTTGCCGAACACATGCGCGATGCGGAACGCCGCTTCCAGCGTGGGCGAATACTTTCCCGCCTCGATCGCCGCGATCGTCTGCCGGGTGACGCCGATCCGCTCGCCGAGCTCGGCCTGAGTCATCTCGCCGGCAAGGAAGCGCAGCGTGCGGATGTCGTTGCTGATCGGCGGTTTAGCCATGCCAGCCCCGCCGATAGCTGACGATGACGAGGACGTAGCGCACCGCCTCGGCAGTCACCAGCGCGAGCAGGGCGGCATTGATGATCTTCCAGCCCGGATCGCTGAGCGGCATCACCACGCCGACGAGGATCATGCCGACCATCAGCACGAAATAGGCGACGCTGGCGCCGCGCCGGGCGATCGCACGATCGCGCTCGTCGGGCCTGGCCTGAGCCTCGGGCCGGGCGCGGATCGCCAGCACCGCGCTGACGATGGCGACGAAGATCGCCTGCACGATCGTCACGCCCCCGAACAGCGCGAGCATTTGCAGCGTTCGCGGCCCCGTGGGCAGGGCGGGATCGAAAGAGCGCGCGAGCAGCGAAAAGTAGATGGTGTAGGCGACCAGCATCGACCCGAGCGTGAGCCATGCGATCTTTTCCCGGAAGGCCATGTCCGACTCCATGTTCAGCATTGA
>Ga0164242_10007335_pt1 | contig 12080 bp, 8 predicted proteins | sample OricomgcompostMG_FD_108783 | JGI IMG/M metagenome (GOLD analysis project Ga0164242, IMG submission 108783) | Miracle-Growth compost microbial communities from Emeryville, California, USA - Original compost - Miracle growth compost (MG) ... | reverse complement strand
TTTCATTTTGGGTGTCTAGCTTAGTTGTTTGAATCAGATTTTCCAGGATTGTTCTGGCCTTTGAATATTGTCCTCCCTGAATATCAAACTTCGCTTCCAGTAATTTAAAATAGCGCTGAATATTTTTTCGTTTATCAGTGGACTGATAGTCATGGTATTTCTCGGCAAAATATTTGGGGCTAAAATCCTTCATTAGGTACCAGCCTTCATCAAAGGTGGTGGTTGCTTCTGAACAAAACAGGTCATATACCATCCTGAAACGGTCGGGATTATAGGCCAGGTTTATACAGACATTGTAGGCGGCCATTAGTTTTTTTGCCTTAAGCTGCCCTAATTGGTATAACCGGATTGGAGAATACCACCAGCCTTTATTTAAGAATTTGATCTGTTCTATCTGGTGGTCCAGCAAATTTACCCTGAGCAGATTTATGGTAAAATCATATTGCTCCTGCGTGAGGGTGGTACCTATATGCAACTCTTTAAACTCTGCTGCTTTATTCAGAACGTAGGCCGCACTATCCAGCTGCGCATCATAAATAAAGGAACGGCAAAGAGCCAGGTTGTACCAGCCAAAGCCAGGCCTGGATCCGTTTTGCTGGATAATCTGATCACACATGCTGATAGCATCTTTACTACGACCCGCATAGACATATAGTTCCGGAAGATAATAGTAAGGTTCTTTAAGTACATTTTCCCCGCTATAACTAATGGATAAGTCCTTTTGGAAAAACTGCTGTGCATTATTGAAGTTTCCGATTTCTGCCTGGAATCCGGCATAATTATTCCAGGAAATCATTCCATATTTGGCCAGGATCTGGTAATAATGAAAGCAGCTGTCATAGTTTTTATTATAACAGTGAAGCAGTGCCAGATAGTGATATATCTGGAGTTCATCGGCCAGACTCTGGTCCGGACCAAACCATTCATCATTTACCTTTTGGTTTTGATGAATAAAGGCCAGGCCGTCATAACAATATTTAAAGGCCATCTGTTCATTGGCCTTTACGGTGTTTTTTAGAAACGGGTGTGCCTGTGATGTAAATATTCTGTTTCTGTGGTAGGTCCACGCTCTGTGATAGTAAATACCAAAGAAGTCTTTTTTAAAATTATAGGAGGCCAGGTGGTTGAGTAGACTCATGACAGAGTCCGGCATTTCTATATTGTCATAGCATTCTTTTAAGGCATTGCAGATGGTATAATAATCCTGAAACCTGTCATAATAGTGGGTCAGATATTCAAGACTTGAAAACAGCTTTTTGAACTCTGGATTAAATTGCGCTTCTATTAATACACGTGCTTTTTCCAGTGTAGGAATGGCATTTTTATATCCCAGATAGTCGGCACTATGGTTGTATTTGAAATAACCTTCATACAGATAGCCGACATAATAAGTGCTGTCCAGCTTCTGGAACGATTTTCCTTTTGCCAGGGCATCATCATCGGTCAGTTGCGCATCCATGCGCTGTGCATCAATTTCATAACGGGCAGATTGGTTCACCCGGGCTAACGGCTGCCCATGCAAACAAAGGCAGCTTATACAAAGCCAGCCCATGATAAGTAAATTGATATATAAGGCCCTTTTTATCACTGATGCTTCCTTGTGAGGTTAAGTTTGCTTAAACGGTCCATTTCTGCATCCAGAATCTGATACAGAAGTTTAGCCCTGGCTTCTTTATTCCTATATAATATTCTATGATCCAGTACCGGGTGTGTTAGAATCTGCAAGTCATTTTCTGTTACATAATCTCTGCCATTTATTAAGGCGTATGCTTTAAGGCACTTAATAAAAGAAATACCGCTTCGGGTGGAAGCTCCCAGAATAATTTCGTCATTGTTTCTGGTGGCAGAAATGATATTACGCACCGCACTGAGGAGCTCCTCATGTATATAAACCTTTTCTGCAGCCTTCTGTAGTTCCAAAATTTCATTTATACTCAGGACTTGTTGAATATCCTGTTGATTTTGCTGTATATCAAGGTACTCCTTATAGATTTCAAGTTCCGTATCGTCATCTACGTAGCCAAAATGGATCTTTATATAAAAACGGTCCAGCTGAGCAGCGGGTAACGGATAGGTACCTTCCATTTCAATGGGGTTCTGTGTGGCCATCGTAAAAAACAAGGCTTCCAGTGGAAAGGTCGTTTCGCCCACTGTAATTTGTTTTTCTGCCATACACTCAAGTAAAGCGGATTGTACCTTAGGAGAAGCTCTGTTGATTTCATCCGCCAATAACACATTACAGAAAAGCGGCCCTTTTTTAAAGACAAAATCTCTGTTCGCCTCATCAAATATATAAGAGCCAATTAAGTCCATAGGTAAAAGATCAGGTGTAAACTGGATTCTCTTAAATATGGCCTGACCATTTTCCCCGCCCGTAATACTTTTGGCAAGGGTCTTGGCCATTACCGTCTTTCCGGTGCCGGGATTATCCTCCATCAGGATATGACCTCCAGCTATGAGTGCCGTTAAAATAAGGCGGATCTGTTTGGTTTTACCCTTAATAACCTGCTCAATATTTTGCGTCAGTTTTTCAATATTTTGTACACTACCAGATGTAGCCAGTACATTTTGCTCTATGTTGGACATTTCATTTTCCATGATAACCTAGTGATTTTTTATGAAAAAATGTAAGGGATGATAAAAATTTAAAAACAGTACGACCCTTCTTTTCCAGGGAATATGTGCTTTTACTGCCTGGACAAAAGGTTTGTAGGTGGCGGCTGCCTCTGTTATTTCCTGTCTGCCCGGTGGCGTATGACTGTATTTTTCCTTCTGATAAACCTTGGTAAAAAGACTTAAATGAGTGCCGAACTGCCGATCTATTTGCTGTGCAAAATCTTCCGGACTATGGAAGTCTCTGGGATACCCCATCTGATTTAATAAATATAAGATCGCTCTTTGCTTAAAATGCAGGTTTTTACGTGCCCTGAAATTGAAAAAGCGCCAAATCAGCCACGGAAGTAAAATGATGATTATCATTATTACCAGTGCAATGACTGCCAGGCTGATTAAAATCGTCAGCCAGTCAAATCCATGCAGATAACTCCTGACTGAATTTTTGTTAGGGGTAACCACTTTTGCTTCCTTAATGATTTTAATTTCATCAATGGAGACAGGCTGTGGCAGCCTGCTTAATATATTGACGGCCGTATCTGCTGCCTTTTGGAAATCCAGATGAGAGAGCTTTTCATCATAAGAGGCAGCCGTAATATGCATACCTTGTTCCAGGTCAGTTAGATTTATCGCCCCTGTATCGGCAAACACTTTGGCAAAAGCCACAGATAGCCGCATGTCAGGATTTTGGGCAGTTGTAAAGCTTCTATCCTTATATAATATCTTTTCTACGGATAATAGAATCTGTTTTTTTAGGGTATCTACCTTAAGAATAGTTCCGTCGCCAACAAAGGCCACTTTTTGGCTTCCGAGCGGAGGTGTCCCGTCTGGTTGCGGCGCCTGCTGGGTGTTGACATCAGGAATGGTCGTATCGAAATCTATCCAGCCATACCCTTTGAAGAAAACCTGTACCCAGGCATGTGCCTGATCTTCATAGAACCAGTACCAGCCAGGATTCTTGCTACTTCGGTCCACCGTTAAAAAGCCGGTGGCAATCCGGGAAGGAATGTGCAGGGCTCTGAGCATAAAAAGGGTTGCACCTGCGTAGTAGGCACAATAACCCCTACGGTTGGTAAATAGAAAATAGTCTAGTTTATTAGCGCCCGGTAAGCCAGGTTCACCCGGATTATCTGTATATTGAAAGAGCGGTTGCCCAAACTCATCTTTACTTAAAAAATAATCCCGGATGGCCAGCATTTTATCTATGGTGGTGGAGTCCCCGCTGGTGATGGTATCGGCCAGATCTATTATCCGCTGATAGGATTTGCCCTGTGGCATTTGGGTATAGTATGCCAGAAAAGCACTATCGACCCCATTATATCCGCTATCCTGTCTTAATATATCATATCTGGTCTTCTGAAAATCTTCCAACATGGTATTGCCAGCCGGATTGTATACAAAGTAGGCACTGTTCAGGCTGCTGACCCACATTTTGGCATGGTACGCAGAGCTGTACTGACTGGCATATTCATATGGAACCGATATGGGTTGTATGGAGAAGGCGGTGCTAGGTGCCAGATAGTCTTTAGGAGATAAAGCAACCTTATAGACATCTGTTTCTACGACTTTTCTGTTCAGTGTGGCCAGGGAATTTTTAATGGCGTTACTGTCAGATTTTGTGAAAAACAGCGATATCTGTGAGGGATCAGGGCTAAAAAGGTCATTGAAAGGCCTGGTGGTGTCTGTGGCGAAGGTCTGCGTAACAGAATCAAACTTGGTGTAATAATCTGCTGTAAAATATAAGGGATTCTGTGTAGTGCCATCTGCGAAGAAATTATTGAGATGGGCTACAAATACAAGCTGCTTGGTTTTACTTAATGAACCGCTTAAGGGCATTTTGCCGGTATTGCTGATGGTTCCGTCGCGGTTTACCTTGGTCATGCGCTGGCTATTGGATTTCTCATTGTTATAATGAGATTCCACCTTCTTCCAGGCAGTTTCAATGGCAGTAAAATCTTTACGGAATGTATAGAAGATGACCGCGAATATCAATATCACCACGCCAAAAAATCCGCAGACTCTTTTGGTCAGATACCACCTGAAGGATGACTGATGTTCATTTAGGTTACGGATTAATTCAGAGGCGTAGATGATATAAAAGGTGTACAGCAATACAGGTATAAAACCCAGGGCAATGGCTCCTGCGGTGACAGTGGTGATCTTACTGATAATTATAATCTCGATTGCCAGTAAGAATAACACCCAGATAACTGTAAAAAATCGCCACCGGCTAAATCCAAAGCCTACGAGCCAGCCTATGGAGAAAATAAAAATGAATATCAGGTACTGTACAGAGAAAAAGAACATATCAAATTCCCCGACAGCAATTTGTTTTAAAATCTGGTAACCAATATAATAGAACAGCGCCAGCACAAGGGCGGTACTGATAAATCTAAAGCGCCAGCTGTAAAAAATAAGAGACAGCAAAATGCCGATAGAAAAATATACGCCCTGGTAAATCCATTGATTTTGTAAGATGACGTAATTTGCATTTAACTTAAGCAGCACGACGAAGGCAAAAAATATGGTGGGCAATGCTAAAAGTATGCATTGCACGCCCAATTTTTTCCAGCTATGTGCTCTTTCTATGAACATACTAAGTTGTTCGCTTAATTTATTTGTGGAATGGAATTGATTGTTTCTTTTAAGGCTCTTTCATTTAAGATAAGTTGCTTTCTTAAAGGGGAAAGCGACCATCTGGATTGATACCTTGCTTTTTTATCCTTTTCTGCCTGTAAAAAGAACCAGGAAATCCAACTGGAGAATTTCTGTTTACCGATGCAGTTGGATAAAGGAACAAGGATAAAAGTAATTTCTTTGCCATATTCTGCCACTAGCTGCTGAACCTGTTCTACTCCTGTTAGAGAAGATATTACAACAATAGCCGCTTGTTTGGTATTGACAAAATTCAGTAAATCTTTATTATGTTGCCAGGTACTTAAAGCGATTAAGTGTTTTATTTCTTCTTCTTTTATGGGATGTCCGTCAAAGGTGACGGCTTTTTCCGGTTGGTCAGACACCCATCTAAGATCAGCGTGTTCTTTTTTAATAGACTGATAGATATTCCAGACGGTATTTTTATAGAAATTAAGCATGGGCTCGTCTGTAATCTCATTATGCGCTTCTATGTAATCGGAATAGAAGGAGACATATAAGTGCATATGAGAGGCATATGGCTCCAAAATTTCAGGAGTACGGATGACCAGTTCTCTGTTTTTTGCATAGATTTTCCAGACAATTCTTCTTATATCATCCTGATTTTCAAACTTCTTATAATTGAATAAATCGCCTTTTACCCGCCGCATACGTTCTATACGGTGGACTCTTTTTTCAGTATTGCGGTGATCGGCAGAAATCCTGTTTAACGGTCCGTTTACCGGAGGGGTATAGAATCTCTCCGAACTGGCCAGGTTAATGGCCATGGAAAAGAACTGCAGAAAGTCCTCGAAATAGACAATAACGCTGGAGATACGGTATTCCCTGATATTTTCTATTTTCCAGTCATAAAAGCCTTCTAACTGTTGATTAAACCAGTTGGCATGCTCATCCTCAACCAGCTGAATCTTATCAGAAAAAGTACCGTTATCATATACAAATCGCAGTTTGATATATCCCAAAATGGGACGAAGGATAGGATGGAGCTTTAGCTCAATGGGCTGATAAGGAGTGTCAAAGGGCCTGGTTTTAATATGAAACTGGACTTTTCCTCTTTTTTTATTGAAGTAAAAGAAAATCCAGGAAAGCAGAACGCTTATTAAAGAAAGAGACAGAAAAGTGAGACTTACATATAAGGTTATCTTTAATAAGAGCACAAAGACGTCCTGAAATGGTGTATCCGGCAATTTAGGCTGCGCCTTCAACCAGACAAAACAAAGTGCTGAGCCTATGAGAAATAGGCAGAAATATCCTGTGATAGGGGCATAAAAACCCAGCTGCTTGATGGTCTTTCTTATGGAGACTTTTTGCTGCATAAATCTAACGTGAAGTTAGTTGATTAAAAATCAATCACCTATAAAGTGCCTTATATTTTGCAAAATTACTAGGTTTGTCTTGGGATTATCACAAAATATATCATTTTAAATTTGTTATTTTGCCGCAAGGGCGGCCTAGACCGTCTAGCATTTTATGGAAAATACAATTGTGCATAGGGTTTGTCCGGTTTGTGGCAGTAATGCAGTTTCAAGAGCACTGGAAGCGAAAGATCATACGGTTTCTAAGCAGACTTTTGAAATCTGGGGCTGCCAGGACTGTTCATTTAGGTTTACGCAAGCCGTACCGTCTCCCGAAAATATTGGAAAATACTATAAGTCAGATACATACGTCTCCCATAGTAATACGAAAAAGGGACTGGTCAACCGACTATACCATGCAGTTCGTAAAAGAACTTTAAAGCAAAAGTTGGCGCTTGTTCGTCAGGCTACCGGCCAGATGGAGGGGAATTTACTGGACGTAGGAGCGGGGACAGGTGCATTTGCCAGTGTCATGCAGGCAGCAGGCTGGAAAGTCACCGGTCTGGAGCCGGACCAGGATGCCAGGCATAATGCGCTGCGCGACTATCAGATGAAACTAGAAGATCTGAGTCATTTATTTGACTTGAATGGTGATACTTATGATGGAATAACCCTATGGCATGTTCTTGAACATGTGCATCAGTTGCATGAGTATCTTGATACCTTCAAGCGGATTTTGACACCTGATGGTTCACTGATTATTGCGGTACCCAATTATACCAGTTTTGATGCACAATACTATGGAAGAGACTGGGCTGCCTGGGACGTGCCTAGACATCTATGGCATTTTTCCCCGAAAAGTATGGAAGTGCTGATGAAAAAGCATGGACTTAGAGTCATCCAGATGCTACCCATGAAATTTGACAGTTATTATGTCAGCATGCTCAGTGAAGGATACCGGCATGGGAAAGGTAATCTGTTCAGAGCCTTCCTGGAAGGGCTTAATTCTAACCGAAAAGCCGCCGGGGATCCCAAAAAATTCAGCTCCGTCATTTATATCATTAAAAAAGCAGACGTATAGGTTATAAATACGAAATGTAAGTTTTATACAAATAATCGCTGGAAATCTTTAGACGGGATACAAGAAAATCAAAGCAAGCATTAAGATTACAGCTAAAAATAAAAAAGGGCTCTTCAATTGAAGAGCCCCTTTTCATAACAGGTTTATTCTTTATTTTTTAATGAACTTACCGTTTGTCTTATTACCATCCGTAGTTATTACTGTTACATAGTAAATACCTGCGGACAGATTGCGAACACTTATAGAACTATTGGTTGCGGTTTGGACCAGTCGTCCACTTGCATCATATATGCTAACAGATTTAATGTTGCTGATTCCCGTGATGGTTAAGTTATTGCTTGCCGGATTAGGAGTAATAGAGAAGCCAGCTACTTTACCACCTGCAATACTTACAGTTTTAGAGGTTTCAATGCCATCTGCTTTAACGATGCTTAATTTATAGTAGCTCTTAGCTCCTGGGTTCTGATCGGTAAAGCTATAGTTTTTGGTATGTGTTGAAACGCCTGCTGCATCTACAGAACCGATCGTTGCAAAATTGGATCCATCATTAGAACGCAATATGTCAAAACGGATGCTACCTTGTTCAGATTCTGTTGTCCAGCTTAACACTGCATTTTTGTTATCGTCCAGTTTAACATCAAAGTTGGTGAGTGTAACGGGAAGCGCCTGTCCAATAACTAAATCTGTTGCGATAGGTCCGGCATCCAGACTATTGGCAACGTCGGTTACTGTGGCAGTAATATGAAGAGTCCCTTCTTGTGTGGGGGTTCCAGAAATGTTACCATCTTCATCCATTTGTAAACCGCCGTCAAGAGGATCAGCTGCGAATAAATTCGCATTAAGACTGCTCATTGGTCCAGATCCGTACATTGCAGGAATGTTTGCCATAGCAATATTGTTGAAGCTTTTAATTCCACTAAGGTTGATGGTTGTGCCGTCATCTAATGTTCCAACAATATTGGACAATTTGTAAACTGGAGTGAAGGGTAAATTCGGGTCAGTTTCAACAGTTATATCCAATTTTCCAGTATATGGAGAACCGACTGCTGCATTAGTTAAAGAATTATGTAAAATGGATGCAACATTTACAGTTATTGTGTCATTGGCAGATCCTTCAGTACAACCATCTCTAGATGATCTGGCGTAGAAATTATGTGTGCCAGCCGTTAATCCTGTTTGAGTGGTAGAAACAGTAGAGCCTGTGCCATTTGGATTATCGTACCATAAAATTGCGTCATTATTTGCATTCTGAGCTGCAGTTAGAGTTACACTTTTCCCTACATAAGTATAAATTGTAGAATGTGCCACGCTATTTGTTTGCGGAGCCGGTACAAGTACACTCATGTCGTAAATAGATAGTGATCCATTACCTAGTAATGAAGAGGTTTGAGCTATACCTCCATAAGTAATAGTTATTCTATCAAAGTCACCTGCATTGGTTCCTTTAATAGGGGCTATAAGAGCCGTTTTATCAGTTGCAGTCGGTAAAATAGCAAGATTTATTAAACTGGAATTTAACGCAATAGGGTCTCCCACCGCTGTATTACCATTATATGCCTGAATAGTAAATCCTGAAAGTAAATCTAAATTAAGTAACCCTCCTTGTGGGTTGTTAAATACGACTCGAACACTGTCACCAGCCTTTCCAGGAGTATTTAATATATCGGTTAGATAAGCTTGGCTTAATGCATTAATACCCGTACTGATAGTTGCAGCGGTGTTATCGTCGTTGTCGAATGCATTTGCTTCGCCTGAGATTGTAGATGTGGCAGAGGCTAAAGCAAGGCCTGTTGCAGATGAAATACCAGAAAGATAGTCGATATTTGTGGGGCAACCTGCGTCGCCTGAAACGGACTTCAAAATATATGCGTGATACAAGTCTGCAGTGGATACCAAACTTAGGGCGGCCGATAATTTGACATATAGTCCATTACAATTTGCAGGGACTACTACCGCCAACTCATTTGTTCCTGAACCGTTCAAAAGATTAACAAGATTTAATGAGCCCGTAGATAACGCTGTTGACGTGGTGTTCCAAATTCCAAGACCGTTTTTAGTCATTGTGAAATATCCTACTTCCAAATCACCTAATGCCGATATTAAATCTGCATTAGTTGAGAATTTAATGTAAATTGTTGACCCCCCTGCTATTGTTTCTAAGTGATCCCTTGTTCCATCGGTTGAGAAGCCTAGATATTGAGTTGTATTTCCAATTCCTAGTACGGATGCAAGCAAATTTAAGGTAGAATGTGATTGTGGATCCCCATTTGTTGCATTAGCCGCATCTGTTACACTTCCTAATAGAGTAGTGGACGATTGATAAGTAGCATATTCTCTTTCGTTATGAGTGGCTTGCGCATTAGCCGTTCCGAATAATCCGCAAACACCAGCGAGGCTAGCAAGAGCCAGTACTCGTTTTGGATTTCTAAGTAAAAATGTTTTCATGGTACAATTGAATTTTGCTGTTATGAATATGATTGAAGTGTAAAGTTATTTTTGGTATTGTCAATTGCTGACAATGCGATTGGTAGTAAGGGACTTACAGCGAGATAATTATGGCAGGTTTTAAATAAAAAATCACCGGAACTATGAAGGGATTTCATAACTCAGGCGATAATGAATTGAATTACTATATGTTAGAAAATTGCTTTCTTAATTATATGTTCTGCTTTGGCTTGCTTATATTCTTGAAAAATGTCCAAAGTACTGATAAAGAATTTTTTATTGTTAGTTTAAAAAGGCGGTAGATATCAGTTTAATGTATGTCGTACTCTTTTTATTTACTTATCTATTTTATTGTGTTTTTATTCTTTCTCCTTTTATATATTTTCAGGCTTTGTGCTTTAAATAAAAATCATATAATCACTGGGTCAGATTGAGGTAGGTATCCATCATGGTCACCAGTTTCTCTTTTAGCTTTTGCTGTAGTAATTCAGGGCCCAGTACTTTTACCTGATTGCCCCAGCCAAAAATCCAGTCTACCAACTCTGCATTAATACCAAGATTCATACGCATTTCCCATTTCCCGCTTGACATTTGACCAAACCTTTGCGTGCAATGCCAGAACCTGTTACTTATATAGGATCCTGCAGAGTTATTAAACTCTAATTTTATCTCATAAAGCTCCTGATCAAAATTGGGAGCCACCCCAAAACGTTTATTGGCTTCAGCATAAAAGTGATCCATATATTTCTGGATGCTGAATATATTTTCAAGTATATCAAACTGTTTGATGGCGGATAAATCGTAAATCATGAGCTCAAGTGAACTTTCTATTAGTAGAAGAATATAGATGCTCCCATTATGATAGAGAATTTGCATGGGCATCATGATAACGGGTAACTTCATTTGAGAATTGGTAGTCTTCGTATTGACATCTACCTGCATAATCTTTAATTTCCGACTATGCTGCATGGCCCAGATTAAGGTGTCCAGATTATGCTGTTCCGTTTCACTATACACGTACTCGTTAAAACTGGATGTTTTTATCTGAGCCTGTGGCATGGACTGCATGTGGTATTCAAACTTACTCTTACTTTGGGCCTTAAATAAAACTTCTTCTATTTTCTCAATTGATCCCTGCCTTTTCTGTGTTAAGGCGCAGGGCGCAAGGTTTTTTAATAACAAAAAGCTTTTAATGTCACTTTCGCCAAATTCATGGGCGCTTTTGTCATATTCAAATTTCCAGGTCTTTTTGTTATAATCTCCGTCAATAGTAATAATCCTGCCATCATTTAATGGAAGGTTCTTAATTTCTTCTAGGTACCTATATAAGGTACGATCAGAGATTTCGATATTCTCATACCGAATCCAGTCCCGCATACTCTCGAAAGTCACGGGAAATCTTTTGATCTTTTCAATTATCCTTGTTATCGCACTCAATTTGTCAAGCATGCAAATAATATATATTTCTAATTCATCAGATTAAAAAATATACCTTCCCCATTAGGTCTATTGTTCAGGTATAGGAACAATATGCCCTTTCATGTTGCTTGTTAGGTTGTGCGTCAGTGGAGTATTTGTTCAAAATAACCGGTTGGTAGGGTTATTCAATCTAATATCAAGCTAAGGGTATAGACATATTGATATTCAAACGGTTATTTTGACTTCGTTTTACACCACGAAAATAGACCGACGATTGTCAGAATCTGACAATATAATTATCTGTAATGTATAAATCGTGAATGCAAAGCCTGTTTAGTTGAATTTTCCTCATTTTGCCTCCCCTTTTAATTTTGTGCTAGCCTTTATTCTGGTGTCTAATGTTGTTTAATGCCAGTCCGCGTCTGTTTGTATTTCAAAAGAAAACTGGGCAAAACCCCGTAAGTGTTTTCTTTTCAATTATAAAGTTAAGGGATTATGTTACATGTTGGCCGATAAAATAAAAATAATAGAGAAAATGTTTTGATATTGGAAACGTATGGCAAAAAAGTATA
>Ga0164242_10007334_pt1 | contig 12081 bp, 9 predicted proteins | sample OricomgcompostMG_FD_108783 | JGI IMG/M metagenome (GOLD analysis project Ga0164242, IMG submission 108783) | Miracle-Growth compost microbial communities from Emeryville, California, USA - Original compost - Miracle growth compost (MG) ... | reverse complement strand
GACCGCCCCGACGTCGTCGCGGCCAGGCGCGAACTGAGCGACGTCACCGAGCAGTCGCTCTGGCACGGCATCGCCGCACTCGCCCGCGCCTCGTACCTGAACGAGGTGGGCGGCGCGATCGAGGACTACATCCGCTCGCGCCCTTCGACAAGCTCAGGACAGGTGGTGACCCATTACGGCATCCTGACCGACTACATCGGGCACGGCATCGGCCGCCGGATGCACGAGGACCCGCCGGTCTTCAACTACCGAGTGCGGCAGAAGGGTCCCGAGGTCAAGCCGGGGCTCGTGGTGGCGATCGAGCCGATGGTGGTGGCCGGCAGTCCTGAGACGTTCGTGCGTGAGGACGGCTGGACCGTCGCCACCGAGGACGGTTCGGCGGCCGCGCACTGGGAGCACAGCGTCGCCGTGCACAAGGACGGCATCTGGGTGCTCACCGCGCCCGACGGCGGTGCGGCCGGCCTGAAGCCGCTCGGCATCACGCCGGTGCCGATGGCGTAGGCGAGTCAGCTCGCGCCTAGAGCAGTCCCTTATCGCTTGCCTCTTCGATCGTCGCAAGCGTAGTGTGCAGGTGTTGCACCGTCAGCTTCACCGCTCCGTCGACATCCTGCTTGCGGTATAGCTCGATCAGCTGCCCGTGCTCGGCATCGGACTCAGCGACCCTCTCCGGGCTGGCGCCGAGCGAGAGGCCGACATACGCGGAGGCACTGTCACGCAGGCCGGTCAAGATCTGAGCAAGGCGGCTGTCCTGATCACGCTCGAAGAACACGGCGTGAAATCGGCGGTTGAGCTCCGACCATTCGGAGACGTCATCGGTGTGCTCCATCTGCTCACGCAGCTTTTCGGCCCGGCCCAGCTGGTCATCGGTCACGGTGGGCAGAACCCTCCGCACCATCAGCGGCTCCAGCGTGATGCGCAACTCGTACAGCTCCTGCACCTCGGCTAGGTCGAGCGTGCGAACCCGCGAACCGCGATTCGGATCGAATTCCACGAGCCCTTCGCCAGCCAGGTCGCGCAGTGCTTCCCGCACGGGCGTGATGCTGACCCCCAATTCCGCCGCGAGGTCGGCCTGGATCAACCGGGTGCCGCCGACGAGTGTTCCGTCGAGGATGCCCTCACGCAACGTCTTGAGAACGTAGCCGTGTGCGGTGAGGCTCCTGTTCTGCCTGGAATTCAGACTGAGTGTCATTCGGCTCCTTCGGCATCACGGTCATCCAAGAACAAGATTACCGACGCTCGCCGTTCGATCCGGGCATTCCGCCACGAAGCGCGAACTCGCCGTGTACCGTTGCGGAATCCGAGCCGGCGGCGAGCAGGCAGCTCAGCAGGATCCGTGCCTTCCTGGAGTCCAGCCAACCCGACGGCACGGCGCCGCGCGCGATCAGATCGGACTCGGACCCGGTGAAGCTGTAGCTGTGCCGGTACGTGCTCCCGCCTCCCGTCCTGCTGGCGAACACCACGGGCATCCGGGAGGTCGCCCGGCTGACGGCATCGCCGACCGCCGCCGACACATGCCCGACGCCGAACCCGGCGATCACGGCTCCATCGAAGCCGGCGGCGCTGACGAGGTCGAGCAGCTCTCCGCCGTCGCCGAACGAGGTCTCGAGCAGCGCGACCCGTGGAGCAATGAAGGGATCCGGCATCGGTAGCGGCCGGTGCGTCACCGTGTTGCCGTAGACGGGGACACCCTCGTCAACGTAGCCGAGCGCACCGAACGACGGCGACGCGAAGGCATCCGTCCCGCTCGCGCGCATCTTGCGCACACGGCACGCTGCATGGATCTCGTCGTTCAAGACGACGAGCACGCCCTTGCCACGGGAGGCCGGGTCACCGGCAACCGTGACCGAGGCGAGCAGGTTGGCGGGCCCGTCGGCACCGGCCATCTGCGGCGCGCGCATCGCCCCGGTGACGATGAGTGGTTCGTCCTTGCTCCAGTACAGATCCAGCAGAAATGCGGTCTCTTCGATGGTGTCCGTTCCCTGTACGACGATGACGCCGGCCGCGCCGCGGTCGACAGCCGCCGTCGCCCAGCTCAGTGCGCCGAGGACGTCGTCGAAGCCGAGAGAGGCGCCCGGCAGTGTGCACAGCGTGGTGGCCTCGAGCTCGCTGACCTCCCGCAGTGCCGGAACGGCCGCGAGCAAGTCGTCGACGCTCAATGACGGGCGAACGCCCCGCCCGTCGGCGCTCGCGGATGTCATGGTGATCGTGCCGCCGAGGGACACGACCGCGATGTGGGGCTTCGTCATCTATGCGTCCCACCACTTCACGAGCGGACCTGCCGCCAGCTCGTCGGTCACATGAACGTCGACGACGGCACTACGTCCTTCGAGGACGCTCGAGATGGCATCCTTGAGCGCGGTGTGGAGCTCCTCCGGCGTGCTTGCCTCGGCGCTGAACGCCCCGAATGCCCTGGGCACATGCACGAAGTGCTGCTGCGTGAAATCGACGCCGATGCGGCGTCCGCCGAAGTTGGCGTCCTGTCTCATCCGGATATGCCCGAGCGTGCTGTTGTTGACGATCACGACCAGAACGGCCACTCCGATCCGCATCGCCGTCTCGAGCTCTCCCATCGTCATGGCGAAACCGCCATCGCCGACGAGCGCGCACACGAATGCATCCGGGTTGGCGATCTTGGCGCCGATCGCACCGGGGATACCGAAGCCCATGGTGCCGGATGTCGGGTAATGGAACTGACCAGCCGAGGAGACGGGGAAGTACTGTTCGGCCCAGTGCAGATAGTTGCCGGAATCCAAAACGAGCCGGGCGTCGTCTGGAAGCACCGAGCGCAGTTCCCGCACGACCTCACGGCCACCGACCAGGCCGTCGGCCGTGTGAGCGTCCGAAAGCGTCGCTCGGTAGGTTGCGTGCTCGTCGCGCAGTCCGCAGAGCCACGATGTGCGCTGGGAGGACGTCGGTGCGCCCTCGACCGAGGCGCGCAGCACGGGCAGTACGTCTCGGAGATTCCCCGACACGCCGATCTCCACGGGATAGACGCGCCCGATCACCGCCGGGTCGAGGTCGACATGGATGATCCGGGCATCCGGTGCAAACTGCATGCGGTAGTGCTCGGTCATCTGCTCGGAGAAGCGGCACCCGAGCGCCAGCACGACGTCTGCATCGTGGACCGCGTGCCGAGCCGCGGGGGAACCGCCGATGCCGGCCATTCCGACGAGGTTCGGATGGTCGTCGCGCACGGGCTTTCTGAGCCAGGACGCGACGATCGGAGCGTCCAGCGACTCGGCGACGGCAAGCACGTCGTCCTGGTTTCCGAACGGCACTCCGCCGCCGGCGATGATCAGCGGACGCTGAGCCCCGCGGAGCATCGCCCCCGCCGTTGCCAGCAGACCGTCGCCGATTCCGGCGGTGGCAGCGGGCACCGCCGGCGGTGTGTAGCCGTCTAGCTCGTGTTGCATGAAGTTGTACGGAATCGCCACGTGAACGGGGCCCGGTCGGCCGGAGAGCGTGCGCCGATATGCCTCGTTCAGAAGGCCGAGGACCCGATCCGGGTTGTTGGCCTGCACCGACCATTTCGTGATGGGCTCGAAGAATGAAGCGAGGTCGATCTCCTCGAAGGCCTCGAGGCGTTCGTGATCGTTGCTCACCTGGGCGCTGATCACCAGCATCGGAAGCGACTCGACGTACGCTCCCATCACCCCGATTGCCAGATTCGTCGCGCCCGGTGCCTTCGACGCTACGACGACGGCCGGCTTGCCGGTCTGGAAGGCGTAGGAATACGCCATCATCGCGGCGCCCTGCTCGTGGCGTGTGAGAACGAACGGCACGCTCGTGTCAATGGAGAGCCGGTCGATGATCTCCAAGATCCCGTTGCCCGGTATCCCGGCAACGAACGGGGTCTCGATGTCGGCGCACCAGTGTGCGATCGCTTCACAGACTTTCATGTTGGTCCAATCTCGATGTCGTTGGTGAAGAACAGTGGCTAACGGGTCGGGGCGAGTTCGGCCTTCTTCTTGCCAAGCCGCACGAAGGCGATGAGGATTCCGGCGACGACGGGCACGATGAACAGCACCACCCAGGCGCCGGCACCCCATCCGGCCGCCTCGACGATGCCACCGAAGATGGCGCCGGAGAAGCCTGCGCCGATGTAATGGGCGCTGGAGGCGACGCCGGAGGCCTTTCCGATGTGCTCGACCGGCACCGCACGCTGGGTCAGCGCATACACGTTGACGAACAGGAAGCCGCTGTTGAAGACGCCGAAGAGCAGGCTCAAGAGCATCTGCTGCCATTGCGCATGAGAGACGTTGAACATCAAGAACCCGACGATGACGGATCCGACGACGGCGAACAGGATCAGCTTGCGCTCGCCGAACTTGTCGGCGAGCACTCCGGAGAGCAGGCCGGCGAAGGCGCCGATGCCGTACATGCTGACGGCGAGCGCAGCGGCCTCGGGTGAGTAGTCCAGCTGCGACTTCAGGAAAGTCGGGTACAGGCCGAGATAGCTGTAGTTGACCATGCCGAGCAGGATGTTGGCCAGCGCCAGGAAGACCACGTTACGATCCAGCCAGTGCCGTGTCTTGGATCGCACCACCGGCTCATCGGCCAGCGCACGAGCGGTCTTCACCGCGACGTCTTTGCCGAACTCGCTGAAGCCCTGTGGCAGGAAGAACAGCAGCAGGAGGGCGTAGACGATTCCGATGATGCCGAACACATATAGCGGTAGGTGCCAGTTGTTGGATGCTGAGACGAAGATCTGAATGCCGAGGATGGGTCCGATGAACGAGCCGATGCCGTATGCGGCGTTCATTCCACCGAGGGCCAGATTGCGGCGGCGTGCGAAGAACACGCCCGCCATCGTGAAGATCGCCGTCTGCTGCATCGCCTCGCCGATGCCCGTGATCACGCGGTAGACCGTGATGTCCCAGAACCCCTGTGAGAGCGGGATGAGCATCGTGAAGACCGAGTAGACGAGCATCCCCACGATGAGTACCGTCTTGCGACGGTACCTGTCCAGCAGCACCCCGGCGAAGACGCCCGTGATGCCGAACCCGATGGCGAACACGGTTGTGATGAACCCGCTCTGAGCGAGGTCGAGGTGCAGGTCCTTTTGAGCGTAGGAGTTGAGATTGGAGAACACGCTCCGATCCATCCCGTTTGCGATATACGAACATGCGATGAACAGGTAGAGCAGAAACCCGACAAATGTGCCGTACCGTACGCGCGTGGCGGATGTGCTCGCGGTGTTCTCACTCATTGATTGCCTTTCGTCGGGGCTGCGCTCTTCGCTGAGCCGGAGTGGTGCGTTGCGATGCTCGATCCGACCGGCCTCGTTCAGCCGGCATTGGCTTCGCGCGAACCGAGCGTGATCGTTCGTGTAAGGCACTATACGGGAAGATCATGCAATTTATAAGATATATATTGCATTATTGTTCGGCGTAAGGAACCATGGGAGAAACACAAAGGAGTGACGTCAGCATGAGCCAACAACCCGAAAGGGCACAGACCAGAGCCGGTCTCGCCCGTCTAACCCGAGCCGTTGCCTTGATCAGCCTCGTGATCGTCTGCTTGTCCTATGTGACGAACGCGATGGACCGCCAGGTCTTTCCTGTCGTTCTGCCACAGGTGAGCAAGGATCTTGGATTCGATCTCGCCCAGGGAGGTCTGCTCGCGACGATCTTCACTCTGGGGATCGGCATCGCAGGCGTGCCCACGGGCTTCCTGCTCGACCGGCTGTCCCGAAAAGCCGTTCTGCTCATCGGGATCGCCGTCTACTCGGCGTTCACCGTGCTCACCGCGATGGGCGTCGGCTTCTTCGACATGTTCGCGTATCGCGCGCTGTCCGGCGTCGGAGAGGCCATGCAGAATGCCGCGCTCTTCTCGGCGGTCGGTGCGTACTTCTTCGCCAACCGCGCTCTGGCGATCGGCAGTCTGAACTTCGCATACGGCGTCGGCGGATTCCTCGGCCCCGTGCTCGGGGCGCACCTGGCTGTGAGCTTCGGCGAGTGGCGTGTGCCGTTCTATGTGTTCGGCGCGATCGGATTCGCGTTCGTGCTGATCATCGCCTTCGTCGTCAAGAAGCGGTTCACCGAACAGGTCGAGCTGGCGGACCCCGGGGCGAACGAGGTCGGTGTCGTGGAGGCGGTGCCGCATCGATTCCTGAATCGCAATGTGCTGCTGCTCGGATTGACGGCTGTCGTCGTCGGCATCGCGATGTATGGATTCATCGGGCTTTACCCCACGTTCCTGCAGGAACAACTGCACTTCAGCCTGTCTGACGCCGGCACCATTGCGAGCATGTTCGGGCTTGGCGCCATGATGGGCCTGCCAGCCGGATACCTGATGGACCGGCTCAACGTTCGTTATGTGCTGATCGTCTCGTTGCTGGTCGGCTCCGTCGTCGGCTTCCTGATCTTCAACGGGCCGACGTCGATCGGATGGCAGTACGTGCTGTCGTTTGCGGAGGGCGCCGTCGCGAGCGGGTTCTGCTTCGTCGGGGTGTACACGGGGTTGCAGCGCTCGGTGCGACCGGAACTGATCGGCCGTGCATCCGGCTTCTATGTGACGTGCTTCTACGTTCCGGCTTCCGTGGCCGGCTATATCTTCTCAAGCCTGGTCGGATCGGTCGGCTGGGGCGGCGCCGGTGTCTGGCAGCTGACAGTGCTCCCGCTGGTCGGCGTTGTCGCGTTGCTGTTCGTCAAGACCAAGCAGTTCACACGTGTGCGACCAGCACGCAAGCTCACAACGGAGACCACGCAGGGGGCAGCGACATGAGACGACCATCCGGACCGCGGCGCTGGCACGAACAGCGCTGGATCACCGATTCGGTGTTGCGAACAGACGGACTTGAATGGGACCAGCCGCGCATCGCGTACACGCTGCGACCCATGGGAGTGGATGCCACCGCGGACTTCGCCGTGGCTACATCCCGCATCTCGAAGTTCTCCGACATCGTTCCGGTGTTCACGGAGCGTGCGGAGCGACGCCGCCTGCTCGCCGAGCAGGCCGAGCGAGACGGGCATTCGGAAGCGGCGCGCGAGCACTACTTTCACGCGGCCCTGCTCTATGCAACAGCCGAGTGGCCGATCTGGGAGACGACCGACGAGCTCGTGCGGCTCGACGACCTCAAGAACGCCTGTTATAGCGCGTATGCCGCTCGAGCCGATCATCCGGTGGAACGTGTGGAGATCCCATTCGGCGACTCGTTCATCCCCGCGTGGTTCCACTTGCCGCGCGGCTATGACGGCGGAGCCATTCGTACCGTGCTCTACTGCGGCGGCATGGATGCGCCCAAGGAGCTGAATGTGAGTCTCTACGGCGACAAGCTGCTTGAGCGTGGTTTCGCCGTGCTCACCTTCGACGGGCCGGGGCAAGGCGAGGCGCCGATCCGCGGTGTGACGTTCACGCCGACCGCCTGGGTCGACGCGGGAGACGCGCTCATGGAATGGTGCCGCTCTCGAGCCGAGATCAACGACGACGAGATCGTCGGGCTCGGTCTGTCCTTCGGCTCGTACTGGATGTCGCAGATCGCGGCGACACAGCCGGCGCTGCGTGGCGCTGCCGTCGGTCTCGTCTGCCACGAACCGGGTTGCTACACCATCTTCGAGTCAGCCTCGCCCAGCTTCAAGGCGCGGTACATGTGGATGTCCGGGCTAGAACGCGATGAGGCCGCGTTCGACGAGATGGTCGCCCAGATCGATCTGCGTCCTGCGATGCCGGGCATGAAGGTGCCGTGGCTCGTCGTGGCAGGCGACGCGGACGAGCTCTCGCCGATCGAGCACAGCTACGAGCTGGTGGCCGAATGTGCGAGCCCGTCGGCCATGTTGGTCTATCAGCAGGGCCGTCACGCGCTCTCGTTGCCCACGCCGTCCGTCGCGTCCGGACCGAATTGGATCACCTACGCTGCCGACTGGCTCCTCGACCGTATCAAGGGTGAGCCCGTTGACGAAGGCATCGACTACGTACTGCCGAGCGGCGAGATCGAACGCCGACCACACCCGAGGAAGGATCCTGCATGACACACCTCCCATCGCTCCTGAATCGCCCTGCGGTCGTGACGATCGACATGCACCGCGGACATCTCGACCCTGACGTCGCGACCATGCCGCTCCCGGCGGAGACCGCTGCCCGGGTCACGGAAGCCAATCGCGTCCTGGTCGAAGCCGCCCGTGCTCTGGGAGTCCCAGTCGTCCACGTGATCACCGGATATCACGGCCGGGAGGAGATCGCATCCAATCGTTGGTGGAGCGAGGTCGCTGGGACCGACGCCACGCGCGCGAACGTTCTCAACCATCAACTCCCGTCCAGCCCGGGGCTGGAACTCATGCCTCAGCTCCTCGACTCCGATTACGACATCGTGGTGCGCAACAAGAAGCGCTACGACTCGTTCGCGGCGACCGAGCTCGATCATGTGTTGCGTTCGCGCGACATCGAGACGCTGCTGGTGACCGGCGTCAACACCAACAGCTGCGTGCTCGCCACCACTATTGCAGCCAACACGCGTGATTACGCTGCGATCGTGGTCGAAGACTGCGTCGACACGATGGACAGGCCGCTGCACGATGCCGCCCTGTCGATCATCCGTCAGGCATTCGGCTGGGTGGCGACCACGGACGAGATCCTGGAGGCGATGTGAGGGTCATCGACGTCCACGCCCACGTGATCCCACCGGCGCTCGTCTCAACGATGCGGTCCGGCACAGCTCCCGACGGCATCCGCATCGAAGAGAGCGGCGGTCGGCCATGGGTCATCCATCGCCAGGGCTACCGATATCCGCTGCTCGACAGCTTCCACGACGTTGAAGCGCGTGTGGAGCAGATGGATGCCGACGGCACCGACCTCGCCCTGCTCTCGGTTGCTCCGCCGCTGTTTCTCTACTGGACGGAAGCGGAAGGGGCGGGCGAGGCAGCGCGCACCATCAATGACGCCGTCGCAGCGATGGTCGCGCAAGCGCCGACGCGCTTTGCGGCACTGGCGACGCTCCCCATGCAGGACCCGGTTGCCGCCGCCCTCGAGCTCAGACGCAGCGTCGAGGACCTGGGCATGCGCGGCGCACAGATCGGACCGCACATTGAAGGAACGCCGATCGATGACGCCTCTATCCGCCCCGTGCTGCAAACGGCGTCGGACCTCGGCGTTCCGTTGGTGCTGCATCCGTACTACGTCGGATCCTCGCCGGAGCTCGACGACTTCTATCTGACGAACCTGCAGGGGAACCCGTGGCAGACGGCGCTCGCCGCGTCACGGCTGATCTTCTCCGGTACGCTCGACGCGCTGCCCGAGCTGGACCTCGTGCTCGTGCACGGAGGAGGCCACTTTCCGTACCAGATCGGCAGGCTCGACCATGGACATCGGGTCCGTCCAGAAGCCGCGGTGCCGGAACACGCACCAAGCGCATACCTACGTCGCTTCCACTACGACTCTCTGACACACAGCGTCGAGTCGACCAGATGGCTCATCGAGCGGGTCGGCGTCGACCGCGTCATGTTCGGAACGGACATCCCATTCGACATGGCGGGCGGCGCATTCGGCGAGCAGCTCGACGGGTTCGCCGGCACCGATGACGAACGCGCTGCGGTGGCCGGCGCGAACGCGGAACGCGTCTTTTCACTCAACGAAAGGTCCTGACAATGGCTGAAAGCATCTTGCTGCACATCGACGGCGAGGACGTTCCCGCCAGCGACGGTGGTGTCTTCACCGTGACGAACCCGGCTACCGGCGAACCGCTGTACGACGTTGCCAACGGCACAGCCGACGACATCGACCGTGCCGTAGGCGCCGCTCGCGCCGCGTTCGACGACCGTCGTTGGCGCGGCATCCCGGCGCGTGATCGCGCCCGTGTCCTGAACCGTGCTGCCGGACTTCTCGCCGAGCGGATCGACGAATATGCCCAGCTGGAGACGCTGCAGATCGGGCGAACGCTCCGTGAGATGCGTGCTCAGCTGAAGCGGTTGCCCGAGTGGCTCGAATACTTCGGCGCCGTGGCGCAGACGAGCCAGGGGACGAGCCCCGACTTCGGGCCGGGACACCTCAACGTCGTCCGCCGCGTCCCGCTCGGGGTCATCGGGCTGATCACACCGTGGAACCATCCGCTGCTGATCACCATGAAGAAGGTCGCGGTCGCACTCGCTGCAGGGAATTCGCTCGTCATCAAGCCGAGCGAGCTCGGCCCGGTCGTGCCGGGCGAGCTGGTGAAGCTGCTCGAGGAGGCCGGCGTGCCGGCAGGCGTGGTGAACTTCGTGCCGGGGCTCGGACGCACGACGGGCAAAGCGCTGTCCGAGCACCGCGGGCTGGCCAAACTCGACGTCACGGGCGGGACCGAGACCGGAAGGGTCATCGCCGCCAACGCCGGGCGGTCGCTCATCCCGGTGACGGCAGAGCTGGGCGGCAAAGCCCCCGTCGTCGTGTTCGAGGACGTCGATCTGGATCAGGCCGTTGCAGGCGCCTTGTTCGCGGCGTTCATCGCCACGGGTCAGACCTGTGTCCAGGGGGCGCGCATCCTGGTTGCGCGTGAGATCTACGAACCGTTCGTCGCGGCCATCGTCGAACGCACCAGCGCGCTCCGGCTGGGCGATCCGCTCGACCTGCAGACGCAGGTCGGTCCGCTTGTGTCGCAGGCGCAACGTGACAAGACCGCGCGCGCAGTCGATCGCGCCCGCGACCAGGGCGCGACGGTGCTTGCCGGAGGACGTATTCCGGACGGAGACGGGCTGGCGGGCGGCTGGTTCTACGAGCCGACCATCGTGGCAGACGTCGCTCGCGAACATGACCTCTGGTACGAGGAGGTTTTCGGGCCGGTCTCCCTCGTTGCCCCGTTCGACGACGAGACCGACGCCGTACGTCAGGCCAATGACTCGCCCTTTGGTCTCGCCGCCTCCGTCTGGACCCAGAACGTCGGCAGAGCGATCCGGGTGAGCGAGAAGCTCGACATCGGCATCGTCTGGGTCAACGACCATCACCGCATCGATCCGGCCTCACCGTGGGGCGGGTTCAAGGACAGCGGAATCGGGTCGGAGAATGGCCTGGAGGCCTTCCATGCGTACACCCGTCCGCAGAGCGTCATCGTCAACTCGTCAGACGCGCCGTTCGACTGGTTCGGCACCGTGGACGACCTGCGCTACTCGTAAGGAGGAAGGCATGCCAGAACTCGATCTTCTCATCGCCGGCGGCACGGTCGTGTCGCCATCGGGTCGGCGACGTGCGAACGTCGGCGTGCGCGACGGCCGTGTTGCGATGATCGATACGTCGTCACCCGCAGCCGAGCGGACGGTCGACGCCTCCGGCCTGCTCGTCCTGCCGGGCGGCGTCGACACGCACGTGCACTTGATGGACCCCGGCAGCCCGGAACGCGAGGACTTTCCTTCCGGCACCAGCGCGGCAGCGGCATCCGGTGTCACGACGATCGTCGAGCACACCCACGGAAGGCCCGTGCGCACGGTCGAGGACCTCGAGCAGAAGATCGACTATCTGCACGGACGGTCGAACGTGGACTTCGGGCTGGCAGCGCATGCCTGGCCGGGCCGGGCGGATGCTGTCCCGGCACTGTGGGCAGCCGGCGTCACGTTCTTCAAGGTGTTCACCTGCACGACCCACGGCGTGCCGGGGCACAGTGCGGCGGCGCTGAAGACGCACCTGGCGGCGACCGCTCTCGCCGGCGCCGTGAGCCTGATGCACTGCGAGGACGAGTCTCTGACCGAGGCGGCGGAGTCTCTGCTGCAAGGGCAGGGCCGCGATGACCCCGGCGTGCTTCCCGAGTGGCGCAGCCTCGACGCGGAGCTCGTGGCCGCGGCGGTCGCTTCCCTGCTCGTGCGCCGTGCCGGCGCCAGGGCGACCATCGCGCACGTGAGCAATCGGGAGGTGGCCGGCTATGTGGCGGCGGAGCGCCGACGCGGAGCCGCGCTCGCCGCAGAGGCCTGTCCGCAGTATTTCCTGCTTCGCGAGGACGAGGTGCTCGAGCACGGCACGCTGCGGAAGTTCACGCCGCCGGCGCGCTCGCAGACGGACGACGACGAGGCGCAGCTGTGGCGGCTTCTGCGTGACGGCGTGCTCACCCACATGTCGAGCGACCATGCTCCCTCGACGTTGGAACAGAAGGCGGACGGCGGCATCTGGAACGCTCATTTCGGCCTT
>Ga0164242_10007333_pt1 | contig 12082 bp, 11 predicted proteins | sample OricomgcompostMG_FD_108783 | JGI IMG/M metagenome (GOLD analysis project Ga0164242, IMG submission 108783) | Miracle-Growth compost microbial communities from Emeryville, California, USA - Original compost - Miracle growth compost (MG) ... | reverse complement strand
CGCGTGGAAGTAGTCGGCGCGCACCAGCGGCTTGTCGAGATCATGGGCGTCGCGGTGCAGCGCGCGCAGCGCCTCGAAGTCCGGGGCGCTCGAGGCGGCGTTGGTCCGCTCGAGCAGCGCCTGATAGCGGGTCACCACCTCGAGCGCGGTCCGCGGAAGCAGCTCGGCCGGACCGGCGAGGGTGAGCGCAGACGAATTGGCGTCGAAGATGGCGCGATCGAGCTCGAGGAACTCGGTCTGCGGCGAGGCCCAGGCGCGCGCCTCGATCCGCGGACCGGACGGCTCGACTCCGACCTCCAGCTCGGGAAACGGACGCAGGCTCGCGCGGGTGAGCTCGAGGCAGCGCGCTGCGAGCGCGGGTTCCTCCGGCACGAGCGCGATGGTGCGAATCAACCCGGCCCCCAACCCCAATGGCCCTGCGGCCCCCAGAAAAGCTGACGATGGAGCGGGTCGCTGGCACCGGGCCCGGGGACAATTGTCCAGCGGCGTTCGCGTCCCTACCGTGCGCTCACTCCGGCGGCTGCGGCCCTTCCTTTTCCTCGCGCCTGCCCAGCTCCTCCTCGCGCTCGATCTCCTCGAGCACGTCCTCGGGCGCGACGTCCTTCTCCAGCTCGGCCATGTGCCCCGCGTCGCCGACCTCGACGTCGAGCTTGTGCGCCACCGCGTCGAGCAGCTTCATGATCCGGGTGATCTCGTGCTCGGCGAGGAGGTTTATCTGCAGGTCCAGATCGGCGCGGCGCTGGTTGGCTGCCTCCTGCCGGTTCTGGGTGATGAGCACGAAGGTCATGAGGAAGATCGCTTCGACCGCGGTGATCATCGCCAGCAGGATGAAGGGGAACGGATCGAACGGCTTGGCGCCGAAGAGCCCCACGTTGAAGAGGATCCAGAACGCCACCAGCACCACGTGGACGTAGGCGAAGGCCATCGTTCCGACGAACCGGGTGATGGCGTCGGCGATCCGGTTCTGGCGGCTCTTCTTGCGCTCGAACTCCCGCTGCACCGCGAGCAGCGCGCGGATGTTGCGGTGCACCACCTCGGTGAGCTCTGGGTTCGGTGGGCGTTCCGCGGACATGGCAGGGCTCGGTCAGCGGTGCGGCGTGCGCGCCTGACGCATCGGGGCCGGCGCGACGATGCCCGCGAGGTGCCGCACGAACTTCGGCGGGACCAGCGAGGGCGCGGCGGCGTCGACGCGGAGCTCGTCGGTGCGCACCACCGCGCCGGTGACGTCGTTGTACCAGGTCACCTGGTAGAGCCCGCGCTCGAGCGACGGCGCCGCCAGCGGCGGACTGGCGTACGGCGCCCCGTAGCCCTGGGTCGGCGCGAGCAGCCAGACCGCCGCGTAGTCGCCGCGGGAGAGCCACCACACGCCCGGCGTGCTCTGGGTGCCCTTGTTGTGGTGCGGTTCGAGCGGCGCGCGAAGGTCCAGCCGCTTCAAAAAGCCGGCGAGGGTGGCGAAGTGCGCGGCGCGCTCGGGGGTCATCGGCTCGTCGGAGTCGATGCTGAACGGCGGCGCGCTGTGGGCCAGCACGCCCGCGCCGGCGAAGGTCGACGACCAGATCCCCACGTGGGTGTGGTCGTAGGTCTGCTTGTCTTCGCCGCCGTAGGCGAACTCGCCCACCAGCACCGGCTTGTCGTAGCCCCAGGTCTCCTCGACCCTGCGGGTCATGGTCTCGGCGAGCGCGTGCACCTCGTAGGTCTCCTTGCCGTAGAGGTGCCACTGGACGATGTCGTTCTGCGGCGAGGCGTACCAACTGCTCTCGTTCTCGCCGCCGAAGTTGTACTGGAACCCCACCGAGCCCGCGGTCACCAGGTGCCGGTACGGATCCGCGCTTCGCCAGAGCTTGGCCATGTCCTCGACCCAGGGGATCCAGACCGGCTCGGGGATGGGGCCGTCCCACTCCGGCTCGTTGAGGATGTCGATGGCGAGCAGGTGCGAGCTTCCGCCCCAGCGCGCGAGCAGGTAGCGGAGCCGGTGGGCCTCGTCGTTCCGCGCCTGCGCGTCCTTGAAGAAGTCGAGGTTGGACTTGGCCGGGCCGCCGTTCACCGCCGCGTACGGGTTTCCCTCCCAGCCTTTCCACACGTCGCCGGGGGTGAAGCCGATCGCGAAGGCGGTGAGGATGACGTACACGCCGTGCTTCTCGGCGGCGTCGAAGATCTCGTCGAACTGCGCGGCGATCTTCGGATCGAAGTGGCCGACCCTGGGCTCGAGGCAGCCGAGTCGGCCAGGCTTCAGCACCGCGCTGACGCGACAGTCGCTGAAGATGAAGACGCGCAGCGTGTTCATCCCGTGCGCGGCCATGTAGGCGATGTACTCGGGCGTCTTCATGCCCTGGTAGTTCCAGGTCGGGTCGTAGATGTTGATCCGGTTCTCGCCGAGCATCTGGAAGCGCGCGCCGTCGTCGAAGGCGAGGGCGTGCGGGTCGGCCTGGCTGCGGTGGAGAAAGCCGGGGTCGTCGCTGGGCAGGCTTTCGAGGACGCCGCTGCGCAGAAGCTCGCCGCGGTCGCGGATCTCGTAGTGGTAGGCGCCGAGCTCGCTGGGCGCGAAGCGGACCGCGAAGCCGTTCGCCTTGGCGAAGCCCTCGACCGCGAGGGTCTTCCCCGACGGCGCGACGAAGCTCGCCTCGATGGGTTCGGCGTCGGGGTTTGCGACCGGGTGGTCTACCGAGATCGCCAGCTCGATCTGCTGGTAGCGCGGCACGCTCTCGCGCTCGACGGAGGGCCCGGCGCGCTGCTCGAGGCCGCTGGTGGCGCAGGCCCCAAGCAGCAGCAGCGCCGCGAGCACGGATTTCGAGGGCCGCATTGCCCGCCTCAGCCGCGTCCGACGCCGTAGTAGCTGAACCCCAGCCGGCGCATGACCTCGGGATCGAAGACGTTGCGGCCGTCGAAGACCACCGGCTGGTTCATCACCGCCTTGAGGTGCTCGAAGTCGGGCCGACGGAACTCGTTCCACTCGGTGACCAGGAAGAGCGCATCCGCGCCTTCCGCCGCCGCGTAGCTGGTGGGCGCATAGAGCACCCGGCCGTTGAACAGCTTCTTCGCCGAGCTCGCCGCCACCGGGTCGTGCACCTGCACCCGCGCGCCTTTGCCGAGCAGCCCCTCCACCAGCTCGACCGCCGGCGCCTCGCGCATGTCGTCGGTGTTGGGCTTGAACGCCAGCCCCCAGACCGCGCAGGTCTTCCCCTCGAGGTCGTTGCCGAAGTGCTTGCAGGCCTTCTGCAGCAGCAGCTTCTTCTGCCGGTCGTTGATCCGGGTGACCGCGCGCAGGAGCTCGAACTCCAGCCCCTGCTCGCGCGCGGTGGTGATGAGCGCCTTCACGTCTTTGGGAAAGCAGCTCCCGCCGTAGCCGATGCCGGGGAAGAGGAACGGGTAGCCGATGCGCGCGTCGGCGCCGATGCCCTTGCGCACCAGCTCCACGTCGGCGCCCACCCGCTCGCAGAGCGCGGCCACCTCGTTCATGAAGGAGATGCGCGTGGCCAGCATCGCGTTGGCCGCGTACTTGGTGAGCTCGGCGCTCTTGGTGTCCATATAGAGGATGGGCTTCTCGGTGCGCACGAAGGGCGCGTAGAGCTCGCCCATCACCTTGCGCGCGTGATCGGAGTCGGCGCCGATGACCACCCGGTCGGGCTTGAGGAAGTCGGCGAGCGCCGCGCCCTCCTTCAGGAACTCGGGGTTGGAGACCACCTCGAACTCGACTTCGGTGTGCAGCGCGATCGCCTCACGCACCTTGTCGGCGGTGCCCACCGGCACGGTGCTCTTGTCCACGATCACCGCCGGCTTCTCCAGATGACGGCCCACCTCGGCTGCGGCGGCGAGCACGTGCTCGAGGTCCGCCTCGCCGTGCTCACCCTCGGGCGTGCCCACCGCGATGAAGACCACCTGGGCCTGTCCCACGAACTTGAAGTCGCTCGCGAACCGCAGCCGCTTCTCGGCCGCGTTCTTGCGGACCATGTCGCTCAAGCCCGGCTCGTAGATCGGGATCTCGCCGCGCCGGAGCAAGGCGACCTTCTTGGCGTCGGTGTCGATGCAGCAGACCTCGTTGCCCGAATCCGCCAGGCACGCGCCGACGATGAGCCCCACGTAACCCGTCCCCACCACCGCCACCTTCATCGCCGCGCCTCCCCGACCTCGGATGTCGAATCAACCGTGTGCGTTCATGCGCCGCTTGGGCCTGCGCGCGTACGAAACCAGCGCCTCCGCCCGGTGCGCCGCGGTGTGCTCGCGGAGCACCCGCGCTCTGGCCCGCTCGCCGATGGCGCGGCGCTCCGCCTCGGGCAGCTCGCGGAGCTGGGCCAGCACCTCGGCCGCGCTGCGCGCCAGCAGGATCTCCCGCCCGGGCGTGAAGAAGGCGCCCACGCCCTCCCAGACGTCGCTGATGATCGGCACCGCGCAGGCCGCGGCCTCGAAGAGCCGGACGCTGGGCGAGTAGCCGGTGCGCACCATCTCCGCGCGGGTGACGTTCAGGGCGAACCGCTGGGCGTTGTAGAAGCCGGCGTGCTCGGGCGGCGCGAGGTGGTCGATGCGCTCGACGTTCTTTCCCCAGGCGATCTCTTCCGGATACTGCGGCCCGGCCACGGCGAAGCGGCCTCGGCGCCAGGCGCGCGCGGGCTCGATGAGCAGCTTCTGCAGCGTGGGCTGGCGGTCGGCGCTGTAGGTCCCGAGGTAGCCCAGGTCCCAGCGCTGCGGCACCTCCGCGGGCTGATACAGCTCCGGCTCGCAGGAGCAGTACAGCGGCAGCGCGGCGGGCGCGCCGAGCTCGCGCTCGATGCGGCGCAGCACCGGGCCGCCGGTGAACGAGAGGTAGAGGTCGTAGCCGGGGATCAGCTCGGGCGTGAGGTACTCGTAGTCGCGCGCGGCGAGCTTGGCGAGGGTGACCGGGGTGTCGATGTCGTAGAAGCCGGTGGTGCCGCGCGCGGTCTGCTGCACCCACTGGCCCACCGCCACGCCCTCGGGCACGAACGACCCGACGATCACCAGGTCGGCCTCGCGAACCCGCGCGCGCCACTTCGCCTTCAGCTCCTCCAGCGAGTCGTAGAGCGCGGTCTGGCCATAGGGCGGCTTGGGGAGATCGCGGTTGCGCGCGTACCAGGGCCTGTCGCGCTCGAGGAAGAGCACGCGGTGGCCCTGCTTCACCAATTCGCGCATCAGCCCGCGGTAGGTGACCGCGTGCCCGTTTCCCCACGAGGAGGTGATGGAGAGGCCGATGAGCACGATGTCCATGCGCGGATCGCTCATGAGGCGGCCCTGCCTTGCGAAGGCGAGAGGCCGAGCACCCGCTCCACCTCCACCGCGCGGTGCGCGTAGGTGTGCTCGGCGAGCACGCGCTGGAGCGCGGCCTGCCCGAGCTTTCGTGCGCGCTCGGGCGAGAGGTCGGAGAGGAGCTGGGCGACCTCGTCGCCGCTGCGCGCGACCAGCACCTCGCGGCCGGGCTCGAGGAAGAGCTCGATGCCCTCCCAGGCGTCGGTGATGAGGCAGGCGCCGGCGCCGGCGGCCTCGAAGACCCGGGTCGCCGGCGAGAAGCCGAAGCGGGCCATCGAGTCGCGCGAGACGTTGAGCACCGCGCGTGGCGTGCCGTTGAGCGCGTTGTGGTCGCGGGTGAAGACGTGCCCCAGGTACTCGACGTTGTTCGGGCGCGGCTTGTCGTCCCAGCCGGCGCCGCCGAGCAGGAACTTCTTGTTCGGGAGCTTGGCCGCGGGCCGCAGGAAGAACTCCTCCACCCGGGCTTCACGGTCGGGGAGGCGGTTGCCGAGGAACGCCAGGTCGCACTCGAAGCGGCCCTCGCGCGGGACCGGATGGTGGGTGCTCGGATCCAGCGCGTTGTAGATGGGGACGCAGCGCTTGGCGCCGAGGGTGGTGTAGGCGTCGACCACCGGCTTGCCGCCGCCGTAGGTGAGGATGAAGTCGTAGCGCGGAATCAGCGGCAGGAACCCGTCGCCGCGGTCGCGCTGCACGCGCTCGAGCGTGGCGGGCGCGTCGACGTCCCAGAACACGATGCGGGTATCGCCGCCGCGCAGGTCGAGGACGCCTCTCTCCAGCAGCGCGTCGAAGACGCCCACCCCGCTGGCCTTGACGATGACGTCGGAGCCGCGCGCCTGCTCGAGGCAGCGCAGCGCCGCCTGCTCCGAGTTCTCGTAGACCACCACCTTGGCCCAGTCGGGATCGGGTATGTCGCGGTGCTTCTGCCGGTCGTAGGCATCCGGCTCGTAGAAGGTGACGCGGTGGCCGCGCTCGGCCAGCGCCCGGATGATCCCGCGGTAGTAGGTGGCCGCGCCGTTCCAGTAGGCGCTCACCAGGCTCGAGCCGAAGAAGGCGATGCGAAGGGGCTCGCTCATGCAATCTCCACGGTTGCACCTGAGGGCGCCGCCACGCCGAGCTCGGCGAGGATGCGCAAGAGCTGATCCACCCGGTGGGCGCAGGTGTGCCGCGCCAGCACCGTGCGCCGGCCGCGCTGGGCCAGCTCGCGCCGCGCGACCTCGTCGGCGAGCAGCGCGCGCAGGTGAGCCTCCATCTCGACGCCGTTGCGCGCGACCAGAAAGTCGCGGCCCGGCTCGAAGAGGTGCTCGGCGTCGTCCCAGGGCGCGCTCACCAGCGGGATGCCGCAGGCCAGCGCCTCGAAGGGCCGGATGGTGGGGATGCCCGGCAGCGCGCGCGCGTACGGCCGCCGCGGCACGTGGATCGCCACCTTCGCCCGCGCGAAGACCCGCGGCGCGTCGAAGTTGGGCAGGTAGTCGCCGTACTCGATGCCGTGGTCGGTCAGCGCCTTGCGCGCGTGCTCCGGATAGCGCACCCCGTGCACCAGCGCGCGGAGCCCGAGCCGCTTCACCGGCCCGAGCAGGAACTCGTGCAGCTCGGAGGTGCGCTCGTCGTCGCCCCAGTTGCCGATCCACACCACGTCGTAGTGCGGCTTCAGCTCCGGTCTGGGCTCGAAGACCCGCGCGTCGGCGGCCTCGTGCCAGGTCCAGGCGCGCTCGGCCCAGCCCTTGGCCAGATAGAGGTCGCGGATCACCTGGCCGAAGGCGAGCACCCCGTCGTAGTGGCGCAGGTCGTAGGCCCGCATCTGCTCCGGCGCGGTCACCGAGCGGTGGTGGGTGTCGTGGAAGAGCAGGGTGAGCGAGCCGCGGCGCGCGCGCAGCTCGCCGAGCCGCGCCACCAGCTCGGGCTCGTTCCACTCGTGCACCAGCGCCACGTCGACGTCGGCGAGCTCGCGGTCGAGGTCGAGCGACGCGAGCTCGTAGCGAATCGGATCCAGGTGCGGGTAGACGCGCTTGGCCGCGAGCAGCGCGCCCTCGCCGTGCGCGCTCACCAGATTCTCCGCGCTCCACGCGCCGCGCGGCTCGTAGACGCGCACCTCCACCCCGCGGGCGAAGAGCTCCTCCACCACCCCGCGGAGGAAGTGGGCGTTGCCGTGGTTCCAGTCGGAGAGCAGCGAATGGCAGAAGAGCGCGAGCCGCATCGTCGGTCAGGCCTCCATCGGCGCAGCGAGGTATTCGCCAGCGAGCAGCCCGGCGTAGGCACCCAGATACGCATCCACCATTCGGGTTGCACCCAGCGCGCCGGCCCTCTGTCGTGCGGCGAGCGCAAGCCGCTGCCGGAGCTGTGGCGCTTCGGACAGTTCGCGCAGAGTGCGGGCGAGCGCGCCCGGATCGTCGGGCGGGACGAAGCGCGCGCACTGGCCCCAGACCTCGCGCAGGCTGGGGATGTCGCCGAGCACCAGGGCGCAGCCGCAGAGCGCGGCCTCCAGCGCGGAGAGGCCGAACGGCTCGTAGCGGGCGGGCAGCGCGTAGATCGCCGCGCGCGACATCCAAGCCGCGAGCTCGGCCGGCGCGAGCTTTCCCAGGACCTGCACGTTGGAAAGCGAGACGGTGCGGCCCTCGGGCGAAGTCGCGTCACCGGCCACCGCCACCGGCCAGGGCAACCCGGACGCTGCCTCCGCCAGCGCGAGCACGTTCTTGGCCTTGTCCCAGAGCCGCCCGGCGCAGAGCACCAGCGGCTCCTTCGTCTTCGCCGGCGAGAAGCCGCGCGGGTCGCGGCCGTTGGGAATGACCTGCGCGTTGGAGAGCGGCCCGTAGTGGTGGCGCAGCGCCTCGAGCATCGCCGCGCTCGGGGCCACCACCGCCTGCGCGGCGCGGAGCCCGCGGGCCACCTCGAACCGGTAGCGCGCGTACCGCTCCGGCGCGGGCTCGCCCAGCACCGCCTCCCACCACGAGAGGACGCAGGAGTGCCCCACCATCAGGACCGGCGCGGAGAACGGCAGGTGCCCGTGGCAGTAGTTGTTGAGGTGGATGACGTCGGGCTGGATCCGGCGGTCGAGCTCGAGCAGCCACGCGCCCGCGCGCTCCACGTCGAGCCAGGGTTCGTCCATCCACTCCAGCGCGAAGTCCGATTCGTGGATGTGGAGTGCACCCGGAGGCCCGGCCGCGTCGGTCGCGGTCGGGAGACCGCTCCCACAACCTGGGCGGCCGCCCATCGCCGCGAGGTGCACCTCGATCCCCCGCGCACAGAGCCCGCCCGCAAGCTCCAGCGCGTAGGTCCACACCCCACCGACCGTGTCGGCGGTCATCAAGACGCTGCGGATGGGGCGCGAATTGGATTCCACGTCTCGCTCGTGTCGGTCTACGCCGGCGCGCCGGCGCTCTCCTGATCGGTCGCGACCTCGGCTTCCACCAGCTCGTCGCGGATCCAGCCGAAGAGCCGCTCCACGCCCTCGTCGACGCCCACCCGCGGACTCCAGCCGGTGGCGCGCGCGAAGCGGCGGTAGTCGGAGACGTAGTAGCGCTGGTCGCCGGTGCGCCAGTCCTCGAAGGAGACCTCGGGCCGCGCGCCGTTGAGCGCGTGGATCTTCGCCAGGAGCTCGATGAGGCTGATGGTCTGCTTGGGCCCGCCGCCGATGTTGTACGCGCGCCCGCCGATGCGCTCGATGTTGCCCATGGCCAGGCGGAAGGCGCGGACCAGATCCTCGACGAAGAGGATGTCGCGCACCTGCATGCCGTCGCCGTACAGCGTGAGCGGCTCGCCGCGCAGCGCCTGGATGAGAAAGTGCGCCACCCATCCCTGGTCTTCGTTGCCGAACTGCCGCGGGCCGTAGATGCAGCTCATGCGGAAGACGACCGCTTTGAGGTCAAACGAGCGCGCGTGGTCGAGCACGTACTGGTCCGCGGCGCCCTTGGAGCAGCCGTACGGGCTCTTGAAGTCGAGCGGCCGCGCCTCGCTCAGGCCCTGAAGCCGGACCGAGGGATCGGCCGGGGCGTAGCGCGGCCCGTCCTTGATGAACTCCAGATCCTCGAGGCCGCCGTAGACCTTGTTGGTCGAGGTGAAGAGCAGCGGCGGCGGGTTGGGCTGGGCGCGGATCGCCTCGAGCACGTTGAGCGTGCCGCGCGCGTTGATCTCGAAGTCCTCGATGGGGTTCAAAAGGCTGGTGGTGACCGCCACCTGCGCGGCGAAGTGGAAGACCTGCTTGGCCCCGCGCACCGCGGCGTGGACCGCCTCGGCGTCGCGCACGTCGCCGACGATGAGCTCGAGGTTCTCGCCGTACCGGCTCCGCAGCCAGCGCGCGTTCAGCTCCACGCCCGCGCGCGAGAGGTTGTCGAAGATGCGCACGCGCTCACCCTGCGCCAGCAGCGAGTCGGCGAGGTTGGAGCCGATGAAGCCGGCGCCGCCGAAGATGACGATGGGCGCGCTCATACGGTCAGCCCCCGGTTCTCCAGCTCGGCGCGCATTTCGTCGACGCGATCGCTGGCGACCTGGGTGCGCAGCCATTCAGCCAGCTCGGTGAGGCCCTGGCGGAACTCGACCTTCGGTTCGTACCCGAGCAGCTGCTTCGCGCGGGTGATGTCGGCGAAGCAGTGGCGCACATCGCCCATGCGGTACTTGCCGGTGATCTCGGCGGCGAGGTGCTCCTTGCCCAGCGCCTCGGCCATGTCGCGGGCCACCGAGCGCACGGTGCGCGAGATCCCCGAGCCGATGTTGAAGACCTGGCCGGCGGCGTCCTTGCTCTCCAGCGCGAGCCGGCAGGCGTTGGCGATGTCGTAGACGCTCACGAAGTCGCGCTGCTGATTGCCGTCCTCGAAGATGAGCGGGCTGCGCTCGTTGAGCAGGCGCGCGGCGAAGATGGCGAGCACGCCGGTGTACGGATTCGAGAGCGCCTGGCGCGGCCCGTAGACATTGAAAAAGCGCAGCGCGACCGCGGGGAACTTGTAGGCCCGGCCAGTCATCAGGCAGAGCCGCTCCTGGTCGAACTTGCTGAGCGCGTAGACGCTGGCGAGCGCCGGCTGCTTGGTCTCCGGCGTGGCGATGGGGCTGAGCGGCTCGCCGCCGTCGCCGTGCGGATCCCAATGGCCTTGCTTGAGCTGCGCCAGGGTCCGGTCGGCGTCGTGGACGGTTCCGCCGGCGCGGGTGCGGTAGAGGCCCTCGCCGTAGATGCTCATCGAGGAGGCGACCACCAGCCGCGAGACCGGGTTCTCGATGAGCGCCTCGAGCAGCACCGCGGTGCCCACGTTGTTGACCGAGGTGTAGTGCTCCACCTCGTACATGCTCTGGCCCACGCCCACCGCGGCGGCGAAGTGGAAGACCGCGTCGACGCCGTCGAGCGCCTCGCGGACCGCGTCGCGGTCGCGGACATCGCCGACCATCAGCTCGACGTCGCGGCTGAGGTACGCCGGCACCTCGCGGTCGGGCCCGTGGACCTGGGGCGCGAGGTTGTCGAGCGCGCGGACCTGATAGCCGCGCTCCAGCAGCGCGTCGGCGAGGTGCGAGCCGATGAACCCCGCGCCGCCGGTGATGAGAATCCGCTTCATGCGACCCCGCTCCCTTTCCGCCCGCTGCCAGCGTTCGCCTCCGGGACCGGCTTGCCTGCGAAGCGCAGGCCGGACGCCCGTCGGGCTCGCGGTAAGAGATGGGGTCCCCCAGGACAGGTCGGAAGCCCTGCTGCGCGGACAATTGCGACGTGCGCGGGGCGTCACCAATTTGGGGCGCTCGGGAAGGCACACGCCTGGTGTGGCTCAGCTCCGGCGACGCTCGAGCGGGACCGCCAGCTCCAGGGCCCGTTCCCACCGCTGCCCGAGGCGAACGGCGGCGAAATCGGAGTCGATGGTCAGCACCCGGCGGACCGAGAGCCGCTCCGCGAGCGCAACCACGCTGGCGCCGACGAGGCCCAGCTCCAGGTCGCGGAACTTCGCGTCGATCTGTCTCGCCCTTCGCAGGTCGGCGTGGGTGGGCGGTTCGAAAACGTAAGCGCCTGCCTCGATGTCCTGGAGCAGGCGGTGCATGTCGCGGCGCCTGTGACGCAGGTGGTAGTCGACTTCAGCGAGGACCATCCCGGGCACATACAGCGGTGCGGAATCCTCGAGCGCCTCGGCGTAGGCAGGGCGGCCGGCAAGCGCGAGCAGCCAACCACCGGTGTCGAGGAGCAGAGGGCCCGTCACTCGTCGGGGTCTCCGAAGGCGTCCGCTCGCAGCGTATCGACCTCCTGCGGGGAGAGCTCGAGCCAGCCGGTGAGGGCTCGGGTCCGGCGGCGGTAGGGTGCGGTCACCGCGCGGATGCCCTTTCGGATGAGCTCCGATTGGGAGACGCCCTCGCGCCGGCTCGCTTCGCGGAGCGCCGCCTCGTCCTCGGGCGTAAGCACCACGGTGGTTCGCGTTGCCATATCCACCATATACCCAGCCCCGTGGTGCGACTGCAACGGAGCTGGCGAGCAACGCAACGTTTGGTTCGAGCCACGGGCCGGTTGCCTTCCACGCTCGGCGTTCCCAGATTCGCGCGCACCGGAGCTCGGTTGCAGCCCGAGCGTGGAGGCGGCGAATGCACAAGCCCAGCTCGATGAAGGCGGCGGTGCTGGTCGGGCCGAAGAAGGTCGAGATCCAGCAGGTGCCGCGGCCGGATCCGGATGCGGGCCAGGTGCGGATCCGCCTCGAAGGCTGCGGGCTCTGTGGCTCGAACGGGCCGACGTGGGAGGGCCGGCCGTGGACCCAGTACCCGCTTCCGTCCGGCGCGCCGGGACACGAGGGCTGGGGCGTGGTCGACGCCCTCGGTCGCAACGTCAGCGGCGTGGCCGAGGGCGAGCGGGTGGCGTTCCTCTCCGGACACGCGT
>Ga0164242_10007332_pt1 | contig 12082 bp, 11 predicted proteins | sample OricomgcompostMG_FD_108783 | JGI IMG/M metagenome (GOLD analysis project Ga0164242, IMG submission 108783) | Miracle-Growth compost microbial communities from Emeryville, California, USA - Original compost - Miracle growth compost (MG) ... | reverse complement strand
GGGGTTGTATGTCCTTACTTCTTTATTATACCATTTTTTATGGTTATTTGTCAATCCTCGTGTACCAATCCATCAGCTCGTGCCACGCTTCGCGGCGGTCGTTGTATCGCTTGGCAAATGTTTCGGCATCTTGCTCAAACACTTCGGCGATTGTTTTGCCGTTATCGTGGTCGAGCCGTACCAACTCGATAATAGGTGACTTTTTGTCATGACCATGCGGTTCTTCGGCAATCGTCCCGTCCAGTTGGGTGCTAAATACTTTTACCGATTTACCATCGAAGTAGGCGAGGTATTGATACAGCGTCACCCGGCGATCTTGCACGCCGTGCATTAGGCGCAAAAAGTCCTCAGTCGTAAACCAATGGTTCATCGACTTCATATACGCACCCGGGAAGCCGTGTAGTGCGTGGATACCCCAGCTATCATCACTCACAACCACCGGCTTGCCATATAGCTCATAGGCGCGTCGCGCCTTATCTGTCACAATCGGCTCCGGCTCCTCGCCCTGTATTTCATCAATCTCTAACTTTACCGACTCAATATCATACCCATACTGCGCGCAAATCGCCCGCGCGAGCTCGAGTTTTTGTGGGTTGGTGGTGGCGAAGGGGATGGTAGGCATATGATTATTATAACCTGTAAAGCATGGAATAGTCTGATAAAATCAACACCCGATAAGTGGCCTTCTAAGGTATAATTAATCTATGAGTAAGATGTTCGATCGACGCAAAGATCTACGTCCACGCGAAAAATTGCAGGCACGTGGTGCAGAAGGTCTTTCAGACTATGAGCTATTAATGGCAATTATCAGTAGTGGCACGGCACAGGCAGATGTGACCAAGATCGCTCGAGACATGCAAAAACTCATCAAAGAGAAGGGTAGTGCGCTAACGTACGACGACCTCATCGGTGTCAAAAGTCTCGGCCCGGCCAAAGCGACACAAATTATAGCCGGCTATGAACTCTGGCGCCGGCAATTTGAGGTAAGCGAACGGCCGATCATCGATAGCCCCGAAAAGGCCGTCGAACAGCTCACTGATATTCGCGACAAAAAGCAAGAATATTTCGTCTGTCTGACCCTCGACGGCGCCAATCGCTTGATCGCCAAACGCGTCATCAGTATCGGTACGCTAACAAGTTCGCTCGTTCACCCACGAGAAGTCTTCGCCGAAGCCATCACCGACCACGCCGCTAGTATCATCGTGGCGCACAATCACCCAAGCGGGAATTTACAGGCGAGTGAGGCGGATATGCAGGTAACTAAACGTCTTAAAAGTGCGAGTGAGATGCTCGGTGTGAACCTCGTGGACCATATCCTTGTGACCTCTAAGGAATTTACTAGCATTACGGTATAATGAATATATGAATATGGAATCAGATACTCAAAAAGAGAAGGAGCGTGCCAACCTTCATAAAACTATCTGGAAAGCTGCCAACGACCTAGTGCACGGAGGAGGCGTAACACCGGTTGAATTTAAGTCATATGTCATCGGCTTTTTGTTTTACCGATTCATATCTGAAAATTTAACCCATTACATCAATATCGAAGAACGACGCACGGGTGCGAGTGGTTTTAATTACGCAAAATTGAGTGATGATATGGCGGAGAGTGGTCGCGAAGATACAGTCAAAGAAAAAGGATTCTATATTCTACCGAGTGAATTATTTGATAACTTACGCGGTCGTGCAAAAAATGAAGAGAACTTGAATGAGGTTTTATCGGGTATTTTTCGTAATATTGAGAACTCAGCTAAGGGAACAGATAGCGAAGATGACCTAAAGGGCCTATTCGAGGATGTTAACGTTAATAGTACGGCTCTCGGTACAAATGTAACGCGGCGCAACCAGAAGTTGGCGCAACTTCTTGATACTGTGGGTGATCTCGAAGTAGGTAATTTTAGTGATAACACTATTGATCTATTTGGTGACGCGTATGAATACTTGATGGGTATGTATGCAACTGCGGCCGGCAAAAAAGGTGGGGAGTTTTATACCCCACAAGAGGTCAGTGAACTACTGGCCGAAATTACTGTCGTTGGTAAGACGGAAGTTAACAAAGTCTATGATCCAGCCTGTGGATCTGGGTCATTACTCCTCAAATTTGCTAAGGTACTAGGGAAAGAGAACGTGCGCCAAGGCTTCTTTGGCCAAGAAATTAATATTACTACCTATAACTTATGTCGTATCAATATGTTCCTGCACGATATTAATTACGAGAAGTTCGATATCGCTCATGGAGATACACTAATAGAACCTGCTCATTGGGACGATGAGCCTTTTGACGCAATCGTGTCTAATCCACCATATAGCATTCCATGGGATGGTGACGCAAGCCCAATTCTTATCAACGATCCACGGTTTAGCCCAGCTGGAGTATTAGCGCCAAAATCTAAAGCCGACCTAGCCTTTACTATGCATATGCTAAGTTGGCTCAGTAGCACCGGAACGGCTGCGATCGTCGAGTTTCCTGGTGTTATGTACCGCGGTGGTGCTGAGGCGAAGATTCGTAAATATTTAGTGGACAATAACTACGTTGATTCGGTTATTCAATTGCCTCCCGATCTCTTCTTTGGTACGACTATCAGTACTTGCATACTAGTGCTGAAAAAGAATAAAAAAGACACAAATGTAGCATTTATCGACGCGAGCGCCGAGTTTGTACGCAGCGGTAATAAAAACAAACTCAGCACCACAAACCGTCAAAAGATCCTTGAAGCATACACAAACCATGAAAACGTCAACCATTTCACGCACATTGCTAGCTATGATGAGATTAAGTCGAACGACTATAATTTATCGGTTAGCAGCTATGTGCAAGCCGAAGACACCACCGAAGTCATCAATATTAGTGAGCTCAATGCCAAAATTAAACAGATTATGGCACATCAGTCAGAACTGCGTGCGGCGATTGATGAGATTGTGAAGGATATCGAGAGGTAAAAGGATGAGCGTAAAGCAAACAGCCGGCAAGATTCTTCTAGTTTTGTACGTTTTGCAGCTAGATAATCCAGTTAAACTGGAGCGTACTTCGGTATCTTTCAGTACCTCTGGCAAGCCTAAACTCACTACTGATTCTTGGTTAAAAACCATATTACACAGCGTGAATAAAGACGACGCCATGCTTTACAATGGCTTCAATTACCTCATTGATAAGGGGTTAATCTATCAAGGAAACACAAGCGTTCATCTAGGCGCAATCAGTCTGCGAGGAATACATATCACACACAGTGGTATCGATATCATTGAGGGTATAGAGCAGGGCGATGAAGGCCGAAAGACTGTCAAATCTTTATTTAGCTTCAATTTCAATAATAACGTGACCATAGATAGTCTCCTCAAGGTCGAGGTTGGTAATATCGTTGGCATCGGTGGGGCCGTGAGTGGAAAGGTTGGTAAATGATGAGTGAGATGAAATACAAAATACGCCTCCTAGTCTCGGCTGATATTTCAAAAAACGCTTCAGCGGTAGTGAAGCGCGACCTAGACATCGGTGAAGTTAAATTTGATCTCACTGACGCATCGATAGATGGATATTTTATCCTTGAAGTAGAATTGGAGTCAAAAAGTCTCACAGATGATTTTTACGACAAGATTAGCCAGTCGGAACACCTATCAATTCTTTCCGATGAATCTTCACTGGCTCGTTCTAAAGTTATACTAGACTATATAGCACCCGTTGAGCTACAGCTACGTGAGTTGGCGGTATTTCCTTATAATAACGCCCCTCTATACGCTGACAACCTAGTATACAAGGCCGGTGAATCACGAAAGTTCAAAGGTAAAGGCTTGACTGTAGAAGATGAGCTAAACAGTCTTCTTGGATATTTCGACTTCGGCGACATGTTAACATTTCTTGGCAGTGACGCAAAAAAGATTGACGGCTCAGACCTACCTAATGAGATCGCGATCATGATGAATGATAGTAGTTCGTTCGATGATTTCAAGGCCAAGTATAGCGATAAATTCTTGAAGCTAAAGATATGGGATTATATAGCTAAGGCAGCGCTCAAGACTTATTGCGGTTGGGATAGTATTGAATCTGACTTATTGCAACTAAAAGATATCCGCAACGCCGCACTACATTTTCGCGTGATTAAGCCTAGTGACATAAAAAAGGTAGAAACAATAACAAAATCACTCGAGAAGGTGTTTGTACGCAAAAGTAAACCAACTGTTAAAAGTATCAAGACTCTATCTGAAGCGATGAACTCATATACCGCTACAATCGCACGTCAGCAGAAGGAGTTGCTAGACAAACTACAATCCGAAAATACTGCTAGGCAAATAAATACTCTAAATTCATTATTAGAATCAATTAGACCCATCAGCAGTGCTGACATCATCAAGTCGGCAGGTACATTCAACTCACTACAAGATGCCTATCGCGCACTCTATGGGATAAGTGTCCATACGCACGAAAATGATGTAGACAACGAAAAGGATAAAGCAAAAAGAGATTCGGGTAATAAGTTGAATAATGGCAATGATACCGAGTCCACACAGGAAGCGGAGGATGAAGATGATTAAAATTGAAGATTCAATAAAACAAATACGGAGCAACACACGAGTGGCACTGCCTAGTGATGATGGCTATATATTCCAGCTTGGTGTAGCACTATATGGCTTCGCTTATGTAGCAAATTTCATGACGGAGGTATGCCAATACTTGGACCCTGCTAACCCCACAATTCGTGGCGACCTGCAGGCGAAAGAAGCTGGTAAAATCCTAGATGGCTTTCGCCAAGCGGCCAAGAAAGTAAAGAGTACGCACCCAAATGCATATTCAGAAAGCCAGTTTGCCGCAAGTTTATTTGAGAACTTAAATACGCGCAGGTCGGATATTATTCATTCATACCCAATAACAAACAGCGCTAGTGAACAGACGCTCTGGCGTACTCATAGTGTGAAGAATAAAAACTTCGAGGTTACAATTAAATTTTTGGATACTTTTATCGCTGATTTAGAAAAAACCGTCGATAAGCTGTATGCTGTTCGTAAAATAATGGGGCCTAACTTATGAGTAAAATTGACGAATTGATTCAGCGACTTTGCCCTGACGGGGTGGAGTATCGGCTATTAGGAGACCTTGAAGATTCTGGGATTATAAAGCTAGGCAGGGGTAATGTGATATCTAAGAAGGATATAGTAAACGAGCCTGGCGACTATCCAATCTATTCATCTTCCGCATCCGGTGTAGGGGAATTTGGTCGCTATGCTAAGTATATGTTTGACGATGAACGTCTCTCATGGTCTGTAGATGGTGGCGGTCGGTTCTTCTATCGTCACGCACATAGGTATTCCGTAACTAATGTATCTGGCTGGCTTAAAGTGAATAAGCCTGATCAGATTGATATTAAGTATCTATTCTATGTTCTTGACTCTGTATGGAGTACTAAAAAATTTGACTACATTAAAAAGGCTCATCCATCGGTAATTCGTAATGAATATAACATCCCAATTCCACCACTTGAGGTGCAAAAAGAGGTTGTAAAAGTTCTCGATACGTTCACACAATTAGAAGCGGAGCTGTCAGCGGAGCTGTCAGCTCGAAAAAAGCAATACGAATTTTATAGAAACTCACTATTGACTTTCGAACCAATTAGTGACACACACACACGGCGAGGAGAGATTAGATGGCTAACTCTCGGGGAGGCCGGAATGCTCGTTAGAGGTAATGGCTTACAGAAGAAAGATTTTACTAAAACTGGATTTCCGGCTATACATTATGGGCAGATTTATACGTATTACGGTACGCTTACGGACAAGACTAAATCTTTCGTTTCTACGGAATTAGCAAAAAAACTCGTGAAAGCAGGGAGTGGTGATGTGATTGTAACGAACACGAGCGAAAATTTAGAAGATGTTGGTAAATCTGTTGTGTGGTGTGGTGATGGTGAAGTTGCGACGGGCGGACACGCGACAGTATTCAAGCCTAGTGAGGTTACTGGAAAATACTTCGCATATTACACTCAAACGTCAGCATTTTATGGCGAAAAACGAAAGTACGCAAAAGGGACGAAAGTGATTGATGTCTCTGTAAAAGATATGGCAAAGATTAAGATACCAGTCCCGTCTTTATCTGAGCAAAACCGTATCACAGACTTACTCGACAAATTTGACGCTCTCACTAGCGATGTTTCGATTGGCCTCCCAGCCGAACTCACTGCTCGCCGCAAGCAATACGAATATTACCGCGCCAAGCTATTAACCTTCCCGGAAAAGCAAAAGGAGCTTGCCAATGTCTGAACAGCGTAAATATGATCTGGTTGCCGAAGGTGGCGATAGTACGGTCGTGACCGAATATACCTCGCCATATAGTCGCGCTACTAGCTACCAAAGTGAAGACGAGCTGGAGCGAACATTTATCAAGCAGCTGACCGCACAAGCATATGACTATATCGACATCACTAGCAACGATCAATTGGTGGCAAACCTCCGTACGCAGCTTGAAAAGCTTAATAGCTATACGTTTAGCGATACCGAATGGGATCAGTTCTTTCGCACCCGTATCGCCAATAGCGCCGAGGGGATTGTCGAGAAAACTGCCAAGATTCAAGAAGATCACATACAGCTACTAGCGCGCGATGACGGCACGGTGAAAAATATTCGCTTGATAGATAAAGATAATGTACACAATAACACCTTACAGGTAATTAACCAGTATGAGGTCGATGGCGTGCGTAGTAATCGCTATGATGTAACACTGCTCGTAAATGGCTTGCCGCTAGTGCATGTAGAGCTAAAACGTCGTGGCGTGCCGCTGCAAGAAGCCTTTAACCAAATCAATCGCTACCAACGCGATAGTTTTTGGGCAGATAGCGGGTTGTTTGAATATGTACAACTATTCGTCATTAGCAATGGTACGTTCACTAAATACTACAGCAACACCACTCGCTGGCAGCACATTGAAGATGCTCGCAAGCAAAGTACTGGTAGCCGCAAAAGTAAAACCAGTAACAGCTTTGAGTTTACCAGCTGGTGGGCGGATGCTAATAACCGGCCGATTACTGACCTGATGGACTTTGCGAATACATTCCTTGCCAAGCGTACGCTACTCAATATCATCACCAAATATTGCGTGTTTACTAGTGACCGCTTGCTGATGGTGATGCGGCCGTACCAGATTGTGGCGACTGAGCGAATATTGAATCGTATAGAGATTAGTACCAACTACAAAAAGCTTGGCATGATTGAGGCTGGCGGCTATGTGTGGCACACCACAGGTAGTGGTAAAACGCTGACGAGCTTTAAGACCGCGCAGTTGGTGAGCCGCCTACCGCAGGTAGATAAGGTGCTGTTTGTGGTCGACCGCAAAGACCTCGACTACCAAACCATGAAGGAGTACGATAAGTTCGAAAAAGGCGCCGCCAACAGCAACACTAGCACTAGCGTATTGACCAAGCAGCTAGCAAACCCCGACGCCAAGATTATCATCACGACGATTCAAAAGCTTGATAGGTTTATATCGCGCAATGAAGGTCATGAAGCACTCGACAAGCACGTGGTGATAATATTTGATGAATGTCACCGTAGCCAATTTGGCGATATGCACCACGCTATTACGAAGGCTTTTAGTCGATACCATTTATTCGGGTTTACCGGCACGCCGATCTTCGCAGCTAACTCGTCAAGTAGTGGGCAAATCAACCTAAAGACGACCGAACAAGCCTTTGGCGACAAACTGCATACCTACACTATTGTTGATGCGATTACCGACAAAAATGTGCTGCCGTTCCGTATAGATTACATTCGTACTATCCGTGAGGCCGACGAAGTTAATGATGTCAAGGTGCGCGATATCAACCGCGAAAAGGCACTGGCCGCACCGGAGCGGGTGAGCAATGTAGTGCGGTACATTCGCGAGCACTTCAACCAAAAGACCAAACGCAATAGTAAGCCGTATGCGTTTAGCAAGCTGATGAATATTCACGAAGCGGCAAATGCGCGTGACCGTGGGGCGATAGAAGAAATCAAAGAAAAAGTAGCGATGAGCGGCTTTAACTCGATATTTGCCGTGAGTTCGATTGATATGGCAAAGACCTACTACAACGAGTTCAAAAAACAGCAGACAGAAGTACCAGAGCTGGCGCGCCTAAAAGTAGCGACAATATTTAGCTACGGTACTAACGAAGAAGACAGCGAACTCGATGGCGTCGTTGATGAAAATTCTGAAACCACCGATGGGCTCGATGCATCGTCGCGTGACTTTTTGGAGCGAGCGATCGGAGACTACAATAGCATGTTCGCAACTAATTATGATACGAGTAGTGATAAGTTTCAAAATTATTATAAAGACGTGAGCTTGCGTATGAAAAACCGCGAGATCGACCTATTGGTAGTAGTTAATATGTTCTTGACTGGCTTTGATGCCACCACACTCAATACTTTGTGGGTAGATAAAAACTTGAAGATGCACGGACTACTACAAGCGTATAGCCGCACTAATCGTATACTGAATAGTGTCAAAGTATTCGGTAATATTGTTACGTTCCGCAATCTTGAAGAGGCGACGAACAAGGCACTGGCGCTGTTTGGAGACAAAGAGGCGAAAGGCATAGTATTACTCAAGAGTTTTGACGAGTACTATAACGGCTACAACAATGAAAATAAACCGGTGCGAGGCTACGCTGATCTAGTAGGTGAGTTGCTTGCGAAGTTTCCGATTGGTGAGCAGACTGTGAGCGAGCAATCTAAGAAGGAATTCATCTCACTTTACGGCGCGGTGCTAAAAGTTCGTAATATTTTGACGACGTTTGATGAATTCAGCGGCAAAGAGATTTTGAGTGAACGTGACATGCAGGATTACCACAGTAAGTACATCGACCTGTATCACGAGTTCCGCAAGGGAGACGATCATGATAAAGAAGATATTAACGATGATATCGTGTTTGAGATGGAGCTTATTAAGCAGGTTGAGATTAATATCGATTACATACTTGAGCTGATTCGTAAGTATCATTCGAGCAACCAAGAAGATAAGGAAATATTAGTCAGTATCAATAAGGCTGTTGATAGTAGTGTTGAGCTGCGTGGTAAAAAAGACTTGATCGAGCAGTTTATTAACTCGTTGACCGTTGAATCTGACGTGGATGGTGACTGGCAGAGCTTTGTGCAATCGAAAAAGACTGAAGAGCTAGATAAGATTATCGCCGAAGAAAGCCTAGACCGCGATGAGACCTACAAATTCGTCAAAAATGCCTTTCGTGACGGCGGTGTACGTGCGAGCGGCACGGCAATCACGAAAGTATTGCCACCCGTATCACGTTTCTCCCCAGACAGCGCTCGTACCCGCAAGCGCGAGACAGTACTTGATAAGTTGACAGCTTTCTTTGAGCGATTCTTTGATATATCAAAATAAATGCATTTATACATATGAATGACGATGAAGCCAATTATATAAAAGCACTGTTCCAGCAACATCCAGATGCTACAAAAGTATTATTTGATGCTAATATATTTAACTACGCAGCGGCTGCAGAAGAGAGTATAGGAATTAATCTTTTTGCATTTTTAGCGAGCTGTGAGAACTCATTTAACTGGTATGTTATTGAATTCGAAGCGGAAAAGCTATTGAATTCAGGAAAATTTAATCGAGAAATTATGTATCATCATATAATTCCTTGTAAAGACGTTGGGATTAAAAAGATGAGTGGAGGTTTGCCACATATTAACAAGCAAACTGGAGAACTTGAGTTTTGGAGTCTTAATACAATATCATATGGTGACTATATGCAGGTTGCTCTTGCTCACAATTTTCCCGAGTTAACAATTATAACTAATGATTCAAAATTATTTAAATCTGGCCATGCCGTGCTAGATGGGCGCGTAGTGCCTTTTCATACTTTTATTGATGAAATACCCTACTGGCGTGACAATAGGGACTGGGTGAGATTGCAAAAATGGTTTCACGAAAATGTTAAATTATTGCGGAATAATTCTAGCTGGATTCTAGAAAAGAAATAAAATACCAAGATGTTATTTTACTAGAAAGCAATATTAAGACTAATGAGTACGATATAATAGTCTTATGCAAAAGGGCTTCGTCTATATCCTCACCAACCCAAGCTACAAAGATAATATCATTAAGATCGGTTACACTATCAATCTCAAGAGCCGTTTAGCTCAACTGGATAGGACTGGCGTACCTATGCCATTTGAACCATACATGACAGTAGAGACATCGAAGTATAAAACACTGGAGAATGTTATTCATCGTGAGCTCGATAAGCTAACCAATTTCCGTACTCGGGAGAATCGGGAATTCTTTGAGATCGATCCGATCGATGCAGCAGACCTACTAAAGAATCTAGCACGACTAATCGATGATGCCGAAATCGTGGAATATGGCAACATGAGTAACGTTGAGGATAAATCAGAATCATCAGCTAAACAGCAGGGTAATCGAACTACATTTCAAATGCTCGGCGTTCCAGTTGGAAGTGAGCTAACGGCGACGAATAAAGATATTCCCAATGCAATCGTAGCAGACGAAATTAACCAGGTTCAATTACCTAACGGCTCGACTAAATCAATCTCGCGAGCAGTAATTGACGCCATTGGTGGTCACCATAATGGTTTCAGGGTTTATAGGTACAAGGGGAAACCCCTTACTAAAATCCGTAAGTCGCTAAAACAATAACCTACCAGAGAAGTACGTACAAAAAATTATAAGTTTTCATAAGCCATCGAACCAAACTCATGTGTCGCACATGCTCCGCATGTTGTATGTCTATAAACTTATGCTATAATATGGTTACCTGACGCCACGCTTGCGGAACAATGCGGATAATTCTAATACTTGGAGATTATCTGCAGATGGCGTTCCCTACTTCACCCCTTACGAAAAACGGACTCTCTACAATAAATAGTATGAGAATAGTATGCATAGTCCTATTACTAAACACCTTCATCAATAGAGGGACTCTCTATGCATAAAAGAGCTTTTACTTACGAACATACAAGAGTAGGTAATGCCGAGCATACACTTATCCATGTAGAAGAATATCCATATTTGATGAGACAGCCCAGCCACTTTTGGCACTTTCCTACAGAAGAAGTAAATCTACTATGCATCCTAATAGAGCTCCTTATGTATCTATTAACCACATACGCCCGCTAATCACAGACGGTCAAGTGTTATACTAAGATTATGCAAAAGATAGCAACTCGCGTATTTATAGCAGCATCACTAGCCTTCGGCGTGCTGGGGCTTATATTAGTATTTACCGGAACTGACCCAGGCGAGGGGAGTAATTTGTTTACCAAAATCGTCTCTAAGCTGTTCCAGGCGACTATCTTTATTATTTTGCCGTCGTTCGCGCTAAGCGTGGCTGGCAAATACCTCAAGAAGTAGCCCTTGCTTCATTAGCTGATATATTGACTCATATAAGCTTTAGTGGTATAATATAAAGATGAGTATGATCACTGAAGCCTCAACCTGGCGCGATATTGTCAACGACACGCCAGAAGAGCGAGAGGTGTACAACGCTAATTCGCTGACTGATTATATTGACGTGGCGCTCGATTATTACCGCGAGCTTATCGCAGATATCGACCCGAACAATCCAGACGAAATTGCCGAGGTACTAATGGAGCTCACCACCTTCATGAGCGCCTACCAGGAGCAATGTGGCGAGATGGGCGAAGTGCGTGTACAAGGCAATGGTATTTATATACCCGGCGAGGGTGATGGTTTTAGATTCTTCGAAGGCACCCAGGGTATATCTGGTGAATACGCAGGCTTTTGTATTGATACACTACCAGCCTACCAAGATTTGCTTTACCAAAAGGGCGGTGACTACTTAGTAGAGCAAACGCTTTGCCTAGAGCTCCGTGACTTCCGCGAATACACTAACACGGGCATAGGGCTAGAGCCAAACGGTGATAGTGTCAGTGTCCCGCTCGAGGGCCAGGACCTCAACTTCACCCGCGCCCGCGAAACCTACTAGGCAAAAAATACCCGCACCTATTACCAGTGCGGGGAGCCAGCGTTGAAGCCAGCTATCACTGCTACGAGAGCAGTGCGTTGAAGAACGTGCCGATTGCCTCGACACCTTGGATGATGACATCCGCTACGCTCCGT
>Ga0164242_10007331_pt1 | contig 12083 bp, 10 predicted proteins | sample OricomgcompostMG_FD_108783 | JGI IMG/M metagenome (GOLD analysis project Ga0164242, IMG submission 108783) | Miracle-Growth compost microbial communities from Emeryville, California, USA - Original compost - Miracle growth compost (MG) ... | reverse complement strand
GAGAAAAGGGACGACCCCCGCCAGGGGGGGAGGAGGCGAGGGTCGTCGTGCATCAGCCCCGGGGGGTCGGGCTGATACACCCTCGGCTCAGGCCGAGTAATGCTTACTATACACATGACAGTCGGCAGTAACGCAATAGATCATTTTCCGAAAAAACACGTTGAGCCGCGAAAACACTGCCTCATCGGCCCCCGGTACGGCCCTGAGCGGCCATTTCCGGTGCGGGATCGCGGCCGGGCGGGACCGTCGACCTATGCTGGGGCGGTGACCGTCTTCGACCCGGCCGCGGAGCAGTCAGCCCCCGAGCAGTCAGCGCCGAGTGGCGTCCCGCACGCCCGCACGGCGGCCTTCTTCGACCTGGACAAGACGATCATCGCCAAGTCCAGCACGCTGGCGTTCAGCAAACCGTTTTTCGCTCAGGGCCTGCTCAACCGGCGCGCGGTGCTCAAGTCCAGCTACGCGCAGTTCATCTATCTGCTCTCCGGTGCCGATCATGACCAGATGGATCGGATGCGGGCGCACATGACCAACATGTGCACCGGCTGGGACGTCGAACAGGTCAAGTCGATCGTCAACGAGACGCTGCACGACATCGTCACCCCGCTGGTGTTCGCCGAGGCCGCCGACCTGATCGCCGCGCACAAGCTGTGCGGGCGCGACGTCGTGGTGGTGTCGGCCTCCGGGGAGGAGATCGTCGCGCCGATCGCGCGGGCGCTGGGCGCCACCCACGCGATGGCCACCCGCATGGTCGTCGAGGACGGGCGGTACACCGGCGAGATCGCCTTCTACTGCTACGGCGAGGGCAAGGTCCAGGCGATCCGCGAGCTGGCCGCCCGCGAGGGGTACCCGCTGGAGCACTGCTACGCCTACTCCGACTCGATCACCGACCTGCCGATGCTCGAGGCGGTCGGCCACCCCAGCGTGGTCAATCCCGACCGCGGGCTGCGCCGCGAAGCGCTGGAACGCGGCTGGCCGGTGATGTCGTTCTCCCGGCCGGTGTCGTTGCGGGACCGTATCCCCGCGCCGTCCGGCGCCGCCATCGCCACCACCGCCGCGGTGGGCATCAGCGCGCTGGCCGCCGGCGCGGTCACCTACTCGCTGCTGCGCCGCTACTCGTTCTAGCCGACCGGCCGCGCCCGCACAGCAAACGCACTGGCCGCACGGGTCATTTCGTTTCGCGGCATTGGGGACATTTGGGCCTTGCTGTGCGCAGGGTCTAGTAGTACAAAGGAACCACGGAAGCCCGGTGAGGCCAAGGTCGATCCGGAAGAGAAGGTTCGATCTCCCGATCCGGGCGCCCAGCACGGTGCTCGGCACCCACGCGGAGTCATAGCCGCGAAAATGGCAGAAGTGTTGCGGGCCTGCGTAATTGCGAATTGCGGAAGGTGTCGACGGCCCTTTGGGTGGGGCTGCAACCGGAAGCGTCGTGAGATCGCCGAGGCCAACCCACGCAGCCCCGAGATGCACGCTTGGTAACCGAGTCCCGTGCTAGCGGGCGGCGGACCGAATATTCGGAACGTCGCCCGCTCTACATTTTTCGGGCCGCATTCCGGCGCCGATCCAACGGCCCGTCAGCTACCCCGGCAGCTATCGATTCGACATCGAGTCGGCGATCGACAACGCCTCTTGCGCGCCGGCTCGCATCGCCCGGCAGCACAGCACCAGCCAGGCACCGACCCCCTCCGGCGTGCCGTCGGCGAAGCCGCGCGCGGCATCCCGGTACGCCGCGGGTTGACGCATCCAACTGACCTCGGGCACCCCCAACCCGTGCGGGTCCAACCCGCTGGCGATGGTGACCAACCTCGACACCGCGCGGGCCACCACGCCGTCGCAGCTGCCGAACGGCCGCAGCGTCAGCAGCTCGCCGTGCGCGACGGCGGCGAGCACCGGCGCCGGCACCCGGGTGCGGCCATTCACCAAGTCCGCCAACAACTCCAACCGTGGCCCCACGCCGGCATCGGCCCGCGGGCGACCCAGCCGTTCGTCATCGACCTGGTCGGCCGCGGCCAGCATGTGCAGCCGGGCCAGCGCCTGCAGCGGCGCCCGCCGCCAGATGCCGACCACCGGACCTTCCCCGCCCTCGAGCGCCTGGGCCACCCGAAGCGCCCCGGCGAACACCGGATCGCTGATCTGCCCGGCCTCGGCGAGATCCTCCAGCCGAACCGGCCCACCGTCCAGCACCGACGACGCGCGGGCCGCCCGCAGGGCCGCCTCGGCGGCGGTCACCGGCCAGCCGCGCAGGTTGGCCCGGTGCCGGTGCGCGCGGCCCAGCGCGTCGCGGGCGCGGTCGCTGGCCTCGGCGACGCCGGGCAGCTCCATCAGGGGCGCCAGTGGATCAGCCGTCACAGCTTGACAACCTATCTCCGCCGCGCCGCGGTCGCGGGATGGCATCCAGCAGCTGCCGGGTGTAGTCCTGGGCCGGGGCGGTGAACAGCTTTTCGGTGGGCGCCTGCTCCACCACCCGCCCGGCGCGCATCACCAGGACGTCGTCGGCGATCTGGCGGATCACCGCCAGGTCATGACTGATGAACAGATACGCCAGCCCCAGCTCGGCCTGCAGCCTGGCCAACAGCTCCAGGATCTGCGCCTGCACCAGCACGTCGAGCGCGGACACCGCCTCGTCGCAGACCAGCACCTGCGGCCGCAACGCCAGCGCGCGGGCGATCGCCACCCGTTGCCGCTGCCCGCCCGACAATTCGCGGGGCAGCCGGTTCAGCACCGACGACGGCAGCGCCACCTGGTCGACGAGGTCGTGCACCGCCTTGGCGCGCTGCCTGCGGTCACCGACGCGGTGGATCCGCAACGGTTCCTCGATGGCGCGAAACACCGAGTACATGGGATCCAAACTGCTGTAAGGGTTTTGGAACACCGGCTGCACCCGGCGGCGGAAGGCCAGGTGTTGGTCGCCCGACAACGTGTCGTCGATGCGGGTGCCGTCGAAAACCACGGTGCCCGAGGTGGGCGGCAACAGCCCGAGCACCATCAACGCCAGGGTGGACTTCCCCGACCCCGACTCTCCGGCAATCGCCAGCGTGCGGGCCCGGTGCAGCCGGAACGACACCGCGTCGACGGCACGAAATTCGGTGCGCCGCCACAATGTTGCGCGCGGCTCCCGGTACAGCTTGGTCAAGTCGGAGGCGACGAGGATGTCGGCGGGCTCCGGTTGCGTGCGGTCCGGCTGCCGCGGGCCGGTCCGCGCGCCGCCGCTGACCGTCAGCGCCGGTGCGGCGGCCACCAGCCGGCGGGTGTACTCGTGCCGCGGATCCTGCAGTATCGACTGCGCCGCACCGGATTCCACCGCGACACCGTCGTGCACGACGACCACCGACTCGGCGCGCTCTGCCGCCAGCGCCAGGTCGTGGGTGATCAGCAGCACGGCCGTGCCGAGGTCGGCGGTGAGCCGCTGCAGGTGGTCGAGCACCTGGCGCTGCACCGTGACGTCCAGCGCGGAGGTCGGCTCGTCGGCGATCAGCAGCCGCGGCCGCCCGGCCAGCCCGATGGCGATCAGCGCGCGTTGGCACATGCCGCCGGACAGCTGGTGCGGGTAGCGGGCCGCTTGTTTCGCCGGGTCCGGCATTCCCGCCGCTTCCAGCAGCTGCACCGCGCGACGCCGGGTGTCGCGGTCGGAGGTGTTGGCCCGCAACGCTTCCCGGATCTGGAAGCCGACCTTCCAAACCGGGTTCAGGTTGGTCATCGGGTCCTGCGGAATGTAGCCGATTTGCCGGCCGCGCATCGAGCGCAGTGCGCGGCGGTCGGCGGCCGAGATGTCCACACCATCGAACATGATGCGCCCGGCCGTGATTCGACCGCCGGGCGGCAACAGTCCCAGGATCGCGGCGGCGGTGCTGGATTTCCCGGACCCGGACTCGCCCACCACCGCGACGGTCTGGCCGGGCAGTACCCGCAAATCCAGGCCGCGCACCGCGGCGTGCTCGCCGAACCCGACATGCAGGCCCTCGACCGACAGCAGCGGGGTGGTCATGCCCGCCACGCCCGCGACGCCGGGTCGAGGGCGTCGCGCAGCGCGTCGCCCATCATCATGAAGGCCAGCACGGTCGCCGCCAGCGCGCCGGCCGGATAGAACAGGATCGGCGAACCGGCCCGCAGCCGTGTCTGGGCGAGGTTGATGTCGCCGCCCCACGACACCACCGACGGCGGCAGCCCCACGCCGAGGTAGGACAACGTTGCCTCGGTGACGATGAAAAGACCCAGCGCGATGGTGGCCACCGCGATCACCGGCCCCAGCGCGTTCGGCAGCGCGTGCCGGATCAGGATCTGAAACCTGCTCATGCCCAACGCTTTAGCCGCAAGCACGTAGTCGCTGGCGCGCACCGCCAGGACCGCCCCACGCGCGATCCGGGCCACCTGGGGCCAGCCGAACAATGCCAGGATCGCGATCACCGTCCACACCGTGCGGTGGTGCAGCACCTGCATCAGCACGATCGCGGCCAGCAGCAGCGGCAGCCCGAAGAACACGTCGGTGACCCGGGAGACCACCGCGTCGATCCAGCCGCCGTAGAAGCCGGCCAGCGCGCCCAGTGCGCCGCCGACCACGAAGACGATCGCCGCGGCGCCCAACCCGACGGTGACCGAGGCGCGCGCCCCGTACACGGTGCGGGCGTACACGTCGTGGCCCTGCAGATCGGTGCCGAACCAGTGCGTGCGCGACGGCGGCAACAGGCTCTGGGCGGGATCGGCGTAGGTGGGATCGGCGGCGGTGAACAGCGCGGGGAACAGCGCCACGGCAAGGATCACCAGGATCAGCAATCCCGCGCCGATGAACTTCGGACGTCGCCGCAGCCGGCGCCACGTCTCGCGCCAGAATCCGCCCCGCGCCCTGATCCGTTCAGCCATAACGGATCCGGGGGTCCAGCACGGCGTACAACAGGTCCACCACCAGGTTGGTGACCAGGTAGATCAGCACCAGCACCGTCACGATGGACACCACGGTGGGGGCCTCCTGCCGGGTGACGGCCTGGTAGAGCACCCCACCCACGCCGTGGATGTTGAAGATGCCTTCGGTGACGATGGCCCCGCCCATCAGCGCGCCCAGATCCGCCCCCAGGAACGTCACCACCGGGATCAGCGAATTGCGCAGGATGTGCACCGTCACCACCCGGGGCCGTGACAATCCCTTGGCGGTGGCGGTGCGCACGTAATCGGCATGCGCATTGACCGCCACCGTCGACCGGGTCAACCGCACCACGTAGGCGAAAGACACCGAGCCCAGCACGATTCCGGGCAACAGCAACCGCGTGAAGGTCGCGGCGTTGCCCACCGTCACCGGCGCGATGCCCAACCGCACCCCGAACACGAACTGCGCCAAGAACCCCAGCACGAAGATGGGGACCGCGATGATGACCAGGCCGGTGATCAGCACCGCGGAATCGAACAGGCCGCCCTGGCGCAGCCCCGCGATGACCCCGAACCCGATGCCCAGCACCGCCTCGACGGCCAGCGCGATCAACGACAGCCGCAGGGTGACCGGAAAGGCATGTGCCAGAACATCACTGACGGGCAGCCCGGAATAGGCCCGGCCCAGGTCGCCGCGCAGCACCCCGCCGAGGTAGCGCAGGTACTGGACCAGGAACGGATCGTCGAGGTGGTAGCGGGCCCGCAGCGCCGCGGCCACCGCGGGCGTCAACGGGCGGTCCCCGGCGATCGCGGCCACCGGGTCGCCGGGCAGCAGGAAAACCATGGCGTAGATCAGCAGGGTGGCGCCCAGAAATACGGGCACCATGACGGCGATCCGGCGTGCGATGTACCAACCCATGTCAAGCCTTGACGATGTTCTCGTAGTCGGGCAGCCCGTTCCAGGTGACCGTCACGTGGCTGACCTCCCCCGACCATCCGACCACACTGATGTAGTTCCACAGCGGAACAACGGGCATGTCGTGGAAGAGAATTCGCTGCGCGTCGTTGGCCAGCGCTGCTGCCTGCGGCAGGTCGGGCGCGGCCTCCGCGGTTGCCAGCGCGGCGTCGAACCGCGGGCTGGAATAGCCGACGTCGTTGGACCCGGCGCCGGTGGCGAACAGCGGGGCCAAAAATTCGATCATGGACGGGTAGTCGCCCTGCCAGCCGGAGCGGAACGCGGAGCCGATGCTGCGGTTGGTGATCTGGGTTCGAAAACCCGCGAAGGTGGGCTGCGGCGCGCCGAGCGCATCGATGCCCAGCACGTTCTTGATGCCGTTGGCGACGGCGTCCACCCAATCCTGGTGTCCCGCATCGGCGTTGTAGGCGATCGGGTAGCTGCCGCTCCACGCCGAGATCGCGTCGGCCTGCGCCCAGAGCCGGCGGGCCCGGTCGGGGTCGAAGTCCAATGCGTCGCTTCCGGCGATGTTCGGGTCGAAGCCGGGCAGCGACCGGGCGGTGAAATCGCGTGCCGGACTGCGGGTGTCGGCAAAGATCTGCCGACAGATCTGCGCCCGGTTGATGGCCGCCGACAGCGCCAGGCGGCGCAGCCGGCCCTCCTCGCCGCCGAAGTGCGGCAGCCGCAGCGGGGTGTCGAGGCTCTGGTTGATCGCGGCCGGCCCGGCGGTGACCCTTTCCCCCAGGTCGCGCCGGTAGACCGGCAGGGCGCTGGGCGGGATGGTGTCGAGCACATCGAGGTTTCCGGAGAGCAGATCGGCGTAGGCGGTGTCCAGGTTGGCGTAGAACTCGAACCTCAGCCCCTTGTTGCGGGGCTTGCGGTTGCCGTGGTAATCGGGGTTGGGCCGCAGGTCGATTCGCACGTTGTGCTCCCACGCCGGGCCGTCGGGGCCGCCGGCGAGCTGGTACGGGCCGTTGCCGATCGGGTGCCGCCCGAATGCGGCCATGTCGCGAAAGGCGGCCTGCGGCAGGGGATAAAACGCGCTGTGGCCAAGCCGCAGTTTGAAGTCCACGGTCGGGGCCTTGAGCCGGACGGTGAACTCCAGGTCGTTGACCACCCGCAGCCCGGTCATGGTGGTCTGCTGCGGCTGCCCGGCGGCCAGCGCGTCGTACCCGTCGATCGGGCTGAAAAAGCTTTGCTGCAGTTGGGCATTGGTGCTCAGCGCCCCGTAGTTCCAGGCGTCGACGAAGGAATGGGCCGTCACCGGCGAGCCGTCGGTGAACCTCCAGCCGGGTTTCAAGACGATGCGATAGTTGACGTTGTCGCCGCTCTCGATCGACTGGGCCACCTCGGGTGCGGGGTTGCCGGCGGCGTCGTAGGACATCAGCCCGGCGAAGAGTCGATCCAGGATGCGGCCGCCCTGGCTGTCGTTGGTGCCGGTGGGAACGAGGGGGTTCGGTGGTTCGCCGCCGTTGACCACCACCAGGTCCGGGCTCAGCACCCCGCCGCCGCAACCGGCCAGCGAGGCGACCACGAGCAGCGCGGCGGCCGCCGTGGCCAGCACGGCCACCGGGGTCCGCATCCCACGCATGACACCCGACCCTAGGGCGTGAAGCGGCGCGGCGGTGAAGTGCCCGCGCGGGTCTACTGCCCGACCAGAGGCGAGGGGACGTCGTTCAGACCGCGGTGATCGGATGCACCTGCAGCTCGCAGGCCTCGATGGTGGCCGGAACCGTCACCACCGCGGTGGTGTCGGGCGGGTTGACGAGCAGATCGGTGTAGGTGGGGCACGGCTGCCCGTCGGCGTCGACGGCGACGCCCTCGACGATCGCCTGGCCCTGCGTGGAGATCGACAGGATGACGGTGGGCGGCGCATCGACGCCCGCCGGCAGCCCGCCCAGGTATCCGCGCGGGGTGGGCTGCGCGTGGACGAGCGCGCCGCCGGCACCCGAGTCCACCGCGGCGTATCCGGTCAGCGTGCACGGTTCGGCGCCGCCGGCGAGGGTGAACACCAGCGTCACCGCGCGGTGGCCGACCGCGCCCTGCGCCGGTGCGGCCGTCACCGCGATCTGATCCGACCAGCACGGCGTCGGCGTGTCCGTGGTGTCGGCCGGCAGGGCCGCGGCGGGCCACCCCGCCGCGGTGGCGGCGGCGTAACTCGTTGCCAGCGCGGCAAAGCTGGCGACCGATCGGCGAAGGCCCCGCGAGTGACCCGGCACAGCGGTGATTATCCGGCACGCCGGTGCCCTTCGACGTCGATTCGAAGGCTTTGCTTTTCACCTTGTGAGGCTAGGCTCTCTGACGGTTGACGCCTCGACCCAGGAGTGAAGCCCGTGACCGCCAGCAACCCCGCAAGCCCCGCGTCGTATCCGCCGCCGCCGCAGTTCGTCGAGCAGGCCAATGCGGGTGAGCAGTTGTACCGCGAGGCCGAGCGGGACCGGTTGGCGTTCTGGGCCGAGCAGGCCAACCGGTTGTCCTGGGCCACACCGTTCACCGAGGTGCTGGACTGGTCCCGGGCGCCGTTCGCCGAGTGGTTCGCGGACGGAACGCTCAACGTCGCCTACAACTGCGTGGACCGCCACGTGCAGGCCGGCCACGGCGACCGGGTCGCCATCCACTGGGAGGGCGAATCTCCCGGCGATCAGCGCAGTCTGACCTATTCCGAGCTGTACACGCAGGTGTGCAAGGCCGCCAACGCGCTGACCGATCTCGGTCTGGTCGCCGGCGACCGCGTCGCCATCTATCTGCCGCTGATCCCCGAGGCGGTGATCGCGATGCTGGCCTGCGCGCGGCTGGGCGTCATGCACAGCGTGGTGTTCGCCGGCTTCACCGCCAAGGCGCTGCAGGCCCGCATCGCCGACGCGGCAGCCAAGCTGCTGATCACCAGCGACGGGCAGTTCCGCCGCGGCAAGCCCGCGCCGCTCAAGGACGCCGCCGACGAGGCGGTCGCCGACCCCGACAGCCCGGTCGAGCACGTTGTGGTGGTGCGGCGCACCGGAATTGACGTGTCCTGGACCGACGGCCGCGACCTGTGGTGGCACGACGTCGTCGACGCCGCCGCGCCCGAACACACCCCCGAGCCGTTCCCCGCCGAGCAGCCGCTGTTTCTGCTGTACACCTCGGGCACCACCGGCAAGCCCAAGGGCATCGTGCACACCAGCGGCGGATATTTGACCCAGGCCGCCTACACGCACTACTACGTCTTCGACATCAAGGCCGACACCGACGTGTTCTGGTGCACCGCCGACATCGGCTGGGTCACCGGACACACCTACGGCGTCTACGGCCCGCTGGCCAACGGGGTCACCGAGGTGCTCTACGAGGGAACCCCGGACACACCGACCCAGCACCGGCATTTCGAGATCATCGAAAAATACGGCGTGACAATCTATTACACCGCGCCCACGCTGATCCGCACGTTCATGAAGTGGGGCCGGGAAATCCCCGACGCGCACGACCTGTCCAGCCTGCGGCTGCTGGGTTCGGTCGGCGAGCCGATCAATCCCGAGGCGTGGCGCTGGTATCGCAGCGTGATCGGCGCCGACCGGCTGCCCATCGTCGACACCTGGTGGCAGACCGAGACCGGCGCCACGATGATCTCCCCGCTGCCCGGAGTCGCTGCGGCCAAACCGGGTTCGGCGATGCGGCCGCTGCCGGGCATCTCGGCCAGGATCGTCGACGACCACGGCGACCAGCTGGTGCCGGGCATCCACCACGGTGAGCACGTCACCGGCTACCTGGTGCTGGACCAACCGTGGCCGTCGATGCTGCGCGGCATCTGGGGCGACCCCGACCGCTACGTCGAGACCTACTGGTCGCGGTTCGCCGAGCAGGGCTGGTATTTCGCCGGTGACAGCGCCTATTACGACCGCGACGGCGCCATCTGGGTGGTCGGCCGCATCGACGACGTGATGAACGTGTCGGGGCATCGGCTGTCCACCGCCGAGGTGGAGTCGGCGCTGGTCGGACACCACGGCGTCGCCGAGGCGGCGGTGGTCGGCGCCACCGACGCCACGACCGGCCAGGCCATCTGCGCGTTCGTCGTGCTGTGCGCCGATTACCAGGTGCACGACGGGATCGTCGACGAGCTGCGCGCCGAGGTGGCCCGGGAGATTTCGCCGATCGCCAAGCCGCGGGAGGTGCACGTGGTGCCCGAGCTGCCGAAGACCCGCAGCGGCAAGATCATGCGCCGGCTGCTGCGCGACATCGCCGAGAACCGCGAATTGGGCGACACCTCAACGCTGCTCGACCCCGGGGTGTTCGACGCGATCCGGGCGGCGAAGTAGCCGGCGCGCGCGCCCCAGCCCCTCGCCGGGCGTCACTCTGGCGTGACGCTCGACGGCCGGCGTCACTCTGGCGTGACGTTCGGCCAATTCCTCAGCCCGGCAGCGGGGCGAACCCGGCGCCCGGCCGGTGCTTGGCGTTGATGTCGGCCAGGATCGCGTTGAACGACATCACCACCGCCGGGGTGTGCAGCGGGATGTACTTGATGACGCACGTCGGCAGGTTGTCGCTGAACGCCCCGTGGATCATCCCGACCAGCTGATTGTTGACGGTGACCGGCGCGCCCGAGTCACCCGGCTGGCCGCACACCTGCATCACGATGGTGCCCGGGGACTGTCCCATGCCCCAGGTGACGCCGCACGAATTGCCGGTGGTGCGGCCCTGTTTGCAGGCGATCTCGCCGAAGGCCGGGTCGGGACCGATGCCGCTGATCAAAAACCCGTTGAAGTTGGCCACCGGGGTCACCTTGGCCGGATCGAACTTGATCACCGCGTAGTCGAGGTTGTCGTTACCGGCGACCATGGTGCCCAGGATGCCCGCGTTCTCCGCGCCCTCGGCGGCCACCTGCGCGCCCGGGCCGCCGCAGTGCGCCGAGGTGAAGCCGATCAGGTCGCCGGCGGCGTCGCCGCCGATGGTGGTCAGCGTGCACATGGTGTCGCCGTTGACCACGATGCCGGCCCCACCGCCCAGCGGGATCCTGACGTCCGCCGCGGCGGCGCGGGGGTGCGAACCCGTCACCGCCACGAGCAGGGCAACCATCGCCACCAGGCAGCATCGGTGTGCCCTCCGCACAACCCACTCCTATCGGTCGGCCGGATCCCGCGACCGGCTTGGCCGAGTGTAATCGGCCCGGACGTCTTGTTCGTGGCACCGAGCCCGGTGCCACGAGATCGGCCGGAATCGTCTGGCTTCTTCTGTCCGGCCGCCACGTGGCAACATAAACCGCGACGACAGCGAGCCGGGCAACGACGAAAGAGGACCGTCTGTGAGCAAAGTCGAGGGCAAGAACGGGGTGCCCAGCACCCTGACCACGATCCCGTTGACCGACCCGCATGCCAAGCCTGCCGAGCCGACGATCGGTGACCTGATCAAGGACGCGACCACCCAGGTTTCCACCCTGGTGCGCGCCGAGGTCGAACTGGCTCGCGCCGAAATCACCCGGGACGTCAAGAAGGGGCTCACCGGCAGCGTCTTCTTCATCGCCGCGCTGGTGGTGCTGTTCTACTCCACCTTCTTTTTCTTCTTCTTCGTCGCCGAGCTGCTCGACACCTGGCTGTGGCGCTGGGTGGCGTTCCTGATCGTGTTCGGGGTCCAGGTCGTGGTCGGGGCGGTGCTAGCTTTGCTGGGCTTCCTCAAGGTGCGCCGGATCCGGGGGCCGCGCCAGACCATCGAGTCGGTCAAGGAGACCCGCACCGCGCTCACGCCCGGGCACGACAAGGCCGCCGGCGCCCGGGCGCTCACCGAAAGCCACGGCAAGCACGCCAAGCCCGGCGACGGCGCCGCCGCGGACCCGTCGGGTTGGTAGATGGCGCCGCCGGATCCGTCGGTAACCCGCATCGACGGGCCGTGGCGCCATCTGGATGTGCACGCCAACGGCATCCGCTTTCACGTCGTCGAGGCCCTGCCCGTCGGCGACGCCCGCGGCCTGCCCGCCACGGCGCGGCCGTTGGTGATGCTGCTGCACGGCTTCGGATCGTTCTGGTGGTCCTGGCGTCATCAGCTGCGCGGGCTGACCGGCGCCCGGGTGGTCGCGGTCGACCTGCGCGGCTACGGCGGCAGCGACAAGCCGCCCCGCGGCTATGACGGCTGGACCCTGTCCGGCGACGCGGCCGGGCTGATCCGCGCGCTCGGGCACTCCTCGGCGACGCTGGTCGGCCACGCCGACGGCGGCCTGGCCTGCTGGGCCACCGCGCTGCTGCACGCGCGGCTGGTGTCGGCCGTCGCGCTGATCAGCTCACCGCACCCGGCGGCGTTGCGGCAGTCCACGTTG
>Ga0164242_10007330_pt1 | contig 12083 bp, 11 predicted proteins | sample OricomgcompostMG_FD_108783 | JGI IMG/M metagenome (GOLD analysis project Ga0164242, IMG submission 108783) | Miracle-Growth compost microbial communities from Emeryville, California, USA - Original compost - Miracle growth compost (MG) ... | reverse complement strand
CCCACACCCCCCTCCCCCCCCCGCTTCACAACCCTGGGCCTCACAACAGCTCTTCATAATAGTCCTACATTTCAAGTCCTAAGGCAGGCTGCAAATTCCTGTTCACCTCAGAGCTAGGACCTCGGTGACGACTCCGCACCAGCACCTCACATCCAAACACAATATAACAAAAATGGGCGGCGGATGATTCGCCCGGGCATTCGCATCGCTCGTCTCCGTTTTGTTGGAAAACTTGCGAAGTTGAGTTTTAGCATTTGCATCTAGCGATGGAATTCAAGAAAACATTCTCTGCTCTCATGGACGACTTGCAGCCTTCGCCAGGCTCAAGCCTGACCGCTGTTAGGCCACCGTCCCCCTCCCGATCCAGTCGCCTGAGCAGTCGACGGTCATCATCATCCTCACGTACAAACTCCCTGAGCCAAATGATCGAGCCTAGCCAGCCGATCTCATGTGTGTAAGTTCTTCTGAGGCCAGCCGCTCGATCCCGAATTCCCCGATTGATGAAAGAAACATGCAGCACCCGAGAGACCTTCCAAGAGGACTGCGCGCGGCATAGGTTTATCGTATGGGCTGCTGTCAAGCGGAACTCATGCACACGCATGACGGCGGAGGAGAGGCTGGAGTGCCCACTTCTGCGATGCACCCAGCGCTTCCTCGACCACGAGATGATGCTTCGGCATCTGGCAGGCTGTGAGTTCCTGTCGTTGGGGGAGTACTGGTGCTACGATCACATGAGGGTGGAACGCTTCGACGATGTGAAATGCAAACGTTGTCTCGGCCATCCGTCAAAGAGGAGGAAGATGCTGTCCATGGCCAAGACCTTCTTCCACTCCCTGGGCAACAAATCTAAAAAGGGCACCGGCTTCGAGCCTGACGCTCGCGACTCCGTGTTGGCCCCTCCCCCAAGCTATGACTCGCTTGACCTAAACGCGCAGCTGGACCCCCCGACTGAACTCTCTGCCACCGAAATCGTCGAGATCGATTCCACCGAGATCACGACACCGGCGCCACTTGTTCCGGCCTTCGATGGTGCTATTGACCCACAGGCATTACTCGTCCCCGAGCTCGACTCCATGGCACCGTCCCCCGAGCCGTTCATGCAATGGCAACCAATGGAGGGAGCGGCTGGGCCTGCCTTACCGATTACTCCTCCGGAGGAAAGCGAGGTATCGAGTCCGGCAGAGAGACCGTCTCTCCAAATCAACACCCACGGGCTACCAGGAGGCCGCAAAATCTCGAGGCCCGCCCCTAGGTTGGTCGCCACGGTCCCTCGAAGCAAGATACTCTCGCCTAGTTCGTCCGTGAGGTCAAATGCTAGCACGGCTAGCAACGTCAGCACACTCAGCAACGTGAGCTCGCTGGCATCTCAGTTTAGCGGGGCATGGTCTATTGCATCGGGTTTCAATACCAACTTGACGTCGCCAGATGAGCTTGTCAACCCTGAGGTATTCTGGCCGAACAACCCATTTACTACGTCTTGCGACCCAAACGAGGCTGCTCTTCCGGAGCTTCCCCATGCATTCTGCTCCGAACTGCCTGCCGATGTTCCTTCCTCCCACGTTTCGGAACACGTCTCGCCTGACCCGATGGCGTTCTTCTTTAGCGGAATCTCTCCGGCGGATCCATCTTATGAAGCAAACATCGAGCAAACAGGAGACCCAATGGATCTTATAGATCTTGATGGTACTGCGACTGAGGAATCTAACGTCTGCTGTTCGGGGACGAAGTCGTTGGTCGCTTCCGCTTGGGATGCATTGCAGGAGCATATCGTATCATCCATGCTCAAGATCCGGGAAACGAGAGGGAACCCACTCGCAGACCAACTCCGTTTGAAGTCCACCAACTCGATAGCCACCACAGGCCTCCGAACCCTTCGAGCTTTCCTTGATGGTAACAGTTCAGCGCCCGCGATAGACATTCTCTGCTTCATTCATCTCATCTATGCATTCTCACTCGCCGTTCACGGACAAGACGCCTCTGACAGGGCTAGGGATCTCTTCTTGCAATCGCTTTCCTACGCCGCCCGCCTCCCGCCGGGCGAGCGAGACCTATACACTCAACTCACCTTTGGAATTTGGCAACCGGCGGATATTACCCAAGAACAGATCAGTAGTTTCTTCTCTCGAGATCAGAGGGGATCGTTGAGTCGATCATCAAGCCTCAAGGGCAAGGGACTAGAGACTTCCGGGCATTCCGCCACCGCCGACTCAGACACTCTCCTCACCGTTGCGTACAACTTCTTAGACGGTAAGTGAGATGAGCACATGAACGTCAAGGTTGGAAGTTTCATCACCGTGCTAACTACGAGCCGCTTGCAGAACTTGAAAGCTTGATTATCATGGGCGAGACACCGTCGTCTCTCGCTGTTCAAACCTCGGACCTATATGCGAAACACCTCTTGAGCTCCAGCCCTGATGTCGGCGTCAACATTGCGTTTTCTGTTACTGTCGGCCTGGTCTTGAGCATGCTCCATCGCGAATTTGGTAACGCGGAAGGGTTGTCGCCGAAGTTCAGCGGGCTGCAGCAACGAGTTGGCAACGGAGGCGTGTCGAGCGTAAGAAGGTTCGAGATAGAGCTACTTAACGCGGGCAAGGTAAGAATCTGGTTTATGGGCAGCAAGACCGGCCAATAGCGCTAACAAGTGTGTACAGGGATGCATGAGCCAGGCAAGATTCTATAACAGCTTCGTTCCCGAAGTGAGAAAACTCTGCGACCAGATCTACGAGCAGCACGACGCTGGCACCTCGAGACGAACTGACTATCAGCGCCTCGGTATTTCGCTAATCGAGAGCCTCCTTCCTCAATTCGACGTGAGCAAAGGCCAAGCACCCATACCCGACGAAGCAATCGACTTGAATGAGTTCCTCAATGAGCTTTCCTCGTCCTTCGGACAGGATCAGGCGGAATCATATGCGTCCATTGATACAATTGCAGTTGCGCCGTTCGACATGGTTACTCCTTCAAATCTAGACGCCATAGCGACCAGCGGGCTGCAAATTCCAGCAATCACAACCACACCGCCTGAAGCATCGCCTACCGCTCCTTCTATCGCAGACAACGGGCCTTCTCCGCCGCAGATGGAGAATATAATACAACAACAGCAACAGCAGGAACAGACACCGGACCAGTCACAGGCACAGACACCGTCACAGACACAGGCGCAGAAAGTCGAGGCGGATTCGTGTTGTGATATTTGTGGCTACAGACCCAAGGGGCACCCGCAATGGTTCAAGGGTAGCATGGCAAAGCACAAGCGGCTGCAGCACTCGACCGACCCCCCGAAGCTCTACAAGTGCCCGCACCCAAACTGCACCAGCCAGTACAAAAACAGGCCCGACAACCTGCGGCAGCACCAGATAGAGAAGGGCCATTTCGTCGGAGACGAGGCGCCGCCGCGACGACCGAGCAAGCGGAAGAGGACCGAACATGATGATGAACGATGCCGAAGCGATTAAGCGATCACGTCCATTCTGCGTGCACCAATCCTTGGAGGGAAACGTTCCCGCCACTTTTTCATTTCATTTCATTTCTTGGGTTTGCTTGTATATAGCGAGTCGTGCTAGGTTGAGAGACCTGGATACGATTGGCATCGGCGTTAGGGGACAAGAGCCAAGATACATATATGGATATATATTCAGGAAGGCTAGGAGTTGGGATGCATACCCCTGTGTACTATGATACCACTAAACAGGAGGTTGGCGTATTTGGGTTATGCTATTGTCAATGGCACTGCATATCATTGTAGCTGCTTCGAAGCGAGATATTATATCACAGGAAAGGGGGGTGTAGGCTACAGGCTTATGTCTATACCCAAAAATCACATGGCTAAAAGCGCATGGCAATACACGAGTGTTTACAACATCACAAAAGCCGGTTCATGATCAGGTGCATCTTGAAGCATAAGAGTTATATTGGCACAAGTGGCTAAGGTGTACTGTACGGATGTACTGTACGGATCCGTCCTTACGCATCGTTGACTGTATTGTGTCTCCTGCTTATAGGTGACCGGCTCGGTCCCACCGCCGTACCCGCTTCAACAGTGAACTCCGATAAATATATCTGTCCCTCGCTTGCAAAAACTTGATGATGGTGTTCAGGGGTCTCCTAACGAGTTGGTCTGTTAGTGAAGCATGTGCAAAGAGGTAAAATAGGACAACGAAGCGGGTCTATAGTTGGCAACACTACTCGGGGGGACGGGGGGACGTTACTATGTTTCGACGGTAATCTGGGAATGGATGTCTTTCTTTTCGACTCTCTTTTCGACTAGCAGTGGCAGAGTTAGACAGGTTAACCAACGGTGCCCCGCCGTCTAGGCCACCCGTTGAGCGACACGACGACAGGTTTTAGTTATGGAAGTGGTAATGCTAACCCAACTGGTCCAGATGCAATCAACCGGCCTACTTACCTTCCTGGTCTTGGCCTCCAAGCGCTGTATGATCTACAGGGACCAAAAAGAAAAAAGAAAGAAAAGCCCACGTCGAGAGTTGAATGTGCGGAGAGTTCAAAAAAGATACATCCTTAGTGCAGAATCTTCCGCTCAGTCCAGGTGCCCGAAGGCGCTATACCATAGCAGTATAATAGCTTTTATTATAAGCTACACTTTTCCGCAGCGTCAAATGGTGACCGTGTCGGGACCTCGACAGCCCCAGCCGTCAAATGCTGGATTTAGGAGGCTGGCGAAGAGAGCGGCTCTTTTGCTACCTTATCTAATGATGCTAGGGCATGGTACATACCTTACGGTTAGTCGGGAGCTGGGTGGAAAAGCTGGCTGGCGCTAGTATACCTAATTATATGATGGCTGCCTCATTGGGCAAGCCGTGACCTACCTAACTGCCCTGGCATTTGATTTGCCAGCCTTGCCCCGCGTCATCGAAGCCGCTTCGTGTCATCTCCAGGGCCTTGCGCCTCAACTCGTCGTCAGCAACAAACCACATTTTTGACTTTAACCTGAGCGCCCCGTGCCTTGTGCGCGCCCAATCTCTTCCCCGATCATTTTTTTCTTTCCGCCGTCGATGCTCTGGTGATACCTCTTTCTCGCGGTCTCGGCACCGCATCCATTCTTTCACGATAGCATTCCCAATGGCGGATTTCTGGACGCTTCCCCAGAGCTCTGCCTCGTGGTTGATCGGCCGCATTTCCGAGACGCCCATCTACGTTGTAGTTCTGCTCTTTACTGCCCTCGTTATATTCGGCGTATTTTCTGTAGGTCCTATTGCCTGACATCCACCGATTGTATCAATTTTGCTTATCCAAACCCTTAAAAGATCTACGTCGTCTTACACCTCGTCGCCCCGAAGCCCCGCTATCCATATCCCTCGGAGAAGACATACCTCACCACCAACCCCGACGGCAGCATCAGCCCCCCGCGCCAGCTTCCGTGCTGGTACGACCGCTGGTTCGCGCAGCACCGCCTAAGCGAGCGCAAGCCTGAAGGCAGCAGCGCGAATGGCTTCCCGGACCCGGACGCCGGCGCGATCGAGCCGCCTGCGGTGGAAGTGAGCGTCATCGTCCCGGCCTACAACGAAGCCGAGCGCATCCTGCCCACCCTCGAGGAGATGGTTGAATACCTAGACGAGCGCTGCGGGCGACCCAGCTCTGGCGGACTTGCGCCACCTCCTGGGGGGAGGGCTACGAGGGAGGCGAGCCCGACGACGCCGCACCGGCTCGTGTTTAACCGGAACCAGCCCGAGAGGCGCGTGTCGGGCTACGAGATCATCATCGTCGACGACGAGAGCAGGGATCGCACCGTCGACGTGGCGCTGGAGTTCTCGCGCAAGCACGACCTCCACGACGTCGTCCGCGTCGTGTCGCTGGCGAAGAATCGCGGCAAGGGCGGCGCGGTGACGCACGGCTTCCGGCATGCGAGGGGGGAGTACGTCCTCTTTGCCGACGCCGACGGCGCGTCCAGGTTTGAGGATTTGGGGAAGCTTATTGAGGGCTGTGAGGATGTTGTGGACGGTTCGAATAGGGGTGTGGCTATTGGTAGTCGCGCCCATCTCGTTGGAAGTGAGGCGGTGGTGAAGGTACTTTACCCCTGTTTCCTAGCCACCTTTTGCCCCCTTTTACCGGAACTGCTGTAGAAAACCTCTCGCTAACCACATTCTCAACCCCAGCGCTCGGCCATACGTAACTTTCTCATGCGCTCATTCCATTTTGTCCTCATGATCCTGACCCCGCCCGCAACATCCCGCATCAGAGACACACAATGCGGCTTCAAGCTATTCTCGCGCGCCTCCCTGCCGCACATCATCCCGTACATGCACACCGAGGGCTGGATCTTCGACATCGAGATGCTGATGCTCGCCGAGTCGGCGCCGGCCACCGCCGTGCTCGCTAGTGACGGCACGGTCATCGGCACTAGCTACGGCATCAAGGTCGCCGAGGTCCCGATCGAGTGGCACGAGGTGGATGGGAGCAAGATGAACTTGGTGCAGGATAGCGTCAAGATGGCGCTGGGGTTGGCGATTTTGAGAGCTAGCTGGATGATGGGCGTTTATAGGAAGCGCCTGACCTGATGCTATATTCCGTGGATATAGGTCAGTGATTGTCACTAGATCGCACGTAGCTAAGTTGGGCTCTTTTGATCGGTTGGTACTCATTCTGAGATACAACTCCAATTATACAACGCGAAGCCCCTAGCGGCTTGGCCATGAAGAAAACCCGTCCCTAAATTAGTATTACTTCGCATGATCTGCGTTACGTACATCTCTGGCTGTAAGCCTGCTTTATGTACATCGCCAACCACTCGCCGCCCTCGGACCCCTTTCTCTCCGTCTTGGGGTACAAATCCGTCCCCGTGCCAAAGAGCGGAGAGGGGTCGAAATCTCATCTACAAAGTATAGACAAACTCTAACTTGGTCATTACAGCATGTTACACGCCTTCTTCTCCTTCCCCAAACAAATCTCTCTCGTCTACCGCAGCTCCGTCCAACACACGGGCAGGAAAACCACGCACGCCCTCCACAGAATCAGCACCGCCTCCAGCGCCACCCACGGGAACTTCCAATATCCCAGAGGACCCTTGCAGATGTCGGCGCCGTGGAGGTAGATGGCGAGGAAGGCGACGGTGAAGAAGTGGCTCGCCAGCACGAGCGGCTCGCGCAGGATGCCGCTCATCATCCCCAGCGGCTCGTCGGTATACCCGCGCTCAAAGTAGTCGTAGCACCCGCGCTGCAGGATCTGCAGCTGCCGGTCGTCGCGCGCCGCGAACAGGCTGTACAGCGCCTGCGCCATGACGTTGATGATGCTGCTTAGCGACTTGCGGCGCCAGTGGAAGACCTTCATCGCGTCGCGCACGGCGTCGGCGTCGCCGAGGTTAGGCACGCGGTCCGGGTGCAATAGCTCCGAGAGGATGACCACGTCGTGCAGCGCGACCGTCATGCCGCCGCCGGTCAGCGGGTGGCGCATGTTCATCGCGTCGCCGAGCAGCAGCACGCCGCGGTGCCGCTGCGCCTGCGCCGTCGGCGGCAGCCAGCTGTTGGGCATGCTCTTGGGGATGCGGCCGTCCGCCAGGGCGGCTAGGACGCTGGGCCGCACCGCCGCGGGCAGCGCCGGCACGGCCACGTTCTGGATGTAGCCGCGCACGCCCCCCGCGGCGGCGGACGCGGCGGGCTCGTCGAGGGGCACGTCGAAGAGGGCGCGGGTTTCGTGTGCGCCGATCTGATAGAGGAGGATGGGCGAGGCGTTGCCGATCACGACGTGTCCGAACCCCTTGGGCTCGAGGGGGCAGTCGATGAGCTCGAGGCCGTAAAATTTGCTGCGTGCGATGGGCTTCTTGCCGGTGAGCTCCTCGCGGAATTTGGAACCGTAGCCGTCTGCAATTATGGTGAGTTGGCCGAAGAAGTAGTCGGGTGTCTTCTTTCGCGTTTCCTTGTCGATCGTGACCGACTCCACCCCCAACACTTCAGAGGAGTGTTCGCCCTTAATCATCTTTGTCACCTCCGTCTCCACAACTGTGATGTTCGGGTGGTTTAGACAGGCCTTCCGTAGCTTCATTATAAACCTCCCGTGGTGGAAACTCCGCCCTTCTTCCCTCTGGTTCGATTTGTCGCTTTCCCTTGCGGAACCATTGGCGGACCCATTTGCTGACCCATTCGTCGAGCGCTTCGCCCTGTTAAGAGACTCAGAATAGTCCCGTGCACCTCCCCTCCTCTGCACGGCAACCTTCACCTTCCCATCCGCTTCGGTCTCCGGGTAGGGCAAGATGACGTCTTCCTTGTGGTACACCACGTGGTACCCGTAGCAGGGAATGGCATCGATGCCCTCGACGCAGGACTCGAGGCCCAGTTTCCTCAGCGATTCCACACCGCCGGGCTGCAGCAGCTCGCCGACGATTCTGTCTGGCTCGTTCATCCACCTCTCCAGCAGCATGACGGCGCGCCCCTGGCTCGCGAACATGTGCGCCGCCGCGCAGCCAAAGACGCCCGCGCCGACCACTACCACATCCGCCTCATGGTATTTTGTCCGGCGCTCCGCACTGCGCTCGGCGGGGGAGGCGACGGGGATGGGCATTGGGCTTTTGGACCGAGTCGCCGCGGAGTGCCCGTTCGGGGCAGGTTGTGGCCGTCAGGGGCGGAGGTTACGAACAGGAGATGAGGTGAGGACGCACGCCACAGGTCAGCCGGTCCGGGTCGGTCTCCGCCGGTGGGTATTCAGGAAAGTCGGTAAGTCTGCCGCAGGGTGAATTTGACGACAAAAGCGTGGATAGGTCTAGGTTTTTGAGGTTCGACGGACGGCAGGTAAGGCAATTATCGCATTTTCATTGACGGGACCGGCAGAATTGGTAGTTATCCCCGGTCCGTGGATTTGACAGATCATGCCACAATGGGAAAGGCTGCCAGGGTCAGACCAATCACCACCCTGTCCAGAGAATTTTAGCGGTGCTTATTCGCTGACCACTCGAGCTTCGACATGTGAAATGAGAAAAAAAAGGGACGCCGTTCCACTAACAACGCCTGATTCTTTTACTGTGTATGCGTAGGAAGGACCTACAAGGGGGCGCCATTACGTACCACTTCTAGAGCCAGGGGCTATGCGCTGCGTCTGTCGATGATCATGCCATTTTATACATCCAATTGCCCGAGTCTAAGTCTAAGGTATACGACTACAATATGTATTCTCTGTAGGGTAGCATCTGGCGAGCTACCCAGCCACAGCCCCGACGAGCTGCTGTTCCCGTTGCGCAAGAACCTTGCGGAATCCGACATGTGCCGGCGGCCCTAGGTTACTGATCGGAATGTCCTCCTCTGATCCCATATCATCAAATCCTAGTCCGTCTAGCTCGAGATCCAAATCCTTGATTCTTGGTTGTATGCCGAAAAGAGATGCATCCTCAAACTCAGCAGGTGCAGCGTGAGAATCTGCGGCCGCCTTCTTCATGATCTCGATCATCTCCTCCTGCATCATGTGCCTCTCCTTTCGGAATTTCTTCCGCGCTTCGACGGCATCGCCGATCGTTGCTGTTATGACTTCTCTCGCATCGATGACGGATTTAGTCTGGTGCTTCCCTCTCGAAGCGTCAAGCCTCTTTCTCGCCCTCTTCAGAGCCCGTAGGCAATGCAGCTCAGTCCAATACTCGCTCGATTTCGCCCGCGCGATAACCCATCGAAGACTATCCAGGTCGCCCATTTCTGCGTAGGCGGAGACCAAGATTGAGAAGTTGTACATGTTGTAACATGGGTCTGCATTGTGGGAAGCCTTTGCCGCTGCAAGTGCGTATTCGACGGCTTCCTTATAGAACCCGGCGTTCGAGCAGGACAGCGCAGCGAGGTTGAGGACAACATCGGATACTCTAATCCCTGAGTCTTGAAGCTGACTTATTAGCTTGCGGATTGCCCCCACCCTGGCCTCCTCAGCCATGCTCAGGTTGATGTGCTTGATCTGTGCGGCCAAGATTGGTATGGCCGCACCGCTGACGTCCTCACCATCCCGCTGGGCTTGTCTAATGAGCTTGTAGGCGGCCTCGTGGCTGTCCTCGTGTACTCGTAAACTAGCTTGCACGGCGAGCCGAAGTGCGCGGGGTGAGAATGCCATTCCGAGATGTAGAGCTCGCTTGTAAATCCGGAGAGACTGTCCCGGGCGGCCGAAGGTAAGTTGCTGCCTCATCGCGAGCACCACTTCCCTCTCAGCAACACACTTGCCCTTGACCGCTAGCTTATCTGGGTCGATATTTAGCGATAGAACCCGGCCAATAGCGGATCTACCACCGCACCCGGGGTCCGAGAGGGCAGCATGCATCATCATGCCCTCGGTACACTTATCCGCGAACTCCGGGTTCATGACACGAAGTTTAAGGAATATTGTGCGCAGATCCCGGAAGGGGAATTTCCATCTCCGACGACAGTTGGCCAATATGGCGTTACTGAATGCCGCGTCCACTTTGAACCCAGAATCGGCACAGTACTTTAGCCATTGCACCAAGGCTCGGATGTCTCGCACGGCGCCGTAGTGGTTTGCCATGAGCGTGACGGTATAAGCAGTGATCGGGACATTGAGCTCGTCGACATAGGATCGCATAAACTCCTCAGTCTCGGTTGTCGTGTGGTCTCGGGCGAAAATTTTCAAGACAGGGACGAAGACATCGCCGTATGCGTCGGACGTTTTTCTTCCACGGAACCTCATAGCCTCGAAACTCGTCCGTACGCCATCCCAATCTCCAAGCTTGGCTTTATGCAGCGCGCGGAGGCCCTGTAGGCGGATGTCCGAGGCGAGTTCCGGCCTTTCTTTGACGATCTCGTCGAAATAGGATTCCGCTGTCTCAGGTCGGCCGGCTTTGAACGCGATCTCCATCACGACCCGGTATACACCATCGGGATGCGCGACGATGTCCTTTAGACCAGAGGCACACAATGCCTTGAAAGTCTGCTCCGTTTTCTCGAAGTCGTTGTATCGTTGCCAGTGCGAGCTCAGGAGCTTTATCACCCAAGCTGTCCTCAACTTACACGTCTGAGAACAGAGCTCCTCCAACGATTTCAGAACGTGTCCCGCTTTGAAGTCACGCCCGCCCGCCACTGATTCAACCACAATATCGCCGACAGCATAAAGTGACTGTTCGCTGGGCGACATTTTCGAGTAGCAGAGCAAGAAGTATTTTATGACAGACTTGTGCTCGTGATTCTCATGCAAGCGAGTGAGGAACCATTGAGTAAACTCATGGTCATTTCTCCGGTGCACGAGGCATCGCCAGTACAGCTCATCAACATGTCGGAGTTGGTCGGTGGCAAAGGAGTGAGCCAATAGTTTCCGGCCGATGTCGAACGCCTCGGGTTTTATGAGACTCGGCTTCTCCGCAAAAGTAGGCAGGTAAAGAGACGTTGCGAGGCCGAGTTTGTCGAATTTCGCGGCATTTACGGCGGAGGTGGCGCCTGCCTCGGAAAGCAGCCCTTCTATCAAGCTCAGGGGTTTGAAGCTGTAGTATTCCTCCTCGGTAAGGGGGCCATGAGAGATGCTCAGGTTGAGGAGCACTCCCGCTTCGTCAAAGCGTCCTAGCTCCTGGCATGCACAAGAGAGGAGCTTGGCCGCTCGTATTAATGCGTCATCTGAGTCGTGAGGCGTTTTCTTAACAGCTAATGCTTCGAGCGCTAAATGTATAGCATGGTCGAGCCTTTTTGGAGACTTAGTGGTCGCCGCTTGCTCTGCAACACTAAGAATCTCATCGGCTGGGGGGAAAGCAAAGGCAGTCGTGGCTTTAGCTCGGGCTGCTCTCTGGCTGGCTTTCAATGTCTTATGGAGAGATATTTCTGGTGGATTCTCGCGGAACGTTTTGTATCCGATCGGCAGCGCTGAGCTCGGATCAAGGGGCGCTGAGGGATTACTCCTAGCACTGACATCGCCGTCTCTCGAGGTGGTAAGGGGGGCCTCGCTTGGGGTGTCTATTGTCGGCTGGGCTGCTGCGGAGCTTCTAGAAGGCTTGGGCGAAGTGTGCCTCGCCCAATTCTCCCTGTGGTGTCCGATATCCCCAGACCCTCGGGGAGGCGTCCAATTGATGAGGCCAGGCTCGAGGAGAGCTCACTCCTCTAGCGCCAGCGAAAGATCCCCTCCTCCAGAGCGCTAATTCCTAGCCGACCTAATCCTTTGCGCGTTTT
>Ga0164242_10007329_pt1 | contig 12083 bp, 12 predicted proteins | sample OricomgcompostMG_FD_108783 | JGI IMG/M metagenome (GOLD analysis project Ga0164242, IMG submission 108783) | Miracle-Growth compost microbial communities from Emeryville, California, USA - Original compost - Miracle growth compost (MG) ... | reverse complement strand
GGTGGCTTCGACGGCGGCGGCGCTTCGGGGGACTGGTGATGATCAATAGACTGGCACGCGCATTCCGTCATCTGACGACAAGCCGGGCAAGCGGCCGGCGGCGGTTCCCGGTCGACACCCTGCAGGCGATCCGCGCCGCGATCGCGGAAGGCGAGGTGCTGCATCGCGCCGAAGTGCGCGTGATCGTCGAAGCCTCGCTCGACTGCGAAGCGGTCTTCCGGGGCATGAGCGCGCGCGAACGCGCCAGCGAGCTGTTCACGCTGTACCGCATCTGGGACACCGAAGAGAATTGCGGCGTGCTGATCTACATCAATCTGGCCGATCGCCGCGTCGAGATCATCACCGACCGCGGGCTGGCAAAGTGCGTGTCAGCCGAGGAATGGCAAGCGGTATGCCGCACCATGACGCAGGGTTTCGCGCGCAACGACTATCACGGCAGCGTGCTGGCCGGCGTGCGCCAGCTCAATGCGCTGCTGGCGGAGCGCTTTCCCGAGAACCGCAGCGCATACAGCGACCAGTTGCCGAACCAGCCGGTTCTGCTGTGAACGCGGCATTCTCGCCGACGTTCGCGCGGTCGTTCTGAAACACCCATTCCAGCAAGGCATCCAGCGCCGGCGCGGCGGCGCCCGCATTCGGATGATTGACGATGCCGACCACCACATAGCGCCGCCCCGAAGCGCCCAGCACATAGCCGGCGACCGCGCGCACGTCGGACAGCGAGCCGGTCTTGATATGCGCGTGTCCGGCGATGCTTTCCATCGTCAGCCGCTTGCGCATGGTGCCGTCGCTCGCCACCACCGGCAGCGATGACATCAGCTCCGCCATCGTCGGCGAACGGTAGGCGGCCAGCAGCATGCGGCCCAGCAGGCCGGCCGACACCCGCCCGATGCGCGACAGTCCCGCGCCGTTCTCGATCACCAGCGGCGTGGTATCGATGTTCTCGGATGCCAGCCAGCTCCTGATCACCGCCGCGCCCTGCGCCGTGCCTGCCGGCGCGCTGCCGGTTTCCTTCGCGATCGTCAGCAGCAGCTGGCGCGCCATCACGTTGTTGCTGTACTTGTTGATGTCGCGCACCACTTCCGCCAGCGGCGGCGATTGCCATTCGGCCAGCAGGCGCGCCTCGGGCGGCAGGGTGCCGTCCACCACCTTGCCGTTCAGCGTGCCGCCGACTTCGCGCCACAAGTCGCGGAACGCCATGCCGAAGTAATCGACGGACGAGGTCAGATACGGATGGATGTACCAGGTCTTGTCGCCGCACACCGCGGAAAAGGAACCGCCGAACGCGATGCCTCGTGCATCCAGCGCCGGCTGCAGCTGCGCCTGCCAGTCGAGACAGGCGCCGCCGCTCAACGCGGGCGGCACGATGTTCCAGCCGGCGGCCGGCGGCTCGGTCGTGACATCGACGCGACCGAGCTCCGGCCGCGGCGTGAAATGCACGGCGAACACCTTGTAGTTCAGCAGCAGCGCATCCGGACCGACGTTGTAGGGCTTGATCGGATCGCCGTCGAACAGCGCCGGATCGTAAGCCGCGTCGGCGAAGTCGGAACGGTCGAGCACCAGATTGCCGCGGATCTCGCGGATGCCGGCAGCGCGGATGCGGCGCAGGAACAGCCACAGGTTTTCCGTCACCAGTTTCGGGTCGCCGCTGCCCTTGATGATCAGATCGCCGTTCAGCACGTTGCCGTCCTGCGTGCCGCTCGCGTATGCCTGCGTCTTCCAGGTGTAGGCCGGGCCGAGCAGGTTCAGCGCGGCATCGGTCGTCACCAACTTCATCGTCGAGGCCGGATTCATTGCGCTCGCCTCGTTGAGGCTCAGCAGCGGCGCCGCGCCGTCGACCGCCTGCACGAAGATGCCGACCGCGGCCGGCGGAATTGCAGCGCGCTGCAAGGCCGCCGCAACCGGCGGCGGCAGCGTGCCGGCCGCATGCGCCGAGGGCTGAAACAGCAAGGCAGAAACCAGGGAAAGGGCAAGGAAGAAGGGCTTGTGCAGCGGCATAGGATGGCGCGATGAAATGGATGCCGGCCATTATGGCTCAGCGCCGTCCGCTTTGCCCGCCTGCCCGGCCGCAGCCCGTGTTGCGCAAATGATGCAGCCGGCGCGTTTTATCGCCGGGCTTGCACAGTTGACATTTCCCTGATGCAATCGGCATTACAATGGCTCGACTTCGACCCGCCGCGGTCCGAAGCAGTCGCTTTCCACTCCTTCTTTCGGGCTTGCTGGCGATGCATTCTTTCCACTCCTGTCTGCAGCTTCTGTTCTGGATCGGGATCGCCGCCTTCGGCGCCGCCGCCGCGGCGGCGGTCGCCTTCCTGTTTCTGCAGGCGTCCAGCAAGCGCGCTTCGCAGGAAGAGCTGCTCTTTCTCCATGCGTGGCGGCCGCTGCTGCTGGGTTCCTTTCATTCCGCCATGCCGGCCGCGCTGCCCGTGCTCGAGCGCGCGCACCGGCTGTACTTCCTGAAACTGTGGAACCGGCTGATGCAGGACAGCGAGGGCGAAGCGGCCGAACGCCTGATCGCCATCGCCTACGAAGCCGGGTGCGCGCCTTTCTGCCGCCACTATCTGCGGCATGGCGATCGCGTCGAACGCCTGCTGGCGACGCTGACGCTGGGACGGCTGCGCGATCATGCCGCCTGGGATGCCCTGGTGAACCAGACGATGGCAGCCGACCCGCAGACTTCGCTGTACGCCTTCCAGGCGCTGGTGCGCATCGATGCCGAATTCGCCGCGCAGCAACTGACGCCGCTGATGCTGGCGCGCAAGGACTGGCCGGTGGCGCAGCTGGCGCCCATCCTGCAATCGGCGCAGGCCGCCTTCATGCCGCCGATGATCGAAGCGGCGCAGGACAGCCGCGCCACGCACATGCCGCGCACGCTGCGCCTGATCGAGGCCTTGCGCTTCTCGCTGCCGCAAACGGACATCCGCCGTCTGCTCGACACGGCCGACGACATCGAGGTGCTGATCGGCACGCTGCGCATCATCAACGACGTCAGCCTGCTGCCGCAGGCGCGCAACTATCTGAAGCACGAGAACTGGCGCGTGCGCGTGCATGCCGCCAGGCTGCTCGGCCGCATCGGCGAACATGCGGACGTGAACCGGCTGATTCCGCTGCTGGCCGACGCCGAATGGTGGGTGCGCTATCGCGCCGCGCAGGCGCTGGCCGGCATGCCCTTCATGAGCCGCGCCGAAATCGAACTGCTGCGCAACAACCTGTCGGACCGCTTTGCGCGCGACATGCTGGGCCAGGTGCTGGCGGAAAGGAAGCCGACATGACGCCGGCCGGTCTGCTGTTCTGGGGCAGCGCGGTCTATATCGCGCTCGCGCATGGCGGCGGCCTGCTGCTGCATCTGGCCGCCTGCTCCGGCTTGCGCCGCGCCGAGGAGAACTGCGCGCTGGCCGAACTGCCGCAGCTCCATTCCGACCTGGAACCGCCGATCAGCCTGGTGCTGCATGCGCATGAAGACGCCGCGCGCATCGCCGCCTGCACCGGCGCATTGCTGGCGCTGCATTACCCGATGCTGGAAGTCATCGTCGTCAACGACGGTTCGCAGGATCGCACGATGGAAGCGCTGCGCGAGGCCTTCGAGCTGCTGCCCTTTCCCGAAGCCTATCGCATCCGGCTGGCGACGCAGCCGGTCACGCAGATCTACCGTTCGACCCGGCATGCCAACCTGCGCGTGCTGGACAAGCAGGCCGGCGGCCGCAGCGACGCCTGGAACGCCGGCATCAATGCCGCGCGCTATCCGCTGGTGTGCTGCATCGACTGCGACACCGCGCTGCAGCCGGACGGACTGCACAAGCTGGCGCTGCCGTTTCTGGCCGATGCCGATACCATCGCCGCGGCCGGCGCGCTGAACGGCCTGCCGCATCAGAACCACTTGCCGTCGCGCGTCGGCCTCGTCACCGCGCTGCGCACACGGCTGTTCGCGCCGCTCGGCTGGTCGGCCGTCAACGCCTTGCTGCTGGTGCCTGCCGGCATGCAGCTGCTGCGCAAGGATGCGGCGATCGACGCCGGCGGATACGACAGCCATGCCGCGGCGGCCGATGCCGGCATGCTGATGCGGCTGCACGATGCCGCCGGCGCGCAGCGGCAGCCGTATCGGATCGCCTTTGTTGGCGATGCGATCGGCAAGCGGCAGCAGCTTTCCCCGCACACCGAGAGCGAGCGCTGCCGCGCATGGCAGCGCGCGCTGCTCGAGGGCGCGTGCAGCCAGCGCGCGCTGCTCTGGCATCGCCGCACGCGCTGGCCGGTACGGCTGGCCTTCGTCTACCTGCTGCTGTTCGAATGCCTGGGCCCGCTGCTCGAACTGGCGAGCTATGCATGGGTCGCCATCGCGGCCGCCATCGGCCTGATCCCGGCGCAAGCCTGCCTCGCCTTCTTCACGTTTGCGATAGGCAGCGGCACCCTGCTGTCGATGTCCGGCCTGCTGCTGGATGCGCGCTCCTTCCGCCAGATGCACCGGCTCGCCGAGCCGGGCCGGCTGCTCATCGCTGCGCTGGCGGAAAATCTCGGCTACCGGCAACTGCATGCCTGGTGGCGCGCGCAGGGATTGATAGACAGGCTGCGCGCGCGCCGCGCCTGAGGAAGCGCCGTCAGCGGCGGCGGAAAAACATCCCTGATCGGATCGCACTCATGCCGGCACAGACCGGCCGGCTGCGCTCCTTCCATGCCGTCCGCCGGCACGACACCAGCCCGGCGATGCGGGAACGCGCGCATGCGCGCGCGGCAGACTGGCATCCAATGGAAGAAGCGAGAGAAGGAAACGCGGGAAAACTCAGCCCAGCCACTTGGCGATGGATAGCAGCAGCACCAGCAGCATCCACAGCAGCAAGGCGCGCCATACCAGGCCTACCGTGCTCTGCAAGGCGCGGCCGGTGGCTTCCTCGCCGGGCTGAACCTCAGGCTCGGCGCCGTTCGCTTCGGCCACATCGGCATCGGCCGCCGGCACCGTCGATGCGTTTTCCTGCGATGCGCCCAGACGTATGCCCATCGCGCCGCCGCCGACGGACAGGATGATGCCGGCCGCTTCGTCCTGCCAGCGGCCGGCGAAATTGCGCCATGCGTAGACCGCATCCTCGAAATTGCCGACCACCGCGAAGGCGGCCGCGGTCAGGCGCACCGGAATCCAGTCGATCAGATAAAAGGCCTGGCGCGCGAAGCGGCCGAACTCGTCGCGCTCCGGCATGCGCGGCGCGTTCCATATGCGCGACAGATATTCCGCCACGCGATACATGACGGCGCCGACCGCGCCGAGCGGCGTGAGGAACCAGAAGAACACGCCGAACACATTGCGATGCGAGGTGATCAGCGCGGTCTCGACCGTGATGCGCGCGACTTCGCTGAGGTCCATGCCGGCGGTGTCGCGGCCGGTCCACTCCGACAGCAGCGCGCGCGCCGTCGCTTCATCGCCGCCGTTCAATGCCAGCTGGATCGAGGTGAAGTAATGGCTGTAGTGGCGAAAACCCAGCGTCAGATACGCGACCGCGACGTTCAGCAGCAGCACGAACAGCAAACCCAGCTGCAGCGCGATCCAGTACAGGATCGCCACCGGCAGCGTGAAAGCGACGATCATCAGCACCCATGCCAGCCGTCCCTGCTGCGCCTGACCCGCATTGAACGAAGCTTCCAGCCTGGCCGCCAGCGAGCGGGCGGCTCCGTATACCGGATTGTCCGCACGCAGCGGCTTGAGCTGCTCGATCAGAAGCGCGAAGAGGATGGAGAAGAAGGTCATTGAGGCGCCTGGTTGTCGGGAAGCCCATAAGATAACGCAGCGCCCCTCGGGAATCAATGAAGCTGCCGTCGCGGCGATGCCGCATCAGGCGCGCAGGAAATGAAACAGGTTGCGCAGCATGCCCGCGGTTGCGCCCCAGATGAAGTAGCGCTCGTAGGGCATCACGTAGAAAGTGCGGCGGCCGGTCGAGAATTCCGCGGTGCGGCGCTGATGATGCATGCCGTCCATCAGGAACGACAGGGGCACCTCGAAGATTTCCGCGACTTCGAAGGGATCGGCGTGCGTCTCGAACGGCGCGTGCACCAGCGCCACCACCGGCGTTACGCTGAAGCCGGTGCCGGTGTGATACTCCGGCAGCTGGCCGATCACTTCGATATGGCGGCGGTCGAGGCCGACTTCCTCCTGCGTTTCGCGCAAGGCGGTTTCGACCGGCGACGCATCTTCCGCCTCCACGCGGCCGCCGGGAAAACTGATCTGTCCCGCATGCGCGTTCAGATGCGCGGTGCGCTGCGTGAGCAGCAGCGTGGGGCCGCGATCGCGCAGCACGATGGGCACCAGCACGGCCGCCGGCGTCAGCGGCCCGCTCATCGGCCGCACCAGTCTCTCCACCGTGATCTCCGGTTCCCACTGCGGCGGCTGCGCGAAGCGCAGGCGCAGGGCATCGGCCTGCAAGCGCTCCGGCGGGACTGCCGCCTCTCCCGCCAATGCGTCGATGGGCAACAGTTCCGGATCAAAGTGCAGCTTGGCCAAGTGAAATTCCTGTCTGAAACGATGAGATGCGACGATGCAATGCCCGATCACGCGGGTGCAGCTACTTTATAAGAAATGCGTGACGCCTGCATGATGCGGAGAAGGCGTAAAAAAAGAAAGGCACCCGAAGGTGCCTTTCCATTTGACGCAGCGGAACAAGCGATGCTTATTCTTCCGCCTTGGCGGCGCCACGGCGATTCGGCAGCTTTTCCTTGATGCGCGCCGACTTGCCCGAGCGCTCGCGCAGGTAGTACAGCTTGGCGCGGCGCACGTCGCCGCGGCGCTTGACTTCGATCGACGCGATCAGCGGCGAGTACAGCTGGAACGTGCGCTCCACGCCTTCGCCGGACGAGATCTTGCGAACGATGAAGTTCGAATTCAGGCCGCGGTTGCGACGGGAAATCACGACGCCTTCGTAAGCCTGCGCGCGCTTGCGCGTGCCTTCGACCACGTTGACGTTGACCACCACCGTATCGCCGGGGGCGAAGTCGGGGATGTTCTTGCCGAGACGAGCAATTTCTTCTTGCTCCAATTGCTGGATCAGATCCATTTTTTTCTCCTGAAACCATCTTGCCGGCGCCGACACTTCAAGAATATGCCCGGTAGAGGATGGGGTTACACATGCAGCGACCGACTGCTTCGCTGCGCACACTGCTTACTGCAAACTGCTCAAAAACTTTTCATCGGCGGCGCTCAGCAAGCCTGCTTCGCGCGCCTTCGCAATCAGGTCCGGCCGCTTCTTCGCGGTCGCTTCCAGCGCTCGTTCGCGCCGCCATTTCTCGATCTCGAGATGGTGGCCGCCGAGCAGCACCGCCGGCACCGCCACACCTTCGTAGACTTCCGGCCGCGTGTAATGCGGGCAATCGAGCAGGCCGTTGACGAAACTGTCTTCCGTCGCCGACGCATCGTCGCCCAGCACGCCCGGCAATTGCCGGATCACCGCATCCATCAGCGCCATCGCCGGCAGCTCGCCGCCGGACAGCACGAAATCGCCGAGGCTGATTTCCTCGTCGACGCAGCGCTCAAGGAAGCGCTGATCGACCGCTTCGTAGCGCCCGCACAGCAGCACCACGCCGGGTTCCGCCGCCAGTTGCACCGCGCGCTGATGCGTCAGCGGCCTGCCTTGCGGCGACAGGTAGATCACTTTCGGCACCGGCAGTTCGGCGGCAACCTGCCGCGCCTTCGCTGCCTCGACCGCGCCTTCCAGCGGCTTGATCATCATCACCATGCCGGGACCGCCGCCATAAGGCCGGTCGTCAACGGTGCGGTGCCGGTCGGTGGTGAAATCGCGCGGATTCCACAGCGAGAGATGACACTTGCCCTGCTCGAATGCGCGCCGGGTGATGCCCGACTGCGTCAGCGCGGTGAACATTTCGGGGAAAAGCGTGACGACATCGAATTGCATCTCGCCTCACCCTTTCAGTATCGTTCCCCGGCACCGCGGGCGAACTAGTAATCGAATCCCCAGTCCGCCGTAATTTTTCTTGCGTCGCGATCGACCTTGATCACGAACCGGTCGACGAACGGAATCAGCATTTCCTGCGCCTTCTCGTCCGCCGGCTGCACGCGCAGTATCGGATGCGCGCCGTTGTCCATCATATCCTTGACGGCGCCCAGGCTTTCGCCCTGCAGGTTTTCCACCGTCATGCCGATCAGATCGACCCAGTAGAACTCGTTGTCGTCCAGCGCCGGGAAATGGCTGCGCGAAACTTGCACGGCCGCGCCCTTCAGCGCTTCCGCCGCATCGCGGTCGGCCACGCCCATCAGTTGAGCAACGACATCGCCGGAATGTTCGCGCGCCTGCATGCGCTCCACGTCGCGCAGCTCGGGCTTGTCCAGCCACCAGGTCTTCGCATGCAGCAGCGCATCGGCTTCGGAAGAATATGGGCGCACCCGCACCCAGCCCTTCAATCCGTATGCGCCGGCGATATGCCCGACCAGCACCAGATCCTCGGGAATCTTCATCCCGGATACCGATTGCCCGGACAAACGATCAGTCCAGCTTAGGCAGCAGCTTTCTTGCCGGCTTCGCCGATCAGACGAACCACCGTCGGCGACAGTTGCGCGCCGACGCCTTGCCAGTAGGCCAGACGGTCTTGCGCAATGCGGACGCTCTCTTCAGCGCCGGCAGCAACCGGGTTGTAGAAACCGATGCGTTCGATGAAACGACCGTCGCGGCGATTGCGCGAGTCGGTGGCAACGATGTTGTAAAAGGGGCGCTTTTTTGCACCCCCGCGAGCTAAACGAATGACGACCATAGTATTTCCAAAAATGTCAGAAGACGGAAAAAGCCGCAAATTATAGCCCGGATACCGCCTTGGCCGCAAGCCGCTTCGTCATGATGCGGCAGCCATGCCGGCCGGCAAGCATAGTTCGCCGCCATGCCGGACAGTGCGCCGTGTTTCTGCCCTTACAATAGGCGCTCCTTCAACAGGCGCTCGCTTCCCCCCATGGCCACCGCACACAAGAACAAGACCGTCGCGTCTCTGCTTGCCGCCCTGCTCGGCGGCCTGGGCGCGCACCGCTTTTACCTGTTTGGCAAGAAAGACATCGTGGCCTGGATTTATCTGTTCCTGTTCCCGCTGTCGGTCTTCGCCGGCTTCGTCGCCGCGCTGATCATCGGCCTGACGCCGGATGACAAATGGGATGCGCGCTTCAACGCGGACTCCGGCCGGACTTCGCATTCCGGCTGGCCGGTGATCCTGATCGTGGTGCTGAGCTTTGCGCTCGGCTCCACGCTGCTGATGATCGGCATCGCGCGGCTGCTCGATCTCTACCTGACCGGCGGCGCCTACGGCTGAAAAGCCGGTGCCGCCGCACATTTCCGGCGCACCGGCAATGCACGGCCGCTGACGTCGACTCGCTTCTTCCCGGCCTTGCCGCATGGCATGCATAGTGCTTTGACGAAACATCATCATGTTTCGTCCAACACTATCCGTCGGGAGGCTTCATGAAGCATCGCCTTGTTTTCCTCATCCTGCTGCTGGCGCTGAGCCATCTGGCCAACGCGCAAACTTCCGCACCCGATACCGCCGCTGCCGCTGAAGCGCCGCCGCTCGAAGCGGTGTTGCCGGCTTCCGAACCGCTTGCGGCCGTGCCGCCGGCTGCCGCGGAACCGGCTGCACCGGCGCCGGAAGCGCCGATGACGCGGCCCGCGATGCAGGACGTCGCTAAGATCAGCGCCGGCGATACTGCCTGGATGCTGACCTCGACCGCGCTGGTGCTGCTGATGACGATTCCCGGCCTGGCGCTGTTCTACGCCGGCATGGTGCGCAAGAAGAACGTGCTGACCACGATGGCGCACAGTTTTGCGACGACCTGCCTGGTGACGGTAATCTGGGTCGTGATCGGCTACAGCCTTGCCTTCACGCCCGGCTCGCCCTTCATCGGCAGCCTCGATCGCGTGCTGCTGAACGGCATGGATTTCCTGAAGGAAGCCGGCAAGGTCAGCGTCAGCGAAATCGCGCCGACCATTCCGGAAAGCGTGTTCATGATGTTCCAGATGACCTTCGCGATCATCACGCCGGCGCTGATCACCGGCGCCTTCGCCGAGCGCATGAAGTTTTCCGCGCTGCTGATGTTCATCTCGCTGTGGTCGCTGTGCGTCTATGCGCCGGTCGCGCACTGGGTATGGGAACCGTCGGGCTGGCTGGCCGCGCGCGGCATCCTCGACTTCGCCGGCGGCACCGTGGTGCACATCAATGCCGGCGTGTCGGCGCTGGTGGCAGCCTTGATCATCGGCCCGCGCACCGGCTTCGGGCGCGAGCCGATGCCGCCGCACAATCTGGTGCTGACCGTAACCGGTGCCAGCCTGCTGTGGGTTGGCTGGTTCGGCTTCAACGCCGGTTCGGCGGTCGCCGCCGACGGCCGCGCCGGCATGGCGATGCTGGTCACGCAACTGGCGACCGCGGTGGCCGCGCTCGCCTGGATGTTCGTCGAGTGGGCGCGCCGCGGCAAACCCTCGGTGCTCGGCATGGTGTCATGCGCGGTCGCCGGCCTCGTGGCGATCACGCCGGCTTCGGGCTTCGTCGACGTCACCGGCGCGCTGGTGATCGGTGCGTTAGCCGGCGTCGCCTGCTATCTGGGCGCGACCAGCCTGAAGGCGATGCTCGGCTACGACGATTCGCTGGACGTGTTCGGCGTGCATGCGGTCGGCGGCATCGTCGGCGCGCTGCTGACCGGCGTGTTCGCGGTCAGGGACATCGGCGGCGTCACCAGCAGCTTCGGCAACCAGGCTTTCGGCGTGATCGTCACCATCGTGTTCTCGGCCGTGATGACGGCGATCATTCTCGGCATCGTGAAGGCGCTGGTCGGCCTGCGCGTGACGCCGGAATCCGAACGCGACGGCCTCGACCTCGAACAACACGGCGAGCACGTGCTATGAGCGACGAACATCAGACGCGGGCGGCGCTGGAGAATCATGCGTTCGCCCTGATGGGCAGGCTGCATGTGATCCTGCGGCGGCAGACCGGCCGCGTGACCGACATCGAGTACATGCGCATCGACCCGGCCTACTGCCGCTATCTGCTGAAGCTGGTTGCGCTGTCGGACAACGCAGACCTGCGCGACATCGGCATCAAGCTGGAGGAAATCTACTTCGGTCCGGATGGCCTGTTCGTCAAGGAGGAGCCGCGGCCCTTGCTGGCGCGGCTGACCGAACAGCAGGCCGCGCCGGCGCAGTCTTCCGCTCCGGCCGCACCGGGGAACGAGGATCCGGTCGATCGCGGCTATATCGGACGCCTGCGTTAGGCGCAGGCTAGAACTGATCCTCGCCGAGCGCCAGAACGCTGCTGCTGCCGTGGATGATTGCGCTGCGACAGGCGCTTGCCTGCGGCAGCAGGTGATCGGCGAAGAAGCGCGCGGTGACGATCTTCGCCTGCAGGAAAGCCGCCTCGCCACCGCCCGCCCTCAGCATGCGATGCGCGATCTGTGCCGCGCGCGCCATCTGCCAGCCGCCGAGCACGATGCCGGCCATTTTCAGATAAGGCACGCTGCCGGCGAACACGTTCTTGATTTCGGACTCGATATGGCCGACCGCATAGCCGACGACCTCATCCAGCGCCGCGGCCGCATCGGATAGCTGCACGCCGATCGCGCGCAGGTCTTCGTCTTCCGCCTTCGCCAGTGCCGTCGCCGTTTCACGCACCTGCGACACGATGCTCTTCGCCACCGCGCCGCCGTCGCGCACCGTCTTGCGGCTCAGCAGATCGTTGGCCTGGATCGCGGTCGTGCCTTCGTAGATCGTCAGGATGCGCGCATCGCGGTAGAACTGCGCGGCGCCGGTCTCTTCGATGAAGCCCATGCCGCCGTGGATCTGCACGCCGGTCGATGCGACCTCGATCGCCATCTCGGTGCACCAGCCCTTCACGATGGGCACCATGAATTCGTAGAAAGCCTGCCGCTCGCGGCGGACGTTTTCATCGGCGTGGTGATGCGACATGTCGAAGGCGGCCGCCGTCACATACGCGATCGCGCGGGCCGCCTCGATCTGCGACTTCATCGACATCAGCATGCGCCGCACGTCGGGCTGATGGATGATGGAAACCGGCGCGGCCGAGCCTTCCAGGTCCTTCGACTGCACGCGCTCCTTCGCGTACTGCACGGC
>Ga0164242_10007328_pt1 | contig 12084 bp, 9 predicted proteins | sample OricomgcompostMG_FD_108783 | JGI IMG/M metagenome (GOLD analysis project Ga0164242, IMG submission 108783) | Miracle-Growth compost microbial communities from Emeryville, California, USA - Original compost - Miracle growth compost (MG) ... | reverse complement strand
GCGGCACAGAGGATCGGCATAAAATTCAAGGCCACGGTTCGTGAGTTGACGGACGAACAAGCTGTCGTTTTCCAAGGCGAGGAAAACAGTGCCCGGCAAGACCTCTCCTACATAGAAAAGTGTTCCTTCGCGCTCGCACAGCAGAACGCTGGCTATAAGCGGGAGACCATCTGCGCGTCCCTTGCCACCGGGAAGTCGCATGTTTCAGAAATGATCAAGGTCGCGTCATCGATCGACAGGGAAGTTGTCCAGTCGATCGGCGCAGCGCCCGCAATCGGGCGGGGACGATGGGAAGACTTCGCACGCCGCTACGTCATCAAGGGAAACGCCTCCAAGGCCAAAGATTTCATCAAGAAGGCCAAGTTTCTCGAAGCCAGTTCAGACGATCGGTTCAACCTGCTGTTTTCCGCATTGCCCGAGGACGGAGTTTCCCTGGAAACCGGGAATTCAGTCGAGGAGAAGCCGAAGCAGAATACTTGGGCTCCTGAAGATAAATCAGTCAGCGTTCGCCTGAAAGATAACGGCAAAACGGCAACGCTTGCAGTTGGGTCGACCGACGGATTGCGCTTTGCATCGTTCATCACCGAGCAGCTAGACGACCTGTATCAGGCATTCCGGCTGTCTGAACCGAAACAAACAGGAGACTAGAAACCGCAAAAGAAAAAGGCCCCCGAACGTCACCGCGCGGAAGCCTCTCTCGTATTTGTAGCAAGATCGAGAATCGCAAATCCGCGAATCACTGTCAAGAGTCTTAGGCGTCGATTCGGCGAGCAGGTTTCTTTTGCCCAATGAGAGGGTGAAGGAAGGACATGGAAACGGGCATTGCAACGACGCCTTTTGGGCGGCGGCCGATGTCGCTTGCCTTACTGGCAGCACAAAACGGTTCACATGAAATCCCTGAAGGCAAGACCGTCGACAAATGGCAGGCTTACCGGGATCTCTGCGAAGGAAAATCTGTCGTCGGCATTGGCGACCGCGCTCTCGCGGTACTGGCGGCCTTGCTGTCGTTCTATCCGGATGACGAGCTGTCGGAGGAAAACGGGCTGGTCGTGTTCCCGTCCAACAGGCAGTTGATCCTGCGGGCACATGGGATGTCAGAGCCGACGTTGCGCCGGCACCTGGCGGCATTGGTCCAAAACGGTCTGATCATTCGGCGGGATAGCCCGAACGGCAAGAGATTCGCCCGCAAGGGCAGGGGAGGGGCCTTCGAGGAGGCCTTTGGTTTCTCCCTGGCGCCTATGCTGGCGCGCGCCGATGAGTTCTCAGCGGCCGCAGAGCGGGTTCGTGCGGGCAATCGGGCGCTGAAGCTCATGCGGGAGCGCATCACGCTGCACCGCAGGGACATCAGCAAGCTGATCGAGGCGGCCGTCGAGGAAGACGTTCCAGGTGACTGGGGCGGCCTCTGGAGGCGTTTTCGGACCATTGTGGATGCGATTCCGCGCCGTGCGGCCATTGCCGATCTGGAGCCGATCGTGGGCGATCTGGCTGCTATCCGCGAGGAAGTGGATATCCTTCTGAATTCTCACATGAATGTCGAAGATTCAATCGGCAATGACGATCGGAATGAGCGGCAGTATTCTGATTCAAATACCGACTCCCTTATTGAATTTGAACCTGCTTTGGAAAAAAGCGGGGTGACGGCCGAGCCTAGACCAACACCGCAGGAGCCGCCGAAAGGCTATCCGCTTGGATTTGTGCTGAAGGCCTGCCCGGAAATCGTCGATTACGCCGTCGACGGCATTGGCGGCTGGCGAGATTTAATGGCCGTCGCCGCCCAGGTGAGGGGATATCTGGGCGTCTCACCGCCGGCATATGAGGATGCCTGCCATGTCATGGGGCCGGAAAACGCGGCAATTGTCGTTGCCTGCATCCTGCAGCGCGCTCAGCACATCAATTCGGCTGGTGGGTACCTGAGGGCGCTCACCGAGAAGGCGAGGGCAGGGGAGTTCACCGTAGGACCTATGCTGATGGCGGCATTCAAAGCGAACGGCTCAACGGCAAGGATGGCGGGATGACCAGGTTCGAAGAGCTGGTTTGCTCGAGTGACCTGGCGTAAGCTGTGCTCTCGACCTGCCATGTTGGCCGTGGTTCAGTCGCTGCCTTCTTTCACGACTGGCAGACATTGATCTCGGGCGGGTTGGCGGTTTTGGCGGCGCTAGCGACCGTGGTCTATTTGCATCGACAAATCGCCCTTCAGCAGGAACAGATCGTTCTACAGCGCTATCAGTACCAGCAGGAAAACCGCCAGAAAATGAAAACTGCCCTGATCGGGCTTCCTCAAGCGATTGTCGAGATCCATTCCCTACGTCAAGCCCACCCGAGCCGATCTGGATGGTTTCCAGACCCCGATTCTTGCCCGAACCACCGCGGAAGTTTCCGCCGCCGCCTGATCGGGCGCGGATGGGCGGCAACGGTCACCTGTGATCTGTACGCCGATCTTGTCCGTCGCGCCAAAGCTGCGCGGCCGTCCCTACGACCTCGTCGCGGTGGTGGGTGGCTGAAAGCATTTGACCCGGCCGGCCTATGCAGACGCTATTCGTGCCGCCGCCGGTGGTGGTGAGAAGGCGTTGAAGCTGCGACAGCTCGAAGTGCTGGCGCTGATATCCCGGCAGGTCTGGGCGAAGAGGGCGATGTCGACGAAGAGCTCGCGGATGATATTGCCTAAGATCGGGTATCTTGAGCGAGACTGTTACCGACCCGAATGGCAGGAAAGCGCCCCCATTACGGTCATTCGGGGCGTCTTTGCCAATTCCCGAAAGCTGACATTTCCAGCGAGGACCGGGGCGGATGATGCCGAGCGCCAACGATACCGGCCGCCGTCTTCAAAAGGGTCAGCACTCGCATATGCACTGTGGACCAATCGCGCGAGCTTCTCTTTGCCCCATCCCAACCCGGGTCCGTAGGTGCCGGCGCGGCGTCAAGCAAGAACAGGAAGAGAACAGTTTTCCCCAGCTTCCACCGACTGCTGACATCTGCGGAGTTTACGGACTCCGCCTGGAAACCCGAATCTGCTAATAAAAGCGGCAGTTGTCGGAGGAATCGAGTCGTAACTGAACCGCCAGGGAGGAGCGAATGGCAAGCAACAGGGAAGAGACCCCACCATGGAGGCCACTGCTCATGCGGCAGAGTTCACGTTTCCTGAAGAGTACACGGGACACACGATGTATCGCGAGTCCCCTTTTCATATCATAGAAGACTTCAAGAACCACGTTAAAGAGACCTTCACCCCGGAGACTTTCCCCGGGCTGTATTGGGGCAGGCTCCGGACGAACGAGCCGTTCGAAATCCTGCATCAGTTCGCTGTCGACAGGAAGAAACGCCCGCAGGGCGACTACATCCCCTGTCCGATGTGTCGCAAGAAGGAGAAGTTCCTCGAAGGCTCGCTGGTCTTCATGTTCGGCCGCCAGTGCGTAGCGATCATCGGCCACGACTGCGCCGCAGCCGAAGTCAAGCACGCGGCCCTGAGCAAGAAGAAGGCGGACGATATTCGCAGGCATCAGGAGGATTTCCTGATGACCCGCCTCGTCCAGGTACCTTCGATGCTGAGAGAAATCGAAGCTCTCAAGCTGATCGCGACGGAGATCGAGAGCATCTTCCACTCCTTCAAGAGCGGTGCGCCTACTATCCAGAAGGCACTGCGCCAGGTGCGGAAAACGGGCGGCGACTACACCCTCGTCGAGATGGTCGACAACGAAGCGGCACGATACGACGAAAGGCTACCCAAGAAGGTCGCCCGAGACAGCTATTTCGGCAGCATGCAGGGCGATGCCCTGGTCCGGGCCAGCTGCAAGTTCCTCGTCGAGCTGAGAAAATACGAGCAGTGGCTCCTCTCCTTCGCAGACTGCGAGGACGAGACGGCCGCCATGGACATGACCATAGGCCTGCTGGAGCGCAGGGAAGCAGCCAAAGCGGTCCAGTACATCGGAACCGCCGGGCGGAAGCTGGAATGGATCCGTTTCGATATGTCGGCGGCATGCTACTTCTTCACAGAGGAACATATCGATGACCTGCGTGAGTGGGGACGGGACCGGCTCCAGCCCGCGCCGTTCGAGGTCGAGCGACAGCTGAGAAACGACGGGACGGCCATCGTCATTTCCCGGCGCGCGACGAAGGATTTCGAGAGAGAATACGCCCGCTTGTTCCTAAGCGAGGAACTGGCGTCATGGGCCGACGCCAATAGGCGGATGCCGAATATCGAAACGCTCTGATATTTAGGGGAGGAAGGAGACGCGGTGCGAGGCCGTTCGACGCAGCGCGGATGACCATTTCGAAGCGGGGGAGAATCTTGCGCTCCCGCCCAAGATGGGGTGATTCCCGCAGCCATTCATGTGGCCACGACACTTCGACAGCAGCGTGCCTCCACTTCGGACGTTTGGTGGACGTCAGCCGGATCATAAATCACCTGTTCGTGCAGAATTGCGGACATGGAAGCCTGTGAGAGTTGCACCTCAAGCGCTAGCAGATGCTTCGCAGAACACGCCAGTTTAAATAGAACATACCAAGAACACATTGACGATGCCAAAAGGGTGTGCGATCCTTTCGCACATCTGAGCCGATCATCGTGTCGGGGTTGGCCTAAACCGTATTTGGCGGGGATGACCAACGCTGAAGGAAGCGCCATGAAACATCTTATAGCCGGACCGGCATGGGGCATCCGCTGATGCGGCTCGCGCTGAGCAATTCCGGTCCCGCCCTATCGCCGATTTCGCCGCGCCGCGAGCTCGGCGCCTATGAGGCCCTATGGCTCGAAAAGGGCGCCACCTTCAAAACTCTGGCCGAAAAATTCTCCGCTGATCCTTCCGCGCTGCCCTCTGATTTCGTCCCCACGCAGCTTGCAGATCAGTGTGCGGCCGACGTGTTGAAGCGGCTGAAAGCGGCCGGCGTACACCAGTTCGGCGTGCGTATTCACCATGCCGGCGACTATCCAAGCAAACTGCGCGTCGCCAAGCATCCGGTCGAGATGCTCTACTATCGCGGCGCGTGGGAGATCAGCGAGACGCGCTGCATTGCCGTTGTCGGTAGCCGCGAAGCGTCCGAAGATGGCATTCGCCGCACTGTTCGCCTAGCACGAGAGCTGGTTGACCGCGGCTTCACCGTGGTGTCGGGCCTCGCAAAAGGCGTCGATGCCGCCGCGCATCAAGCGGCGACTAGCCGTGGGGGGCGCACGATCGCCGTGGTCGGCACGCCACTCGGCACCTGCTACCCTAAGGAGCATGCCGATCTGCAAGAGACGATCGCCAAGCGCCATCTCGTGATCTCGCAGGTGCCAGTGCTGCGCTATGCGCGGCAGGCGCCACCCCAGAACCGGCTGTTCTTTCCCGAGCGCAACGCGACCATGAGCGCCCTCACCGAGGGGACGGTCATCGTCGAAGCGGGTGATACCTCCGGCACGCTCACCCAGGCCCGTGCGGCGATGCATCAGGGCCGCAAGTTGTTTATCCTCGACTCCTGCTTTCAACGGGCCGATATCACTTGGCCGGCCCGATATGAGGCGGAAGGGGCGATCCGGGTTAGGTCGCCAGAGGATATTTGGAGCGCGCTTGGTTGACGAGATCCGCTTATCGCTAATCGATGAGAGTAGTCGGGACGACCACTCAAGGCTGACGGCCGACGACAACTGCTATTATTTGTTCGAGTATACCTCGCATCGTGGCTATTCGTTCAGCAGCACCAACCAGCTAATCGCCAACCTCAAGAAAAAGCCGAGCACCGCCGGTCACCAAGGTTATCACTACAAGGGTCGCGCGATTGCTGATTGTGGCCTGCATCTTGGCAGGGCGCTAAACCCAGACTGGCTCAGCCAAGCTACTCTTGTTCCGGTGCCGGGCTCAAAGGCTCAGGGGCATCCGGACCATGATGACCGGATCGAGCAGATTTGCAGGGCCATGCGCCAGCCGCCGCCTGATGTCCGAACGCTGGTGGTGCAGACCCAGTCGACCGCTGCGTCGCATGAGGCTGCGGATGGCGAGCGCGTCACCGTCGAAGAATTGCTTGCTGTGTACCAGATCAACGAGGCACTGGCCGCGCCTGTGCCGCGCGCGATCGCGATCGTCGACGACGTGCTAACTGCCGGCACCCATTATCGAGCGATGCACATCGTCTTGTCAGCGCGCTTTCCGAACGTGCCAATCACCGGCCTGTTCATCGCTCGTCGCGTGTTTCCTGACGACGATTTTGGGCTCGAAGACCTTTGACGGGACCGACCATCTCTCCCGCCAAATGCCTGCGTGACGCGGCCGATGCAGGCGGCTCGTCAAATGGCCCGGCATCTGCCCGGCTCGACACGCCATTCGATCGCGAGCGAGAAGCGCTTGCGTTCCTTACTCTCGCTGCGATCCGCGGGGTGGGCTACAAGACCTTGGCAGATCTGGCCGGAGGCGGCCATCGGTTCGCTGAAGTGCTCGAAAACACGCCGGCAGAAATGCTACCGCGTCGGGCTGGCGATCGCCGGGACACAGTGCCCACGGACTGGGGCACGGTGCTGGGCGAAGCGCAATCCGATGCTAGGAAGATGGGAGATCGGTTGACCGCGATGGGCGTCAGGCTTCTGTTCCGCGACGATTCCCGGTTCCCCCGCGCGCTCCTCGATCTCGAACGCCCACCCCATTGGCTGTTCGTCCAGGGCGCGATGGCGCCGCTTACCATGCCATCAGTGGCAATTGTGGGAACGCGCAAGCCGTCCGCCGACGGACTATTTCTGGCACGCTACGTCGGCGCCTGCCTCGGCGACTGGCCGGCAGCCACAGTCAGCGGGCTCGCCTCCGGCATCGACCAGCTCGCGCATGAAAGTTCGTTGAGCGCCGACGTCCCAACAATCGCCGTGCTCGGCACCGGCATCCTCGACAATTATCCCAAGGGCTCGGACGGTCTGCGCAGGCAAATTCTCGAGGCGGGTGGCACGATCGTCTCCGAATATTTGCCACGCGCCTCGTATAGCGCCGAGAATTTCGTCCAGCGCAACCGGCTCCAGGCGGCCCTTGGCCGTGTGTTGATCCCGGTTGAATGGGCGCGCCGCAGCGGCACCGCCCATACCGTACGCTTCGCGACCAGACTCAAGCGGCCGATCGCCTGCCTCCGGCTTCCGGACTGGCCGGTCGATCGCCTTGTGCTCGAACCCGGACTAGGCCTGGAGACTGGGGAGATATTCACAGTGCCGCGTGAGCAGACGGCTTTCAATGATTTTGTCCGGGTCGCGCTCGGGGGCTCGACGGTGCCGCCTTCGGGTCAGTTCTCCTTGTTTGACGAGGAGTAGTGATGCTGAAGGGCGCTATCTTCTCGCTGCACGATGTGCTGGCCAAGCAGGGTGTTGTCGACTCTGCTCTGCTCGCCGAGACATTCCGGTTGCTGCGATATCTCAAAAAGCGCGGCGTCGAGCCAGTGTTCGTCAGCAACAAGCAATGGACCGTGACCTACAGCAACACAGGCGTCACGAAATCGTTCAAGGACGTGCTCGAGGCCGAGCTTGGACCGGTCGGCTATTACATCGGCGGCACCGATGGCATGCCGTACAAACCCAAAGCAGCCGCGACCGACTTCATACTGGAGAAGCAGGGCTGGAACCGGCGCGAGGTTGTATTCATCGGCAACAGCGACATCGATATGAGGACAGCGAGCACCGCCCAACTCATGTTCCTCAACGCGATTTGGCACGGCACCGCCAATCCCTATGGTTTTCAGTTCGCTTCTCCGCTCGACATAGCGCGCTTCCTCGACTGCCTTTGTTTGGGCCTCCAAGACTGGTTCTGGGCGATCCAAGATGGGCCGCTGCGCGTCTATGCGATGGCGCCCTTCTCCACTCTCTCCTCCCAATATCTCCAGGCTCATGCCTATTCCGCAAGCGCGCGCGCGACCTCGAAGTACGGGATGGGCGACTCGACCTTCTGGGGCCGCCTGCTGGCGGCACGTGTCTATTTCTCCGGCCTTGTCGACGAGATCGACTACATTGCCGCCTATCCTGGCCATGCGCCGGATTCGAAGCCGACGGTGATCGCCGACGCGCTGAATATACTCGGCGGATCGCTGCGCAAATCCTATCTGCCTGACCTTTTGATTCGGCACGACAAGGCGCAAAAATCGCAGGCTGCGCGTATCGCGGGCAACAGCGTCGACGTCGTCAACCAGTTGACCACGATCCTTCTGAATGCCAGCCCACAGCGCGGCATTACCGGGAATGCCTACAAGTCGATGCCTGTCCGGTCGGGCAAGACCGTCCTGCTCGTCGACGATTTCTGCACCGAAGGAAACTCATTCGAAGCCGGCCGCGCTTTCATCGACTCAACGGGCGCCGCGACGATCTGCCTGAGCTGGTTGAAAACCATTAAGACCGACTATCGCGCCATCTCGCCACCCATCAGGATCGAGAATCCGTACCAACCGACCGGCCCAGGCCCCACACCGTCGACCAAGACCTACAGCTATCAGGCCGCGATTGTGTCGCAGGCCGCGCAGTTCGACCTTGCCGAGGTCTATGACCGCTATTTCAAGTGGGCCTGGCCTGCCGATTGCTAGGATTCCTTGATGAACCCAGATCACGAAGCATCCCCACCCGCACGACACTATAGCGCCAAGGAGCTTTACGCGCTCTACGGCGCGAGCTTGATCGCGGTGATCAGCGTCAACGCCGATGGCGATCAAGGTGTTGGCTCGGCCTTTCACGTTGGCGATGGCGTGTTTGTCACCGCGCGTCATGTCGTTGAAGGGATGGTATCCTGTTATATAGAGCTCGACAGCTACCGAGTGATGCGGCTCGCGGAAGGCGCGGCACAGGCCTTGGAATATGGGGAGGTTGCCCCAATGCCGATCAACTCATTGCCACATCCCGATCCCAACAAGGACGTGGCGGTGTTCTCCATCCCCATCCTCGCGAGCCTACCGGCCGTCCCGTTGGGCGATCATCTCGACGATTGGATCACCGACCACGATTTCGTGCTGAACGAGGTGCTCGTTTTGGGTTTTCCGCCGATCCCGCTGTCGAAAAATAATGTCCTATTCGCCACGCGGGCGCAGATTAACGCGGTGGTCGATCTGATAAATGTCGACCATGTACATTTCATTGTCTCGGCGACGGCGCGTGGCGGCTTTAGCGGCGGCGTCGTGCTGTCCGAGTGGGGGTTCGCCCTGGGCATCGTGACCTCGAGCCTGCTCAAGAACGGCTTGCCCGAGGAATTGGGCTATCTCACCGTGCTGACCGTCGAACCTATTCTCGAATGCCTCGCTGCGCACGGCCTCTTGCCTGCCGCTCTCGCTTTGCAATGGGATGGGCTTTTTACGGCCAAAACTGAGCATTTCGGAGTGCCAGAGAAAAGTTGGGCGCATTCTTGGATTGAGACGGATCGCGACGGCCACCGAGCCCGGATATCATTTGCTACGCCAGATGAGGGCGTGCGCCAGCAGATGGCGGAGGCGCTGATCGAGCTCCCCGGATTTGAAGGGGAAACCGAGCTGGTCGGCACGGCGAAGCATATGTGGAATTATCACGGCGACTATGGGCAGTCGGAGGCGCCGCTCGAATGCGCCAGAAACACACTCACGGCGATCCTACTTGCGCAGGGCTATATGCCGGTTGATCGCCCCAGCATTTCGACAGGCAGTCTCGACGAACCCGACTTCATCGACCTCCTTAAGAGCAACGATTCTATCAAACGGTAGGGGTATTGGCTTTGCGATCTCGACGGTGGCCTCATTCCAAGGCATCAATGTCCATCGACGCGTTCGCACCCTACTTTGCGCGCTGCTGACAGCCGTCCGGCGGCTAGCAGCCGCGACCACGCCGACGATTGGCCATGCCAAGAACGACGGCTTCCGGGAATCTTTCCGTGATTATGGGACGATATAGATGGGCGGCTACAGAATGGCAGCTTCCGCCTTCCTGTATCAATAGCTGACCTACTGCTGTCGGCCCCGTTCAGGACAGACGGTTCACTGATCAAGCTAACACGGGAACTCAGCGAAGGGCCCGGAGGCGTAAAAACTACGGTGAGCAGGATTGCCTATTGTCGCGCAGTGGGGATGCCTGTGAGCGATACCTGCAGGTTCTGAACTGATTTCCGCGACTACTTTATTTTTCGCTTCCCCGTCAGTTCTCAAAGCTTGAATATTCACTTTACCCGCTTCAATATCGCTGGGGGGGTAGGCGTGGATGAATCTCACGAAGAGACAGCATGAATCCGTTACTGTGGTGGAAGTCCCATCGCAGTTCGAGCCCTATCTCGCGGCCGCGCTGTTGAGAGTTCAGGTCTTGTTTCCTGCCCTGACGTTTCAACAGAACGGCACAGATATCACTGTCGGAGGCACCGGCCCGTCGGAAGACAGCAATGTCCGCAAGGCGCTTCTGCATGCCGTTTATCGCGAAAAAATCTACGCGGAGACACTGTCGATGCGGCAGGATCTCGTTTCAGCGGTTACGGCGCGATGAGCGTATGGCCGTTGAAGTTTCGCGAACTCGCAACCGGCGACCTCTTGTTCGCCGATGATGCCGGCGGGTTCTTCAAATCTGACGAAAGGTTTCTGGAACGGTACGTTAGCGACCGGCTGACTGAGACAGACGAGGACTTCCTTCAGGAGAACGGACAGGCATTCGAAACGAAGCTGGACCTGCCATGGACGTCGTTCGCCTATAGGTGGTCACGCCGTCAGGCAAAACAGCAACGACTTTCCTATCTGATCCTGGTTCCCACCCTCCGCTGTAATCTGGCATGTGGGTATTGCCAGGTTTCCCGGGCACCGGAGAGAGCGCGCGGTTTCGACTGGACCGATGAGACGCTCACCGGTGTGCTCTCCTTTATCGAAAGCATTGAAGGGCCAGACATCAAGATCGAATTTCAGGGCGGCGAACCACTGCTTCGTGTGGATTTGCTCGAAAAAGTGCGTGATTTCTGCCGTGCGCGCTTTGCGCAGGCACAGTTCGTGGTCTGCACCAATCTGCAGAACGTTGGCGCCCGGGAATGGACCTTTCTGGAGGCGGACGACACCTTCATCAGCACGTCACTTGATGGAGACCGGCTGACTCACGAGAGGCAGCGGACACATAGCAGTGAGCGCACTGCGTCCTTCTTTTCCAATCTGGAAGAAGCCGTTCTCCGCTTCGGAGCAGGCAAGGTTTCCGCGCTGCCGACGATCGATGTTACCAATCCTCCGGATATGAAGGCGTTGCTCGACAATTTCGAGAACTATGGCATCCGCTCAGTTTATCTCCGTCCAATCAACCATCAGGGGTTTGCCCGCAAGCTTCGGCTAGGCGACGATGTCCTGTCGCGGTGGAACGCTCTTCATTCCGAGCTCATTGATCGCCTGATTTCCCGGAACCAGGAAACAGGCCGGTTCATGGAGGAGTACTACTTCAGCCAGTGCCTGAAGAGGGTGCTGCGTCTAAGTGCCGACGATCACGTTGACATCCGAAACCCCAACTTCTTCGCGTCGGATTACCTTGTCGTCGATCATGATGGCCGGCTCTATCCGACGGATGAGGCACGAATGCTTTCGCGCATCGGCCGTATCGACCTCAGCATCGGCGATGTCGCGACTGGAATCGACACTGCCAAGGTCGATGTCCTCAATGCGTCGTCTGTAAACAATTTCGATCCCGACTGCATTCACTGCGCCTATCAGCCATTTTGTGGGACTGACGTTGTCGATGACGTCTCCCGATATGGGCGCATCGACATGCCGCGCGCGGACACCTGGTTTTGTGGCCGCCACACAGCGGTTGTTGATTTCTGCTGAGAGCTGACCCGGGATTTTCGCCGAGAAGTGACCCGCCTTCATGTATGGTTTGGGTCTCAGGCCTTGGTCAAGGTGGGTGCTTTCTCCTTCTTTGTTGGTGTGGTCTGGGCAGAGCTGTTCTTGAAGCGGAAGCTGTCGTTTCCGGTCTCCAGGATGTGGCAGTGATGGGTGAGGCGATCGAGCAGCGCCGTCGTCATCTTGGCGTCGCCGAAGACGGTGGCCCATTCGCTGAAGCTGAGGTTGGTGGTGATGACGACGCTGGTGCGCTCGTAGAGCGTGCTCAGCAGATGGAACAGCAGCGCCCCGCCTGATGCGCTGAAGGGCAGGTATCCGAGTTCGTCGAGGATGACGAGATCGGAATGG
>Ga0164242_10007327_pt1 | contig 12084 bp, 11 predicted proteins | sample OricomgcompostMG_FD_108783 | JGI IMG/M metagenome (GOLD analysis project Ga0164242, IMG submission 108783) | Miracle-Growth compost microbial communities from Emeryville, California, USA - Original compost - Miracle growth compost (MG) ... | reverse complement strand
TTCGGCGCGGGCGATCGTCGAGGCGAGGCCGAGGATCATCAGGGCGGGCATCACCCGTTGCCATGCGGAGCGCCCTACATGGCCCGCAACCCCTGGAGCGACGCCGGGTGCCACTGGTCGTACCCGACCAGTGTCCGCTTCGATCGGAGTCGCACTGGTCGAGTACGACCAGTGGCACCCGAATCGGACCTTCGACGATCGTTCTTGGAGCCATGTTCGATTCATGACGGATCTCCCGGTTCGAGGATGTTGCGGAGTTCTTCCTGGATCATCTGACGGGACGATTCCCGAGTCGGGTCGCGGTCCGTCCAGGCCGATTTGATCGGGGCGGGCAGGCCGTCGAGGCCGTACCGCAAGACCTGCCAGGTCAACCGGTCGTAAGCCGACTGCCCCGGTCCGATCATCGGACGCGGACGCGGCGGCGACTGCGGGGCAGGGGCCTGGGCGATTTCCGGGGGTTTTTCCGGCTCGATCGGCGGAGCGGGGGCCTGCACGACCACGATTCTTTCCACGACCGTCGGCTCCGGCCGGTTCGCCAGCATCGCCCCCTCTCCCAAAGCCAGGGCCGCCAGGCCCGCCGCCGTGGCGATCCAGAAGCGCGGGGGGCGGGCCGGCACGGATGCCTGCCCGGCGCGGAAGATCAACGAGTCGCGGTCCAACCGGCTCCGGCGCGGGGCGAGGGACTTCAAGGCGGATTCGAGAGCGTTCAGGTCTTCATTCAACGATTCGTCCTGGTCGGACATGGCACCCCCAATCGTGCTCGCAACGTCTTCAAACCCGCGTGATAAGCCCGGTGCGCGGAGCTGGCCGACGTGCCGGCGACCGCCGCGATTTGCTCAAACGTCAACCCGCCCCACAAGTGCGCCACGATCGTCTCGCGCTGATCGGCCGGCAAACCGGCCAGGGCGGCTTGCGCGACGTCGGGATCGAGGTCGGAGCTTTGCCGCGAACCCGGCTCGAACCAAGGGGGCGCGTCGGCTGCCTTCCGGGCCTCGCGACGCCGACGCCGTTTCGCGGCGATCCCGGCGTTGATCGCGCCGTTGCGCACGGCGCGGAACAGCCAGGCGGCGGGATTCTCGGGCGACTTTCTCAAGGCCGCGAGCGCCGCGAACGCCTCCTGCACGACATCCTCGGGCGTGTCGCACCAGGACCGGGCGTAGAGTTCCAGGGCGTCGGCGTGGCGATCGAGCAGGAGTCGCAGAGTTTCGTGATCCATCCGTCTCTCGCCCTCCCCAGCCACGTCTTCCCCAAGGACAACGCCGGACGGAACCTGTCCCAGAATTTTTTCGGAGACATTGACGCACCCGGTTTTTCCGGCTCGCATGGGACCGTCGCTAGAGCGGATTTCTTTTGGACGTCGCGATTGAATTCGGGTGCCACTGGTCGTACTCGACCAGTGCCTCTTCGGGATTCGGGGAACACTGGTCGAGTACGACCAGAGGCACCCGCCACAGCCAAACGAAAATTGCTCTTAATGATCAAATCGACCTGGAGCCTATCATGCCAGAAATCGACGCAACGGTGCTCGAATCCCTGCTCAACGCCGCCAGGACCGCGAGTGCGTCGGCGTATTGCCCGTACTCGAATTTTCGCGTCGGCGCGGCGATTTTGGCGGGAGGGAGAATCTTCACGGGGGCAAACGTGGAAAATGCGTCATACGGCCTGACCGTCTGCGCCGAGCGCACCGCCGCGTTCGCCGCCGTGCTGGCCGGGTTCCGCCGGTTCGACGCCGTGGCCGTGGCTTGCGTCGACGCGGCCGAAGGGAGCGCTCCGAACCTGCTCATGCCTTGCGGCACATGCCGTCAAGTCCTCGCCGAATTCGCCGCGCCGGCGACCCCCGTCGTCATCGGCCGCGTTGGGACGTTTCGGCTGGAGGAGTTGCTCCCCTTGGCGTTTCGCATGGGATAGATAGGACTCCCGCTCAATCCTCCCGGGACGAATCGGCCGTGTTGTGCTGGATGATCTCCTCGCAGCGTCGGGCGATGGCGAGCAAGGAGGACTCCGCGAAGGGCTTGCCGACGAGCTGCAAGCCCAAGGGCATGCCGTCGGGATCAAGCCCCAGGGGAATCCCGACGGTGGGAAGGCCGAGGTAGCTCCAGGGGGCGTTGAACGCCGGGTCGCCGGTCGTCGAGCAGTCCGGGGCGGGGCCAGGGGCGGAAGGGAGCAGGAAGGCATCGGCGCGGCCGAAAAATTCCGAGCCGGAGCTGTCGGACCGGGCGTTGGACTGGTGCTGGATCGACTCGAAGAGGTCCTCGTCAAGCACCGTCGCCCCTTCGTCGACCAGCGCGGCGATGCGAGGGGGATAGGCGCGGCGGTGGGCCTTGTACAAGGGCAGGTGCCACGACGCGGCCTCGGCGGCGAGAAGGCGGCGGTGGTGGCGGAGGATCTCCGGCACGTCGAACGGCGGCTCGGCGTCGTCGATCGACAGGCCGGTTCGGCGCAGGAGGTCCACGACGCGCTCCATCGCCGCCCGCGTTTCGGGCGTGGCGTATGTGTCGAAAAACCCCCGCAGCCGCGCCAGCCGCAAGGCCCCCCGAGGGACGAGGGTCTCGGGATCGGAATTCACGCAGTTCCACAAGAGCGCCAGGTCGCTGACGGTTCGGGCCATCACGCCGGGATGGTCGAGGCTGGGAGACAGCGGCACGATCCCCGCGCCGTCGAGCGCCCCGTGCGTCGGCTTCAAGGCGCAGACGCCGCAATAGGCCGCCGGGCGGGTCAACGACCCCCCGGTCTGGCTCCCCAGGGCACCCAGGACCATGCCACCCGCCAGGGCCGCGGCCGATCCCGACGACGACCCGCCAGGGGTGCGGTCGAGGTTCCAGGGGTTGCGGGTCGGCGGCGGGTCGATCCAGGCGAAAGGGGTCGTCACCGTCTTGCCCACGATCACCACGCCGGCCTTGCGCAAGCGGGCGACCACGGGGGCGTCCTCCAGGGCCATGCGGCCTCGCCAGGGGGCGAAACCGGCCTCGGTGGGAAGTCCGGCGACGTCGAAAATATCCTTGATCCCCAACGGAACGCCGTGCAACGGGCCGCGCAACTGCCCGGCCGCGCGCTCGTCGTCGAGCGTTCGGGCCTGCTGCTCGGCCCCCTGCCGGTCCACCCGTGCCCAGGCGTGAATCCTCAACTCCCGCGCGTCGATCCGCTCCAGGCAACGGGCGAGGACTTCCCGGCACGAGACGCGCCCGGCGCGGATATCGCGGGAAACGCCGCTGATCGTGGCAACCGGAGGAGGGAACAAGGTCGGCATGCCGGCACCCTGACGCGAGAGATTCGAGGCGGGACCGGGGGACTTCCGCAAGACCCCCAATGTAGCCGATCAGGCCATGAAGACCACCCCATCGCCCGACCGGACCTGACGGAATTCGGTCAGGGACAATTTACGCCGACTTCGGCGTAATCAAACGTAAATCGACGTAAGTTCTGCCATGTTGACTTTTCCCCGGCCGATCCGCGACACTGGGTCCCCATCATGACCAACATTCTCGATCAGATCGTCGCCACGAAGCGTCGGGAAGTCGCCGCCGCGGTGGCCCGCATGCCGCTGGAGGAGCTGGAGGCCCAGGCCGCCGAGGCACCCCCGGTCCGCGACTTCCGCGCCGCCCTGGCCGGACCCGGACCGATCCGCCTGCTCGCCGAGGTCAAGAAGGCCAGCCCCTCCGCCGGGGTCTTGCGCGCGGATTTCGACCCCATCGCCATCGCCCGGACCTATCAGGCCCACGGCGCGAGCGCTCTGTCGGTCCTGACCGATTCCGGCTATTTTCAAGGGCACCTCTCGTACCTGGCCCGCATCCGGGCGTCGGTGGCGATCCCCTTGCTGCGCAAGGACTTCCTCATTGATGAGTATCAGGTCGTCGAAGCCCGCATGGCCGGGGCCGACGCGATCTTGCTGATTGCCGAGATTCTCGACGACGCCCAGCTCTCCGCGCTCCTGGGGCGTGCCCGGTCGCTGGGAATGTCCGCCCTCGTGGAATTTCACGACCCGGCGAACTTGCCGCGCGTGCTGGCCAGCGGGGCGAACCTGATCGGCGTGAACAACCGGGACCTGACCCGGTTCGTCACCGACCTGGATCTGACCTTGCGGCTTCGCGACCAGATTCCCGCCGATGTCGTTCTCGTCAGCGAAAGCGGCATCCGCACGCGCGACGATGTCGAGCGGCTTCAGCGCGCCGGCGTTTCGGCCATCCTGGTCGGCGAGACCTTGATGCGCGCCCCCGACATCGGCGCGGCGGTCGAAACCCTGCTCGGCCTCCGCGACGGCTAGAGCGATTTTCTTTTCACCGTGCCGGTGTGGCGGAAAAGGGGACTGGCTCCGAGTCTTCGAGATGCCTGTCCCCTTTTCCTCGCTCGGAGACAATCCAAAGGGGTCGGGGGATCACCCCAATAGGGCTTTCGCCATCGTTCCGGCGATGTGGACGCTGCGATGGAAGGCGGTGTCGCGGATACGGTCGGAGAGTTGCTGGCCGACGAGCGCGGCCTTGGTCTGGCGCGGGATGAGGATCGAGCGCGGCTCGGCCTCAAGCCCCATCGGCCGCACGATCAGCCCGCGCCCGTCGCCTTCGAGCCGGGCGTCGAGCAGGCAGTCGCGCGTCGTGATCGAGCAGTCGATGCAAACATGTTGAAGTTCGCTCAATCCCTCGGCGTGGCGGACGATCCGCACGTTGACCCGACCGTGGGGGGAGACGAACACCCACGACGATTCGCCCCCCGACCGGGACCGCGCCGATTCGACGTGCCAGCCGAGGGACGACGCGAGCCATCCCGCGGTCAGGCACGCGGCGACCTCGCCTCCCGACCCGTGACTAAACACAATTTCACGCATGGATTCGAGCGCGCCGGGGGCGACGGCCGGGTCGAGGGCCTGGCCGAGCAGCCGCCGCCAGGGCTTCAAGCGTCGCCAGGCCAGGTCGGAGACGATCCGGCGCGCGCCTCCCGCGCCTCCAGGGCGTTCAAACGGGCCGATCCAGCCGGCCATCCGCGCCAGGCCGTGCCAGGGGTCGCTCCAGCCGAGGCTGTCATAAAGAAGTTGCTCGGCGTGATCGGCCAGTTCGTGCAGGATCGGCCCGTCGAAGGCCGGCGGAGTGGCGGAGGACCAGAGCAGGTTCGTCGGCAAGTTCCCCAGCGCCAGCCCGCGGACCACATACGGCAGGCGCTGGACGGCGCGGCCGGTCGCGTCGAGGACGACCAGTTCCGAGGCCGCGGTGCGCCCTCCTCCGGCGAGCCGTTCGCGCACCGAAATCCGCGCGGTCAGTTCCCCCTCCTCATCGCTTGCGCTGGCCACGAGCAGGAAGACCATCGCCGGGTGAATCGCCGTGATCGCCGGCACGTCGGCGATGACTTCGTCGAGATCGTCGGCGCGGTCCTTGTAGATGATCAGGTTCGACATCCTGGCCCGCAAGACCGGAGCGTCGCCGGGGTCTTGCACGGCCTTCACGCGACGGGTCAGTTCCCTGTCGATGTCGCGCAAAGGGACCGGACGGGCCTCTTCCTCAAGGTTCGGCGGCGTCAGGGTTGGCATGATGGCACCACGATGTGAGGGTATCGAAAATCTCCGGGCCTCTCGCGAAGGAAAATGGGGCAGGCACCTCGAAGACTCGGAGCCAGTCCCCGTTTCCTTCGCGAGAGGCTCCGAGGCATGGCTACAGCGTCCGCCACTGGCGGCCGTCGGCTTCGATCAGGCGGTCGGCTTCCAATGGCCCCCAGGTTCCGGCGCGGTATTCGGGGAGGTAACGCTCACGGCTTTGTTCCCACGATTCGAGGATCGGGGTGACGAATTCCCAGGCGGCCTCAACGGCGTCGCGGCGCATGAACAGGGTGGGGTCGCCGGCCATGACGTCCAAGAGCAGGCGTTCGTAGGCTTCGGGACTGACGCCGCCGTATCCTTCGCTGTAGTTGAAATTCAGCTCGACGGGATAGATCCGCACCTTGGGGCCGGGCAACTTCGAGGCGATCCGCAACGACAGCCCCTCTTCGGGCTGCACGCGGATCGACAGCACCGTCGGCTCCAGGGGGGCGTCGTCGTCGGTGTTGAAGAGGATGTGCGGCACCGACTTGAACTGAATGGCCACCTCGCTCGACCGCTTCGGCAGGCGCTTGCCGGTGCGGAGATAGAACGGGACGCCCGCCCAGCGCCAGTTGTCGAGAAACACGCGCATCGCGACGAACGTCTCGGTCGTCGAGTCAGGCGGGATCGGCTGGTGACGCATGTCGTAATATTCACGCACTTCATGCCGATATCCCGGCACGTCTTCCCCTTGAATGTCACCGGCGACGTACTGGGCGCGGACGACGGAACGGCTCACGTCGTCCCTGGTGAGCGGTCGGAGGCTGTGGAGCACCCCCATCTTGGCGTCTCGGGTGACTTCCGGGCCGAGCGACCAGGGGGGTTCCATCGCGGTCAGGCAGAGGACTTGCAGCATGTGGTTCTGCACCATGTCGCGCAACGCCCCGACCCCTTCGAAGTAGCCGATCCGGCTGCCGGTGATCGCGCCGGTCTTGGGATCGTGCTGGGTCAGCCCTTCTTCCTCGGCGACGGTGATCTGCACATGGTCGATGTATTTTCCATTCCACAGCGGCTCAAAGATGCTGTTGGCGAACCGGACCACCATCAGGTTTTGGACAGTTTCTTTTCCGAGATAGTGATCGATGCGATAGGTTTGATCCTCGGCGAACGCCTTGGCGACGTCGCCGAGAACTTCACGGGCGCTTTGCAGGTCGCGGCCGATCGGTTTCTCGACGATGACGCGGGTGAACTTGCTGTTGTCCTCAGGGTCGGCGACCAGCCCGGCGGCGCTCAACTGCTCGACGCAGACGGGGACGACCTGCGGCGGGACCGAGAGATAATAGACGCGACTGCCGGGGATGCCGAACTGGGCGTCGATCTCGTCGAGCTTGGCCTTGAGTCTCTCGTAGGCGCTTGAGTCGCTGAAACTGCCCGAGACGTAGAAGAGGCCGCGGGCGAAATCGGCGAAATGGGCCTCGTCCAGCGGGCGTCGGGAGAAGTGGACGACGCCGTCCTTGGCCCGGGCGCGAATCCACTCATCGGGGTCGCCTTCCTCGCCCAGGCCGAACCCGACGACGGCGAAATTCGCGGGCGAGACGCCATCGACGTTCAGGTTATAGACCGCCGGCAGCAGTTTCCTCCACGACAGGTCCCCCGCCGCCCCGAAGATCACGAGCACGCAAGGTTGGGGGATCAACGTCTGCGCAAGGCCGGAGGTGAGGGGGTTGGCGGCGGTGGGCATCGGTTTCTCCAGTAAGCAGTAAGCAGTAGGCAGTAGGCGGTAGGCGGTAGGTGGAAAGAATTATTCGTCAGTGAGGTTGAGGCGGGAGCGAAGGGAGTTGCTGAGGCCGTTGAGGAGGCGGCCGAGTTCCCCGGCGCGAGACATCAAGGGTTCGGTTTGCGCGGAGGGGAGGTACTTGAGGCGCTCGGCGATCAGGATCAAGGTTTCGACCTCGCGAAGTGAACCGTAGGCAATGGACAAAAATCGAAGAAAATCGCGGGGAGCCTGCCGGCCTTGGCCTTCGGCGATGTTCGTCGGAATCGACACGGAAGCCCGCCGCAACTGGTTCGTCAACCCGAACCGCTCATCCTTCGGAAAGCACACCGTGATTCCGTAAATCTCCTCCACGAAATCCATTCCCTTTTGCCAGACCAACAAATCCGCATAATTCCTCCCCGCCATTTTGGATCCCCTTGCGGTAGGCAGTAGGCTTGCAGTAGGCAGTAGGGATAGCAAAACATTTCTTCCTTTCTCTGCCTACCGCCTACCGCCTACCACCTACTGACTTCATCCCCCCGTCGGTCGTTCGACGTGGCCGCCGAACTTGAAGCGCATGGCGGAGAGGATTTTTTCGGCGAAGGTGTGTTCCTGGCGGGAACGGAAGCGGGTGAAGAGGGCGGAGGTCAGGACGTCGGCGGGGACCGCTTCCTCGACGGCGGCAAGGACTGTCCAGCGGCCTTCGCCGGAATCCTGAACGAAACCGGTGTATTCGGAGAGGCTGGGGTTCTCGATCAGGGCCATCGCCGTGAGATCCAGCAGCCACGAGCCGACGACGCTTCCCCGACGCCAGACCTCGGCGATGTCGGCGAGGTTCAGGTCGTAGCGGAGGTCTTCGTCCAGTTCCTTGGAGTTGGCGTTGCGGAAGATGTCGAAGCCCTCGGCATAGGCCTGCATCAGGCCGTATTCGATGCCGTTGTGGACCATCTTGACGAAATGCCCCGCGCCATTGGGTCCGCAGTGGATGTAGCCTTCCTCGGCCTGGCTCAATGCGCCGCCGCGGCCGGGGGTGCGGGCGGTGTCGCCGACGCCGGGGGCGAGGGTCTTGAAGATGGGGTCGAGCCGGGCGACGGCGTCCTTGGGGCCGCCGATCATCATGCAGTAGCCACGGTCCAGACCCCAGACGCCGCCGCTGGTGCCGACGTCGAGGTAGTGGATGCCCTGGGTTTTCAGCATCTTCGCGCGGCGGACGTCGTCCTTGTAATACGAGTTGCCGCCGTCGATGAGGATGTCGCCCGGCTCCATGAGCTTGGCAAGCGTCTCGACGGTGGTTTCCGTCGGGCCGCCGGCGGGGACCATGATCCACGCGGCGCGGGGCTTGGAGAGCTTTGCCACGAACTCTTCCAGCGAGGCCGCTCCGGCGGCCCCTTCGGCGGCGATCTCGGCGACGTTTTGCGGATTCAGGTCGAAGACGACGGCCTCGTGACCGCCTCGCAAGAGCCGCCGCGTCATGTTCGCGCCCATGCGTCCCAGGCCAACCATGCCAAGTTGCATCTGGAGGACTCCCCGTGAATCAAAAGGATGTGAATTCGCGTCGATCGTCACAATTCCTCGCAAAATGGGGACTGGCACCTCGAAGACTCGGAGCCAGTCCCCATTTTGCGAGGAATTCACGGAATCAGACCGGCGGCGGGTTGCGCTTGACGAACCCGCGTTGATGCCAGTACGGATAGGCCAGGGTCGTGGCGCTGGCGGCATCGAGCCTGGCGACCTGTTCGGCCGTCAAGGTCCAGCCGATGGAGCCGAGGTTCTCGCGCAACTGCTGTTCATTTCGCGCGCCAATGATGACCGAGGAAACCGTCGGGCGCTGAAGCAGCCAGTTGATGGCGATTTGCGGCACGGTCTTGCCGGTCTCTCCGGCGATCTCGTCCAGGGCGTCGACGACTTGGTAGAGGTAGTCGTCGGGGATGGGAGGGCCGAGGTCGTTGGAAAACTGGTTGTGCAACCGCGTGGTCTTGGGCAAGGGCTGGCCGCGGCGGATCTTGCCGGTCAGCCGTCCCCAGCCCAGGGGACTCCAGACCACCGCGCCGATTTTCTGGTCGAGGGCCAGGGGCATCAGCTCCCATTCGTAATCGCGGCCGACGAGGGAGTAGTACGTCTGGTTGGCCACGTAGCGGGTCCATCCATAACGGTCGGAAACGGCCAGCGACTTCATCAGGTGCCAGCCGGAGAAATTCGAGCAGCCGATGTACCGAATCTTCCCGGCGCGCACCAGGTCGTCGAGCGTGCCGAGGGCCTCTTCGACGGGGGTCAGGGCATCGAAGCCGTGGAGTTGGTAGAGGTCGATATGGTCGGTCCCCAGGCGCCGAAGGCTCGCGTCGACGGCCTGCGTCAGATGGTGGCGGGACGAGCCGACGTCGTTGGGGCCGTCGCCGAGGCGAAACGTCCCCTTGGTCGAGAGGAGCAGCCGGTCGCGTTTCCCCTTGATCGCCTGACCGAGAATTTCCTCGGACATGCCCTTCGAGTAAACGTCGGCGGTGTCGAACATGGTCACGCCGGCGTCCAGGCAGAGATCGACGAGCCGGGTGGCCTCGGCGACGTCGGTCTCTCCCCAGGCCTTGAACAGTTCGCCGTTGCCGCCGAAGGTGGCGGCCCCGAAGCTCAAGGCCGGCACCATCAGCCCCGATCCGCCGAGTTGTCGGTAATCCATCGCGTCGCGTCTCCGAGATAACGTGTTCCCTGGTCGAGACGCCATCGTAGCCTGCCGGACGCGCCGGAGACAGACCTTGCGGCGGGGCCAAAATTTTCGCGCGATTTCCGTTGAACGATCCGGCCGGTTTCGGTTACGATCTCCAGGGCCTCGCGGGATTGATGTAGTGGTAGCCTGGAACCTTCCCAAGGTTCATGCGCGGGTTCGATTCCCGCATCCCGCTCTATTTCTTGAAGACCGTCTCCAAAAAGCGGTAGACGACCTGCGTCGGCAGGTCGCCTGGCGTGCCGAGGTCGTCGTTGAGGGTGGAGTGGTCCTTGCCGAGGGCGGGGTAGGCCAGCGCGCGGACGCCGGAGGCGCGGAGGGCGTTGACGAGGCGGCGGGATTGCGGCCCGGTCTCCGGGTGCCCGGCGACGTGCAGGATGACCACCGGCGGGATCGGCTTTCCCGAGGCGACGTGCGTGACCGGGGAGAGGGCGGTCTGGCTCTCCTGATCGCCGAATTTGCGGCGGTAAATATAGGCGGTGCGCTGGTTGACCGTGGCGACCTGCATGGGAACGTCGTAGGTGTCGCCATCGACGGGGATGCATCCTTTGAGGATTGACGGCGACAGCCCCTCGGCCTTCAGGTAACGGTCGTCGATGCAGAGCAGGGCGGCCAGTTGCGCTCCGGCGGAATGACCGGCGACGACGAAGCGGTCGCCGTCGCCACCGAACTCGGCGGCGTGGTCGCGGGTCCAACGGATCGCCTTGGCGATATCGCCGGCCATTTCCTGAATCGAGGCTTCGGGGAGCAGGCGGTAATTGGTGGAGACGAAGACGTAGCCCTTGTCGAGCATGGCCTGGGGCTTGCGCTCGACTTCCGTCTTGTCGCCGACTTCCCAGCCGCCGCCGTGAATCCAGAAGACGATGGGGTGTTTGTCCCCTTCGGCCGGGGCATACACGTCGAGCGTCTGCCGGGGGTTGGTCGTCTCGGCGTAGGGGACGTCTCGCAGGATTTTCGGCTTCGCGGCGGAGTCGGAATCGTCGGCACCGGCGGAAGTGAGAATCGCGACGAGGATCAACAGGGGAAGACACGGGCGGAAAGGTTTCAACACGGGCGGAGCCTCCGGTTGCGTGAACACGATTTCCAGGGATCGACCGCCCCGATTCTGCGGCGTCGGCGTCCTCGCGTCAAACGGCCAGGCCCTCGGGGCAGGAGGATTGCAAAGTTCCCTGGGGTGGCTGTGGCGGAGTCCTCGACGCCACAGCCACCCGAACGCGCAACCGGCAGAATCGTCAAGGTCACAGGAATTGCCAAAGCCGGAAGCATTCGGGGCCGATAACAAGGGAAGAATAGGGCTTCCCCCCATGTCCGAGCCGGTTGGAACGTGTCGTCCGAAGGTCGCCGGAGAGGCATCCACCGGCTCATCGCAAGGGAAGAGGGCGTGGGTCAATGGCGATCCGATTTTCAACATCGCATCCAAACGGACGCCTGCTTGTCGTGACGGCGGCGCTGTTGCTCGGGTTCGCGTTGCCGGCGCGCTCGCAAGACGTGGCGCCTGCACCGGTGCCGCCGCCGCCGGAGGGGCCAAGCGCCGAGGATTTGGCCGAACGGTTCCGGAAGCTGGAAGAGGCCAACCGCAAACTGTTCGAGCAGGTTGAAAAGATCGACAAGCGCAATCAGGACCTTCTCAAGCAGAACGAGAACCTCTCGAAAGAGAATCAGGAACTTACCAAGGAGTTCCAGAACCTCAACAAGAAGGTGAAGACTCTGGAGACCGCGCCGAAGGCAGGCGCGGGGGGTGGTGGCGGAGACGCGCCGGGAGCGCAGAAGCCCATTCCCGATGACAGCCCGGAATCCGGCGGCCCGCAATCGGCCGTTTTGGGTCAGGACGCCAACAAGCCCAAGTTGAAGGACCTGAAGCTCAAGTCGCGGTACAACTACGACAACGAAGGGTTCCAGTTCACGAGCGAGAACGACGAGTTCGAGATCAAGTTCCGGACGATGATCCAGGCCGAGGGGCGGCTCTATCAGCAGGCCAACCAGACTCCCACGCATAGCGGCTTCTATCTGCCCCGGTCCCGGTTTTACGCCACCGGGCATGTGACCAAGCCGATCGAGTACAACTTCTCGCTCCAGCGCGGGTACAACAGCCTGGACGTCCTGAATGCGTTC
>Ga0164242_10007326_pt1 | contig 12085 bp, 9 predicted proteins | sample OricomgcompostMG_FD_108783 | JGI IMG/M metagenome (GOLD analysis project Ga0164242, IMG submission 108783) | Miracle-Growth compost microbial communities from Emeryville, California, USA - Original compost - Miracle growth compost (MG) ... | reverse complement strand
AGTGCGGTTGGAGCGGTTTGATTTCTCCTTCTCTGAGTTTCTCGTTTGTTTTTTTCCCCCTTAACATTTTATTGGGCTTAATTTTTGGGTCTTGGGTCCGGTTTGGTATCATGGGACAAGCCAAATACGGGATAAGGGCGTACTGACGATACCTGGGTGTTCGGGGGTTTGATGGCGTTTTCCTCTTTGTTGTTTCTCGGGTGCTCCTTTATCTCGGCAACGGTACCGCTTCTTTGCTCAGGATCCAGGTTCTCGGGTCTTCGAAGTCATTATGGAGACGCAATATATGTGCATATGACGACTAAAGATAAGTAATGAACGCTAGAATGCGTATTCCCCCCCCAAAAAAAAAAACCGATGCTCCGGCCTGGGCCATGCCTAAACGCGATGTGTATCCCCTCCCCCATATGTGAACATGTATAATACACACGTCAATAGATTGTCGCCTCCCCTTACTATTCCCACAGTAGCCATGTCCCGGCTCACCAGAACTTGTACCATCTCCACTGCGCTTTTAACCTCGCCTCCTCCTCCTCCCGCACCTCCCTCTTCCGCTTCGCCTCCTCCTCAGCCCGCCGTGTCTCGGCCTGCTTCCGATCATACACCTCGACGACGCGCTTGATCTTCTCGCGCTCTCGTCGTCGGCCGTACTGGCAGAACTCGTACTGCGCGATGGCGGCCGCGGCACCCACCCCGACAGCCCAGTTTGCTGCCCGCGGCACCGGCGCCCCGAGCACGAACCGTAGGAACCCGACCGTGGCGCCGCCCCCAATCCCTGCGAGGAATCCCTGCCGAGAGCAGGGTGACTGGTGTACGGAGAGGAAGTCGTCGGCCTTGATGGTGCGCCACGCATCCCCGACCGTCGCTGCCCGTTGCCGGGGCTGCTCCGGTTGCGCACCCGGTTGTTGGGCTGCTTCTGAAGAGGGAGGGAGGGGGTTCGTGGGAAGTGGCTGAGTTGGGTCGTTCCTTATCCACGATCGAGCACCATCGGTTGGGTTTGGTGGTTGGGCTGCTGGGGGTGGTAATGAAGCTTGTGGTGCGGCATTCTGAGGATTGTCTTGTGCCATTGTTGAAGCTGGGTAAACCGTCGACAAACCGGGCACCGCCGAGGGGTTTCGTATGATGTCGGCAAGCTTCGGTAACACTGGCTTTGGTTCTAGGGCAATATACCGGGCGTAATATTCTATGCCTGAGCTTGATACGTGTATTGTTGGCAATATTGGCGATCCGGACAGTCAATTGGCCGCATTGGGCGACTCTTGAATCTGTGGGCAAGCTGTGAGGCGGTCCAAAAGTCGAGCTCCCCTGGATGTCGCTGCACCAGTGATAATTAGGAGCTGTATTTTTCATCGCCAACCATTCCAGGGCGGCTCAATGGTGGTCTGTGCGGCTTCAACTCTGCCCCACCACCACTAGTGGAGTGGCGGTACAGAGGTACTTGGACGCGTCGCGCTCATCCAGGGGTCCAACGCGGAACGCGTCTTGTCAGTTTAATGGCTTTTGGACTTTGACTTGTTGCACTTACCAAGCTAGCTTGGTGAAGCCCAACCCCACGTCTAATTCTTCAAACCCAGAATACTGAAGCGTTTCTTTCCGATTTTTCTTGCCGCTGAAGTCTATTTCCATGAGTTCTTTTGTTCTTTTCTGCACTTCAAGTCTTCTTTCTGGCGGACCTCGCGTCTACTAGACGATCGAGAGGGCAAGAGGGATCAAGGCCCATCCAGCGATTGGGCTCCTCGTTCACCAAGCTGGATCATCTTCGGTTTCCAACATGCCCAACACCACCACCCGCCGGCCGCAGAAAGGCTACCGCCGCGCCGGCAAGACCGCCTACCATGGCAGCAAGACAAGGACGTTCGCGGCTACATCTAGCGGCCGCGGCGAGGCTACGTCGACGGACGAGAAATGGGAACGAACAGCCCTCGCCAACCGTATAGACGAATCCATGGGCTTTGCGCGTTACGAGTCCGGCCGCAAGCGTGAAGGATGGCTCGTCAACGTTCAGCCGACCTCTATAGAAGACGCCCGCGTACCAGGAGGAGGGGGCCGTGCTGCGCTCGACTGCTACTTTATCGAGGAAGACGGCTCAACATTCAAGGCGACGCTCGAGTTCGAGCCCTACTTTGTCGTTGCCTGCAGAAAAGGCTACGAGGGAGACGTCGAGGAGTGGTGCAAGCGCGTCCCCGGTGACGGCGTGGTCAAGAGCGTGAAGAGGGTCGAGAAGGAGGACCTGAAGATGCCCAACCACTTGCTCGGCTACCGGCGGACCTTCTTAGAGCTTCGGTTTGCAAACGTGCAGGATTTGATGGCCGCGAGGAGAGATATTATGCCAATTGCGGAAAAGAACAGGAAGGGGATGGATGCCATGGACACATACGCTGAAGTCGCTGCGTGAGTGCCCATTTCTTGGTCCTCTCACACTTCTTGCTGCCGTCGGTTTGGAAACTGATCGTGGCGTGTAGAACAAATGCCGGCTTTGACCTTTTTGATGACGATACACGAGATGACGAGCGACGACGTAACCCTTCCTTCGCCGAGGGAAGCGATTTCCTTGTCGATATACGCGAATACGATGTTCCATACCATGTTAGAGTAATGATAGATATGAGTAAGTTGTCTCTGGCGGTGCTTGTGGTTACACGTTCTCACATAAACAGATATACGGGCTGGAAAATGGTATTTTGTCGAGGCGAAGCACGGCGTTACGACCATTGTATGCAACGAGGAGCGCCTTGCGCCGGCGGACCCGGTGGTCATGGCCTACGATATTGAGACAACCAAGCCACCGTTGAAATTCCCCGACGCAGCCACCGACCAGATTATGATGATATCATACATGATTGATGGCCAAGGTTTTCTCATCACGAACCGCGAAGTCGTCTCCGAGGACATCGCAGATTTTGACTACACACCTAAGCCGGAATACCCCGGGCCGTTTATGATCTTTAACGAGCCGGACGAGAAAGCGGTCCTCGAGAGATTCTTCCTCCACATCAAGGAGGCCCGGCCGACAGTCATCGCGACTTACAACGGTGACTTTTTCGACTGGCCGTTCGTTGAAACCAGAGCTAGCCTCAATGGCATCGACATGTATTGTGAGATTGGGTGGAGGAAGGATAGTGAGGACCAGTTTAAGTGCAGCTACGGCGTGCACATGGACTGCTTCCACTGGGTCAACCGAGACAGTTACCTTCCCCAGGGTAGTCGTGGCTTAAAAGCTGTCACAGTTGCGAAACTCGGATACGACCCCGACGAGCTCGACCCCGAACTGATGACACCATACGCCGCCGAGCGACCGCAGACCTTGGCAGAATACTCCGTCTCCGACGCTGTTGCGACGTACTACCTGTATATGAAATATGTCCACCCTTTCATCTTCTCGCTCTGCACAATCTTGCCCCTCGGAGGCGACGACGTCTTGCGCAAGGGAACCGGTACCCTCTGCGAGATGCTGTTGATGGTCCAAGCATATACCCAGGAAATCGTCCTGCCAAACAAGCACATTTCGCCCAAGGAGGCCTTCTGGGACGGTCACCTCCTCGATTCCGAGACCTATGTAGGTGGGCACGTCGAGAGTATCGAGGCCGGCGTCTTCCGCGCCGATATCCCCGTCAACTTCGCCGTGGATCCGGGAGCCATCGATGAGCTGCTACGGGACCTCGATGCGGCATTGGCTTTTAGCATCACAGTCGAGGAGAAGAAATCGTTGGACGATGTCGAAAATTACGAGGAGGTCAAAGAGCAAATTGCGGCGAAACTGAGGAGCCTCAAGGAGACGCCCAACCGGAGCGAACGACCCCTAATCTACCACTTGGACGTCGCGTCCATGTACCCAAACATCATGACGACGAATCGTCTTCAGCCAGATTCCATGATCCAGGAGTCCGACTGCGCGGCATGCGACTTCAACCGCCCCGGCAAGACGTGCGACAGACGCATGCCCTGGGCCTGGAGAGGAGAGTACCTTCCTGCCAAGCGAGACGAGTACAACATGATTAGGCACGCACTGGAGAACGAGAAATTCCCCGGGAAATGGCCAAATAGTCCTCAGCGCACGTTCCAAGAGCTGCCGTTGGACGAGCAGGCCGCGCTCACCAGAAAGCGGCTCCAGCTCTATTCGCAAAAGGTCTATCACAAGATCCGCGATTCGACCACCATTGTCCGCGAAGCGATCATCTGCCAGCGCGAGAATCCCTTCTATATCAACACGGTGCGAGACTTCCGAGACCGACGGTATGACTACAAGGGCAAGGCGAAGGTTTGGAAAGGGAAGACAGAAGCTCTGAAATCTTCGGGGGCTTCCGGGACGGAGGTTGACGCCGCGAAGAAGATGATTATTCTCTTCGACTCCCTGCAGCTCGCTCACAAAGTCATTCTGAACTCGTTCTACGGTTACGTCATGCGGAAGGGCTCGCGGTGGTACTCGATGGAGATGGCTGGTGTCACTTGCCTGACGGGAGCACACATCATCCAGCTGGCGAGGGGTATGGTAGAACGCCTAGGGCGTCCTCTTGAGCTTGATACCGATGGTATTTGGTGCATGCTACCGGCAACCTTCCCGGAGAACTTTGCTTTCAAGCTGAAGAATGGCAAGAAGCTGGCAGTCTCATATCCTTGCGTTATGTTGAACCATCTCGTCCATGGCAAGTTCACCAACGACCAATACCAAACGCTCGTTGACCCCAAGACATTCAAATACGAAACACACAGCGATAACTCCATCTTCTTCGAGGTCGATGGCCCGTATAGGGCCATGATCTTGCCTACCTCGAAGGAGGAGGACAAGAACTTGAAGAAGCGGTACGCGGTCTTCAATGACGATGGCAGCCTAGCAGAGTTGAAGGGCTTTGAGGTCAAACGAAGAGGAGAGTTGAAACTCATCAAGATCTTCCAACAACAAATCTTCAAGTTCTTCCTCGAAGGCACGACGCTGGCTGAGTGCTACACCGCCGTTGCAAAAGTGGCCAACCAGTGGCTGGACGTCCTTCACAGCAAAGGCGCCACGCTCGCGGACGAAGAGCTCATCGAGCTCATTTCAGAGAACCGCAGCATGAGCAAGACACTAGAGGAATACGGAACGCAGAAATCTACCTCTATCACTACAGCAAAGCGCCTGGCCGACTTCCTAGGCGAGCAAATGGTCAAGGACAAGGGGTTGAACTGCAAGTTCATCATCTGCGCGAAACCGAAGAATGCGCCCGTGACGGAGCGTGCCGTGCCGGTGGCCATCTTCTCGGCCGATGAGCAGACCAAGCGTGCGTACCTGAAGAAGTGGCTCACGGAGGAGCCGGCCGACACCGACCCCCGCGCCCTGCTGGACTGGGACTACTATCTCGAGCGTCTCGGCTCCGTCATCCAGAAGTTGATCACAATCCCGGCGGCACTGCAAAAAGTGCGCAACCCAGTCCCCCGCGTCCCTCATCCGGACTGGCTCCAACGCCGAATCAACATCAAGGACGACAAGATGAAGCAGAAGAAGATGACGGACCTTTTTGGCCCAGTTATCAAAGGCGGCCCTCTCGAGGACATCACGAATCTCAACGGGAGCCCCCGGATGGACGACATGGAGGACTTTGGCAGCAAGCTACTTAAGCCCAAGACTATGAGTTCAGCCATATCTGCGTCGCAGAAGCCACCGGCCGCACAGAAAAGGAAGTCGCCAGACCCCACGGGTTCGGGGAGCACCACCACAGGGCCGGTACTACCAGAGAAGATGCCGTCGCCCAGCGAAGATTATCCCGCCTTTATAGAATACCAAAAACTAAAATGGAAGTTGCAAAAGCAAGCCAGGCTACGGAGGCGGCATCTCTTTGGCGAGCGACGAGGTAACGTGCAGAGCAATATCCAACAGACCTTCCGTAACCAGGCGGAGGTGACGTTTAGGAATACCTGGCAAGTGTTGCAGTTGAAGCCGTCGGATACGCCCGGCACAGTGATCGCGTACGTGTTGATCGATGCGAAGATCCACGCCTTGAAGATCCAGGTCCAGCGCCAAGTCTTCCTCAATCTAAAGAGCCAGGAGCTGCCGGACATCGAGATCGAGGGCTGCCACGTGGAGCAAGTCAACCACACGCTTCCGAACGGGCACCCGTCTGTCCATCTCTTCAAGCTGACCGTCCCCGAGGAAGCGTACTTTGCCGAATCGGAAAAGTTCTCGCTTCTCTTTAACCACCCTAGCGTCGAAGGAGTCTATGAGAAGCAGCTACCCCTGAACATCCGAGCAGTTCTTCGACTAGGAAATCTCTGCACCATCGATGAAAGCCAACCGGGAGTCCTCGGGAAGGGCCTAGAGCAAGGGTTTGACCTGTCGTCTCTCAAGCGACCTACCAAGCCGAAGACCTACCTTGAGACTGCCAACTTGGCATACATATATCTCTCCCACATCAGCGCCGGCGAGCGTCAGATTTTCGGTCTCTTCTCCACGGCAACCAACCAAGCACATGTCGTCATTCTTCACAAGAATAAGGATAGCGGGCAGGACTTGCCCAACATATCCAAGTTGTACTCCGACCTCTTGGGCCGACGAAAGGAGGAGGAGGATGGTGATGCATGGCAGGAGTGCTTTCCGTATCAGGAGAAGCTAGCCTTCAAGATCTCCCAAATCACTACCCGCCGCAAGGCATTCCTCGAAATCGGAGATATCGTCCGGAAGATGAAAAAGGACGAGCCACGGCCGACGCTGATGGTGATACAATCATCCCAGCGAAATCTCCTCATTCATGACATCCCCATCCTCGGCGAGTTCCCCGTCCTGCCACTCAAATACGACCCAGCCGACAGCTCCCTACCTCCGCTTGGCTGGCAATTAGTCGTCGCTCGCCGACTTGTCAACCACTACCTTGGTCTGGGCTCCTGGATTCTACACATGACAGCTCTGGCCCGTTACGGCGACATCCCACTCTGCAATCTCGAAAGAGATGACCCGCGATTCTTGATCGATGTAGCATATGCTCGCCGCCTGCAGGCGAACAACGTGGTGTTGTGGTGGTCACCGTCTCCCAGGCCAGATCATGCTGGCTACGAGAAGGACGACATTCTCGGCCCGCTCGAGACGGTGCAGATGCCTTCCATCAATACACCCGGTACTTACGCGTCCGTCTGTATCGACATTGATGTCCGCAATCTTGCCATCAACACTATATTAACGTCGTCTCTGATCAACGAGCTGGAAGGTGCCGACAGCATCTCATTCAACCCAGCATCCGACGGCGCCGGTCCTTCGGACGGCAACGAAGTTCTGTATTCCGAGAACGCATTCGCCAATGCCGGCGTCCTCGTCCTTCGGGAGATGGTCAAAGCCTGGTGGACCGAGGCGTGCAAGGGCTCTACCATGGCCGACGTCATGGTGCAGCATCTCGTCCGCTGGGTCGAATCCCCTGCGTCCTGTCTGTACGACCATGCACTACACTACTATGTCCAGATGATGAGTCGCAAGGCGCTGTTGCAGCTGATGGCCGACTTCCGCCGGGTGGGGAGCCAAGTCATCTATGCCAGCTCCAATCGCCTACTTCTCCAAACGACCAAGGGTGAGGTCGGCACCGCTTATGCCTACGCGCAGTACATTCTAAAGAGCATCAAGGGCAAGCCTCTCTTCCATTTTATCGACCTCGAGATCAAGGAGTACTGGGACTACCTAGTGTGGTACGACGAGTTCAACTACGGCGGGAAGGCGTGCCAGGAGGTACTCGAGCGGGACGAACAAGACCTGCAGATGATCATGCACTGGCAGATGGCGACATTCCTGCCAGTGCGTCTGCAGCCCGTGTTCAGCGACTGGGTGGTCGAGTTCATCCAGCTCATGCACGGCATCAAGCGACCCGCGACGGGAAGCGACCCGACCGCAACGCCGCGGCTAACCCAGCTACCGGCCCGGCCCGGCAATGCAGACCTAGGCGAGGACGCCGACGGCCAGATCATCCTCGGCAAGGCTTTCGAACGCCCGCTGAAGAAGGAGATCTCGGGCCTGCTCAACGCGCAGAAGCGAGAGCTACTCCACCCCGAGCTAGCCGTCGACTACGCGTTCCCACAACTTCCCGGCTCGCACCTGCACCACCTCTCCCCGGACAACCGCGACGCGCCGCGCGGCGGCAAGGGCGGCAAGTCGGGCGCGGGGGGGCGCGCGTCGTCGGCCAACCCGGTACTCGAGCTCGTAAAGTGCCTCATGCAGGTGCTCAGCCTCGACAAGAACATCACGCTCGAGGCACGAATGCTGCGCAAGGAGCTGCTGGCCATGTTCGACGTGCGCGAGTTCAGCCGCGACGGGGCGTTCCAGAACCCGTCCGAGAGTCTCCGACTTGCGGGGCTGAGCTGCGAGAGTTGCACGCTGGCCCGCGATCTGGACTTGTGTCGTGATGAGGACCTGCTGCCGGCTGGGGTCGGCGGCGGCGGCGGCGGCGCGGCGGCGACGGGGAAAATGTGGAGATGTACGTTCTGCGAGGCGGAATATGATCGCAACGAAATTGAGGAGTGGCTCGTCGCTGGGGTGGAGGCGCTGGTGGTGCAGTGGGCTACGCAGGACTTGAAGTGTCGCAAGTGCGGCGCGTTGAGGATCGGTGAGTTCATGGAGCATTGTACTTGCAGTGGCAATTGGGGGGAGAGTATGAAGCGGGAGGACTTGGTTAGGCGGCTCAAGGTGTATAGAAATGTGGCGCGGTTCTATGGGCTGAGGATGTTGGGGGATGTTGTTGAGGGTGTGTTTGAGGGCCTGTGAGGCTGGGTAGACTGCTTTTTTTCTGGCGCATGGTGTTGGGTGCATGGAGGGTCGTCTGCGGTAGATATGATAGTGAAGCATAATATATCTCTTATGAGTTCATGTATGCGGTTCTAGGAATACTTGGAATCTGCCTGTATATCAAGTGCGATGCCTTACACGCAACCATCAACTTGATCAGGGGCAAGGACTGGTGGAACGTCAAGTTGTATCGTAACACAGCATCTATTCCCTTCCTAGATGCCAAACCATCTATGGCGGTTGCTATTTACCCTTGGTCCAACCTTGGTATCCCTAAATCCAGGACTCTATTTTCGAGCCATTTCTAAGCCATCGTATACCGTAACTCCAAATATCACCCAATTTCAGATTTGTAATTCCCAAATCCACATCTATCCCGAAATGTAGTTCATTCCATACCAAAAACCTTACGACAGCAGCCTGGGGAAGCTGTTTATAGCGCAAATACGGCGAAAGCGGCGGCAACGCCCATCGCGCCCATCGCGACGTCGGTCCTCATGGCCACATTTCCGCTCGCCGTGGGGGTACCCGTCGCGGTGCCTAGCGCCGACGTGACGAGGTTGGACGCCGATGCCAGGTCGCCAGGCGAGGGGTTGTTGTTGACGGCGGTGCAGATCTGCGGTGCTATCTCGGTTGCCTCTGATTACAGGGGGTTAGTGATTCGTCGTCTCATTGAATCCAGGGGCGTGTGGTGTGGGGTGGAGGGGCGGTCTTACTGCTTATCTCATCGCTCGAACAGGCACCTCCGAGCAGCACACAGGGCCCGACCTTTGAGACTAGATCCTGGGTGTTTGCGCATAGACAGGTGAAGTCCGTGGCTGAGCAGCCAATGTCGGACGCAGCCTGCTGGAAGCAGTTTAGAGCGCACTGAGGAAGTTGGGAGACGAGGTCGGCGACGCTGGTTCCGGTGGCTGCCGGTGCGGCTGTGGTCGGCGTGGTGACGGCTGTCTGGGCGGCGGCGAGGCTGAGGAGGCCGAGGGAGGCGGAGAATGTCTTGAACTGCATGGTTGATGTTGCTTTTATTCGGCCGGAGGTACTTTATGTGTCTTTCGGATATTTCGGGGTTCTTGTTAACGTCCAATGCCGGCTTGGATAGAGGGTGGTTCAGGGGTGCGTTTGCGACGGAGTACAAACTTCAAAGTCGGTCGCTGATAACCGTGAGAATCGGAAAGAAGAATGGCTCACGAAATAATAGCAAACGGCAACGAGTGAAGAAAGTCGAATTGGCTTTTTTTGATGGAGTTGGATCAATAGAAATGAAAGAAACAGAATGAACAGCGTAGCTTTGAAGAAACGGCCCTTGAAATACGAAACTTGATTCAGGGTTCTTCGGTAGAAGGTGGATCCCAATACGAGACAACGTTTTCTCAAACACGCCGTTGGCAAAGGCACAGCCTCACGCGTGGCCACGGGCTGCCGCTGGACAGGCTGGGCAAAAAGAGTGGTTCACCAAATCGAGATCGTCAGCGATCGGCATGTGGGCCAGTGGCAGGGCCTGCGGCTTGTCTCGTCGAGGAATCCAGAGCGACGCGCGGCGAGGCAGGATGTAGTGACATCATTCTTGGGTAAGCACATCTATTCATAACTTCGACCCATACTCACCCGGGCTTCACCTCGGTGTATCGAGGTGGGGGTGCGGTGTACTCACCGCGCTAGCTTCGGCCAAGAGCGAAGTTGGTAATGTTCCTCCTTCATGTCTCATGGTCCCTGCATACGAGTACTTTTCAACCTTTGCACACCAACATTGTTACCTACAACTTCAATATCGTTTCGGCCAGATCATCGGCCAGGAAATAGAAGCTGTCTCTACACTTCCTAACTTCGATGGAGCAACTGCCTAGGTATGGACCTACCGGTCGTCGACATGATGTCCGGCGAGCACCTCGTTCCAGAGATTCCCGTCCGGAGGACGCACAACAATTATTTCACCCGAGTCCGGGTCAGATTCGCAGTGGCCAGGAGCTCGAACTAATTAGTGAAGAATAAGCTCGGCAATACCCGAGGAGCCTCTTCTGCTCAAGACTTAGTTCTAGCGCACCAAGCCCCAACGCCGCCACGGTCACGGTGGATACGAACTGCACCCAACCCCCCCCCCCCGGGGCCCCGAAGCAGCCTCTCTTAGGTCCAGCTGCGAACCTGCAAGTGCATGACTGAAAGGGTGCCATCTTGGCCAGTTTCTTGTGCACCCTATGTGTAGTGTACATACATGCTGGGGTCCTGCGCCTTCGCTGTGACTTCACCGAGCGGTCCTCGTTGGAGGTTGGAGGTCGTCGCACGGACCTCGACTCATGATTGTCGCCGTCAATCGCGAACGTCAAACCAAGCTAGGGCATAATAAAAAGCCGACACGAGCGGACGAAAAAGTTCCTGTAGCACAACAGCAGACCAGAAGCGTGGAGGGTGTATCCAGGGAGATGTGTCCGCCAACTACCACGGGCCCAGAAGTGCATTGACTCGATGCGTGATGCATTGAAGTGTCAACGCAGTCAACCAGGAGAGACGGACAGGCGGAACGATAGGCTGCATGGGTGGCAGAACCTGGAGTGAGGGCCTGGCCAAGACCGTGCTCTAGCCACTGAGGGTGCTATACCTCTGCCAGAACCGCTCCCTCGGTCGCCGAGGATATTGCCGAAAGATTTTGTGTGGGGGAGATCCACGAAGGGCTTGTCACAGAGTCGAAACAATGCCGCCCGAACTTACTCGCAGACCGCATCCAGACCCGCAAAACCCCCTGTTGACCAATGTCAATGGAGCTAGATTCGAGTGACAGCCGTGGGATGGCGTTGCACAAGCACGAGGGCCACAGAACCTTGGAATATCTCGAGCCCTAGGGCATAGGGCATCCGATTAAGGTCAGATTCGACTAGTCACGTTGAGGCAGACATGGCACCGAGGCAATTGAACAAGGTAAGTATGAGTATCCATGTGTACAATGAGATTATATCGTGCCAAGTCATCGAAGTACAATTGTCGAACAGCCGAACAAAGTCAGTCACCATCGAACTACCAATCCCCCCCGGGGCCGCACCGGCCGGGGGTGATTATCTACCCTCGCGACTCGGGAATGCCGGGACCGACAATGGTCGGTTTTGCTAACTAGTACCTCCCAGTGAAGGGGTAAAACAAAGTCGAGCAAGTTATCGGTCATGCAGCCTAGTTACCGCCCTTGTTGGTCTTGCCGCCCTGGTGGTGGCGAGCCTCGATCTCATCACGCTGGTTCTTTTGGCCGTTGGTCTTTCCTCCCTGGTGGTGGCGGGCCTCGATCTCATCACGCTGGTTCTTCTGGCCGTTGGTCTTGCCGCCCTGGTGGTGACGAGCCTCGACCTCGTCGCGCTGGTTCTTCTGGCCGTTGGT
>Ga0164242_10007325_pt1 | contig 12085 bp, 2 predicted proteins | sample OricomgcompostMG_FD_108783 | JGI IMG/M metagenome (GOLD analysis project Ga0164242, IMG submission 108783) | Miracle-Growth compost microbial communities from Emeryville, California, USA - Original compost - Miracle growth compost (MG) ... | reverse complement strand
GAAGCCGCCGGCCCAGCCGGTGCCGGGCTGGACGCCCTCGCCCGACTCCGGGACCGTGAAGACCTCGGGGAACTCCAAGTGCCAGTGGAAGAAGGAGTACTGGTCGCGTAGGCGCAGGATCTCGGTGTGCGTGGCGTCCGGTACCGCGGACTGGTTGCGGCTGCGCAGGGCGCGGAAGAGCTGGTCGGTGGGTGCCTCGGGGGCACCGTCGTGCTTGGGCCAGACGAAGGCCGCGCACCATGCGTCGGCGGCGTGCAGGTCCTGGACGTACGAGGTGGACTCGACGTAGGCCCGGTACGCGTCCTCCTGGGCGTGGACGTCTTCCAGGCGGTCGGAGCGGGCGGCCGTGATGCCGGCCAGCTCGGCGGCGTACGTCTCGTTGCCGGGCAGGGCGTCCGTGTCGAAGCTCAGCTCGTCCTGGCCGGCGCGCTGGGACTTGTTCCGCTTGACCAGGCCGGCCGCGTACTTCTTGTCGTCGCCCTCGATCGGCTTGAAGGCGTCGTCCGGGACGCCCTCGGCCAGCAGCTTCGGCGTGGCGCCGATGAGGCCGTTGCCCTGCTTGACGTGCGCGTCGAGGAAGCCGAGGGCCTTGCCCGGCTCCAGGGCCTCCAGCCACAGGGAGACCTTGGCCAGCTCCACGGCCATCGGGTTGAGGTCGACGCCGTAGATGCAGCGGGCCACCACCTCGTGCAGGGCGTGACGGACGGCGTCCACCGTGGGCTCCGGGTTGCGTTCCCGTACCGAGGCCACGCGCTTGGCGATGCGGCGGGCCGACGCGACCAGGAAGTGGCCGGAGCCGCAGGCGGGGTCGCAGACGGTCAGGGAGAGCAGCTCGTCGACGATGTCCTGAGCCGGGTCGGGGCGGCCGGCCTCGGTGGCGCGCTGTTCGCCGCGCCGGACGGCGTCGTCTATCACCGGGTCGAGCGTCGTGTCCAGCAGGCACTCGATCAGTGAGGACGGGGTGTAGTAACTGCCCGTCGTCTTGCGGCTGTTGCCCGCGACCTCGATCAGCTCGAAGGTGCGGTCCGTCGGTGAGTGCTTGGGCTCCTGCTCCAGCAGGGACTCGTAGACCGAGCCGAGTTCCTCGGCGTCGAGGTGGCGGTAGTCGACGGGCCGCCAGCGGCGCGCGCCGGGGTCGTGGACCTGGGCCAGGTGGCGGACGGCGGTCAGCAGCGCTTCGTTGGACAGCTTCAGGCCGTCCAGCGGGGCGTCGGCGTCCGAAGGGGAGAACAGGCCGCCGAGGCCGGGCAGACCCAGTTCGGGGCGTCCGCCTTCCGTGCCGAGGGCGTCGAGGACGATGCGCAGGGCCTCGTACTGGTCGCCGTGGGCCGTGCCCTGGCGGAGCCGGGCCAGCCTGCGCAGCCGGGCCGAGGAGAAGTACCGTGCGTAGGCGTCCCGTTCGCGCTCGCCGGCCGCCGGGTCGAGCAGGGCCTCGCGGTCCTCGGCGACGAAGACGAACAGCAGCCGGTAGACCAGGCGCAGCAGGGCGTCCCGCAGGGCCTTGGCGTCGACGTTCTCCCGCAGCCGGACGTTGTCCGGGTGGCGCAGGAAGCCGGTGCCGAGCGCGGTCAGGGCGTTCTGGACACCCTTGCGCAGCTGGTCCAGGGCGCGGGCGCCCGACGTGACGGCCTCCGTCCGCCACTTCTCCAGCCAGCAGCCGGACGGCGCCGCGCCCTCGGGCACGGCGAACCGGGATGCGTGCAGGACGCAGTACAGCAGCACGAACTCGCTGAACAGCTCGCCGTCGAAGATGGCTTCGAGGTCGAACTCGACGTACGCCGCGGTCGCGAAGGACGAGGAGTCGCGCAGCAGGCGCAGCCGCCGGCCGTTGGAGAGGACCGCCCACAGGTGGGCCTCGGTGCGGTTGAGGCAGTCCTGGAGCATGGACTGCGCGGGGACCTGGCCGGGGGCCGGGCGCTTGTCGAGCTCCTGGTTCCACGGGATGAGGTGGACGAGGGCCGGGCCGTGGCGGTGGGAGACCGGGAAGTGCTTGTCCGGGTCCGTGCCGGCGGGGGCGTCGGCGGGGATGCCGGCCGGGCCGACCTCGGTGAGCGCGCCGAAGTCGAGCTTGCGGAAGAGCTGGGCGAGCCAGTCCGTGCCGGCCCGGCCGGTCGGGTCGGCGGCGGGCTCGCCGGTCGTGGGGTCGGAGGGCAGCTCCTTGCGCAGGTCGCGCCAGAGCGGCTTGAGGTACTCCCAGGCGCGTTCGGCCTCGTCGCGCACGGGCACGGAGGCGGGCAGGCCGTAGTCGGCGGGCCTGGTGCCCGGCAGGTTCCGCGCCTCGGCGATACGCAGCAGCATGTCGGCGGGGAGCAGGCCGCCCACCGTGGTCACGGCGGTGAAGGCCAGGGCGGTGCGTGGGGCGGCGGACATCAGGCTTCGGCTCCGGGCGCGGTGCGGGCGGGGGCGGTGACGGTGGCGGGCTGCTGCGGCAGGTACACGTAGACGCCGAGGACGTCGGCCGGCTCCTGCGGGACGACCTTCAGGCCGCGTCTGATCTCGCCGCCCGCTTCGCGCACCCGGCGGTGCGAGGCGTCGAGTTCCGCGGCCAGTCGGGTGCCGTACTCCGCCAGGTTCGCGGCGAGGTCCGGCAGACCGTCCAGGGAACGGGTGATCTGGTTGCGGGCCAGCTGTTCGTGCGTGTTGGCGGACGCGCGGGCCGTCAGGAGGGCGGCGGCCGCGTCGGCGCCGAGCCAGCGGGCGCGCGACGGCATCCCCTCGAAGGCGAGGACGCGGGCGTCCTCGGCGACGATCTGCCGCTCGCCGCCGCGGGAGGGCAGGGTGAGGTGGAAGCGGTAGCGGACCAGCAGCAGCGTGGTGCGGGTGGCGACGGCGTTCGTGGTCACCACGCCGCAGCGGCGGGCCGGGCGGGGGCCGAGGGCACGGGTGTCCAGCGCCGAGTCCAGGACGTAGGAGGCGAGCGCCCCGATGGCCGGATCGGTGCGGACCAGGGCCACTTCACCACGGGCGATCGCCGGGCTGGTGCGGAACGGGATCTCCCGGTCCTCCTCCACCAGCCGGCTGCCGAGGGTGGCGGCGAGCGCGTCACGCAGGCCGGCCGGGGTGCCGCCGACCTGGGCGGTGAAGTCGCCGGCGGCGTCGTGCGGGTCGCGGACCAGGGCGTGCAGCTCGTGCAGCGCCTGGAGCGCGAAGTCGCGGACCTCCTCGCTGCCGCCGAGCGCGGCCCGTACGGCGGCGACCTCCCGGGCCACTTCCTCCGGGTGGATGGTGCGCTGGGCGTACTTGGACTGGGAGGTCTTCTCCCGCTCGGCGGCGGAGGTCCACTCCCGGTCGATGCGTTCGAAGGACTCCTGGTGGCCCTCCAGGTCGAACAGGCTCTCCTGGCTGCCCTGTCGTCCGTGCAGCAGCAGCCACTCCACGACGGCGTCGGTGACGCCGGAGGCGGTCTCGTCGGGGACCGACACGGAGATGCCCAGGTCCTTCTTGATCTGCCGGTGCTTCTTGAACAGCACCTCCAGGACCTTGCCGTCGATGCCGTTGTCCTCGCCGTACATGGTGATGACGCGGACCTGGTCGCGTTTCTGGCCGTAGCGGTCGACGCGGCCCTCGCGCTGGTCGTGGCGGGTCGGGTTCCACGCGAGGTCGTAGTGGACGACGGCATCGAAGTGGTGCTGGAGGTTCACGCCCTCGGACAGGCAGTCGGTGGCGATCAGGACCCGGCGCACGGCCGGGTCGCCGGGCCCCGCGGCGGCGTCCGCGGCGAGTTGCTCGATCCGTTCCAGGCGCTGCTGCGGGGAGAGGGTGCCGGTCACGGCGGCGATCGTGGTCTTCTTGCCCAGCTTGCCGTCGAGCTGGGCCAGCAGGTACTCGGCGGTGGGGATGTAGCGGCAGAAGACGATCGGGTGGTAGCCGTCGGCGAGCAGGGCCTTCAGATGCCTGGTCAGCGCCTTCAGCTTGGCGTCCTCGGCCGGTCCGACGAGGTGCGCGGCCCGCTCGGCGAGTTCGAGCAGCCGGGCTTCCGCGTCCTCCGTCTCGGACGCGCCCGGCGCCACGTCCATGCCCTCCAGCCGGTCGCTGTCGGCGGAGTCGGCGGCCACCGGGGCGCCGAGCACGTCCGCCTCGTGTGCGGTGCGGGCCGCGGCGGACTCGGAGCGGGTCTTGAGGGTCTGTGCGGCGGCGGCCGGCGAGGAGACCATCGAGCGCAGCAGCGCGATCACCGACCACCAGGCGATCCGGGCCTCCCGCCGGCCCTGCTCGCCGGCCGCCCGCACGCGGTCCCTGGCGTAGGCGATGGCGTCGTCCAGCAGGGCCCGGTAGGCCGGCGTCAGCCGATAGGGCTCGTCCTTCGTCCAGCGGTCGGACGGGAAAGCGGTGCGCTCGGCCAGGGAGTCGTCGGCGAGACCGTCCTCCTTGGTGAGGTAGTCGCGGACGTCGGCGCGCTTGCGGGCCACGAAGTACTCGGCGAGCTTCGCGCGGCCCGCCGGGGAGTCCAGGTCCAGGGTCGCCAACTCCGGCCGCACCAGGCCGAGCAGGTTGCGGAAGGCGGACTCCTTGCCGGAGTGCGGAGTCGCCGTCAGCAGCAGCAGATGGCGGTCGGCGTCGTCCGAGACACGGCGAAGCAACTCGTAGCGCAGTTGGTGGGAGTTGGCGGCCGGCCCCTGCCCGACGTCGTCGGCTGCCACGCACGTGTGCGCCTCGTCGACGATCACCAGGTCGGGACAGTGCCGTACGAAGTCCTCACGGTGGCGCGTCGACTTGATGAAGTCCGTCGAGATGATCGTGAACGGGTGCTTGTCGAACAGGGACTGGCCCAGCTCCAGGGCGCGCTCAAGGCGCGAGACCGTGGAGGCCAGGACCAGTTCGGCGTCGATGCCGAACTTCTCCCGCAGTTCGGTCTGCCACTGCTCGGCCAGCGCCGGGGAGCACAGCACGGCCAGGCGCGTCGCCTCGCCGAGCGCGAGCAGCTCCTTGGCGATCAGGCCCGCCTCGACCGTCTTGCCGATGCCGACGTCGTCCGAGATCAACAGGCGGACGGTGCGCTGCCGCAGTGCCATCAGCAGCGGGACGAGCTGGTACGCGCGGGGCTCCACGGCAACGGACGCCAGCGAACGCAGCGGGCCCGCGCCCGACCGGAACCCGATGCGCAGCGCCGTACGCAGCAGGCCGGCGGCGCGCTGATCGCCCAGGTCGTCCGGGCTCGGCGCGGCGAACTCGGCGGGACGCACCTCCTCGAACGCCGGGAACACGGCGGCGGTGTCGTCCTCGCCGCCGCCGAGCGGGCGCAGCACCAGCATGTCGGGGGCGCTCTCGGGCAGCACCACCCACTCCCGGCCGCGAGCGGCGACCAGCGAGCCGGCTGTGTACGTGGGGCTCATGAGGTGTCTCGGTTCCTTGCGGTGGGAAGCGGGCGATGCGGGCGGGTGGTGGTCAACGAGAGTGGAAGTAGGGGGCGTTGCCGTCCACGATGGCGTCCCAGTCGGCGTCCGTCGGGAAGCGCAGGACGTCCCAGCCGGCGTCCTCCAGCCGGTCGCGGGCCGCCTGGTCGCGCGTGGAGTCCGAGGCTCGACCGGGGATGTCGACGAACACCGCGAGGTTGGCGCCGTCCAGGTGGAACACCAGGTCCGGGCAGGCGCCGGCGGTCGGCACCAGGGCGTTGACCGCGTCCGGCAGCCGGTACCCCTTCGCCCTGAGCCAGCCGAGCAGGTCGCCGGCCTCGACCAGGGCGGTCAGCGTCTCCTCGACCGGAGTCGGGGAGGACGTCCCCGCGGCGGGGGAGTGCGCCTCGCCGGCTCCCTCGGAGGCGGCCTTCGCGGCGCCGGCTGCCGGGGCGAGCCTGCGGAACTGCTCGCTGCGCGACTCGCCGCGGTCCTCGGGCGTCGTCCGGGCGGTGGCCAGCCGCAGCAGCAGGGGCTTGGCGGCGTGCCGGCTCAACTGCCTGTGGTGCGCCTGGTTGGCGTAGGTCAGCAGGCATGAGTAGCAGCCGCGGGCGCACTTCTCGTGATCCGTCGGCCCGCCCTGGTCCTCGCCGCCGGCCGGCTCGAAGTGGCAGATCTCCAGGGCGCTGCGTGCGGCCTCGGCGAGGGCGCCCTTCTCGTGCTGGATCCGGCGCAGCACCCCGGCGCCGCCCTCGGCGGCCTCCGTGAACAGCAGGCGGCGGCGCGGGCCGCCGTCCGGAGGCAGCAGCTCCGCGGTCAGTTCGGAGTCCTCCAACTCGAACGCCGCCTCGATGCCGCGCTCAAGGGCGTAGAGGAAGGACAGGGCCACCGGCTCCGGCTGTGGCTCGTCCAAGGTGACGACGAGGATGTTGCGGCGGTCCTCCACATACGGCAGGACCCGGGCCTTGCGGCGCTTCTCCTCGCCCTTGTCGTCGACCACCGCCATGCCGCTGTCCTCGATGGCGTCCGCGGCGGCCCGGTCGTTGAGCCAGCGTCCGTCGCCCAGATCCAGCCAGTAGCCGTCCGGCTCCTTCTCGTTGGCGCGGACCCGGCCGAGGTTGGTGATGCGGACGGTCGCCGAGTCGCCGTAGTCGAGGTTCGCCACGGGGCCGCCCCCGGCATCGGTGACGTGGGAGGTGAGGCGTCCTTTGCGGACGCCGTGGTCCTGGAACGCGTACGAGGTCTCCAGGCGGAACCCGGCCCTGCGCCGCTCCTCCTCGTCGGAGGAGATCCGCTCGCGCGGCGAGGTGTACACGGTGTGCAGGTGCAGCAGGCCGGTGCGCTTGTCCCGCAGTTGCTCGCCGCACATCGTGCACGTGTCCAGGCCCACCCGCACCTCGTAGTGGTAGCCGCAGCCGGAGCAGCGCCGCGCCTCCGCCGTGGCCAGCTCCCCCGAGGCGTCCGGCGGCAGCTGCACCCGGGTGACCTGGTAGCGGGCCCCCTCGTGGTAGATGAGGGCGCCCGGTCCGAACTCGCGGATCGCGAGGAAACGAGGACGCTGCAGGTAGTCGCCGTCGGCGTTGCGGCGGTTGCCCGAACGCGGGATGTAGGCGGCCAGCGGCAGCCGCGGGAAGCTGTACCCGGGCAGGAACCCCTCGGACGCGAGGTACCGGTAGGGGTTGAAGTCGCTCATCACCGACTTGCTGTCGCTCGACCGGTTCAGCAGCAGCTGCGTCTGCGTCTCGGCCTCCCGCCGGCGGGACCGCGCCCGGCCCTGCTCACCCGGGGAGAGGGTGTGGTCGACGACCCGCTTGTTCTGCTCGTACTGGTCGATGACCGCTGCCCGGAACAGGTCCCGCCACCGGTCGAACGAGGCGTCGAACCGGTCCGCGGCCCGCTCGACACGGTCCTCGACCCACTCGTCGTACCACCACGTGGTCGCCCGGAAGTCCGCGACGAGCGGGGCGAGGACGGCGCGGGCGGCGGCGACGGCACGCCGACGGGCGCCCTCGTCCCGCGACAGGTCGCGGATGTGAGGGTGCAGGGGGAGCGGCATGTGGGGGTCGGGGCGGTCCTCGCCCTCCGGGTCGTAGGCGACGTCGATGACGTCCGTGATCGCCGTGCCGAGCCTCATCCCGGTCTCGGCCAGCCAGATGCCCTGCAGGTGGGAGCGGACCAGGTCCTCGTTGGCCAGATCCAGGCGCGGTGGGGCCACCTGGCCGGACACCATGTCCTGGGACCTGCGGAAGTAGTACTGGTCGTGGCTGTTACCCGTGGCGCAGTAGGTGGTCACCAGCGCGGGCTGGCCCGACCGGCCCGCCCGGCCGGAGCGCTGCGCGTAGTTCGCGGGAGTGGGCGGCACGTTGCGCATCAGCACGGCGTTGAGGGACGAGATGTCCACGCCCAGCTCCATCGTCGGCGAGCAGTACAGCAGCGGCAGCTCGCCGGACCGGAACAGGTTCTCGCGCTCCCTGCGGTCCTCCGGCGTGACCTGCGCGGTGTGCTCCCGCGCGAACAGGCCGGCGAGCTCGGCGGCCGCGGTGCGGTACAGGTCACGGAAGAACGGGTTGACGCGCGGCCCCTCGCCACTGCTGTAGGTGCGCGCGAGCGGGTCGATCACGCCCCGCTCGCCGTCCCCCGCCCGCCAGATCAGGGCGGCGGCCGACACCCGGTAGCCCGTGCGCCGTTCCGCCACGCGGCGCCGGTAGCCGGGCCCCGAGCGCTCGGGGGCGACCTCGACCTCGTGCACCAGGTCCGCGGTGCGCAGCACCTCCAGCAGGTCCTTGACGACCGTCTCGACATCGGCCGGCGGGAGGTCACGCAACTCGGGGATGTTCCGCCGCAGGTACCTGCCGAACTTCCCGCGCGGCGACAGGAACTCGGCGGAGCGCTCCATCCCCGGCCGTGAGCCGTACGGGTAGACGACCTTGACGCCCGGCTGGTCGCTCCTGCTCAACACCCAGGGACCGGCGAGGCGTTCCTCGCTGGCCCGCTGCAGGACGTCGAAGTCGTCGCGGAAGTACTGCACGTCGATGGCCAGGGCACGCCGCATGAAGTCGAGCAGCGTACGGGCGATCTCCGCACGGAGCGCCGGGTCGGCTCCGCGCAGCACGGCGTGGGACGACTCCCAGCGGCCGGGCGTCTCGGCGATCCAGTCGAGGTCCTCGTAGTCGATCCGCAGCAGCCCGGTCTGCTCCAGGTTCGGCATGGTGATGCGCCAGCCGCGCTCGAGGTCGCGGTAGAGCCGGTAGCCCACGACGTCCCGGAAGGTCTTCGCCGCCCGCCGCTGCATCGACGGCGGCAGGTCCTCGCCGGCCGCGTAGTCGCCGGGGCCCAGGCCCATCACCTCGGTGACCGCCTCGGCGAGGTCGTCGTGGCGCAGCCCCTCCGCGCCGGCCCGCGCCGCGGCCTGGTACAGGGCGCCGCGCAACTGGGTCACCTGGGCGAAGTCGTTGAAATGGCCGGCCTGGAGCGACGCGTCCTGGCGGTTGTCGACGAAGGTGAGGAGCTTGCGCGCCTCCTTCCCCAGGCTGTCCTCGGGCACAGCCCGCAACGACCTCACGATGGACGCGGAGATCAGTGAGGTGGCCGACGAGCGCCCCTCCTGGTCCAGCGTGGCCAACTTGGCGAAGTCCCGCCCGCGGGTCTGTTCGTAGGAGACCTGGCAGTGCACACAGAACAGAAACGGTGCGGGGATGAACGCCGCGACCAGCCCCTGGCCCGACTCGTGGCCGTGGGCGTCCACCACGACCCGCTTGGGCACCCGCAGGCGGTAGGACTTCCTGACCACCGTCACACCCTGCGCGTCGGGTTCGAGCCACGACTCCGGCAGCCGCCTGTCGTCCACGGCCTTCTGCGGGTCCGCCGGCCACTCGTAGTCCTCGCCGGGCACGCCCACGTACAGGTAACCCTCGCCCGCGCGGCCACCGGAGGCGAACGTGTCGCGCCGCGGCTCGTACTCGAAGGAGCCGCCCTTCTCGGTGCGCCAGACGGTCAGGTACTCCTGGCCGCATTCGCGGCAGAAGGCCAGGGGGAACAGCGGCTTGCCGTCGCTGTCGGGCTGCTCCAGCTGGTAGGTGCGGGTCAACGGGCGGGTGAGCGGGTCCTCCAGCGTCGTGTAAACGGTGTCGCCCTTGGAGAGGAACTGGTGCAGCCGGAAGGCGAACAGCGGCCGCTCCGTCACCGGGTGCTTGGCCTGCGCACCTGCCTCCAGGGTCGTCCGGATCGCCTCGCGCACGGTCTCCTCGGGCACCCCGGACCGCGCGTGGAGTTCCTTCGCCGCGTCCTCGACCGTGCCGGGAGCGCAGCGGCGCAGCCGGCCGGTGCCCTCCTCGCGTTCCAGACCGAAACGGGACTCCACCCAGCGAGCCAGCGGGTCCTTCGTCAGCGCCTCGTACGAGCGCGGCGCCGCCTGGACCCGCAGCCGATCGGCGGGCACGGCCGGGGGAGGCTCCTCGGTCGCCCGGACCAGCGTTTCCCCGATGACCCGCTTCGGCAGCACCGTCGTGCCGAACAGCCGGCCGGCGACCTTGGCCACCTCACGTCGCTGGTCGTCCCAGGAGCCCTCGGTGGACATCGTCGCCGACGTGCCGATGCACTGCAGGGACGCCGACGCGTTGCACGCCTCACGGACCCGGCGGATCAGGAACGCCACGTCCGCGCCCTGCCGGCCCCGGTAGGTGTGCAGCTCGTCGAAGACGAGGAACTGCAGCCCCTCGGCCATGCGGATCAGGCTGGACCGGTCGTCCGGCCGGGTCAGCATCAACTCCAGCATCACGTAGTTGGTCAGCAGGATGTCCGGAGGGTTCTTGCGAAGTTCCCGGCGCTGCTCCTCCGACTCCTGGCCGGTGTACCGGGCGAAGGTGACCGGCTCGCGGCCGGCGCCGAACCCGTGCCGCAGGTACTTGGTCAGCTCCTCCATCTGCGAGTTGGCCAGCGCGTTCATCGGGTAGACGATGATCGCACGCACGCGGCCACCGCCACCGGCCCCGGCCGCCTGACGCTCTCTCAGCACGTGGTTGACGATCGGGACGATGTACGCCAGCGACTTGCCGGACCCGGTGCCCGTGGTGAGGACGAAGGAGTCTCCTGCCTGCGCAGCCTCGATCGCCTGACGCTGGTGGAGGTGGAAGGTCAGCGGCCGGCCGTCCGGGCGGGGCGAGGACTCCTTCTTGCCGCTCTGGAAGATCTCCGCGCAGCTGGGGTGCAGCAGACCGTCGCGCACCAGGTCCGTGACCTGACCGCCGTCGGCGAAGAACGGGTTCAGCGACAGCCACGGGTCGGGCCACTGCGACTTCGCCGCCAGGTCGCCCTCGACGAAGTCCTCGATCCGGGCGTCGCGGATGACCGTCGCACTCCTGGTGAACCTCTCGTACTCCCTGATCAGGTCGGCGTGGATACCGAAGACGTCCATCGTCTCGGGCAGCCGGGGCTTCCTGCGCGGCACCGGCGCGGCCACGGTCGGAACCGGCCCGGGCACCTGGGCGCGCAGCCGCGCCACCGGATCCATCACCTGCCAGTGCGGAGCGAGGAGAGAGGCGGTGTCGTCCGGCGCGAGAGCAAGCGGGACCAGCGTCTCGCGCACCATGGCCGCGTTCTCCGGCCGCAGTTCGGCGTCCTTCTCGAGCAGGCGGTTCACCAACCGGACCAACTCGGACGGCAGGTCGGGGCGGACGAGCGTGACCTGCGGCGGCTGCTCGTGCTGGTGCTGTTCGGACAGCGCGTACGGGGTCTTGGCGGAGAACGGTGGCCGGCCGATCAGCAGCTCGTACAGGATGCAGCCGAGCGCGTAGAGGTCGGCCGAGGCGGTGACCCGTTCGGCGCGGAACTGCTCGGGCGCCATGTAGCGGGCCGTGCCGACGCTGACGCCGGTGCTGGTCAGCCGCGTCTGATCGGGGTCGTCGACGACCGAGCCCATGCCGAAGTCGAGTACCTTGGCCGTGCCGTCGCCGGTCAGCATCACGTTGGCCGGCTTCAGGTCCCGGTGGACGACCCCGGCGGTGTGCGCGGCGGCGAGCCCCGCGGCGATCTGCGCCCCGAGAGCGGCGACCCAGGAGACCGGGAGCTGCGGCTCCTCACCGATGAGGTCCGCCAGCGGATAGCCGTCGAGCAACTCCATGGCCAGGTACGGCAGGCCGCCGCCGTCCGCCGTCCGATCCACGCCCCCGTCGATGAGGAGGGTGAGATTCGGATGCCCCTGGGAAAGCATCCGCATGATCCGCACTTCACGGCGGAAACGGGCAACGTCCTTCCCCTGGGACGAAGTGTCGACCGCGACGCCGGTCCGGGCACGCAGCACCGTCTTGATCGCGACCTCGCGGTGGGGCGAGTCGGGAGCGGCGCGGAGGTCCTCAGCCCGGTGTACCTCGCCCATGTTCCCGCGGCCCACGATCCCCGTGATCCGGAACCGTCCGTCGACCGTCTCCATGCGCTCGACTCTCCCCCTCTTGCCCTGCCCCGGTGCGAGGCAGCCCGCCCCCGGGCGACGTAAACCTCAGCCCAAACGTAGGCTGTCATCTGTCCGTTGACGTTGTCAACAGATACATCGCCCTGAAGCCCTGCGCCCGGTCACCTCGACGACTTTAGTACTCGCCCTCCCCATGAGACGGCCGATCGGCGGGCCGGCTCCCAACCGGCCCTCAGCGACCGCAGGTCAGGGAGTGGATGGGGTCGGTCCAAGCGGGTGTGGGGAGGCGGGTTTTCCGTGATCTTCTCCCAATTTTCTCCCCGAGATCCGGGTTCTGACCTGGGCG
>Ga0164242_10007324_pt1 | contig 12085 bp, 10 predicted proteins | sample OricomgcompostMG_FD_108783 | JGI IMG/M metagenome (GOLD analysis project Ga0164242, IMG submission 108783) | Miracle-Growth compost microbial communities from Emeryville, California, USA - Original compost - Miracle growth compost (MG) ... | reverse complement strand
CGTCGAGCGGGTGAAGAACAAGGAGGACGGCGTCCGCCTGATGGGCTTCGGCCACCGGGTCTACAAGAACTACGACCCGCGCGCGAAGCTCGTCAAGGAGTCCGCCGACGAGGTGCTCACCGATCTCGGCGTGCAGGACCCGCTGCTCGACATCGCGAAGGAGCTCGAGCAGGTCGCGCTGCACGACGACTACTTCATCTCCCGCAAGCTCTATCCGAACGTCGACTTCTACACCGGCGTCATCTACAAGGCGATGGGCTTCCCGACGCGGATGTTCACGGTGCTGTTCGCGATCGGCCGGCTGCCCGGCTGGATCGCGCAGTGGCGGGAGCAGATCAACGACCCGCAGGGGAAGATCGGCCGGCCGCAGCAGCTCTATGTGGGCTCGCCGGCGCGGCCCTGGCCGGCGGACCGCTGAGTCCCGCCGTCCGGCACTGCTCCCTGAGCCCTGCGTCTCGCACCGCGCTCCCTGAGCTCCACCGCCCGGACCGGTCCCTTCGTCTCGCTGCGCTCGCTCAGGGACCGGTCCCTGAGCCCCGCCGCCCGGCCCGCTCCCTGAGCGAGCGCAGCGAGACGAAGGGACGCTCCACGCGACGGCTCGCTTCGGCGACCCGACTCAGGCGTGCAGCTGGGCGTTCAGCTCGATGCCGGCGCCGGTGCGCGGCAGCGCCTCGACGGAGCCGGTCAGCGAGTTCCGGCGGAACAGGATGCCGGGGACGCCGGACAGCTCCACGCCCTTGACGATGCGCGGCTCGAGCCCGGATCCGTCGTGGACGGCGACCTTCGTGCCGGCCGTCACGTAGAGCCCGGCCTCGACGACGGAGTCGTCGCCGATGGAGATGCCGATGCCGGAGTTGGCGCCGAGCAGCGCCCGTTCGCCGATCGCCACCCGGTGGGTGCCGCCGCCGGAGAGGGTGCCCATGATGGAGGCGCCGCCGCCGATGTCGGAGCCGTCGCCGACGACGACGCCCTGCGAGATGCGGCCCTCGACCATGCTCGCGCCGAGCGTCCCGGCGTTGTAGTTGACGAAGCCCTCGTGCATGACGGTGGTGCCGGGGGAGAGGTAGGCGCCGAGCCGGACCCGGCTGGTGTCGGCGATCCGGACCCGGTCGGGGACGACGTAGTCGGTGAGCCGCGGGAACTTGTCGAGGGAGTGAATGCCGACCCCGGCCCGCTGCAGCGCCCCGCGTCGGGCGCGGGCCGTCTCCGGCAGCATCGGCCCCGCGTTCGTCCAGGCGACGGCGGGCAGCAGGGCGAAGATGCCGTCGAGGTTCACCGTGTTCGGCGCCGTCAGCCGGTGGCTGAGCAGGTGCAGCCGGAGGTAGACGTCCTCGGTGGTGGCGGCCGGGGCGTCGAGGTCGGCGATGGCGACGGTCCGCACCTCGACGACGACGCCGCGGACGGTGTCGGGGCCGGCCTGGTCGCTCAGCGAGCTCGGCGCGATGAGCGCTTCGCGCGGCACCGGCTCGAGTCGCGGCTCCGGGAACCAGGCGTCGAGGACGGTGTCTCCGGCGACGGTCACGAGTGCATGGCCCCAGGCGCTGCTTCCCACCCCGTCAGCCTACCGAGGCAGGCGATTCGCTTCGTGCGGCAGGTGTTGACCGATGCGGTCGGTCGAAGTGCCGCAGGAAGCAGAAGGCACCGCACGAAGCGGGCACGGCCGGCGGCGGGCGGGCGGGCAGTGTCGGGCTGGGTAGGGTTGGGGCGTGCCCGTGCTGGACCCGAGCCTCCCGGTCGATTCGCTGACCGCGGCGATCTGCGATCTCGAGTCGGTGTCGGGGGAGGAGACCCGGCTCGCCGACGCGATCGAGGCCGCGCTCCGCGCCGCGCCGCATCTGAGCGTCGACCGGGACGGCGACGCCGTCGTCGCCCGGACGACGCTCGGCCGCGATCGCCGGGTCGCGATCGCCGGCCACATCGACACCGTGCCGGTGAACGACAACCTGCCGGTGCGCCGGGAGTCCGTGGCCGGCGTCGACACGCTGATCGGCCGCGGCACGGTCGACATGAAGGGCGGGGTCGCGGTGCTGCTGCGGCTCGCCGTGGAGCTCGCCGAGCCCGCCGTCGACGTGACCTGGATCTTCTACGACCACGAGGAGGTCGATTCGGCGCTGAACGGCCTGGGCCGGCTCGCGCGGCGCCGTCCGGAGCTGCTCGCCGCCGACTTCGCGGTCCTCGGCGAGCCGACGGCCGCCGGCATCGAGGGCGGCTGCAACGGGACGCTCCGGGTGCGGCTGCGCTTCCACGGCGCCCGGGCGCATTCCGCGCGGCCGTGGAACGGCGAGAACGCGATCCACAAGGCCGCCGACGCGCTCGCGGTGCTCGCCCGGTATCAGCCGGAGACGGTGGTCGTCGACGGCCTCGCCTACCGCGAGAGCCTCAACGCGACGCTCATCTCCGGCGGCGTCGCGGCGAACGTCATCCCGGACCTCGCCGAGATCGTGGTCAACTATCGCTTCGCGCCGAGCCGCGACGGCGAGGCAGCGCTCGCCGTCGTCACGGCGCTGTTCCCCGGCGTCGAGATCGTGCTCGACGACCTCGCGGAGGGCGCCAGGCCGGGCCTCGACGCACCGCTCGCGGCCGCCTTCGTCGAGGCGGTCGGGGCGGCGCCGACGCCGAAGTACGGCTGGACGGACGTCGCCCGGTTTAGCGCGCTCGGCATCCCCGCGGTGAACTACGGGCCCGGCGATCCGAACCTCGCGCATCGCGACGACGAGGCGGTGCCGGTCGAGCAGCTCTTCGCCGTCGAGGCGGGCCTGCGGCAGTGGTTGAGCGCGTCGTAGCGGGCTCTCGGGACGTCGCGGCGCGGCTTCCCGACCGGCGGCGGGGGGATGGCGTCGGGCGGCTGCGGGACTGGCGGAGCTGGCCGTGGTGGGTGCAGGTGCTCGCGATCTTCGTCGTGAGCCGGATCGTGACGACCGCGATGATGCTGTTCTTCGCCGCGCATCAGGCTGCCAACTCCTGGACCGGGGCGCAGCCGGACTATCTCGCCTTCTCGCAGCTGTGGGATTCGCACTGGTTCTATATCGTCGCGGTCTCCGGCTATCCGGATCAGCTGCCGATCACGGACACCGGCCACATCGGGGAGAACGCCTGGGCGTTCCTCCCGGTGTATCCGTGGCTGGTGCGCGGGCTGTCGATCGTGAGCTGGATCCCCTACGACGCGATGGCGGTGATCGTCTCGGTGCTCTCGGCGCTCGGCACGGCGCTGCTGGCGCACCGGCTGTTCCGTGAGGCAGGCTTCGCCCCGGTGCCGGCGCTCGGCGCGGTCGCGCTGTTCTGCGCGAATCCGGTCTCCGCGATCCTGCAGGTCGGCTACGCGGAGTCGCTCATGCTGCTGCTGCTCACCGTGTCGCTGCTCCTGCTGCAGCGACGCCGGTACTGGGCGACGGTGCCGTTCGTGGTGCTGATGTCGTTCACCCGTCCGAGCGGTCTCGCCTTCGCGCTCGCGATCGGGCTCCACGTCGTGCTGCGCTGGGTGCAGGCGTGGCGCGGACGGAACGCGTTCCCGATCCGGGAGCAGGTCGCGGCGATCGGCGCCGCGGTGGTGGCGACGATCGCCGGATTCGCGTGGGTGGTCATCGCCGGTGTCGCGACCGGCTCGCTCTCGGCCTACACCGACACCGAGCTCGCCTGGCGGTCCTCGTATATCGGCGATCAGCCGCTGCTGCCGTTCGCCGGCTGGTTCGCGGCGGCGAGCTGGTGGGCGAAGTGGGTGCATCTGCCGGGCTGGCTCGGCATCGTCGTGCTCGTCCTCGGGCTCGTGGCGCTCGTCGTGGTCGCCGTCTCGCCGCTCGCGAGGCGGCTCGGGCCGACGATCCGGATCTGGGGCGCGGCCTGGTTCGTGTATCTGCTGGCGGTGTTCTTCCCGCAGTCCTCGACGCTGCGACTGCTGCTGCCGGCATACCCGGCGCTCGGCGTCTTCGCGCTGTCGCGGCGGTGGGTGTTCGTGGTCGCGATGCTGCTCTGTCTCGTCGGCCAGTGGTGGTGGATCGATCAGCAGTGGGCGGTGGCGGGATACGACTGGACCCCGCCGTGATCAGGGATTATTCACGTGAGTGATCCTCGATTTCCCCTCGGTCCGCGCGGTGCGGGATAATAGAGGCTCCACTTCGAGGATTGGAGACGACCATGGCGGCGATGAAGCCCCGGACCGGAGATGGCCCGATGGAAGCCGTCAAGGAAGGACGTCTCATCATCGTACGGGTGCCGCTCGAGGGTGGCGGACGGCTCGTCGTCTCGGTGAACGACGCCGAGGCGAAGGAGCTTCACGACGTGCTGGCTGCCGTCGTCGGCGCCTGAGCCCTACCGCTTCGTCAGCAGCAGCAGGCCGTCGCCGACCGGCAGCACGGCGCTGATCACGTCGGGCGAGTCGACCGCGCTGCGCAGCAGATCGCGGAGATCCTGCGTGACGTCCTCGCGCGCCGTGGGATCGGCGACGCGGCCGCCGCGGAGCACCCGCGGGATGGCGACGGTGCCGCCGGCGCGGACGATCCGGAGCGCCTCCTCGAGGTAGGCGGTGACCGAGGCGGGGTCGGCGTCGATGAGCACGAGGTCGTAGCTCGCATCGTTGATCCGGGGGAGCACCTCGGCGGCGCGACCCGCGATGAGGCGGATGCTCGCCGTGGGGACGCCGGCGCGCAGCAGCAGCTCCCGGGCGGTCGCCTGATGCTCGGGCTCGATGTCGATCGAGGTGAGCCGGGCGTTCGGGGCGCCGCGCAGCAGCCAGAGCCCGCTCACGCCGAGTCCGGTCCCGATCTCGATGATGGTGCCGGCGCGCATCGCGGCGACGAGCTGCGCGAGGGCGGCGCCGGTCGCCGGCGTGATCGGCTCGATCCCCATCTCGAGCGAGGCGCGGCGGGCGTGCTCGAGCTCCGTGGTCTCCTCGATGAGGTCCTCGGCGTATTTCCACGCGGCGTACTGCTGATCGGTCACGGGTCCTCCGCTGCCGAGTCTAGGCGGCGGGGCTCATTCGAGGGCGCGCCCGCGCCGCTCGGCGAGCATCAGCGCCGCCACCACGGCGAGGGCGAAGCAGATGGAGAACACCACGAACAGCAGCGGCGCACCGCCGGCGCCGAGCAGCCCCGGCACGGCGAGCGGCGCGAGGATCGAGGCGATCCGGCCGACGCCGGCCGCCCAGCCGGCGCCGGTGCCGCGGATGCGGGTCGGGTAGAGCTCCGGGGTCACCGCGTAGAGGGCGCCCCAGGCGCCGAGGTTGCAGAACGACAGCGCCATGCCGAATCCGATCACGGCGCCCTCGCTCGTCGCGGTGCCGAACAGCACGGCGGCGACGGCGGAGCCGGCGAGGAACGCGGCGAGCGTCGCGCGCCGCCCCCAGACCTCGATGAGCCAGGCGGACAGGGCGTAGCCGGGCAGCTGCGCGAGGGTGATGATGAGCGTGAAGCCGAAGGACTTGACGAGCCCGTAGCCGTCGGCGGCGAGGATCGACGGGATCCAGATGAACGCCCCGTAGTAGGCGAAGTTCACCAGGAACCACACCGCCCAGAGCGCCGCGGTGACCCGCCGGCGGCCGGGGGCCCAGAGCGCGGCGAGGGGGGCGCGTTCCCCGGCCGTCGCCGGGGCGTCGAGGGAGGAGCCGGGGGCGAGTCCGGCGCTCGCCTCGAAGTCGCGCACGACGCGCTCGGCCTCCTGGCCGCGGCCGCGCGACTCCAGGAACCGCACCGACTCGGGCAGGCCGAATCTGACTGCCGCGGCCCAGACCGCCGGCACCGCCGCGATGACGAGCGCCCAGCGCCAGCCGTCGGGGCTGCCGGGGATGAGGAGGTAGCCGACGAGCGCGGAGGCGGTCCAGCCGAGCGCCCAGAAGGCTTCGAGGATGACGACGATGCGGCCGCGGATGCGTGCCGGGGCGAATTCGCTGACGTAGGTGGAGGCGACGGGCAGCTCCGCGCCGAGGCCGAGGCCGGCGAGGAATCGCAGCACGAGCAGCGCGGTCACGGACCAGGCCAGCGCGGACAGGCCGGTGGCGACGCCGAAGACGAGCAGCGTGATGGCGAACACGGCGCGGCGGCCGAAGCGGTCGGCGAGGAGGCCGCCGAGGCTCGCCCCGACGGCCATGCCGGCGAAGCCGATGCTGACGATGAGGGAGCTGTCGGTGGGGGTGAGCGACCACTGCACCGCGAGCGCGGCGATGACGAAGGACACCAGGCCGACGTCCATCGCGTCGAGCGCCCAGCCGATCCCGGCGTTGCCGAGCAGTCGGAGGTGGCGCCGGGTGAAGGGGAGCCGGTCGAGGCGCTCGCTGCGCGTCGTCGCGGGCTCGGTCCGGGTGGTCGACGGGGTCGTGGTCATGCGTCGTCCTGCTCTCGCGGGGTGGGCTCGGGGGTGAAGCGGAAGAGTCGGGCGGGCCGGTGGGCGCCTTCCCGTCGCATCGCACCGCTCGGCTCGACCTGGCCGCTCGCGAGCAGGCGGCGGCGGAAGTTCGCGGGGTCGCTCACGGTGCCGAGCACGGCGTCGTGGACCTGCCGGAGCTCGGCGAGGGTGAACTCGGGGCCGAGGAATCGGGCCGCGATGTCGGCGTAGGCGGTCTTCGCGCGCAGCCGCGCCAGCGCGACGTCGACGATGTCGCGGTGGTCGAAGGCGAGCCGGGGGAGCGCGTCGGCGGGGAACCACGCGACGTGGTCGACGCCCTCGGCGATGAGCGGCTGGTCGAGCGCGAGGAGGGCCCAGTAGGCGATCGTGACGAGCCGCGGCGCCGTCGCGCTCCGGCCGGTCGCGCCGAAGGAGTAGAGCTGCTCGAGGTGCCGCGCCGGCAGTCCGGTGGTGCCGACGAGGGTGTCGCTCGCGACCTGGTCGAGGGAGCGGTCCCAGGCGAGCGGGCCGCCGGGGAGGGCCCAGTCGTCGGCGTAGGGCTCGCGGAGCCGGCGGACGAGCGGCAGCCAGAGCCGGAGCTCGCGGTCGGGGTCGGCGGTGTGCGGTGCGACGAGGGCGGCGGGGGGCCGGATGGCGAAGACGACGATGGAGACGGCGACCTCCGGCGACTGCGTGCGGCGCTCCTCGATGTTGAGCGATGGCATGGGCATCCGTGCACCTCCGTCCAGTTATGGTCATCTCGACCATAACATGTCCCGACGTCGCCTCGCCATGCTCGGCGCACATCCGACTCCCCCGGTTATCCTGGGCGGGTGGGCAGCGGATTCACCTTCGACAAGCTCGTGGTGATCGCCGTGCTCGCCCTCATCCTGATCGGGCCCGACAAGCTCCCCGGCTATGCGAAGCGGCTCGGCGAATGGGCCAGACAGCTCCGCGGATTCGTGGACGGCGCGAAAGACCGGCTCAAGGACGAGATGGGCCCCGAGTTCGACGAGGTCGACTGGAAGCAGCTCGATCCACGGCAGTACGACCCGCGCCGCATCATCCGCGAGGCGCTCCGGGAGCCGGCGACGGCGACGGTGGTGGCCCCCGCGCGGGAGTCGGCGTATGCGCAGCGTCAGCGGCTGCTGCGCGAAGGACGCCCGGCGCCGTACGACGCCGAAGCGACCTGAAACCGCTCCCACCCCCGTCGTGGCGGCCCTGGCGTGAACCCTGCTCACCTATAGGCTCGGACCATGCAGCGTCGCGTGCCGGATCCCGCCCGGCTCTCGGCGAGCGTCACCACGCGGTTCGCGATCGGCTCGATCGGCACCGGCGGATTCGGAACGCTCCCGGGCCTGGTCCTCGTCTACTACCTGACCGATACCCTCGGGGTCGATCCCATCCTCGCGGGTCTCGCCTTCGCGATCGCGAAGCTGTGGGACGTCCTCATCGATCCGGTCATCGGGGCGCTGACCGACCGGGAGTTCGCGCGGACTGGCGGCCGGAGCCGGCTCATGACGATCGGCGGCACCGCCATGATCGTGTGCTTCCCGCTCACCTTCGCGGTGCCGACCGGGCTCCCGCCGGTGCTGTCCGGGCTCTGGGTGCTCGTCGGGTTCATCCTCTCGGCCACCGCGTTCAGCCTCTTCCAGGTGCCGTACATGGGCATCCCGGCCGAGCTCACCGGGAGCTATCACGAGCGCACCCGGCTGCTGTCGATGCGGGTCATCGTGCTGTCGCTCGCGATCCTGCTCTTCGGCGGCGGCGGCCCCGAGCTCCGCAAGCTCGGCGGCGACGACGTCGCGCTCGGCTACCTGCTGATGGCCGTCATCGCGGCGATCGTGCTCGCGGCCGGATTCCTCATCGCCGCCACCATCGCGAACCGGCGCCACCTCACCGCCGGCGTCGCCGCCATCGCGCCGAGCACGAACCTCGGCGAGCACTTCGCCCGCGCGATCGCCGTGCTGCGGCAGAGCCAGCCCTACCGCGTGCTCGTCGGCGCCTTCGCGCTGCAGGCGCTCGCGACCGGGCTCATGCTCGCCGGCGCGCAGTACGTCGCGAAGTGGGTGCTGGGCGACGAGGACGCGGTGACCTACCTCTTCGTCGCGCTCATCGCGCCGGCCATCGTGCTCACCCCGGTCTGGCAGCTCATCAGCCGCCGGATCGGGAAGACCCGCGGGTTCCGCATCGCGACCATCGTGTTCCTCGTCGCGACGCTCGCCCAGGTCGTGCTGGTGTGGGCTCCGGGGCCGTGGATCTATGTCACCACCGCGCTCGTCGGCGCCGCCTACTCCGGCCTGCAGGCGCTGCCGATGGCGATGCTGCCCGACGTCATCGCGGTCGACGCCCGCCGCGACACGAACCGGGCCGGCGCCTTCAGCGCCACCTGGACCGCCGCCGAGACGCTCGCGATGACCCTCGGCACCACGGTGCTCACCATCGTGCTCGCCGCGACCGGCTATCTCGAGACGGTCGCCGGCGTCCAGGTCGAGCAGCCGGCGGCGGCGGTCGACGGGATCGCGCTCACCTTCTCCATCGTGCCGGCGGTGCTCGCCGCGGTGAGCCTCATCGCGATCCGGCGATATCCGCTCACCGAGCACGATGTGGAGGCGGCGACGCCCGAGGAGGTCGTCGCGTGATCGCCTTCCGCGAGGAGCCCGCCGCGATCCTGGCGCGGCTCCGCACCCTCCGCGAGGCCGACGCGCCGACGCATGGGGGCCACGTCCTCTCCTACGTCTACGATCCGGACGACGAGCGGATCGACGCGCTCGCCGCCGAGGCGATGCGCATCGCGCAGCCGGTCAACTGGCTCGATCCGATGACCTTCCCCTCGGCGGCCGCCGTCGAGCGCGACGTGCTCGGCTTCGTCCGCGGCCTGCTGCACGGCGGTGAGGACGTCGTCGGGACGCTCACGACCGGCGGCACCGAGAGCTGCCTGCTGGCGGTGAAAGCGGCACGGGACGCCTGGCTGCGCGCCCATGACGCCGTCCCCGGCGCCGCTCGGCCGCGGCTCGTCGCGCCGACCACGGTGCATGCGGCATTCCAGAAGGGCGCCGACTATCTCGGCCTCGAGCTCGATCTCGTCCCCGTCGGGCCGGACGGTCGCGTCCCCGCCGAGCGGATCGCGGATCGGCTCGCCTCGAGCGATGACGTCGCGCTCGTCGTCGTCTCGGCGCCGAGCTACCCCTTCGCCTCGCTCGACCCGGTCGTCGAGGTCGCGGCGATCACGGCCGCGGCCGGCGTCCCGCTGCATGTCGACGCCTGCGTCGGCGGACTCGTGCTCCCCTTCTGGCCGGAGCTGCCGGCGTGGGACTTCCGGGTGCCCGGCGTGACCTCGATGAGCGCCGACCTCCACAAGTACGGCTACGCGCCGAAGGGTGTCTCGGTGCTGCTGCAACGCGGCCGGGACCGGCAGCGCCACCAGTTCTTCGCGACCACGCGGTGGCCCGGCTATCCGGTGGTGAATCCGACGATCCTCGGCTCCCGCTCGACCGCGGCCGCCGCGGCCGCCTGGGCGATCATCCAGGCGCTCGGCGAGGAGGGCTATCGCGAGCGGGCCGGGGTCGCCCGGCGCGCCACCGACGCGATCCGCGCCGCGGTCGAGGGGATCGACGGGCTGCGGATCGTCGGCGCTCCGGTCGGGCCGATGCTCGCGGCGGCGACCGACGAGATGGTCCCGGTCGGGCGACGCGTCGACCCGCATCGCTGGACCGACGCGGTGCACCGACGCGGCTTCGCCATCCAGCAGCAGCCCTCGATGCCGCAGCCGGACGGCTCCCGGCTGCCCGGCACGGCGCATCTCACCGTCACGCCGGTGACGGCGCGCGTGCTCGACGAGCTGCTGCCCGCGCTCGCCGACGCGGCCGACGAGGTCCGCGGCGTGCCGCGGGCGTCGGCCGAGGCGCTGCTCGGCGCACTGCCGCCGATGGCGGGGCCGATCGACTCCGACACGGCCGGGGCGCTGCTCGCCGCAATCGGCATCGGCGGCGGTCGACTGCCGGACGACCAGGCCTCGCTGCTGGCCGGGATCGAGGCGCTGCCGTCCCAGCTCGCCGAGCGGCTGCTCATCGAGATGGTGGGTCGGATCGCGGAGCCCGCCCAGGCCTGAGGGCGCGCTCGGGCCGCTGAGCGCCGGCCGTGCCGGCACCGTGCCGATGCGCGCGGCCACGAGCACATATATGTATGGGATAGGCTGGCCCGCGCAGGCTGACCCGCTATCGGCATAGAGACTCCCGCACCTCGCTGCGTCCCCCCGTACCCGACACAGGGAGTCCCGTCGAATGCAAGATAGTCCTGTCCTCAGCGCGCCCCGAGCCGGATCCCGGCTCGCCAGAATCCTGGCCGGCATGATCGCCGCGGTGCTCGTCCTCGCCGGCGCATCGCTCGGCACGGCGGCGGCCTACGCCGCCTCCACCACCGTCGCGGGCCTCGCGATCTCCACGACGTACGACGGCGCGACCGCGCCGAACAGTCTCGACGGCGATCAGCACAACGGGATCACCGCGACGAACGACACCGTCGGGTTCGGCTGGTCCGCCGACTACCCGAGCGGCGTCGACGCGAGCACCGGCCCGGTGGTGCTGACCCAGACCCTGCCGAGCGGCTGGAGCTGGGACGCCGCCTCCATCGACGCCGCCGGCGCGAACAGCAACAGCAGCCTGTACACCTCCACGGCGACGATCAGCGGCGGCACCCTCACCGTCACGCTGACGGCCGCGACGCCCGGCGCGCACATCGAGTTCCTGACCCTCGTCGCCAAGCCGGACGCCACCGCGGCGAACACCACCTACGTCCCGCAGCTCGACGAGAGCGACGACTCCGGGGCGAGCAGCGCGACGACGACCGGGATCCGGGTCGTCGCCCAGCCCAGCGCGAGCCTCGCCAAGGCGGTCGCGCAGAAGCCGGTGGCGGTCTCCGCCCCGGCCGACGGCTACCAGGCGACCTACCAGGTCACCGTCGCGGTGCCGACCGGCGCCGTCGGCGCGCAGGCATCGACCACGCTCGACGGCCCCGTCGTCGTGACGGACTCGTTCGACGGCCCCACCGCCGGCGTGGTGGCGACCCTGGTCAGCCCCGCCAGCGGCGTGAGCATGACGCAGAGCGGGAACGACCTCACCTTCACCATCTCCGACCAGATCTCGACCGCGACCGCGGCCGCCGGCTACGTCATCGCCTACACGGTGTTCTGGCCGATCGCCGAGGTCCCGACGGCCTCCGAGGCGGCCACCGTGGTGACCAAGCCGGACCAGCTCAAGCAGAAGATGGCCGAGTTCCGGAAGTACCAGGACGAGGTCGCCGCGCTCCGGAAGCAGGTCGCCACGTTCCCCATGGACGGCGAGCTGGCCAAGGAGCACAAGGACTACCTCTCCACCGACGGCGACTACCAGGGCGCGGTGAACGACATGCTCGACGCCCTGAAGCAGGGCGACGCGGGCGCGGGCGACGTGCTGGAGATGGAAGTGCGCCCGCTGATGATGCTGCGCCAGGACACCCTCAACAAGATGGTGGACCAGCAGCGCCAGGCCGCGGAGCGGATCTACGACAGCCAGTTCAAGACCTACCGCATGATCCGCGCGATCAGCATCGCCGCGCTGGCGGTCGGCCTGGCGCTGGCGCTGTTCATGGCGTTCGCGCTCAGCCGCTACATCGTCGGCACGCTGAACTACGCCGGCCGGATCGCGCGCGCAATCTCCGAGGGCAAGCTCGGCCATGACATCCAGGTCGGCAAGCGGGACGAGCTGGGCGACCTGCTGGCCGCGTTCCGCGCGAT
>Ga0164242_10007323_pt1 | contig 12088 bp, 11 predicted proteins | sample OricomgcompostMG_FD_108783 | JGI IMG/M metagenome (GOLD analysis project Ga0164242, IMG submission 108783) | Miracle-Growth compost microbial communities from Emeryville, California, USA - Original compost - Miracle growth compost (MG) ... | reverse complement strand
TCGACGAACATCGGCCATGCACCGAGGCTGAGTGCTCCGTTCTGGACCGAGGAGTTGATCAACAGGCCGAGATCCTGGATGCCGCTCGGCCCGAGCCCGATCAGCTCCAGTCCGACCAGGGCGAAGATGGTGTTGATCACTGCGAGCGCCAGCCCCAGTGCGATGTAGGGCAGCATGTTCGGCACCAGCTCGAAGAGCACGATCTTCACGTCGGATTCCTTGGAGATCTTGGCAAGGTCGACATAGGACCGCGTCCTCAGGCTGAGCACGTGGGACCGGATCGTGCGGGATGCGCCGGCCCAGCTGAAGACGGCCAGGATCACGCTCACCTGGAACAGGCTGATGTGGCTCGCGAAGCCCGAGTAGGCGATCAGCAGCGGCAACGTCGGGATGACCAGGAACAGGTCGGTCGTCGTTGCCAGCAAGGAGTCCAGCCACCCGCCGCGATAGGCAGCGAAGAACGCCACCACGATGCCGATGATCGTCGACAGGGCCCCACCCAGGGCGCCGATCTTCAACGATGTCCACAGTCCGGCGACCACCATCGCCATCACGTCCCGGCCGACCTGGTCGGTGCCGAGCAGATGCTGGGGACTCGGTTGCAGCCAGCGCTGGCCGAAGCCGATCGCCGTCGGGTCCTGGCCGTTGCCGATCGCGTCGATGATGACGCCGTGCAGCGCGCCGATCACCACGATGATGAACAGCAACACCAGGCCGACGGTCAGTCGGACGTTGCCCCGCAGTCGGCGTCCGAGTGCGCGGATCGGTTTCATCGCGCCCTCCTCACCGGGTGTACTTGATGCGGGGATCGAGCAACGGCAGGATCAGATCGATCACGAAGACCGCGGTGATCACCACGAAGATCGCGATGTCGGTGATTCCCATGACTGTGTTGAGATCCAGCTGCTGGATCGCCGTGACCAGCAGGTGCCCGACGCCCGGGTAGTTGAAGAGATTCTCCAGCAGGATGTTGCCGTTGAAGATGAACCCGAACGAGATCAACAAGCCGGTGACCTGGGGGAGATAGCAGTTCGGGACAGCGTACCGTCGCAGGATGTGCCAAGGCATCAGGCCTTTGGCCCGGGCGAAGGTCAGGTAGTCCTCGCCGAGCACGGTGATCATCTGTTGCCGCATGCCCAGCATGTTTCCGAAGACCCCGACGATCACGATCGACAGCGCCGGCAGGATCCCGTGGTAGACGACGCTGCCGATGAAGGTCAGGTTGAACGCCGGGCTCAGATCGGAGCTGTAGGCATATCCGGAGGGAAACCAGGTCAGGCTGAAGGAGAACGCGAAGAGCAGCAGCAGACCGACGAAGTAGAAGGGGATGTGGGCCGCCGCGATCGCGACGTAGGTCGCCGCCTCTGAGATCGGGCTGTTCCGTCGCCAGGCGACGAATGCTCCGGCGGCGACGCCCAGGATCCACCCGATGATCGTGGCCAGCAGCAGGAGTCCGACGGTCCAGGGCAGTGCCCCCGCGATCACCGATTGCGCCGAGTCCGGGTAGGAGATCAGCGACGGGCCGAAGTTGAGATGGAAGACCAGCTGCCTCATGAAATGCAGGTACTGGGTCAGCAGGTTCCCGTTCAGGCCGAACACCTCTTTGTAGTGCTCGACGACCTTGGCGCTGGCCTGCGCGTTGTAGGCGTAGTTCTGTTGCAGGTTCTGGATGTACGCGCCGATCGGATTGCCGGGGATCAGCCGGAAGAAGAAGAACGTGACCGTGATCGCCGCCCACAACGTCAGCACATAGATCCCGAAACGCCGGATCACATAAGCCGAGTTCGGGTGGGTCGCCCACCAGTGCCGGACCGGGCCGGGCGGTGAGACCTCGACCACTGGCTCCTCGTCGAGGACGACAGCAGCCGTACGGCTCACCGTGCCGGCGTCACCAACACTCACTTGATCGTCGTTCCGGTCGGCTTCAGGGCGCCCACGACGAACATGAACTGCCCCCACCAGTTCGCCGGCCCCTGGTACAGGTTGTCATCGGTCGGCCAGCCGGTCCAGAAGGTCGTGTTGAACTGGTGCGTGTAGAGCGTTTGGATGCTCGTCACCGCCGGCAGGTCCGCGAAGTAGCGGTCGAGTGCCTTGTCGAAGATCGGAATCGCCTCGGCCGAGGTCGGACTGATCACCGCCAGCTCGTCCATGTACTTGGAGAAGGTGGCGTCCCGCAGCCGCGGATAGTTGTTGACGTTGGCATTCTTCCCGACCGGCACGTAATACCTGTCGTTGAATTCGTTGTAGACCTGCCAGGGGTCGTAGACCTCGCCACACAGCCACTCGGACTTGATGTCGAAGTCGCCCTTCATCGTGCGGTTGTTGTAGACCGCGGACGACAGGGTCCGGATGCTGGCGTCGATCCCGACGGCCTTGAGATCCTCGGCCAGCAGCTGGCCGATCAGATACTCCTGGCCCGGATTGGGGGTCGAGGTGATGATCTCCAGACTCAGCTGCTTGCCGTTGTAGATCCGCTTGCCGCTGCTGTCGGCCTTGATCCCGATCTCGTCCATCAGGGACTTGGCTTTGGCGGGGTCGTAGGACAACGAGTACTTGCTCGCGATCTGCTCGTTGTCCCACTTCTTGTTGCCGTCGAAGGCCGCCCACGGATACTTCGCGGTGGTCGACGCCGGATCCCAGATGCTGGTCGCGATCTTCTTGCGGTCGATCAGCGCCGAGATCGCCTGGCGCATCCGCGGATCGTTCAGCGGCTTGTGCGATTCGTCGCAGTTGATCCAGATCGCCCGCGGGCACGGATCCAGCATCCCGGTGATGGTCCCGTACTGGTAGCCGCCGTCGATCGCGGATTTGACCAGCGAGTACATGTTCGGCGCGCCCGTGACGTCGCAGGCGCCGTTCTTGAACTGCTCGATCTCGGCATCGGCGGTCGGGGCACTCCGGTAGACGACGTACTCGGGTTTCGGATCGAGGTTGCTCTTGTTCCAGTAGTTCGGATCCTTCTCCCAGACGAACATCTTCAGGTTCGACTTGGTTTCCTTGAGCTTGTACGGCCCGGTGTAGACCGGCGGGTTGTTCTTGAACGACGTCGGGTCCTGGCCCTTCCAGACATGCTCGGGCAGCACGAACCAACTCGTCCCGACGATGCCGCAGATCCAGTTGTAGTGGTAGCGGGGATCGGTGACGTTGAGCTTGACGACGACTGTGTGGTCATCCGGGGCCGAGATGGACTTCACCTCGTCGGTGATCGGGCCGCCGCCGAGCAGATTCTTGTTGCCCTTGACCAGATTGATGCTGAAGACGACGTCCTTGCTGGTGAACGGCTTCCCGTCGTTCCAGTGCGCGTTCTCGTTCAGATGCACCGTGAAGGTCTTGAAGTTGTCGGCGTACTCCCATTTCGTGCCGAGCCACGGTGTCGTCTCGCCGGTGGCCATGTTGAAGTACCACAGGTATTCGCGCACCACCTGGCCGAGCCCGCCGTTGTACTGCTCGCCGTTGGGAATGAGCGGGTTGAAGCTGTCGAAGACGGTGAAGACCGCCTGGTCGACGAGCAGGGTCTTCTCCCGCGGCGTCGGCGAGACGCTGGAAGCAGCCTTGCCCACCGTTGTCGCGTGCGCAGCGGGGGAGTTTCCGCCGCTGCCGGCGTTCTTCTTGTTGCCGGAGTACTGCCCGCCGCCGCTGCACGCGGCCAGGCTGCCGAGACCGGCCGCCAGCATCGCACCCGCCGCGCCCTTCAGAGCTCCTCGCCGTGTCAGGCAATGGCGAAGAAAGTCCTGCGGATCGACCTGATTGTCGGGAATTTCGTGGATCGCAGACATCGTTGTCCCCTGTCCGATAAGCCGCTGCGGTGCCGGCTCGGCATGGTCGGGGCCCCGACGTTCTGCCTTGCAGACAACCGATAACTGACTACTTGTCTCGGAGCGTGACGCACTCCGCGACGATGGTGCGAGAGCCGCGCCGAAAGCGTTAGCAAGCCGTGACCTTACGGTGGAAACGATTCCACAGGATCAGCTCCGCTTCGGCACAACGGCCGAGCGCGGCGGTCCTCAGAATGCTCAGATGCGGACCGCGGCCGAGCGTTGTTCGGCGGCTTTGCGGTGCGAGAGGCGGACCACCCAGAACCACGCCAGATTGCCGAGCACGACCATCACGCCGGCCGCGATCAGGACCACCAGGGTGGGTGCGCCGAGCATCTTCATGCCGGAGCAGACCAGCAGGATCGCCAGCGCCCGGCGGATGATGCCGCCCGGTGCCCGGGAGGAGATCTGGGCGCCGATCCAGGCCCCGGGGATCGCGCCGATCAGCAGGGAGCCGGCGATGCCGAAATTGGCGTCGCCGTTGATCACGTGGGCGGTGGCGGCGGCAGCCACCAGGGGCACGGCCTGGACCAGGTTGGTGCCGACCAGTTGGGACGCCTTCAGCGTCGGATACATCATCAACAGCACGACCACGATGATCGAGCCCGCACCGACCGAGGTGAGTCCGACGAACAGCCCTGCGATCACACCGAGGATGATCATCGGCACCCGCCGTACGACGATGTCCGGAGTCTGTGACTGCACCGGCCGGCCCTCGCCCCAGGCGGTCTGGTTGGTGCGCAGCTGTTGCCAGGCCCGATAGATCAGTCCCGCGGCGGCGATCAGCAGGGCGATGCCGAGGATGATCGACAGCACGGTGTTGGTGGCCTCGCCCAGATGCAGTGCTTTGAGGGCGAAGACACCGCCGAAGGCGGCCGGCACGGCACCCACCGACAGCCACAGCACCAGCGAGTAGTCGACCGTACGACGCCGCATGTGCACGATCGCTGCGCTCGGCTTCATGAACAGGCTGGTGACCAGATCGCTCGCCACTGCGACGAGCGGGTCGATCTTGAACAGAAACACCAGCATCGGCGTCATCAGTGCGCCGCCACCCATGCCGGTCAGTCCGACGATCACGCCGACGCAGAGGCCACCGACCAGCATTGCCGGGTTGAAGAAGTCCACCTGTGTCCTTGCCTCGCTCCATGAATCCGGACCAATTCCGACGAGCATACTGGGACATCCCGGGATTGTGGAGATCATCTCGTTCTTCGGTTGCAGAACCGTCTGTGACGGCCTCGTCCTCCGCTGGTGGCGTACATCCTAGGCTGAGCGCGGAGATTCGGCCGGCGATCAGCCAGCTTTCAGCGGGTGAGAGGAAAAGAGCGATGGGCGTACTGGACAGCTTCTCGTTGGCGGGCAGGATCTCGGTGGTCACCGGGGGCGCGCGGGGGATCGGGCGGGCACTGGCGCTGGCCCTGGCCGAGGCGGGAAGCGACGTCGCGGTGCTGGTCCGGACGCCGGCGTCGGCCGACGATCTCGTCACCGAGATCGAGAAACTCGGCGTCCGCGGACTGTCCGTGACCTGTGACGTGACCGGGCCTGAGCAGGTCGGGGCGGCGCTGACGACGATCACCGAGGCACTCGGCCCAGTGGACGTGCTGGTCAACAACGCCGACACCTGCGTGCACCGGCCAGCTCTCGAGGTCACCGCCGAGGAGTGGCGGTCGGTGATGGACATCAACGTCGACGGAGTCTGGAACTGCGCCCGGACCTTCGGCGCCCAGATGATCGAACGGGGCAAAGGCAACATCATCAACATCGGCTCGATCTCGGCCCTGATCGTCAACCGGCCGCAGTGGCAGCCCGGCTACAACGCCTCCAAGGCCGCGGTGCACCAGTTGACCAAGTCGCTGGCCGCCGAGTGGGCGCCGCACGGCGTCCGGGTCAACGCGCTGGCGCCCGGCTACGTACGCACCGAGATGGCTCCGGTCGACGACCCGAAATTCGCGCCCCACTGGATCGGCGACGCGCCCCAGCAGCGCGCCGCAGACCCGGAGGAGTTGGGCCCGACCATCGTCTACATGGCCTCCGACGCCTCGGCGTTCATGACCGGCTCGGTGCTGGTCCTGGACGGCGGCTACACGGTCTACTGATCCTTCGACAAGCTCAGGAATCGATGGACAGGGCGAGCGCTGCGGCGCCGAGCAGGCCGGCGTTCTCCAACTCGGCCGGCCGCACCTCGAGATCGGTGACGTAGGACATCGTCGCGTAGTCGGCGATGTGCCTGCGCAGCGGCTCGAAGATCACTGCACCGGCTTTGGAGACGCCGCCGCCGAGCACGAAATGAGTGACGTCCAGCAGGGTCGCGGTGGCGGCGATCCCGGCTGCCAGCGCCCGCATCCCGTCGTCGATCACCGCGATCGCGATCTCGTTGCCGGCCCGGGCATCGGCGGTGAGCGCTTCGGCGTCGTCACCGCCGGCCCAGCCCTTGGCCCGGGCGGCCTCGACCATGGCCGGTCCGCGGGCGTACATCTCGACGCAGCCGTGACCGCCGCAGACGCATTGCCGGCCCCAGGCGTTGACGCTGATGTGGCCGAGCAGCACGGCGTTGCCGGTCAGGCCGCCGAACAACCGGTCGTTGATCACCGCACCGGCACCGACTCCGGTGGACAGCACCATGCCGACCATCGAGTGCAGGTCCTTGCCGGCGCCGAGCCAGTGCTCGCCCAGTGCCATGCAGTGCCCGTCCTGGGCCAGCCCGACGAGCGGCTTCTTGCCGGTCGCGGTGCGAACGGCCTCGGCCACCCTGGCGACGATCGGATACTGGCGCCAGGCACCGATGTTGACCGGGGAGATCCAGCCGCCGGGGGAGTCGATCGGGCCGGCCGAGCCGATCCCGACCCGCAGTTCGGTGCCCTCCAGGCCTGCTTCGGCGATCGTCCGCGCGAGTCCCTCGCCCAGCGGTGCGAAGGTGGCGTCGCCGTCCACGTCGCGCAGCGTCGACACCCTCCGTTGGTGGGTGATGGTGCCGTCGGAGGACACCACCGCGATCGCGATCTTGGTACCACCGATGTCGATCGCCAGCACCGATTCGTCCGACGATCCGTTCGAGACAGTCATGAATTCCGTACGCTCCCGCTCCGCCAACAAGCCCAGGGGAGCTTACTGGCTGTGTCGCGAGGCGCTCCGGGGGCTCGCCCGGTCCGTGGGGCATGATGATGGCGTAGGTCGAGCAATGTGAAGCGGCAGGAAGCGGACAGCAACAGATGGCTCAAACATCGTCCCGGATCGAGATCCCGGCGGATCCTGATCGCGTCATGTCCGTGATCGCCGATCTCGACCGGTATCCGGAGTGGGTGGATTCGCTCACCACGGTCGAGGTGCTCGAGACCGACGCGCAGGGCCGGCCCAAGACCGTACGGATGGTGTTGCAGCACCGGCTGCTCTCCGACGACTACACGGTCGGCTATGACTGGGCTGAGCACGAGGTCAGCTGGAGACTGATCACAGGCCGTACGCTCACCGCCATGGATGGGTCGTACGTCGTGGAGCCGTCGGGGTCGGGCAGCCGGGTCACCTACACGCTGAGTGTCGACGTGAAGATGCCACTGCCCGGACTCCTCAAACGAACCGCGGAGAAGACGATCATCGATACCGCACTCAAGGGACTCAGAACGCAGGTCGCCCGGGTGGGTGATCGGTAGTGGCACGGGCCACGGACCGTACCGACGCCGACGTCCGGGCGGTACGGCCCAGGGTGCCCAGAGCGGCGGCCAGGGCATCGGCACGGACCTCGGGCAGGCCCGCTGCCCGGGGCACCCGGCTCGGGGCGCAACCGGCGCCGTACAGCATCGGAGTCGACATCGGCGGCACCAAGGTGGCTGCCGGCGTCGTCGACGGGGCCGGCCGGATCGTCGAACGGGTGCTGGCCGCGACTCCCTCGCACAGCCCGCTGGCGGTCGAGGACACGATCACCGCCGTGGTCGGCGACCTGCGCAGTCGGCATCTGGTCGAGACCGTCGGGATCGGTGCGGCCGGCTGGGTGGACACCAATCAGTCGGTGGTCCGCTTCTCACCGCACCTGGCCTGGCGCCAGGAACCGCTGAAGGCCAAGCTCGAGCAACGCATCGACCTGCCGCTGATCGTCGACAACGACGCCAATGCCGCGGCCTGGGCCGAATACCGCTTCGGTGCCGGGGCCGGTGCATCGGTGATGGTCTGCATCACCCTCGGCACCGGGATCGGCGGCGGCCTGGTCCTCAACGGCCAACTCTTCCGGGGCAGCTACGGGATGGCCGGCGAATGGGGCCACATGATCACCGTTCCCGGCGGACACCTGTGCGAGTGCGGCAACCGCGGCTGCTGGGAGCAGTACGCCAGCGGCAACGCCCTGGTCCGCGACGCCAAGGCGCTGGTCGCCTCCGGTTCGCCGGTCGTCCAGGGGCTGGTCGAGGCGGTCGGCGGCCCGGACTCGATCACCGGTCCGGCGATCACCGAGGCGGCTGTCGCCGGTGAGCCGCTGGCCCGGGAGTTGCTTGCCGACATCGGTCGCTCCCTCGGCGTCGGAATCGCCAACCTGGCCGCCGCCCTCGATCCGGAGCTGGTGGTCGTCGGCGGCGGGGTCAGCGCGGCCGGCGATCTGTTGCTGACGCCGACCCGGGAGGCGTTCGAACGGACCCTGACCGGCCGCGGCTTCCGGCCGCAGGCACGGATCGAGCTGGCGCACTTCCGCAACGACGCCGGCCTGGTGGGCGCCGCCGATCTCGCCCGGCACTCCCTGATCGAGCCGCCAGGCACCGTGATCGGCGGCTTCTGGCCGCGCCGCCGCCGCGTCCGGAGGGAACGCCCCCGCAAGGATCCCGGCCCGCTCCGTCAGGTGGCCGCCAAGCGCACCCAGCGCTGGGTCGACTGAGCGAAACCCAGCCCGGCGAAACGTAGGCCGACTAGCCCGACTTCCGGCGGTGCATCTTCGGGGCGCCGCCGACGACCTCGGGGCCGCTGGCCTTCAACTTCGCCGCAGGATTGTCGTGCGGCACGTCCTTGGCGCGGCTGTTCTTGGCCTCCAGCGCGGCCAGCATCCTCGACTTCACGTCCCCCGAATCCTGCGCGGCCGACTTCTTCTGCGGCTTCTTCGCAGCCATGGATTCCTCCGTACGACGTGGGCGGCCGATCATGACGACCGGATCGAATCCTCAGACTAGCCAACCGTGCCGGGCAGCGCACGGATGAATTCCGCGGATCCGGCGAAGATCTCCTCGGCGTCGTAGTCCAGCGTCGCGACGTGGAAGCTCTGCTGCAGCAGCCGTTCGGTGATCGGCGCCTGGGCCCGTTCGTGCAGGATCCGCGCCGAGGCCGGGTCGACGACGTGATCGTGGATCGAGCGGAAGAGCAGGATCGGTTGCCGGACCCGTTGCAGCCGGGCGATGGTGATCTCCCACAGCTCGAGCATCGAGGCCAGCGCCTTGAGCGGCGTACGGTCGTAGCCGATCTCGTCGGTGAACGGGCGGGCGATGTCGTTGGTGATCCCGGCGACCGACGGCGTCAGATGCTTCAGCAGCGGCAGCACCGTCAGCCGGGCATCGGTCAGATGCAGCGCCGGGTTGACCAGCACCAGCCCGGCGATCCGGTTCTCGTGCAACTCGGCCAGCCGCAGCGCAAGAGCGCCGCCCATCGACAGGCCGCCCACCGCGACGGTCCGACACTGCTCGGTCAGTTCGGCCAGGGCCCGCTCGACAGTGGCGTACCAGTCCGGCCAGCCGGTCTGGTTGAGCTCCTGCCAGCTGGTGCCGTGCCCGGGCAGCCGCGGCACGCTGACCCGGAATCCCTCGCGGGCGAGGTGCTCGGCCCAGGGTCGCAACGAGGCGGGCGAGCCGGTGAAGCCGTGGCAGAGCAGCACCCCGGTCTCACCGTCCCCGCCGACGTACGCCTCCGCACCGGGACGGACCTCGGTCGCCGGCATCTCCGCGCGCCGGTGCGGCAACAGCCTCATGGCGGCAGCGTAGTGTCCTGCGGTCACAGCCCCGCAGTCGTTCCGTCTTGCGGCCGTACGGCTGCGGCACACTAGTGTTAGGCGACGTTTCCGGCCCAGGATCACCCGGCCCGATCACCGGCCCCAGGAGGGGACTTGCTCTACTGCTTGTTGAAGACCCTGGTCGCCCAGCCGTTGTTCTCGGCGTGGTGGCGGCCCTGGGTCCAGGGCGAGGACAACCTCCCCGACACCGGGGCGGCGATCATGGTCTCCAACCATCTGGCGGAGGGCGAGACCGTGCTGCTGCCGGCGATCCTGAAACGCCGGCTGGTGTTCACCCCGAAGATCGAGCTGTTCAACATGAGCGGATTCAAGGGCTGGATCTTCCGCTGGTTCCTGAACGCGATCAAGATGCTGCCGCTGGACCGGTCCGGCGGCAAGGCCAGCGCCGACGACATGGCCGCCTTCGCCACGGTGCTCGGCGAAGGGAGCGTGGTGATCATGTTTCCCGAGGGCGGCCGCTCACCCGACGGGCGGCTCTACAAGGGTCGGACCGGCGCGGCCCGGCTGGCCTTGCAGACCGGTGCGCCGATCATCCCGGTCGCGGTCTTCGACACCCACTTCTCCAAGGGCCGGCTGGGCATCCCGCGACTGGTCCGTCCGGGGATCCGGATCGGCAAGCCGCTGGACTTCTCCCGCTATCGCGGCGCCGGCAACGACCGCGACACCCTGCGGTGGATCACCGACGAGGTGATGAACGCGATCATGGAGCTGTCCGGCCAGACCTACGTCGACAGCTACGTGTCGGCGGTCAAGGCGGAGTTGCGGCGCGGGGTGCCGATCGATCAGGTCACCGCGCCGGTGCTGCCGCGGCCCGGCTACGGCCGGCCGGCGCCGGCGGTTCCCGGCGCGGAGGCTGAGGCGGCCTGATGGCCTTCCGTGACCGACTGCCCAGACCCGTACGCAATCTGCCGCAGGTCAGCGAGGTCCGCGACGTCGTCCGCGACCGGGTCGACCAGATCAGCGTTCCGGACAAGCTGCGCGGGCCCGAGGACGAGGAGTCCACGCCCGGGGCGATGCTCTACTGGATGCTGCGCAACATCGTCGTCGGGCCGCCGGTCGACCGGGTCTTCCGTCCGATGGCCGAAGGTGTGGCGCACGTGCCGGAGCACGGGCCGGCGATCCTGGCCTGCAACCATCTGTCGTACGCCGACTGGCTGTTCCTGCCGTTGGTGCTGGACCGCCGGGTCACGTTCGTGGCGAAGTCGGACTACTTCACCGGTTCGGGGATCCGTGGCTGGGCCCAGCGGAAGTTCTTCCGCGGCACCGGCCAGGTGCCTGTGGACCGCAGCGGCGGACGAGCCAGCGAGTCGGCGCTGGCCGCGGGCCTCAAGGTGCTCGAGCGGGGCGAGCTGTTCGGCATCTTCCCCGAGGGCACCCGCAGCCACGACGGCCGGCTCTACAAGGGCCGGACCGGCGTCGCGCGGCTGGCCCTGGAGGCAGCCCAGAAGCTCGACGGCGGTGTCCCGGTGATCCCGTGCGCGGTGATCGGGACCGACCGGATCGCACCACCCGGCCGGGTGCTGGCCCGGGTGGCCAGCCCGACCGTCAGATTCGGCAAGCCGCTGGACTTCACCCGCTACCGCGGCCTGTCGGGCGACCGGTTCATCCTGCGCTCGGTGACCGACGAGATCATGTACGCGATCATGGAGCTGTCCGGGCAGACCTACGTCGACAGCTACGCGACCGCCGCACGCGAGGACAGCGCAGCAGATCCGGGCCGCACGGATGCGGCCGAGCAGCCGGACCGCGATTAGGCTTGGGCCCGTGCCCGAGCTGCCGAGTCTGCCCACCCTCAAGGATCTGCACGCGCTGAACCCGCTCCAGCAGCCGACCTATGCCGATCCCGGCGAGGTGACCGATGTCGTACGCCAGCTCCGCCGGCTGCCACCGCTGGTCTTCGCCGGCGAGTGTGACGAGCTGCGGACGAAGCTGGCCGGAGTGGCGGCGGGCAAGGCGTTCCTGCTGCAGGGCGGCGACTGTGCGGAGACCTTCGCCGGGGTGACCGCGGCCAACATCCAGAACAAGTTGCGCACCCTGCTGTCGATGTCGCTGGTGCTGACCTACGCGGCCCAGGTGCCGGTGGTCAAGGTCGGGCGGATGGCCGGCCAGTACACCAAGCCGCGCAGCTCCGATTCCGAGACCCGGGACGGTGTCACACTGCCGGCCTACCGCGGTGACGCGGTCAACGGCTTCGACTTCACCGAGGAAGCCCGCAAACACGATCCGCAGCGGCTGCTCGGTGTCTACAACGCCTCGTCCGCGACGCTCAACCTGGTCCGCGCCTTCGTCAAGGGCG
>Ga0164242_10007322_pt1 | contig 12088 bp, 10 predicted proteins | sample OricomgcompostMG_FD_108783 | JGI IMG/M metagenome (GOLD analysis project Ga0164242, IMG submission 108783) | Miracle-Growth compost microbial communities from Emeryville, California, USA - Original compost - Miracle growth compost (MG) ... | reverse complement strand
GCTGGATGGGACGATGAGACGCGACAAGCAGGACAAGATCGTCACGGAGGCCAAGAAGCGGTTTAAGCGCGCGCGCGACTACGAGGCTGATTTCCGACGTCTCTTCGTCGATGACCTCAAGTTCGCCAACGCCGACAGCGACAACGGGTGGCAGTGGCCGGACGCGTTGAGAAAGTCACGGGATTTCGATTCGAGACCCTGCTTGACCATCAACAAGACGCGCCAGCATGTACTGCAGATCGTGAACGACGCCAAGGAAAACAAGCCAAGCGTCACGATTCACCCTGTTAGCTCGGAGGCTACGTACGAGACTGCCGAGATATTGGAGGGGTGCATCCGCCACATCGAGTACAACTCGAATGCCCAGGTGGCGTACGACACGGCTACCGAGCATCAGGTATCGGGCGGCATCGGCTACTGGCGCGTAGTGACGGACTACGCGAATGACGAGAGCTTCGACCAGGAAATCTTCATCCGGCGCATAAAGGACGCGCTCTGCGTGATCCTGGATCCGGACATCAAGGAAGCCGATGGATCCGACGCTCGGTATGGTTTCGTGTTCACGGACATGAGCCATGACGAATTCAAGCTCAAGTATCCCGACCATGAGGATTTGCTCGCCACATCTCCCCTGGGAGATGGTGATGACTGGCTCAGCAAGGACAATGTCCGCGTCTGCGAGTACTACCGGCGCGAGGTGACGAAAGACAAGCTGTACGTTCTGCCGATGCCCGACGGAAGTTATCAGATGCAGCGCGCGTCGCAGATGTCAGACGAGATGCGCGAGATAGTCAAAGCGGATCGATCGATCCAGTCGCGGCCTATCGACACGGTCAAGGTGCGCTGGTATCTGATCGCGGGCAGCGAAGTGCTCGAGGACAGGGACTGGCCCGGGAAATACATCCCGATTGTCCGCGTGGTTGGCGAAGAAACCATTATTGAGGGCAAGCTTGACCGCAAGGGGCACGTACGCGCCCTGAAAGATCCTCAGCGCATGTACAACTACTGGTCTAGCTCGGCGGTGGAATTCGTTGCGCTGCAGGGAAAGCAGCCGTACATCGCACCCATCGAGGCCATTGAGGGATTCGAGAAATATTGGGAGACGGCCAACCAGGAGAACTATTCGTACCTGCCCTACAATGCGCTGGACGAAAATGGCCAGCCCATTGAGCGCCCGGTACGCCAGCAGCCGCCCATCATGGCTCAGGGCTACCTCAACGGCATGCAGAATGCCGCGGAAGAAATGCGGATGGTATCGGGCCAGTACGACCCCTCACTTGGCGCGAACCCGCAGGACCAGTCGGGCGTGGCGCTTCAGGCGCAGCAGCGCCGTGGGGATAGAGCGACGTATCACTACATCGACAACCTCTCGCGGGCCATTCGGTTTACCGGAAAGATCCTGATCGACCTGATACCCAAGGTATACGACACGCCGCGCGTGTTGCGCATTCTCGGCCAGGATGGATCAGAGGATCAGGTGCAGCTCGATCCGAATGCGCAGCAGTCGTACCAGGAAAGGCAAGTAGAAGCCGGGAAGGTCCAGAAGATCTTCAACCCGTCGCTTGGGCTGTACGACGTCGTCTCCGATACGGGACCGTCTTATCAGACGCAACGCCAAGCGGCCTTCCAGTCGATCAGCCAGATCATTGCCCAGCAGCCAGAAGCGTTGAAAATCGTGGGCGACCTTCTGTTCAAAGCGGCCGATTTCCCAATGGCTGATGAGATCGCGGAACGACTCTCGCGCATGGTGCCTGCGCAGCTCAAGCAGGACGGGCCGCCTCCAGAGGTCATGCAAGCACAGCAACAGATCCAACAGATGCAGCAGCAAATGGCGGCAATGCAGAAAGCATTGCACGACAAGCAGCAGGATTACGCGCTCCGCGCCGCAAAGGATCAGTCGGATGGAGCGCTCGACGAATACCGTGCCGAGACGGATCGCATGAAGGTCCTTGGTCCCGCGTTCGATCCTGCGCAACTGGAATCATTGGTGCGACAACTCGTTTCCGAAGCCATGCAGGGCATGCCAACGCAAGCCATGCAGTAACACCGCCAACCCTTGCAATGACCAAGCCGCCTCCGGGCGGCTTTTTTGTTGCCCGTCTTGGGCCGGTTGCCCATGCCAAAACTTGGTGCGAGCCATGACTGAAGATCAGGAAAGCGCGATCCCGGTGCAGCCCGACGAAAGCGGCGAACAGGAGCAGATGACCGACTCGAATCCCTCGGAACCGGTCGCCGAGGAAACCGCAGGAACTGACGAAGCGCAGACGGACGACAAGGGCCATGAGCCGCCCGCGTGGTTCCAGAAGCGCATCGACCAGCTGACGCGAGAGAAGTACGAGGCGCGTCGGCAGCTTGAGGAGGCGCAGAAGCTCATTGCTGATCACCTGAAGGGCGACGAAGGCGATCGATCTTCCGCGCCGCAGGACATCGACCAGTTGGTGAATCAGCGCCTTTCCGAGGTGCGATTCAACGATGCCTGCAATCGTGTTTATCAAGAGGGCAAGAAGGAATTCCAGGATTTCGATGCATCGCTCGCTGCCTTCCAGCAGTTGGGCGGCCTCCCTCAGGAATTTCTGCATGCCGTCGTCGATCAGCCCGACTCCCACAAGCTGCTTTACACGCTGTCGAAAGACCTGAATGAGGCCTATCGAATTCTCTCGCTCCCTGCGTTCCAGCAGGGCCGCGAGCTTGAGCGCCTGAGCGCAAAAGCAGCGAAGCCCTCCAAGCCTGTCTCGTCCGCCCCCGCGCCCATTTCGCCCGTTGATGGCCCGGCGCGATCCGATGTGGATCCGTCGAAGCTATCGATGGACGAGTGGGTGAAGTGGCGAGCTAACCAATCTCGGAGCTAATTGCCATGGCTAACAGCCTGCTTACTATCGACATGATCACCCGAGAAGCCCTGCGGCTTTTCGTCAACTCCAATGCGTTCCTCCGCAACATCAATCGCCAGTACGATAGCCAGTTCGCCAAGACTGGTGCGAAAATTGGCGACACCCTGCGTATCCGCCTGCCGAACGACTACACCGTCCGCACCGGTAAGACGGCGGTTCCGCAGGACACCAACGAGCAGAGCACGTCGCTCACCGTAGCGACCCAGAAGGGCGTCGACCTGTCCTTTAGTTCGGTGGATCGCGCGCTGAGCCTGGACGACTTCAGCGCCCGTATCCTGAGGCCGGCCGTGAACAATCTCGCAGGCTCTGTGGCGGCGGATGTGATGGGCCTGGCCGAGAGTGTGCCTAACCTCGTTGGCAACTTCGACGGCGATACACTCAGCAAGCCGGTGGCGGAAACCTGGCTGAATGCGGGCGCCGTACTGACCAACCTTTCGGCTCCCACCAATGACCGCCAGGTGATGCTGGATCCGATCACCCAGGCTCGCACCGTGGCGGGACTGGCTGGGCTGTTCAATCCGCAGCGCAAGGTCAGTGAGCAGTATGCCAGTGGTGAGATGTCTCAGGACACCCTAGGCTTCGATTGGTCGTATGACCAGACGATCATCAAGCACACTAACGGTACATTCGATGGGACCGCGACTGTCGACGGCGCGAGCCAGACTGGCACCAGCGTCACGGTATCGGCGACCGTTGGCACCTTGGTCAAGGGCGACGTCATCACCTTCGACGGCGTGTATGCGGTCAACCGTGTCACCAAACAGAATACTGGCGTTCTGGCTCAGTTCGTGGTGACCGCCAATGTGGCCGCTGGCTCGACTTCGATCCCGATCTATCCGGCGCTGATCCCGGCAGGTGCGGGCAATGTGCCGGTGCAGTACCAGACCGTGACCGCATCGCCGGCCAATGGTGCAGCGATCACCCTGGTGGGTGGCCAAGGGCTTAGCTACCGGAAGAACCTGGCGTATTACCCGGACGCCTTCACCCTGGCTACTGCTGACCTTGACTTGCCGAAGGGCGTGCACGAAGCGGCGCGCGAGTCGTACAGCGGCATCAGCCTGCGCATGATCACCGACTACAACGTCATGTCGGACGACTGGATTACGCGTTTGGACATTCTGTACGGCTATGTGGCGCCTCGCCCCGAGTGGGCGGTTGCCGTGGCGGACATTCTGTAAGACGGAGAGGGGCCGGGTAACCGGCCCCTTCTTGCATGGACTACTCACGATTCTCCTTCCCGCCCTATACGTATCAGGAATACCCCAAGTGGGTGAATGGACGCATCGTTAACGGGCCTGAAGAGATGCCCACGGAAGAATTCAGCGATGAGCGCGCCGATTTGATCGCAGAATGCCAAGCGAGAGGCATCGATATCGACAAGCGCTGGGGCGTCAAGAAGCTTAGGAGTCTGCTGCAATGACGACGGCTGTCGATCTGATCAACCTTGCGCTCAAGCAGGCCAATGTGCTTGGCGTTGGCCAGACGGCGAGCGCGGAGGATCTGAACGACGCCTTTGCGCTGCTGAACATGATGCTTGCGCAGTGGCAACGACGTCGCTATCTGATCCCGCACCTTGTCCATTACTCATGGCAGGCCGATGGTTCGCAATCGTATGCTCTTGGTCCCGGCGGAGTGATTGATGTTCGCCCATCACGCATTGAGAGCTGCTTCTTCCGCCAGATCCTGACGCAGGCTCCGTTCCAAGTCGATTACCCGCTAGAGATCATTGAGGCGCGCGAGGACTACGACCGCATCGGCATCAAGGAGCTGGCATCGTTCCCGCAGTATGCGTTCTATGATTCTGCCTATCCGGCTGGGAACCTGTACGTCTGGCCCATCCCTGATGGGATCTACGAGATCCATATTTCGGTGATGGATCAGTTGGTGAAGTTCGACGATCCCTACACCGATATCGACCTACCTCCGGAATACCAGGAGGCGATCATGTATGCGCTGACCATGCGCCTTTACCCCATGTACGGTCTCCCCGTGAATCCGGTGGTTCAGGGCTTGGCGCGCGTCTCGATCAACATTATCGAGGCGGCGAATGCGCAGATTCCGCTGTCGAAGATGCCAAATGACCTTCTGCGCCGCGGCCACTACAACCCCTACAGTGACTCGATGCGATGAAGGTAGCCCTGACCACAGGCGCCTACCAGGCGCGCAGCCTGATCGCATCCGCGCAGCGCTGCGTCAATCTGTATCCGGAGATCAACCCAAAAGATTCGCCGTTCCCGACAACGCATTACCCGACGCCAGGAAGCGTAATCTTTGCGACCTTGCCGGAAGGTCCTGTGCGCGGACTGTATGCCGCGACGAATGGCAATCTCTACGCCGCCTCAGCGTCGGCCGTATACCAAGTTGCGGATGACGGAACGGCTTCCAAGATAGGTGACATCGCAAGCGGAAGCGGCCCCGTAAAGATGCAAGACAATGGCACCGATGTCCTCGTTGTCGACGGTACCACGCAAGGTTTCACCATTGATCTGGCAACCAATCAGTGGGACGCCATTACCCAGGATTCCTTCTACGGCTCAAAGCAGATTGCCATTCTGGATGGCTACTTCGTACTGACCTACGATGCGCAGGCTGAGATGTACATATCGGAGCTTGCGTCAACCACTTTCAATAGTCTGGATTTCACCGCCAAGAACGGCTACCCCGATAAGCTCCAATGCTGCGGCGTCGTCCATCGGGAGATATGGCTATTCGGCACCGACACAACGGAGGTCTGGTTCAACACGGGCGACACGGATTTCACGTTCTCGCGCATGCCGGGGGTATTCATCCAGCACGGCATTGCGGCCGTGTATTCGATGGCCCAGGCGGATATCTCGCTGTTTTGGCTGTCGCGCGATCCCCAAGGGCACGCCATCGTGGTGCGAGGCCTGCAGTACCAGGCCGTTCGCATCTCCACGCACGCGCTTGAGTATGCGCTGCAGCAATACTCGCGCATCGATGATGCCATCGGATTCACTTACCAGATGGGAGGGCATACGTTCTATGTCCTCACGTTCCCTGCTGCCGATGCCACTTGGGTATACGACCTGGCCAGTGGACAGTGGCATGAATGGGCCGTCATGACCGAGGACGGCGTCCTTCATCGACACTTCGCCAATTGTTACGCCTTCTGGAATGGCATGAATCTCATAGGCGATTACCAGTCGGGAAACATCTACAAACTTGATCCGACAGCCTACACTGACAACGGGAATCCCATTCTACGCGTACGGTCATTTCCTCATTTGGTTGCGGAAAGTGATCGCGTGATGTACCGAGAGCTGATTGCCGATATGGAGGTAGGCGACGGGATTCCTGGGACGTTCGACGATCCTAAGGTGCGCCTTCGCTATTCCGACACCAAGGGTTACTCATGGAGTGATCCCGTCATGGGCGGCATCGGAAAGCGCGGAGATTACCTACGAAGCGTGCAGTTTCAGCGTCTTGGCTATGCCCGCGATCGAGTGTTTGAGCTTAGTTGGTCGTCGCCGACCAAGACGGCATTGAATGGTGTGTATGTCAAGATGCAGAAGGCGAACGAGTGATGGACGTCTCCGCCCACATACCAACACGGTCGACCCCTTTTCTGTCGACAAATGGCGCGGTAAACGAGGTTTGGCTGCGTTTTCTGCTACAGCTTTATTTCCGCACGGGAAGTGCAAAAGGCGTTGATGCTGATCAGTTGGTGACGCAGATAACTAATCTGATCAATACGGCAGACACTAACGGTGATGTTCCTTCGGCCGATGACATTGGGCGCCGATTAGGTGCGCTTGAAAGTCAGATCCAAAATATTCCCTTAGTAGTCCAAAGGGTCATACAGGATATGGGGATTATTCCTACCAGCGCGCCCGTATCACTGTCTGCGATGAATGAATCAGCCACTTCAACTCGCCACCCTTCCGACCCTGGCATGACGCCATCGCATGGATTTCATGACGATCCCGACCTGCATGCCGTTGCGACACCCACGAGCAATGGCTTCATGAGCGCTGCAGACAAAGCAAAGCTCGACTCACTCTGAGGAATCACCATGATCACTTGGAAAGAACTGGTCAAGGGCGTGCCCCTGACTGGCGCGGCTGCGTCTGTCTATACGGCGCCCGCTCTCACCTACGCCACCATTCAGGCCGCATCGGTCAACAACTCAACTGCTGCAGCCATCGCAGTAAATGTATACCTCGTGCCCAGCGGAGAGGCGCAAGGGAATGGCTACCGTATCGCTTCGCGATCCGTTCCCGCAGGAGGCGTCCTCTCCCTTTCCGAGCTGGTCAATCACAAACTTGAGCCCGGTGCGCAGCTATATGCGGATGGCGATGGCTTATCGCTGACGATCAGCGGCTCCGAAAACGTACCTGAGTAAAGGAGATCATCATGGATCGCAACGATCAGTTGTATGTAAGCCAGGGATCGTCCACCACCATCAAGGTGGGCGATATCATCGACGCCGCGGCGTCCGCGGCGACCGGCGACGTGTCCTGGGATGATGTACAGGACAAGCCTTCGACCTTTCCGCCTGAAATTGGCACTACATCGACCACCGCACTCGCGGGCAATACCGCGATTCCCGAGGCCTCGACCGCAACACCGCTTGTTGCCGGAACTGGATCAGCCGGCACTGCTGCGACTTTCAGCCGTGGCGATCACGTCCATCCAGCGCAGACGTCGGTATCCGGAAATGCGGGCACCGCCACCCAGCTGGCAACGGCAAGAACGATTGCCTTGACGGGCGGCGCGACGGCATCCGGCACTTTCAATGGATCGGCCAACCTTTCGCTGGCAGTGACTCTGGCTACCCCGACAGCGTCGGTCAGGGGCGGCGTGACCCAGCAAGCGGCCATTGCTGACTTGACTGCCGCGCCATCGGAGACCGACTTCAACGGACTCTTGGCGGCTCTTCGTAGCGCCGGCATCCTGGCGGCCTCCTGATGGACTACACCTTCCGGCTATCGAAGGGGCCCGAGTTCTTCAATGAACTCGCCAATCATCCACGCATTCACAAGGCCATCGCGCAGTATGGTCAGGGCGTGATTGACCTTGCTCCCGTGTGGGATCGGTGCATGGGGTTCGAATGGCCGGAAGGTGGATTTTTCCTTGTGCAGTTGGACGATGACGGGTTGTATGAGGCTCATACGCTCTTCCGCAAAGGGGGGCGCAGAGTTAGGGAATACAGCGCACAAGTCAGCCATTTCCTATTCACACGAACGGATTGCACGCTCATCACAACACGCGTCCCCGAAACACTTCCCCTGGCGACACGGCTGGCGCTTGATAGCGGCTTTACCTACGACTATAGGCTGAAGAGCCTATGGCGCATCGGGGAAAGCGAACTGTGCGACATGGATCACTTGTCCATGGATTGCTCAAGATGGATAGCGTCAAGCAAAGACATGCAGGATGCCGGCGAAATGTTTCACGATCGCCTCGTGTCTGCTGGCGTTGAAAAGGATCATTGTGATGATCCAATTCATGATCGCTTTGCCGGATATCTGGTAACTTGCTCGACAAGCGGGCACTTCTGGAAAGGCGCCTATTTCTATAACCGGTGGGCCGCGTCTGCAGGCTACCGGAACCTTATTCCAAGCTCGGATGGTCGCGCGGTCACATTTGATGGCGTTCGCATTCAGCTGAATGCTGACGGCTCTGATTACGAGGTGCAGAGATGCCAACCGGAGCAATAGTTGGGGGATCAGCCATCGTTGGCGGCCTAATCAGCTCAAAGGCCAGCAAGTCCGCGGCCAAGACTCAGGCCAACGCTGCCAACAACGCATCCGACCTGACATGGCAGCAGTACAACCAAACGCGTAACGACCTCATGCCCTATATGAATGCGGGCAAGAGCGAGTTGGGCAAATATACCAATTATCTGAATTCCAATCCCTATCTATCAGGGAAGAAGCAGTTCAGCGCCTCAGGGCTTCCTTACGCCAATGGCGCAGGCAATTTCACATTCAATGCATCGAATCTCGATCAGACGCCAGGCTATCAATTCACCCTTCAGCAGGGCATGCGCGGAGTCAACAACAGCGCTTCCGCTCGCGGTCTCGGGCTTTCCGGCGCTCAGCTCAAAGGCATCTCCGACTACACGACCGGCTTGGCGGACAACACCTACAACGAGCAATACCAGAACGCGCTTAACGCCTACAACAGTAGCTACAACAACGCGCTTTCGACGTACAACACCAACTACAACACGGCCGCCAACCAGGCCAATCGCCTGTACAACCTCGTGAACCTTGGCGAGAACGCCGCATCGCAAAGCGGAAACCTGGGGCAAACCGCAGCCTCCAATGCGGGCCAACTGGCGACCTCTGGAGCGAATGCCTTGGCCGCGGGGACTGTAGGCTCCGCTAACGCGCTGACTGGCGCGATCAATGGGGCAAGCAATGCTTATCTGCTGAGTAGCCTTCTTGGCAACTACGGAAACAGCGGAAGTACTTATGGGCTTTACGGCAACGGGACTTACTCCTGATGGCTATCGATCCCTCCATCCCGCTCCAGGCCAACCGAAACCAGATCAATCCGCTGGCGTCTGTAGGCCAAGTCGCTCAGCTTTCCGGCAATCTGTTGCAGCAGCGTGCGCTTGGGCAGCAGATTCAAGCCAATGTCGCAGCAAGTCGGGCATTCAAGGAGGCCACCAATCCCCAGACCGGCCAAGTCGACTACAACCGGCTAACGTCCCTTCTCGCTGGATCGCCTGCGGCCTACAACCTTCCCCAGATACAAGGGCAGTTGACGGAGCAGCAATTGCGTCGCCAGCAATTGGATACGTCGCAATACGAGCTGGCTCACCAGCGCCTGCAGCAACTTGGGGGATCACTGGCCTCGCTGGCAACAAAGCCCGACCTGAGCGCGGATGACGTCGTAGGCGAGGCGCGGTCCTTGGTGCAGTCTGGCGTGCTGGATCCGCAGCAGACCGCGGCCTATCTAAGCGGCATGCCATCCGATCCGAACGCCCTGCGTGGCTGGCTTAAACAGCATGCCCTATCCGTGATGGACGCTAAGGATGCCGTGGCCGCCTCCATGCCAACAGTTCAGGCGATCGGCGCCGGGAACCGCACCGAGCTGATCAACACCAATCCCAACAGCCAAGTGCCCTATGGTGATATCGGGACGATTCAGAACGGACTCTCTCCTGACGCGGCATCGCAGCCAGTGACAATCTTTGATCCAACGACAGGCGCTCCCAAGGTGACAACGCGAGCGCAGCTTGTAGGAGCAGTACAAGGCTCGCTTCCGAGCGTTGGAGGTAGTGGATATACGGGGCGTTACCCTGGCGCCGTCACGGGAGGGCCGCACGGCGCGTTACCAGGACTTCAGGCCGGCCCATCGCTCGGGCAGGCTGCAGGTGCGGAGGTTGCGGCCAAAGGTGGCGCGGACCGATTCAATGCGCTGCAATCGTCCGCGGGTGATGCTAGGAACAGCATTCAGGGGTACGACAGAGCGCTACAGATCGTCGATCAGACGCGAACGGGACCGGGATCGTCCTCTATCGCTGATCTAGGGGGCGTCCTGACGACGCTTGGCGTACCCATCGGTAAGAGCGATGCCGAAAACTATCAGTCTCTGAACAAATACCTAGCTAATGCCGCAGGAAAGGCGGCCGAACAGGCTGGCTTTAGTGGATCCGATGCTCGCGTTTCGGCCTTCTTCAGCGGCCAACCCAATGCCCAGCACATGAATGCGGATTCCCTCAAGGAGGCGATCCAGTACGTGAAGGCGCAGCAACTTGGCGTTCTCGCCAAGAGTTCGGCAGAACAGCAGTTCATCCAGGCCAACAACAACGATTACACCAAAATTCCACAGTTCGAAACGCAGTGGAACAAGGCATATGACCCGGAGGCCATGTATTTCATGAGCCTTGACCCAGGTCAGCAAGCCTCCTACGTGCAAAAGCTTTCTCCAGCCGACCGAAAGGCGCTGACAACGCACATCCAGCAGATGGATCAGATAGGCGCCTTCGGATCGCTGTGATGGCTGATTATTCCGGACTTCTCGACGCCGCCGGCCGAAAGTACGACGTCGACCCTGCATTGCTCGGCTCCATGCTCCGCGTAGAGAGCGGCGGCAATCCTAATGCTCTCTCTGCCGCCGGGGCCGAAGGCGTCATGCAGATACTTCCATCAACCGCTAAGGCGCTTGGCGTAGATCCAAAAGACCCAGCACAAGCCATCGATGGCGCAGCGAAGCTCATGGCGCAAAACCTTGCGCGATATGGTGATGTGAACAAGGCCGTGGCCGCCTATCACGGGGGCACAGATGCCGCGAATTGGGGGCCCAAAACCCATGCGTACGTCCAAAAGGTATCTCAAGGCATGAGCCAGGACGCTTACACGCCGAGTTCTCCGCAAGTGGCCGGCGCATTGGCTGCATTGAACGGATCGCCAATCGGATCCTCGTCTGCATCATACAAGCCAAGCTCGCCCCAGGTTGCGCAAGCCCTTTCCGCGCTATCGTCGAGTGTATCGTCATCCCCTTCGCCATCGGCGGCTGAGGTGGCTCAACAGGTCTACGACAGCGAGCCTTGGTACAAGCGCCTGCTGATCAGTGCGGGCGGCGAGTTCGTGAATGCAGGCAATGCAGTTAGGCAGGGATACGAACAGCTGTTCGGAAATGACGCCGACAAGGCCGCGGTGCAAGCCGACATCAATGCCAATGCTCCGTATGAAGCCGCTACGCAGAAGGGCGTCACGGGCTTTGTGGGCCATGCGCTCCCCTATGCGGCCACGGGCTTGCTTTCCGGCGTACCTGCAACACTCGGACGTGCGGCCCTCAGCGGTGCCGCTATAGGCGCCGCAACGAATCTTCTTCAGCCAGTGGTCTCCGGTAACGCGAATTTGTCCGGAGGCGACTATGCGGCAGCCAAAGCCGGGCAAGCGGCTATTGGTGGCGTGGCCGGCACAGCTCTTCCTCTGGCGGGGGCTGGCGTTTCGAAACTTGCCTCCGGTGGTGCATCCTTGCTTGGCGAGCTGGTCAATCCCCTGACGCAGAAGGGCGCGCAACGCAACGCGGATAACGCACTCCTGCGCGTTCTAGGTTCCAGCTCGAATGCCATGGATGACGCGCAGTACGTTCCAGGATCAGTGCCGACGCTGCACGAGGCTGCGCAGGCTCCAAACCTAAGCGCCTTCGTGCGTGGGCTTAGGAACAATGCGCAAGCCGGAGGCGTCAATGAAGCGCTTAGTCAGCGCTTGGCT
>Ga0164242_10007321_pt1 | contig 12091 bp, 9 predicted proteins | sample OricomgcompostMG_FD_108783 | JGI IMG/M metagenome (GOLD analysis project Ga0164242, IMG submission 108783) | Miracle-Growth compost microbial communities from Emeryville, California, USA - Original compost - Miracle growth compost (MG) ... | reverse complement strand
TCCTCCGGCTGGAGGTTGGCGGCGCGCCAGGTGAGGGTCTCCACCGCGTCGAACAGCTTCCCGGCCACGTCCTTGCTGGACATCTTGCCGATCTGCTCGAGCGAGAAGCCGCGATCCGCGAGCAGCCCCGCGGACGCCGCTGCCCAGCGCTGGGTGGCCTCGTTGCTGATCACGAACGTGCCCGGCCGGGCGATCTTCACCGGGGTGAAGGTGGTGGGGCGCGTCTGGGGGATGATCCCCATCTTCCGGCCGATCCGCTCCATGGTCTCCAGCACCCGGTCCAGCTGCTCGTCCGTGTGGGTGGCCATGTAGCTCGTGCGCAGCAGCGCGTGCCCCGGCTCCACTGCCGGCGGGATGACCGGGTTGGTGAAAATGCCGGCCTCGAAGAGCGCCTTCCAGAAGCGGAAGCACTTCACCTGATCGCCCACGAACACCGGCACCACCGGCGTCACCGACACGCCGGTGTCGAAGCCCATGGAGCGGAAGCCGTTGTGCATCTTCTCCGCGATGTCCAGGAGGCGGGCGCGGCGCTGCGGCTCCGCCTGCATGATCTCCAAAGACTTGAGCGCGGCGGCCACCGAGGCCGGCGTGATCGACGCGGAGAACACCACCGAGCGCGCGCGGTGCTTGATGAAGTTCACCACCTCGAACGGCCCGGCGATCACCCCGCCCAGGGAGGCGAAGCTCTTGGAGAAGGTGCCCATCACCAGATCGGTCTGGGCCTCCAGGCCGAAGTACTCCGCGGTGCCGCGGCCGTGGGTGCCCAGGACGCCCATCGCATGGGCGTCGTCCGTCATCACCCGTGCTTTGTACTTCTGCGCCAGCTCCGCGATCTTGGGGAGATTGCAGAGGTCGCCTTCCATGGAGAAGACGCCGTCGGTGACGATGATCTTGCCCGCGTCCGGATCCGCCGCGGCGAGCAGCTTCTCCAGGTGCTCCATGTCCTGGTGGCGGTAGCGCTTCTCATCGCCAAAGGAGAGCCGCACCCCGTCCACCAGGGACGCGTGGTTCTGCCGGTCGCTGAAGACGATGTCGTGCCGGCCGAGGATGGCGGACATGGTCGCGAGGTTGGTCTGGAAGCCGGTGGAGACCACCAGCGCCGCCTCGCGATTGAGGAAGGTGGCGAGCTTCGCCTCCAGCTCATCGTGCAGCGCCAGGGTGCCGTTGAGCAGCCGCGACCCCGAGCAGGTGGTCCCGAACTTCTTCAGCGCGTTGAGCGCCGCCTCCTTCACCCGCGCGTCGCCCGCCAGGCCGAGATAGTTGTTGGACCCGACCATCACCACCCGGTGACCATCCATGTCCACCTCGGTGCTCCCGTAGGTGTTCTCGATGGGGCGGAAGTACGGATACAGACCGGTGGCCTTCGCGATGCGGTAGTCCTTCCACGCACTGCACTTGTCGAAGACGTCGCTCATGGTTGGGAGCCCCCTCCTGGGGCCTGCTCGGGCAGGTCGTGCCCGGCAACAAGGCTCGCGCGACATCTCGGCCAGACGTCGGAAGCGTGGCGGGTGTGTATTCGCCGCTTCACTTGATGTCAAGCCGCTGTCCAGCCATAAAAACATCGAAATATCATGTGTTTACGAAGGACATCCGCGCCGCGCAAACAATGGCTCACGTTTTGATGTGTGCGCTGATTGTGGCGCACTTTGCCTGCGGGACCCTGGGTCTTCAAGGGTTTGGCCTGACGTCTGGGCGGCGAGGGGAGTGGGCAAGATCTGGCCGGCGTGGCGTCCAGGTGGGTTTCCCGGAGTGGATGGCTTGCACCGGCAGGACAACTCTCTTAGGTTGCGCCCGCATTCGGATGGGCACAGCGGCACATGTTCAGGGTGGGTCCGGCCGGGCAGGGCGACGCCCTTGATGCCGCATGCAAAGCGGGCCGTGCTGGCGCCGGACGGCGCTGGCGGTGCCCGGGAATGGGCCTTCCGCGCGATGGTCGCACCGCTGACCAGACCTCTGCGTTGGGTAGATCTGTTGATCGTCTGCCTGGCGGGGTTCGCGGCGCTGTTCTTGACGCTGGACGGCCGCTGGATCCCCATGGCCGGACGGGCGATCGCCATCTTCGCCGGCCTGGCGGTGGGGGTTCCCGTCCTCCGGTTCCTGGCGCTCAAGTGGCCGGCGTTCAAGCCGTTCGACGTGGTGGGATCCCTGTGGGTCCTGGTCTGCGCCGGGCTGGCGCACGGGGCGATGCAGGTCCTGGTGGACGGCCTCCATCCGGTGCTCTTTGACGCCTACCTGGCGCGCGCGGATCTGAGGCTGTTCGGCGGCTATCCGTCGGCGCTGCTGGACAGGCACCTGGGCGGCGTGGCGATGGACGCGCTCCTGCTCTGCTACTACTCGTATTACATCTGGCCGAGCGCCATGGGGCTGTGGCTCTATTTCCGGAAGAGCCGGGCGCAGCTGGAGCACTACGCGCTGGCGATCGGCCTGGCCTACGCGGTCAACTTCCTCTTCTACGTGCTGGTCCCCGCCATTGGCCCGCGCTTCTACCTCCTGGACGTGTTCCCGGGTCCCTTGCACGGCGTCTTCGTCACGCCCTATCTGGAGGGGCTGATGCAGACCCCCGCGTTCATGCGGGACTGCTTCCCCTCTGGGCACACGGCGGTGACCCTGCTGGTGCTGACCTTCGCCTTCCGGTACGCGCGCGGCTTCTTCTGGGTGATGTTGCCGGTAGGGCTTGGGCTGATCACCGCCACCCTGGCCGGGCGGTTCCACTACGGGATCGACGTGCTCTGCGCGCTGCCCTTGACCGTGGTGGCGGTGCTGGCGGCGGACCTCCTGATGCGGCTGGATCCGCTGGGCCGCATTCCCACGAGTCGCGCCGCGCGGGGCTAGACATCGCCTTGCGAGGGGCGGATCCGGATGCTACACCGCGCGCCATGGCTCCCCGAGCGTCGCAGCGCAAGAAGGTCTCCCGCTCCGTGTCTTCGCGCACCACCCGCGCGGCCCCCAAACCTCTGAAGAAGAGTCCCAAGAAGAGCCCCCGGAGAGATCCGAAGACGGGCGCGACGAAGAGCGCCGGTTCGAAGGCCAAGGGGAAGGGCGCCCTGGTTAAGGGCAAGGCCAAGCCCACCGGGCTCTATGACTCGGCGGCGGTGCGGCTGATCACCCGCCAGGTGGAGAAGTGGGCGGAGGAGGATCTGGCCCGGATGGCGCAGAAGGCGCCTTTGCGGAAGGAGTCCTTTGAGACCGACTCCGGGATCCCGATCCCGGACCTGCTCACCGCCGCGGACCGGAAGGGCGAGGCGGCCACGAACCTGGGGCTCCCGGGCCAGTTCCCGTTCACCCGCGGCGTCCAGCCGACCATGTACCGGGGCCGGCTCTGGACCATGCGGCAGTTCGCGGGCTTCGGGTCGCCGGCGGACACCAACCAGCGGTTCAAGTACCTCATCTCGCAGGGGATGACCGGGCTCTCCACCGCGTTCGATATGCCCGCCTTGATGGGCTACGACGCGGACCACTCGATGAGCCTGGGCGAGGTCGGCAAGGAGGGGGTGGCCGTCTCCTCCTTGAAGGACTTCGAGATCCTGTTCGACGGCATCCCGCTGGACAAGGTCACCACGTCGATGACCATCAACGCCCCGGCGATCGTCGCTTTGTGCATGTACATCGCGGTGGGTGAGCAGCAGGGCATCCCGATGGCCAAGCTGGGCGGGACGATCCAGAACGACATGCTCAAGGAGTACATCGCCCAGAAGGAGTGGATCGTTCCACCCCGCCCGGCGGTGCGCATCGTCGTGGACATGATCGACTACTGCACCAAGAACATGCCCAAGTGGCACGCGGTGTCGATCAGCGGCTACCACATCCGCGAGGCCGGAGCGACCGGGGTCCAGGAGCTGGCCTTCACGCTGGCGGACGGGATCGGCTACGTCGAAGAGTGCGTGAAGCGCGGGATGAAGGTGGACGACTTCGCGCCGCGCCTCTCCTTCTTCTGGGACGTCCACAACGACTTCTTCGAGGAGATCGCCAAGTTCCGCGCCGCCCGCCGCATCTGGGCCCGGACGATGAAGGAGCGCTTCGGCGCGCGGGATCCCCGGTCCATGCAGCTGCGCACGCACGCGCAGACCGCCGGCGTGTCCCTCACCGCGCAGCAGCCCTACAACAACGTGGTGCGCACCGCGCTGCAGGCGATGGCGGCGGTGCTCGGCGGGACCCAGTCCTTGCACACCAACTCGCTGGATGAGACCTACGCGCTCCCCACCGAGGATTCGGTCACCCTGGCGCTGCGCACCCAGCAATTGATCGCCAACGAGTCTGGCGTGGACCGGGTGGTGGACCCACTGGCCGGCAGCTACTACGTCGAATACCTCACCGACGAAGTGGAGAAGCGGGCGCTCGAGTACATCCGCCGGATCGACGAGATGGGCGGGATCATCCGCGCGGTGGAGGAGGGCTACCCGCAGAAGGAGATCGCGGAGAGCGCGTACCGCTTCCAGCGCGAAGTGGAGGAGGGGGATCGGGTGATCGTCGGCGTGAACGCCTTCAAGTCCAAGGGCGGCCAGCCGATCGAGCTGTTGAAGATCGACGAGAAGGTCACGCACGAGCAGGTGGAGCGCCTCAAGGCGGTGAAGCGCTCGCGCGATGACGAGAAGGTCCGAGCAGCGCTGGCCCGGGTGGAGTCGGCCGCGCGGGGGACGGACAACCTGATGCCGCCTGTGCTCGAGGCGGTGAAGGCCTATGCCACGCTGGGCGAGATCTGCGACGTGTTCCGCAAGGTCTGGGGCCAATACCGCGAGAGCGGCGCGTTCTAGAGAGACCAAGAACCTATGGCTGAACAGACGCTGAGAATCCTGGTGGCCAAGCCCGGGCTCGACGGGCACGACCGCGGCGCGAAGATCATCGCCCGGGCCCTGCGCGATGCCGGGATGGAGGTTATCTACACGGGGCTGCACCAGACCCCGGAGATGATCGTGAACGCGGCGATCCAGGAAGACGTGGACGCGATTGGCATGTCGATCATGTCCGGCGCCCACATGACGCTCTTCCCGGCGGTGATGGACCTGCTCCGTGGCCAGAAGGCGGAGGACATCCGCGTCTTCGGCGGGGGGATCATCCCGGACGACGACATCCCGCGGCTCAAGGGGATCGGCGTGGCGGAGATCTTCACGCCAGGAAGCTCAACGCAGGACATCGTCCAGTGGATCCGCAGCCACATTCCCGACCGCGCGTGAGCTGGCCCGCAGGGCTGCCCAAGCGGGTGGAGGTCTATGAGGTCGGCCCTCGGGACGGCCTGCAGAACGAGCTGCGCACGCTCGCCAGCGAGGAGAAGCTGCGGCTGATCCGGGCCCTGGTTGCGGCAGGGGAGAAGCGGATCGAGGTCACCTCGTTCGTCTCCCCCAAGTGGATCCCCCAGCTGGCGGATGCGGACCAGGTCCTGCGGCAGCTGGAGCGGCCGGCGGACGTGACGTTCTCCGCCCTGGTTCCGAATTTGCGCGGGCTGGATCGCGCCCAGCACGCCGGACTGGCGGAGGCGGCGGTGTTCATCTCCGCCAGCGAGAGCCACTCCAAGAAGAACATCAACAAGTCCATCGCCGAGGCGATCGCCACCGCGGGCGAGGTGACCCAGGCCGCGCGCGCGGCGGGGATGCGGGTGCGCGGCTACCTCTCCACGGTGTGGGGGTGTCCCTACGAAGGGCACGTCCCGGTGGAGCGGGTGGTGGAGATCTCCCGCACCCTCCACGGGCTGGGCATCTACCAGCTCAGCCTGGGGGACACGATTGGCGTGGGGGTGCCCGGGCAGACCGCGCAGATCCTGGAGGCGCTCCTGAAGCACCTCCCGGTGGAGGCGCTGGCGTTGCACCTGCACGACACCCGCGGGACCGCGCTGGCCAACGCGCTGGTGGGCGTCACCTACGGGGTGACCACGCTGGACGCGAGCATCGGCGGGTTGGGCGGCTGTCCCTACGCGCCGGGCGCGGCGGGGAACCTGGCCACCGAGGACCTGGTCTACATGCTCCACGGGATGGGGATTGAGACCGGGATTGACCTGGACAAGCTGGTCTCCGCCGGAGAGCTGGCGCAGGATCTGATCGGCCGGAAGCTGACCGGGAAGTACCTCCAGGCGGCGCTGGGCGAGCGCGAAAAGAAGGCGTCCAACCAGCGCGGGCAGACCTGACGGGCGAGCGGGTCTTGTCAGGCTCCTCGCGCCAGAGAGGCACCCCCATGTCGACCTCCGCCCACGTCCTCCCCGTAGAGCCCGCCGGGCCGCTCCCGGTGATCGCCGGGGGGCTGCTCACGACCGGCCTGGGTCTGTTCGCCCTGTGGTTTGCGCAGACGCGGTGGGGCTTCTCGCCCATGTTCTGGTACGCGGACTTCGTCCTCCCGCTGGGCGCGATCGGCGTCGGCTGCGTGGTGGCGATCGGCTATGCGATCGCCTCGTCGCGGACGGGGGTCAAGATCTCCAACCAGCTCCTGTGGACGGTGCTGGGGCTGCAGGTCCTGGCCTACTTCGCGGCGCAGTACCTGGCGTTCCGTCACCAGGCCGCGGTGATGGGCACCCTCGACGCGAGCTTCCTGCGATCCTTCGACGCCGCCACGCGCGGCAGTCGGTATGAGTGGGCGCACGGCCACGCCCCGGCGGCGCTGGGCGCGGGCGGCTATGCCTTCCGGGCGCTGGAGCTCGCGGGCTTCGCGGCTGGCGGGCTGATCGGACCGCTGCTGCTGCGGTGGCGCGCCTTCTGCGAGCCGTGCCAGCGGTACATGATCCGCTCCCGCCACGGGCAGCTCGCGGCCTCGCTCCCGGGCAAACCCCCGCAGGACCCGGAGGCCCTGGCGCGCCACGACGCGGAGGAGCTGGCGCTGGTGGAGCGCGGGCTGGCGCTGATCGAGCGCTTGACGGAGCTGGCCGGGAAGGGCGACGCGCTCCGGTTCGAGGAGGCGCTCTCCCCCCAGACGGTGTCCCCGTGGCAGGCGAAGGATCTCTCGCGGCGGTTCATGATCGAGACGGTGATCTGCCCGGGCTGCCACCGGGGCTCCCTGCGCGTCTACCTGTTCAACGGGAAGGGCCAGAAGCTCTCAGCCGAGCTGCTTCGCACCGTGCCCTTCGATCACCGCTTCGGCGAGAAGCTCCTCGCGCGCTGAGCGCCGCGGGTGGGCCTCAGCGCCCGCCCAGCATGGCGGCGAGCCGGTCCGGGATCCCGAGGCGCTCGGCGGCGGACTCCAGCATCCGGCGCTCCTTGCGGTCGATCTTCCCGTCCGCCAGCGCCACCTGGACGATGGCGGAGAGGAACTTCTCCGCCTCCGGGCCGCCCTTGGGCACGAGCTTCTCGAAGAGCTGCTCGCCCGAGGAGATGGCCAGCTCCACGTTGCTCCACGGCACGCTCCAGCGCTGCGCGCACGTCCGCAGGAGCTTCTTCTCCGCGGCGTCGACCGTGCCGTCCGCGGCGGCCATCGCCGCCATCATGTAGAGGAGCCGCTCGCGCTCCCTCACGTCCGCGATCACCCCTTCGCGCGTGGCCACCACGGGCGCCGCGGCCTCCTTGTGGGTCACCGCCTGGTAGCGCTCGGTCTCCACCGCGTCCCAGGACTCAAACGGCTGCGCCCGCGCCAGCACCCAGTCGCCCTGGCCGGTCCCGAGCATCGTCCCGCAGTAGTCGCAGGAGGCGGAGAGGGTGTCGGTCAAGGGCGCGTGGCAGTTCGGGCAGCGGTTGGTGGCCATGCCGCTGTCGGTCTGGGTCTTCGCGGACGCGCTCCGCTCGAGCTTGAACATCCAGCGCTGCGGCACGGTGGGGAGCTTGGGCAGCGGGCCGTCCGCGGGCCCCACGCCCATCCGCGCGCTCCACCGCAGCTCCACGTGCGCCTCCTGCCGGGCGTCGTCACTCCGCAAGAGCCTGGCGGTGACGCCGCCCACCGCGCACTCCAGGAAGACCTTGCGTCGTCCCCGTTGCTGGAGGGCGACCAGGTCCTGCTCCAGGAGCGCGATGAAGTCGGCGGTGGCCAGCTTGGAGAGCTTGCGCGCCTCGCCCGTGCTCTGGGCCTCGATCCAGCGCCAGAAGATGAGGGACGCGCGGTCCTCGAGCATCTCCAGGTTCAGCGCCGGATCCTGTTCGCGCGCCTGCAGCAGTCCGTCCACCTGCGCGTAGCCCCGGACGGCCTCCACGCCCTGGGTGATCTCCGCCAGCACCCAGTCGTAGTTGCCGGAGTTCACCACCGCGTTGCAGTAGCCGCAGTTGTTGGACGCGCCGCCTTGGAAGGGCGCGCCGCAGTTGGGGCACTTGCCCTGGTAGAGGTCCACGCCGATGCGGGTCTGGGCGCCGGGCTTGCGGACGAAGGACCAGACCTCGATGAAGGCCTGCGAGGGCTGCCGCTTCGCCTGGGCGCGGGCGGCCTCGTCGGAGAGGTTGGCGGGGACGTCGGTGTCCCGCATCTGGGCCTTCACCCGGACCTGCACCGTGTCGAACCACTGGCTCTGATCCAGGCCGATGATCTGGAGATCGATCACCTCCACGTCCGCGATCGCGTCGCGCAGCCCCTGCGCCCGCATCAGCGCGAGCTGAAGCTTGAGCCGCTGAAAGGTCGCGTCCGACATGAAGGAGCGGACCGGCTCCAGCTCCCGGAGGAACCAGGCCTCCTGCATCCGGCCGAAGAGGTCCTTCGCCTTGTTGAGGAACGGCTCCAGCGCGAAGGAGGCGTCCTTGTACTGGAGCGCGTTGACCCAGCCCTGGACATCCCGGCCGGTGACGGTGGTGCGCTGCTCCGCGTCCGCCTGTTCCAGCGCGCGCCGGGTGGTGGAGTTGGGGTTCACGTTGCGGTGGTAGAGCAGGTAGAGGAAGCCCAGGAAGCACCACACCGGGATCATGATGAGCGGGTGCTGGAACGTGAGGACGATCAGGAAGAACAGGTCCGCGCCGCCGCCACCGCCGCCGCTGGACCCGGAGGAGCTCCCGCTGCTGTAGTGCTCGCCGCCCCCAAGTCGCGCCAGGGCGGCCAGCGGGAGGAGCCAACCCGCGAAGGCGAGCAGCGGGAGGAGCTTCACGAGCCGAACGCGCATGGGCCGACTGTAGCAAGCGCGCCCCCTCGTTCCAGCTTCCCAAAGCGCGCGCGGGTGTGGCACGAACCGGCGAGGAGGTCTCATGCCTGAGCTGTTGGTGGAGCGGCGCGACGCGGTGGAGCTGTGGACCTTGAACGGGGCTGCGCGGCGCAACGCGATCAGCCAGGCGCTGCTCCGGGAGCTGGAGGAGAACGTGGACCGCGTGTCCGCCGCGCGCGGGCCCGGGGAGACTGGGGACACCCGGGTGGTGGTCCTCACCGGGGCGGGCGAGCAGGCGTTCTGCGCCGGCGCGGATCTCAAGGAGCGCGCGACGATGTCGGAGGACGACGTCCGCGGGTTCCTGGAGGGGCTGCGGCGCACCCTGCGAAAACTGGAGCAGAGCCGCTGCGTGTTCCTGGCGGCGATCAACGGCTCGGCGTTCGGGGGAGGGACCGAGCTCTCGCTCGCCTGCGATCTGCGCTTGGCGGCGCCCACCGCGGAGCTGGGGCTGACCGAGGTGAAGCTTGGGATCATCCCGGGCGGCGGAGGGACGCAGCGGCTGTCCCGGCTGATCGGGCCGGGCCGGGCCAAGGACCTGATCCTCTCCGGCCGGCGGGTGAACGCGGCGGAGTCCTTCTCCATCGGCCTGGTCAACCGGCTGACGCCGGAGGGGCGCCTGATCGAGCTGGCCCTGACCTTGGCGGAGCAGATCGCCGCCAACGCGCCGCTCGCGGTGGCCGAAGCCAAGCACGCGATCGACGAGGGGCTGGCGCTTCCTCTGGATGAGGCGCTCGCGCTGGAGCACCGGCACTACGAGGCCGTGCTCCAGACCGAGGACCGGCTGGAGGGCCTGCGCGCCTTCGCCGAGAAGCGTCCGCCGCGCTTCACCGGCCGCTAGCTGAAGTCGCGGGGCGCGCTCGGGCGAAGGCGCTTACGCCATGGGGATTCCCTGTGACACGTGCGGGATCTTCTCCTGGGCCTTCCCGAGGAGGCTCTTCGCGCGGTCCCGCACCTCGTCGCGGAGCTCCTCGCCCTTCTTGGGGGCGAGCGCCAGCGCCGCGACGCCACCGGCCAGCGCCCCCACCGCGAACAGGCCAAAGCCCGCGGCCGTCCGCTTGCCTGGATGGTGGGTGGTGAGCCCGACCCGGTGGAGCAGCCGCTCGCGATCGAAGTCCAGGTCCAGGTTCTTCGCCGCGGAGACCAGCTTCTTCAGCTCCAGCTGTCGCGCGATCTTCTGGTAGTCGATGTCCTGCGCGCGCCGGAGGAGCTTGCGCGCGTCGCGGGCCGCGTGTTGGTACAAGTACCCCTTCAGCACCGAACCCATCAGCTTGCTCTTGGTCGCCATCCGTCTCTCCTTGTCGATGGCAAAGAAGGTAGGGACGCTCGCCGCCGCGCGGCAGGGGCAATCTCGATTTTCGGCGGCGGGCGCGCGTGGTAGAGCCCGACCATGTCCTTCGACGAAAAGCTCCTCGAGCGAATCTCCCAGATCGAGCAGGGCGGCGCGCCCAAGTACCACCAGAAGAACCAGGAGGTGGGCAAGCTGTTTGCCCGAGAGCGGATCCGCCTCCTGGTGGACGACGCGAGCTTCGTGGAGGACGGGAAGCTCGCCAACAACCTGGAGCGCGATCTCCCCGCGGACGGGGTGATCACCGGGCTGGCCACGGTGGCCGGCCGTCCGGTGGCGATCATGGCGAACGACTCCACAGTGAAGGCGGGGAGCTGGGGCAAGCGGACGGTGGAGAAGATCCTCCGCATCCAGGAGACGGCGCAGAAGGCGCGCTGTCCGCTGCTCTATCTGGTGGACTCGGCGGGCGCGCGGATCACCGACCAGGTGGAGATGTTCCCCGGCCGGCGCGGGGCAGGGCGGATCTTCTACAACGAGGTCCACCTCTCCGGAGAGGTGCCGCAAGTGTGCCTGTTGTTCGGGCCCTCGGCGGCGGGCGGCGCGTACATCCCGGCCTTCTGCGACATCGTGGTGATGGTGGACGGCAACGCCTCCATGTACCTGGGCAGCCCCCGCATGGCGGAGATGGTGATTGGGGAGAAGGTCACCCTGGAGGAGATGGGCGGCGCGAAGATGCACTGCTCGGTCTCCGGCTGCGGGGACGTGCTGGTGAAGACGGAGCAGGAGGCGATCGAGGTCTGCAAGCGCTACCTGAGCTACCTCCCATCGAACTTCAGCCAGCCCGCGCCGGTGGTCGAAGCGCGCGCGCCCAAGCACACCAAGAAGATCGACCAGATCATCCCGCCGGATCAGAACAAGCCCTTCAACATCCACGAGCTTGTCTATGAGCTCATCGACGAAGGGAGCTGGTTCGAGATCAAGAAGCTCTTCGCCCAGGAGCTGGTCACGGGCTTCGCGCGGATCGACGGGCGGCCGGTGGGGATCCTGGCCAACCAGCCCAAGTACAAGGGCGGGGTGTTGTTCGTGGACTCGGCGGACAAGGCGGCGCGCTTCATCTGGCTGTGCGACGCGTTCAACGTCCCGCTGCTCTACCTGGCGGACGTGCCCGGCTTCATGATCGGCACCAAGGTGGAGCGGGCGGGGATCATCCGGGCCGGCGCGAAGATGATCTGCGCGGTGTCCGAGGCGAGCGTGCCGAAGATCTCGGTGGTGGTGCGCAAGGCCTATGGCGCCGGGCTCTACGCGATGAGCGGCCCAGGCTTCGCCCCCGACGCGACGCTGGCGCTGCCGCAGGCGATGATCGCGGTGATGGGACCGGAGGCGGCGGTGAACGCCGTCTACTTCAACAAGATCCAGGAGCTGCCCGAAGCCGAGCGCCCGGCCTACGTCCAGAAGCTGCGCGACGAATACAAGGCGGACGTGGACATCTACAAGCTGGCCTCGGAGCTGATCATCGACGAGATCGTCCCCGGCGACTCGCTGCGCGCGGAGCTCTCCCGGCGCTTCGCGCTCTACGCGCAGCAGTTCCAGCCGCGCGCCCAGAAGAAGCACGGCGTCCTGCCGGTGTGAGGCTTGGGCCCGCTTCAGAAGAACCGGAAGCGGGCCCTGCGTGCCCTCCTGATGGCGGGGCTGGTGCTCGCCCTGCCCGCGGCGGGTGAAGCCACATCGGTCGCGCCCCCGCGGGATCCACCGGCGTCGTCGGCGGGTCTGCCGCCGTT
>Ga0164242_10007320_pt1 | contig 12091 bp, 13 predicted proteins | sample OricomgcompostMG_FD_108783 | JGI IMG/M metagenome (GOLD analysis project Ga0164242, IMG submission 108783) | Miracle-Growth compost microbial communities from Emeryville, California, USA - Original compost - Miracle growth compost (MG) ... | reverse complement strand
TCCCTCCTCGCTTGCCTGACGCCCGATGAAGTCAGTCGGCTTGGATAGGTTGACGACCCGGCCGAGGCCGGCCTGGGCCGGAAAGATATCAGCGGCCAGCTCGTGCCCGTACAGCGGCATGCCAGCTTCGAGGCGAAGCGTATCGCGGCTCGCGAGCCCGGCCGGGACGAGTCCGCGCTCGGCGCCGACCTCGAGCAGTGCATCCCAGAGCTCGAGGGATTGGTCTGGCGAGAGATAGAGTTCGAAGCCGTCCTCACCGGTGTAACCGGTACGCGCGAACAGAATCGGTTCACCGTCGAAGAGTCCGGCAACGCAGCGGTAGTAGCCAAGCCGCTCGAGTGCGGCGGCCACGTCCTCACCGTCCGGGTGGCCGCCCTCGATCGCAAAGCCGGGAACCGACTGCACAATGCCGAGAGCGGCGGGCCCCTGCACGGCGATGAGCGCGACATCGGCACTCTCATCGAAGACCTGGGCGTCAAAACCAGCCGACCGTGCGCGCAGTTCTTCTGCGACGATGGCCCGGTTCGCCGCGTTTGCGACCACCATGAAGCGGTCATCGCCCGTGCGGTAGACGACGAGATCGTCGATGACGCCACCAGAGCGATTCAGCAGCAAGCTGTACTTGGCTTGCGACTGTGCGATAGCGGATGCACTCCCGGCTAGCGCGAAGTCGAGTGCCTCAGCAGCGGCAGGACCGACCACGAAGATCTCGCCCATGTGCGACAGATCGAAGAGACCGGCCGCAGTGCGCACAGCGTGGTGCTCGGCAAGATCGCTCGTGTATCGCAGCGGCATCTGCCAGCCTGCGAAGTCGGTGAAGCTCGCGCCAGCAGCGCGGTGCGCATCGTGAAGCGGCGAGAACTGCGGCTTGTCGGCGTCGGCTGAATCGGCCGGCGGGCTCGAATCGGCTGGCGGGCCTGAATGGGTGGGCGTCATGAGTTCTCCGGTCTGCGCCGACGGAGTCGGTCGCTTCTGTGGCACGAGTCACGGACGACTCGCATCAGGGAACTCCCCCTCTGTCATCCTGCCTGAGAGTTTCGCGTCGACATCGGCCCATGGGTCGGACTCGGATGCGTTGCTTTCACCGTGGGCGGAACCTGCGTCACTCAACCCTGGTTTCGAGACACCGGCGTAGCCGGTTCCTCGTCGACCGGGATTTGTTCTGCCTTCCGGGTTTCGAGGCTGGGCTGGCTCGCCAGCTCATCCTCAACCCGAATTTGCTGCGCAAATTCGCTTTTCAGAGTGGCCAGTTCGAGGCGGTACACGTACCTGAGAGATTGTCGGGGAGGATATTGCTCCTTCGGTGTCTGGCGCACGCGCCTGACTCTCCCGCATCGACCATGATGGCCCGGTATTCAGTTGGTTATCTTGCGACGCCAGCTTATCGCCTGACGAGTCAGATTGCGTTGATTTGCGCCGAGCTGAATCGACGAATTGCATGTTCTGGTCGATCTGACACTAAGATGTTGTGTTAGTTAGGGTCATCTTGACTCTTAGGAATCGAACGGCAATCATGGACCAGCAGCAGACCGCGACGCTTGCCGTGTCTACCGTGATCTTCGCCCTGCGCTCAGACGACCGTTTCGGTGCGGATGGCGCGTCGCCCACTGTCTGGCTTCCACTGGTACGCCGCATCCGTGACCCATTCGACGGCCTGTGGGCACTGCCAGGCGGACCGCTCGGCAGCACGGAAAGCCTTGCGGATGCTGCGCGACGCTCGCTTCACGAGACGACGGCGCTCGCGCCGAAATACCTCGAGCAGTTGTACGCGTTCGGCGACACCGACCGCTCTCCGGAGAACCGGGTCGTGTCGATCGTGTACTGGGCGCTCGTGGACTCAGAAGAAGCGCGGCGAGCCACAGTTGGGCAAAATGTGCGCTGGTTCCCAGCGGACGACTTGCCCGCACTCGCGTTCGACCACAATCTGATCGTCGAATACGCCCTGTGGCGACTGCGCAACAAGATGGAATACAGCAGTATCGCGCGCGCATTGCTCGGCGACACCTTCACCATTGCTCAACTGCGCGAGGTGCACGAAGCCGTGCTCGGCAAGCGCCTGGACCCGGCAAACTTTCGCCGGACGATGGAGTCCTCCGATGTGCTGATCGACACGGGAATGCACCTCACGGGCACCCCGCATCGTCCACCCCGCCTGTACAGATACAACACGTCAGCCGAGCTGGCCGATCGCGGCCCCCTCGACCGCTGAAAAAAGGAGCGCCACATGATCACAGCATCCGTCGACCGCAGCATCCAGCTCATCGGCACCGGACAGGAGCCAGGCGAGATCTGCACGCCAGAACTCGTCGACGCCCCGTGGGAGTTCGACAACCGAGCGCCGAGCTATGGGCCCGGCGCATCCATGGCAGATCCGATTCCGTCGAGCACACCTGTGCAGGGTGAACTCCCAGAGGAATACCGCACCGCCAGCGCAGACGAACTCGCCGACCGCATCCGTGCTGCGAAGGCAGCCCTCGGCGATCGTGCCGTCGTGCTCGGGCACTTCTACCAGCGGGACGAAGTCGTGCAGTACGCCGATTTCGTTGGGGATTCATTCCAGCTGGCGAACGCCGCCAAGGCGCGCAAGGACGCCGAGGCGATCATCTTCTGTGGCGTGCACTTCATGGCCGAGACCGCAGACATCCTGACAGCGGAGCACCAGGCGGTGATCCTGCCCAATCTCGCTGCAGGCTGTTCGATGGCCGACATGGCAGACATCGACTCTGTCGAAGAGTGCTGGGAACAGCTCGAGGAACTGTATGGCACCGAACCGGATGCTGACGGTCGTGTTCCGGTGATCCCGGTCACGTACATGAACTCGTCTGCGGCGCTCAAGGCATTCTGCGGCGAGCACGGCGGCATCGTGTGCACGTCCTCGAACGCGTCGACGGTGCTCGCCTGGGCGTTCGAACGCGGTCAAAGGGTGCTCTTCTTCCCGGATCAGCACCTTGGACGCAACACGGCGAAGGCGATGGGGATCGGCCTCGATCAGATGCCGATGTGGAACCCGCGCAAGGCACTCGGCGGCGCAGACGAGACCACGCTGATGCAGGCCAAGGTGATCCTCTGGCACGGCTTCTGCTCGGTGCACAAGCGGTTCTCGGTTGAGCAAATCGAGAACGCGCGGGCCGAGTATCCTGACGTGCGCGTGATCGTGCACCCCGAGTGCCCCGCGCCGGTGGTCGACGCAGCCGATGAATACGGCTCAACGGACTACATCGCGAAGGCGATCGCTGCTGCACCAGCCGGATCGACGTTCGCGATCGGAACCGAGATCAACCTCGTGCAGCGCCTTGCGGCTCAGTACCCTCAGCACACCATCTTCTGCCTCGACTCGGTGGTCTGCCCATGCTCGACGATGTATCGCATCCACCCCGGCTACCTCGCATGGGTGCTGGAGGGATTGCTGCAAGGAGAAGTGCGCAACCAGATCGCCGTGCCGGCCGCGGTTGCAACGCCAGCGCGTATTGCCCTTGAGCGGATGCTTGCAGCGCGCCCAGACACGACGATGGCCGCCTGAGATGGGCACGGTGCTCGTTGCCGGCAGCGGCATCGCCGGGTTGGTCGCCGCGCTGAAGCTCAGCAAAATGCACCGTGTCATCCTCGTGACAAAGGGCGAACTCGCTGAGAGCAACACGCTGTATGCGCAGGGCGGTATCGCGGCCGTCCTGCCTGGAAGCGCCGATGTAGACACGATCGACGCGCACGTCCTCGACACGCTTCGTGCCGGCGCCGGGATCAACGAGTACGACGCCGTTCAGGCGCTCTGTGCCGACGGGCCCCGGCTTGTCGAGGAACTCATCGAGCTCGGGGTTGCATTCGATCGCTCAGGCGGCATGCTCGCGCGGGGAATCGAGGCGGCGCACTCGCGCGCCCGCATCTTGCACGCAGGAGGCGACGCGACTGGCGCGGCGATCGAACGGGCGCTGGCTGGCGTCATACGGCGATCGGCGTGCGAAATCGTCGAGAACACATTCCTAGCCGACCTTGTAGTTGATGACGGGCGGGTCGTAGGAGCCGACGTCATCGCGCCGGACAGCACTTCCCGTCGCATCGCCGCCGATGTTGTGGTGCTGGCGTCAGGTGGCGCAGGACAGTTGTATCTGCACACGACGAATCCCGCGGTGACAACCGGAGACGGGATTGCCGCTGCCTGGCGGGCCGGCGCGCAAATCAGTGACGTCGAGTTCTTCCAGTTTCATCCGACAGCACTGGCTCTGCCCGGGAGCTTCCTGGTCTCAGAGGCCGTTCGAGGCGAGGGTGCAGTGCTCGTCAACGAAGCAGGAGAACGCTTCATGGTCGATGCACACAAGGACGCCGAGTTGGCGCCACGCGATGTCGTGGCCAGAGCGATTGCCGTCGAAATGGCGGCGCAGGGCGGTCTTCCCGTGCGTCTGGATGCGACGCGGCTTGGCGGCGCATTCTTGGCGAGACGGTTTCCCACGATCGATGCCGCGACCCGTTCCGCCGGTCTGGACTGGGGAACCGAGCCCATCCCGGTGACCCCGGCAGCCCACTACTGGATGGGCGGAATCACCACCGACCTGCACGCTCGCACAACGCTCCCAGGACTGTACGCGGTCGGTGAGGTGGCATGCACTGGAGCACACGGTGCGAATCGCCTCGCGTCGAACTCGCTGCTCGAGGGTCTCGTGTTCGCCGACCGGGCCGCGCGGGACATCAACACCAGCGTTGGTCAACGTCCGAGCCGCGAACACGTCGACAACGAGTGGCAAGGTCGCGATACGGCCACGGGCGGCACGCCCTTCGAGACGGCCGCGGGCGGCACGTTCAGGACACCGCTCGAACAACGAGAGCCGGTCGTCGACCGACTGCAGCTGCAGCAACTGATGTGGAATGCTGCAGGCGTGCTGCGCTCGCGGGATTCTCTCGTTGCGGCATCCGAAACGCTCGCAGCGTGGACCGCGGCACATCCGCGACACGCGAGCATTGCACAGCGCGAGGACGCGAACCTGCTCGACCTGGCCCGCATTCTGGTCACCGCAGCGCTTGCACGCGAGGAGTCGCGTGGTGCCCACTACAGATCAGACATCCCCAGTACGTCCGCCGATTTCGCCAGACACCTTCGCTGGAGACGAAATCCGGCCATGCACGAACAGGAGGCATTCGCATGCTGACCACTCAGATCATCGACTCGGTCGTACGCTCCGCCCTCGCCGAAGACGCCCCGTGGGGCGATATCACCTCTGAGCTGCTCATCCCAGAGTCCGCGACCGCACAAGCACACCTCGTCGCCCGCGAACCTGGTACCTTCAGCGGTGGCGCGGTGTTCGCCGCAGCAATGACAGCAGCGGACGCGTCGATCGTCGTCGAGCTGTTGGTCGTGGATGGCGACGCGTTCTCGGCGGGAGACCGCCTCGCGTCCATTTCAGGGCCTGCGCGAGGTGTGTTGCAGGCAGAAAGAGTTGCGCTCAACCTGGTGCAGCGCATGAGCGGGATCGCAACGTTGACGGCACGGTTCGTGGCAGAGACGGCAGGCACGCGGGCGCGCATCGTCGACACACGAAAGACCACGCCAGGTCTTCGTGCACTCGAGCGTCATGCGGTCACAAGTGGCGGCGGCCACAACCATCGCTTCTCGTTGTCAGATGCAGTGATGGCCAAAGACAACCATCTGGCGATCCTCACGGCAGACGGTAGCGATCTTACGACCGCGCTGACCCGCGCTCGCGCCGCACTGTCCCATACAACCCACCTTGAGGTCGAAGTCGATCGCATCGACCAGATCGAGCCGGTGTTGGCCGCAGGCGTCGACACGATCATGCTCGACAACTTCTCCATCGAAGAGTTACGTCAGGGGGTTGCGATCATCGCCGGTCGTGCGATTGTCGAGGCAAGCGGCAACGTCAGCATCGATACGGTGAGAGCCATCGCCGCGACGGGGGTGGACGTGATCTCTGCCGGCGCACTCACTCACAGTGTGCGCTCGCTCGACCTCGGGCTCGACATCGAGGTGGAAACGACGCAAACGCGCGGTTCATGGCAGCCGAAATGATCTACTTGGATGCGGCGGCGACCACCGCCGTTCGACGCGACGCGCTCGAGGCCGCGTGGCCATACTTGACCGGCAACTTCGGCAACCCGTCAAGCCATCACACGATCGGCGAGGCCGCGGCGCGGGCACTGGCGGATGCTCGCGCCAGGGTTGCCAGGTGGCTCGGTTGCCGCGCAGGCGACATTGTCTTCACATCGGGCGGCACTGAAGCGGACAATTTGGCGGTCAAGGGAATCGCGCTTGCGAACCCACGCGGGCGGCACATCGTCACGACCCGTATCGAACACGAGGCAGTGCTCGAGAGCGTCGAATATCTTCAACGTCACCACGGGTTCGACGTGACGTTCGCCGAGACCGATCGGGCAGGGCTCGTCGGGGCGCATGCGCTCTCTGCCGCCATGCGCGATGACACGACGCTGGTGTCGATCGCGTACGCGAACAACGAGGTAGGAACGGTGCAGCCGATCGCGCAGTTGGCCGAAGTCGCCCACGAACGCGGCGCCGTGTTCCACACGGACGCTGTGCAGGCCGCAGGATGGCTGAACTGTTCTCCCTCGGTTCTCGGCGTCGACGCCATGAGCATCTCAGGCCACAAACTTGGAGCGCCGAAAGGCATCGGTGTGCTGTTCGTTCGCGGGCGCATCCGACTTGAACCCGTGCTGCACGGTGGCGGTCAGGAACGCGGCAGACGCTCTGGCACCGAAAATGTGGCCTGGGCGGTAGCCCTTGCCACCGCCGTGGAGCTGACCGAGGCGGATCGCGAAGCGAACGCCGCGGCCGCGATCGACGTGCGCGACCGGTTCATCGCATCCGTCCGTGCGCACGTTCCTGGCGCCGAACTGACGGGTGACGACGTACACAGGCTGCCCGCAACAGCCTCGTTCGTCTTCCCAGGCACGAACGGCGAAGCCGTTCTGCTTGAACTGGAACGGCGCGGGGTCGTCTCCTCGAGCGGGTCGGCGTGCGCGGCCGGCAGCGAGGATGCGTCGCATGTGCTGTTGGGGCTCGGATACGCGGAGGACATCGCGCGAACCGCGGTGCGCTTCTCGTGGAGCGCAGACGTGGACGCGAGCCGACTGATGCACGTCGCAAGCGAAGTTCGAGACGCGGTCGGTGCCGTCAGAGCGCTGGCATCCGTCTGATTCTGGCCGGTAGTGCCAATTGGGGTCCCATACGCTACGCTTAATCGGCAGTTGTTGTGTTACGCAGGAATTTTAAGCGGCGCACGGTCCACCCGGGCCCTGAGCCGCTTCTCTGAGGGGCGGAAAAGAACACCGCGACAAGGGTCTCGACAGTCGGGGCCTGGCAAACTCTCAAGGAGAACAATATGGCAACCGGAACCGTCAAGTGGTTCAACTCTGAAAAGGGCTTCGGCTTCATCGCACCTGACGACGGCAGCGCCGACGTCTTCGCGCATTTCTCGGCTATCGCAGCAAGCGGCTTCCGCTCGCTCGAAGAGAACCAGAAGGTTGAATTCGAGGTCGTTCGTGGACCGAAGGGTCTGCAGGCAGAGAACATCCGCCCGCTGTAAAGCGAGTAAGAGACTTCTCGAGTGGGTGGTGTGGCTTCGGCCACACCACCCATTTCTTTTTCCTCAGACCGTGTGACTGAACGGTTCAGTGCGAGTGAAGCGTGTAGCGCAACTCTGCAAACGGTCCAGACTGCTTCACCGATGTCAGGCGCAGCGGCGGGGTAACCAGCCGGCGCGGCATCACGGGGGAACCGCCGCCGAGCGTGACAGGCGCGATGGTGAGGATGATCTCGTCGAGCAGCCCGGCGTCCGCGAACTGCCCGGCCAGGTCGCCTCCACCCACAAGCCACACGTTCTTGCCTGCCGCCGCCTGCACCATCTGGCCGTGCACAGCGTTGATGCTGCGCTGCGCGGCAGGGCTCTGGCTGACGAAGTGAATGTCGGCGGCGTCGATCGACGGTAGTTCGCGGTGGCTGAAAACCCAGGTCGGCTGTGTGTACGGCCACGGACGCGGCTGGCCAACACGTGGCTGAACGTGATGATCGAGGACCCATTGGTAGGTGGTCGAGCCCATGGCGAGTGCCCCGATGTTGCCAATGAAGTCTGCGTACCCTGTGTCGCTTGGTTCGCTGCCGCCGGCATCGTCGAATTGCAAGAGCCAATCAAGCGAATTATTCTCATCGGCAATGAACCCGTCAACACTCGCGGCAGTGTAGTACTGAGTTGTCATGCTGCCATGGTGTCGGTAGCTACCGACACCATGGGAATCGACGGGGAGGAGGCCAACGATGGCGAAACTGATCTACTCCGGCATCATGTCGCTCGACGGCTACACGGCCGACGAGAACGGGTCGTTCGACTGGGCTGCACCCGATGAAGAAGTGCACGCGTTCGTCAACGACCTCGAGCGGCCCATCGGTACATACCTATACGGGCGTCGAATGTACGAGACCATGGTCTTTTGGGAGACCGCAGACGTACCGGCTCTGAGCCGCCCGGTCGAGTCAGAATACGCGGCGATCTGGCGTGCAGCCGAAAAAGTCGTCTACTCGAGCACGCTCGCCGCGGCATCCGGTTCTCGCACACGAATCGAGCGCACGTTCGACCCGGAGACAATCAGGGCGCTCAAGGCGGGAGCCCAACGAGATATCGGAATCGGCGGGCCGACACTCGCCGCCTCTGCCATTGCGGCCGGCCTGGTCGACGAGTTCCAGCTTTTTCTGACGCCAGTGGTCGTTGGTGGCGGGACGCCGTATCTTCCCCCTGGCGTTCACCTCGATCTCGAGCTCGTCGACGAGCGTCGCTTCGCAAGCGGCGTCGTGTACCTGCACTACCGAACACAGTGACAGAGCGCAATCGCGTGACGCCGCTTGGTGACATCGTCGCCATCCCGCTTCGAGGCGCGTGGACTGGCAACCGGGGTCGACTTCACTCCGGTCACGAGATCGTTCGTTTTCACGCGAGCGATCTCTGGATCACCTGCGCGCTCGAATTCCGTGACCGATGGAACGAGCAGTGGACTCCAAATCACTATACGTATCTCTTTTTTCACGACGAGGCCGTTTCGTTCGCGGCTGGACATCGGCCATGCGCCGAATGCCGTCGCGAGAGCTACGACGACTATCGGCGCTCGTGGGCGGATGCCGCGGGTTCTGCCATCCCCATGGCCGGCGAGATGAACCGACAATTGCATGCAGAGCGGCTCCACAGTGGCACGCACAAGCGCCGGCTGCATTCACTGCCGTGGCCGTCGTTGCCGAACGGCGCGTTCACGCTCGTGGACGATGGGCCGATGCTGGTGCTCGACAACGAGTTGGTCGAGTGGACGCACGCCGGCTACGGCGCGCACCACCGCCGACCGACGCGGGGTGACGCAACGGTCATCACACCGCCGTCGACCATCGGCGCTTTGCGCGCAGGCTACCGTGCGCAAATTGATCGTTCCGCCCGCCGCTGACTGGCAGCGCCGCTACGAAGAGCCGCTAGGGCAGAATCGGCCCGACGGACAGCATCAGGCACAGCGCAAGAATCATCACGAGCGAAAAGCGGAACATCCTTCGTGACCAGCCGACGGCATCCGCATTGCCGAGCCCGGCAAGTCCGAGCACGATCCACCAGACCCCGAGCGCACCCATGATCACCGTGTATGTGATTCCGACATAACCGAACGCAGGCAAGAGCAACGTCACGACAACGAACGCCACCGTGTACACGAAGATCTGGATTGTGGTGTTCGTAACGCCCCTGACAACGGAAATCACCGGTATTCCAGCGCGAGCGTATTCCTCACGCCGGTAGATGGCAATCGAATAGAACTCGGGCATCTGCCACAGAAAAACGGCCAGGAAGACCAAAACAGCTGCAGCGTCGATCGCGCCTGTAACGGCGACGTAGCCTGCCAAGATCGGCGCCGCGCCAGACACGCTTCCGACCAGCGTTCCATGGATCGACATCCGTTTGGACAGCATGCCGTATAAAACCACGTACACCAGGAAGCCGCCGAGGCCGACTCCCACCACCAGCCAGTTCGTCCACGCGACGAGAATGCCCATGCCGACCAGGCCGAGAACGATCGAGAAGATGACCGCGTTCCTGGCGGCAATGCGGCCGGTCACAGTCGCGCGATTGCGGGTGCGCTCCATCTTGGTGTCGATGTCTCGATCCAACACGTTGTTCAGCACGCACGCCGAGGCGATCACAAGCGTTGTACCGATGAACAGCGCAAGGAAGAGGCCGATGTCGAACCGCCCCCTGCTCGCAAGCAGAAAGCCAGCGGCCGCTGTCAGAGCGTTCCCGTAAAGGACACCTGGCTTCGTCAGCGAGTAGTAACGCGTGAGCGCCGCGGAGAACGACGTTCCAGACGCGCGGGCCGCGAGCGCGGCATCCGTGCCCTCTGGCATGGCGGACCGAGTGGATGCAACAGGGCCGGGCAGCGAGGCACGTGCTGAATCGGCGGCGCGCGTTGTCATACGAAAAGTGTTCCTAACGGACGTGAAGATACCCAACAATCATAAGCCGTCGAGATCGCGATCCGGTTCGAGCGTGCCGCGGTGCTGCACGACGGCCGCGTGCCGTCTGCCGCGGATCGTGACGATTCCAACCGCAACGACCCAGGCCAGCCACGGGAACGTGGCGAACAAGGCAACCCCGACACCGCCTGCCGAGAAGAGCGCACGGTCGTTCGTGCCGCCGAACGCTGTCGGAATGGCCAGGACGTTCAGGACCGCGACCGTGTACGCGAGTCTCCCCGTCCACTTGGGAAGCACACCAGACGCGAGCGTCATGTAGCCGGATGCCGCCGAGACAAGCGCTATCAAAATGCAGCCGATGGCACCGAACATCAGGGTGTGCCCTTCCGTGAGCGCACGAAGTGCCGATGGGTCAGGAGGAGCCCCGATGGTATCGAGTGCCGTGCCTGCCTCGAGCGCATCTCCGACCAGCGTCACCCCGACGAACACGAGCCCAGCGCCGAATGCCAGACCGGCGATCCAATCGATGTCGTGTCTCGACTCGGTGATCAACTGCCGGAAGCATGCGAGGAACACGATGACCCAGGCCATCAGTGCCGCGTCGATCATCACCATGGTGAGCGTCCACGGAGCCGTTCGAATCATGAAGTCGACGAGTTCCGCTTTCTCGCTGAGTTCCGGTCGTGGCCCGATCATGATCTGGCGGACCAGGAATTCGGCAAGCAGCAGAACGGCGACGGCTACAGCAGCAATACCCGTCCACTGTCGAACATCGGGTGAACTGGCATGCAAGCCGCGGCGGGGCGGGGTGCCGGCCACGTTCATCCTCCTTACGGTTTGTTCAACAGCTTAAAGACCGTGCCCGATCGGCGCAGCCAACGCAGTTGTGGTCCGCTTAGTGCTGAAGCGCGCCCGCAAGAGTCACGATCAGGTAGATCGCCAATACAACCGCGACAAAGATGTCAGTGTAGGTCTCGACCATCTCGTTTGTATTCTTGCCGCGCTTCGCGACGTGACGGAAACCGGCGAATCCAAGGAAGATGCATCCGGCCAGCGCTGCAGCAGCGGTCCACCCCGAGAGCCACAGGGTTGCAACGAGGCCGACCGTTCCGATGGCGACATTCGCGAACCCGAGTTCTTGAACAACCTGATCGGCGCCGGCGTTCTTGACCTCGAGCAGACTCGCGGAGGTGAATTGCGGTCGCATGATCTGACTCAGACCCGCAGTGAACAGGCGCACACCGACGCCCCAGAAGACGAACGCATTGCCAATGATCGGCCACAGATCGCCTGCCCAACCCTTGGCGCTCAAGCCGATCAAAACGTTTACGATTGGAGCAATCACCATCAGCACGATGATCAGCCAGCGGTATCCAGCGCGCATCTTCCTTCATACCTTTCACACGGTCGGGGCGACCGCCGTGCGCTGCCGCATCCTCATGCGCACTTTAGCCGAACAATCGCGCTCGCTGTGAGATTTCTATGGCATAGCTCTGAGCGCGAGGTCATAGAATCCCATTAGCTGTCGCCGGTGAGACCAGGCCGGCGGCGGCCTAGCGGCGGGTCATCACCTGCTCAGAGTGCACGGCTGGTGACGAAGACGAACTCGCGTCCGGGGCGGTCGGGGGCGTCACG
>Ga0164242_10007319_pt1 | contig 12092 bp, 9 predicted proteins | sample OricomgcompostMG_FD_108783 | JGI IMG/M metagenome (GOLD analysis project Ga0164242, IMG submission 108783) | Miracle-Growth compost microbial communities from Emeryville, California, USA - Original compost - Miracle growth compost (MG) ... | reverse complement strand
GCGCTGCATCATCCGGGAGCAGTTGATCGACTGGCTGCGCCGCGAGCACCCGTACGCGCTCCCCAGGATCGCCACCGCGCCCGCACCCGGGCAGGGCGAGGAGCCGCCCCGCACGCCCCGCACGCCCCCGCAGCGCCAGCACCTCGGCCCCGGGCCCGGCCACACCGGCCACCACGCCGCGCACCCCAACGGCCACCACTCCCCCGGCTGAAGCTCGGCCGATACAGGGCGTCGGCCGGTCGGTGCGGTCAGATCCCCCGCAGGGACCGCAGGTCGAGGTGGCGCAGGACCCGGTCCACGATCTCCGGGTCGGCCCCGGGCTCGCTCCGCGCCGCCAGCACCTCGTGCCGGGCTGCGGACAGCATGTCCTCCTGGATGCGGCGCAGTTCCCGCAGCCGGTGCGAGCGGCGGGCCAGGCTCTCGCGCCGCTCCTCGTCGATGATGTCCGGCGAGATCCGCGCCCCGAGGTCGACCGCCCGCAGGTGCAGCATCTCGGCCAGTTCCTCGTCGACCTCCTCCTGCGACTCGATCTCCCGCAGCCGCTTGCGCGCGGCCTTCATCGCCCGTACGGCGAGGGACCGTTCCTGCTCGTGCTCGTGATCGGTGTCGCCGGACACGCCGAGCCACACGACGAGCCGGGGCAGGGTCAGTCCCTGCATGACGAGGGTCACCAGCACCACCACGAAGGCGATGAAGAGGATCTCGGGGCGGGCCGGGAAGTCGCTCCCGGAGTCGGTGCGGAGCGGAATGGCCAGGGCGAGGGCCACGGAGGCCACCCCGCGCATCCCGGCCCACCACATCGTGACGGTCTCCCGCCAGGTCATCGGGATGTCCTCGTCGATGTCGCGCAGCCGGTGCAGCCGCCGGGCCACCCACGCGGCCGGCAGCAGGTAGGCCAGCCGCACCCCGACGACGACGGCGACCACCAGCCCGGCGTGCCGCAGCATCCCGCCCCAGTGCCCGGCGCCGACGTCGAAGACGGTGTGCACCTCCAGGCCGATCAGCCCGAACGCGATCCCGGTGACGAGTGTGTCGACGATCTCCCAGAAGGTGTTGCCGGCCAGCCGCGCGGTGACGTCGTCGGCCTCGAAGGCGTACTCGGTGAGGAACAGCGCGCAGGTCAGCACCGCGAGGACCCCGGAGCCGTGCAGCTCCTCGGCGATGGCGTAGGAGGCGAACGGCACCAGCAGCGACAGGCCGACCTGGAGGGTGGCGTCGCCGACCACGCCCATCAGCTTGTTGGCGCCCCAGCCCAGCGCGAGGCCGATCGCCACCGCGACGACGGCGGACAGCACGAACTCCAGCAGCGCGTGCGGCACCGAGAAGTGCCCGGACTGGGCGGCGGCGACCGCCACGTGGTAGATGACGATGGCGGTGACGTCGTTGAACAGCCCCTCGCCCTCCAGGATGGAGATCATGCGGCGGGGCATGCCGAGGCTGCCGGCGACGGCGGTGGCGGCGACCGGGTCCGGCGGCGCGACGAGGGCGCCGAGCGAGAACGCGGCAGCCAGGGTGATACCGGGCACGACGGAGTGCGCGACGTACGCGACGGCCGCGGTGGTGACGAACACCAGGGCCACGGCGAGCAGGAAGATGGGCCGCCAGTTGGAGGCGAACTGCCGCCAGGAGGTGCGCTGGACGGCCGCGTACAGCAGGGGCGGCAGCAGCAGCGGCAGGATCAGCTCGGGCGCGATGCGGAGGTTCGGCACCTGCGGGACGAGCGCGAGCACGCCGCCGAAGATCGTCATGAGCACCGGTGAGGGCAGCCCGACCCGATCGCCCACCGGCACCATGACGATGGCGGCCAGCAGGAGCGCGAAGAACAAGGCGAGCTGGTCCACAGCGCAAGGGTGTCAGACCGCCCGGGCGTGGCCGGTGACCGCCACGGTGGGCCCGCCGCCGCGGCGCCGGCCGGGCGCCCCGCGGCGGCGGGGACGGGAACGGGCAGATCAGGAGAGGCGGTTCCGGCCTGCTGCCCGGACGGCCGGTCCGGACCGGCAGTTCAGACCGGCGGTTCAGAAGCAGCGGTTCAGAAGCGGCGGGTCAGAAGCGGCGGGTCAGAAGCGGCGGGTCATCGTCTGGTGCGGGATGCCGACGTCGAGGAACTCCGGCCCGTGCGGCACGTAGCCGAGCCGCAGGTAGAACGGGATCGCGTGGGTCTGCGCCTCCAGGCGCACCCCGCGCAGGCCGCGACGGCGGGCCTCGTCCTCCAGCGCGTGCACCAGGCGGCTGCCGGTGCCGCTCCCCCGGCGCTCGGGGAGGACGGCCAGCCGTCCGAGGACGGCCAGCTCCGCGTCGCCGCCGTTCTTCGCGGCCGCGTCGGCTCCCAGCAGCAGCCGGCCGGTGCCGGCGTCCTCGGCCAGGGCGTGCACCGCCCGCAGGTCCTTGTCGTCGAACTCCAGCTCCGCCGGGACCCGCTGCTCGACGACGAAGACCCGGTGCCGGATGGCCCGCACCCGGGCCATGGCGTCCGCGTCGGCCGGGTCGACGAGACGCACCGTGCCGGCCGGGTCGACGGGCGTCACTGGCTGTCGGCGCGGACGGTGTCCAGCGCGTGCTGGAGGTCGGCCGGGTAGTCGCTGGTGAACTCGGTCCACGCGCCGTCGGCCGGGTGCTCGAAGCCGAGGCGGACGGCGTGCAGCCACTGCCGGGTCAGGCCGAGCCGGCGGGCGAGGGTGGGATCGGCGCCGTAGGTGAGGTCGCCGACGCACGGGTGGCGGTGCGCGGACATGTGCACCCGGATCTGGTGCGTGCGGCCGGTCTCCAGCTTGATGTCGAGCAGGCTGGCCGCGCGGAACGCCTCCACCAGGTCGTAGTGGGTCACGGACGGCTTGCCGTCGGCGGTGACCGCCCACTTGTAGTCGTGCTGCGGGTGGCGGCCGATGGGCGCGTCGATGGTGCCGCTGAGCGGGTCCGGGTGGCCCTGGACGAGGGCGTGGTAGCGCTTGTCGACGGTGCGCTCGCGGAACTGCTGCTTGAGCGAGGTGTAGGCCCGCTCCGACTTGGCCACCACCATCAGCCCGGAAGTGCCCACGTCCAGCCGGTGCACGATGCCCTGGCGCTCGGCGGCGCCGGAGGTGGACACCCGGTAGCCGGCGGCGGCCAGGCCGCCGATGACGGTGGGGCCGGTCCAGCCGGGGCTGGGGTGGGCGGCGACGCCGACGGGCTTGACGACGACCACCACGTCGGCGTCGTCGTGGGCGATCTCCATGCCCTCGACCGGCTCCGCCACGACCTGCACGGGCGCGGCGGGGGCCGGCATCTCGACCTCCAGCCAGGCGCCGCCGCGGACCCGCTCGGACTTCCCGGCGGCGGCCCCGTCGATGGAGACCTTCCCGGTGGCGGCCAGCTCGGCGGCCTTGGTCCGCGAGAAACCGAACATACGGGCGATGGCGGCGTCGACCCGCTCACCTTCGAGCCCTTCGGGGACGGGCAGGGAGCGGACCTCGGGAAGCGTACTCACCCGTCCGAGTATGCCGGACGCGGGCGGGCCGGCGGACCGCCCGCCGGGCGGATCAGTCGCGGTGGCGGCTGCCGTCGGGGTCGATGCCGAGGAACGACAGCAGGACGACGAGCACGCCGCCGCAGGTGATCGCGGAGTCGGCGAGGTTGAAGATGGCGAAGTGCTCGGGGTGGACGAAGTCCACGACCCGGCCCTGGAAGTCGCCGGGTGAGCGGAAGACCCGGTCCGTGAGGTTGCCCACGGCCCCGCCGAGCAGCAGGCCGAGCGCGATGGCCCACGGCAGGCTGTACAGGCGCCGCGACAGCCGGACGATGACGGCGATGACGCCGACCGCGATCAGGGTGAAGACGATCGTCATGCCGGCGCCCATGCCGAAGGCCGCGCCGGGGTTGCGGGTGGCGTCCAGCCGCAGGTAGTGGCCGAGGACGTCGATCGGCTGGTGGCCTTCGAGGCTGTGCACGACCCAGAGCTTCGACAGCACGTCCAGCACGTAGGCGAGAGCGGCGAAGCCTATGAGTACGGGGATGCGGCGGCGGCCCCGCGCGGCCTCCGCCCCGCCGGCGGGCGCCTCGGCGGGTTCCGCCGGCTCCGGTGTGGTGATGGTGCGCTCCGCTTCCGTCACGTGAGTCCCTCAGCGCTCGGTTCCTGACCTCTCCCGAGAGTACGGCACGAAGGCTCCGCACTCGCCGCCCCGGCCACCGTCCCCGGGGGCCCGGGGACGCGCGGAACCGAGCGCCCGGCCCGGACGGCGCCGCACCGGGCAGCCGACCGCGCGGCGCGGGGCGGTGCCGGGGGGTGCCGTGGCGGGACGGCGGGCGGGCCGGAGGAGACGCGGGTCAGCGGCGCTCTTGCTTCTGCTTGTCGTCGAGGCACAGGGTGGCCCGCGGGAAGGCCTGCATGCGGGCCTTGCCGATGGGCCGGCCGCAGACCTCGCAGAGCCCGTACGTGCCCTCGTCGAGCCGCCGCAGCGCGTGGTCTGCCTGTTCCAGGGTCTCGCGCGTGCTCGCCGCCAGCGCCAGTTCGGACTCCCGGGTGATGTTCTTCGTGCCGGTGTCCGCCTCGTCCCCCGCGCCGTCCCCGGAGTCGCGCAGCAGGCCGGCGACCGCCGCCTCGGAGTGCGCGATCTCCGATCGCAGCCGTTCGACGTCCCCCTGGAGGGTGTCCCGGGCCTCCTGGACCTCCTCGGCGGTCCACGGGTCCTCCCCGGGCAGCACGGCGAGCGCCTCGGGCTCCACACCGTCCCTCGCCGGGGGCACGGCCGACGCCGGCTCCGGTGCGGCCGTCCCGGCCGCGGTCTTCTCAGCTCCCACTGTGCGGGCTCCCGTCTTCCTCGCAGCCGCGCGCTTCCCGGCCGGCTTCGCCGCGGCGGCCGCTGCGGCCGCCGCCTCCGCGGCCGGTTCCCCGGCCGCGCCCTGCTCCGTGTCCGTCCCGCCCGCCGCCCGCGGGGCGGCTGCCGGCTTCGTCGCCGCGGCCGCCTCCCCCGGCGCCGGCTTCTTCGCGGCGGCGCTCCTCGTCGCCGCCTGCCTCGCCCGCGCCTTCTTCGCCGGCCTCGCGGCCTTGGGCGAGCGTCCCGTCCTCCCCGTCGCCTCGGCGGCAACCGCCTGCTGCGCCGCGGCCTCGTCGGCAGCGGCCTTCCTCACGACCATGGCCCCGGCCCCTTCACCTCGGCGATCTCGTACGCGGATCGTGCCGGAAACGGTAAATCGGGCATCGACCCGCGGCAACGGGACGCGCTGCCACAGCCGACCGGCCGCCCGGACCGGGAGACCGGTCTGCATCGGTTGTGCCCAGCCCGACGTCAGGTATTCCGGACTGTGCCGCGCGCCATGCCCCGGGGGCCGGTGAACCCGCCATACGGGTCAGCCGGTGCCCCGGGACCGCCCGGGGAAACCCGGGCGCCCGCGCCCGCGCGGCCCCGTACACTGGACGCAGCGAAAGGCGTGGATGGGACGAGTAGCGCCGCACGCAGCCATGAGCGACCCGGGGACGGTGGAAGCCCGGGGGTGTGCGCGGTGTGAAGATCACCCCGGAGTCGTCGGAAGAACCCCCGCGGGCGCCGCCCCGGGCCAGTAGAACCGGCATCGCGGCCCCTAATGAGGGGGCGGTGGACCCGCGCGGGTGGCGGGCATCCACCGCCAAGGAGGGTGGTACCGCGGGAGCACTCGCTCTCGTCCCTCCGACGGAAGTACGCGACAGCGCCGAAGCGTCCGCCGGAGGAAGACCCCACATGAGCCAGCCCGACCAGCCCGCCACGCCGCAGTATCGTCCCGTCCCGTCCCAGGTGGACCTCCCGGCCGTCGACCGCGAGGTGCTGGAGCTGTGGAACGAGCGCAAGACGTTCGCCCGCTCGGTGCAGCAGTCCGAGGGGCGCCCGGAGTGGGTCTTCTACGAGGGCCCGCCGACCGCCAACGGCATGCCCGGCGCCCACCACATCGAGGCGCGCGTCTTCAAGGACGTGTTCCCGCGCTTCAAGACCATGCAGGGCCACCACGTGACCCGGAAGGCAGGCTGGGACTGCCACGGCCTGCCGGTCGAGCTGGCGGTGGAGAAGGAGCTGGGCTTCACCGGCAAGCAGGACATCGAGCGGTACGGCATCGCCGAGTTCAGCGCCCGCTGCCGCGCCTCGGTCACCCGGCACACCGACGCGTTCGCCGAGCTGACCACGCGCATGGGCTACTGGGTGGACCTGGACGACGCCTACCGCACGATGGACCCGCAGTACATCGAGTCGGTGTGGTGGTCGCTCAAGCAGATCTTCGACAAGGGCCTGCTGGTGCAGGACTACCGCGTGGCGCCCTGGTGCCCGCGCGACCAGACGGGCCTGTCGGACCACGAGCTGGCCCAGGGCTACGAGACGGTCGTGGACCCGTCCGTCTACGTCCGCTTCCCGATCACCTCGGGCCCGCTGGCCGGCCAGGCGTCGCTGCTGGTGTGGACGACCACGCCGTGGACCCTGGTGTCCAACACGGCGGTGGCCGCGCACCCGGACGTGACGTACGTGGTGGCCACCGACGGCCGCGAGAAGCTGGTGGTGGCCGAGCCGCTGCTGGCCAAGGCGCTGGGCGCGGCCGAGGACGGCGCGGAGGGCGGGGACGGCAGGGTGTGGCGGCCGACCGGCGAGTCCTTCAGCGGCCGGGAGATGGAGCGCTGGACCTACCGGCGCCCGTTCGGCCTGGTCGAGATCCCCGACGCGCACTACGTCGTCAACGCCGAGTACGTCACCACCGAGGACGGCACCGGTCTGGTCCACCAGTCGCCCGCGTTCGGCGAGGACGACCTGCTCACCTGCCGCCGCTACGGCCTGCCGGTGGTCAACCCGGTGCGGCCGGACGGCACGTTCGAGGAGGACGTGCCGCTGGTCGGCGGGGTCTTCTTCAAGAAGGCCGACGAGACGCTGGTGGCCGAACTCCAGGCGGCGGGGCTGCTGTTCCGGCACGTCCCGTACGAGCACAGCTACCCGCACTGCTGGCGCTGCCACACCGCGCTGCTGTACTACGCGCAGCCGTCCTGGTACATCCGCACGACCGCCGTCAAGGACGCGCTGCTGCGGGAGAACGAGCGCACCACCTGGCACCCGGGGACCGTCAAGCACGGCCGCTACGGCGACTGGCTGCACAACAACGTCGACTGGGCGCTGTCCCGCAAGCGCTACTGGGGCACCCCGCTGCCGATCTGGACCTGCGACGAGGGCCATCTCACCTGCGTCGGCTCGCTGGCGGAGCTGTCCGAGCTGACGGGCGTGGACCAGTCGGGCCTCGACCCGCACCGCCCGTACGTGGACGACGTGGTGTTCGCCTGCCGCGCGTGCGGCGGGACGGCGCGGCGGGTGCCGGAGGTGATCGACGGCTGGTACGACTCCGGTTCCATGCCGTTCGCGCAGTGGGGCTACCCGTACCGCAACAAGGAGCTGTTCGAGCGCACCTACCCGGCGCAGTTCATCTCCGAGGCGATCGACCAGACCCGCGGCTGGTTCTACACGCTGATGGCCGTGGGCACCCTGGTCTTCGACCGGTCCGCCTACGAGAACGTCGTGTGCCTGGGCCACATCCTGGCCGAGGACGGCCGGAAGATGTCCAAGCACCTGGGCAACATCCTGGAGCCGATCCCGCTGATGGACCAGCACGGGGCGGACGCGGTGCGGTGGTTCATGGCGGCCGGCGGTTCCCCGTGGGCCGCGCGGCGGGTGGGCCACGGCACGATCCAGGAGGTGGTCCGCAAGACGCTGCTGACCTACTGGAACACCGTCGCCTTCCAGGCCCTGTACGCGCGGACCTCCGGCTGGGCGCCCTCGGCCGCGGACCCGGCGCCGGCCGACCGGCCGCTGCTGGACCGCTGGCTGCTGGGCGAGGTGAACGCGCTGGTGCGCGACACCACCGCGGCGCTGGAGGGGTACGACACGCAGCGCGCCGGCACGTTGCTGTCGGCGTTCGTGGACGACCTGTCCAACTGGTACGTGCGGCGCTCCCGGCGCCGGTTCTGGCAGGGCGACGCGGCGGCGCTGCGCACCCTGCACGACGTGCTGGAGGTCTTCACCCGGCTCATGGCGCCGCTGGTGCCGTTCATCACCGAGCGGGTGTGGCAGGACCTGGTGGTGCCGGTGGTGCCGGACGCGCCGGACTCGGTGCACCTGGCGAGCTGGCCGGTGGCGGACGAGCGGTGGATCGACCCGGCGCTGTCGGAGCGGATGCGGCTGGTGCGGCGGCTGGTCGAGCTGGGCCGGGCCACCCGCGCCGAGTCCGGGGTGAAGACGCGGCAGCCGCTGTCGCGGGCCCTGGTGGCGGCGGCGGGCTTCGAGCAGCTGTCGCCGGCGCTGCGCGCGCAGGTCGCCGAGGAGTTGAACGTCGCGGAGCTGGCCTCGCTCTCCGAGGTCGGCGGTTCGCTGGTGGACACCACCGCGAAGGCCAACTTCCGGGCGCTGGGCAAGCGGTTCGGCAAGGGCGTGCAGGACGTGGCGAAGGCGGTGGCGGCCGCGGACGCGGCGCTGCTGTCGGCCGAGCTGCGGGAGAGCGGTGTCACGTCGGTCACCGTGGGCGGTGAACGGGTCGAACTGTCGCCGCAGGAGGTGGTGATCACCGAGGCGCCGCGCGAGGGCTGGTCGGTGGCCTCCGACGCGGGCGCCACGGTGGCCCTCGACCTGGAGATCACCCCGGAGCTGCGCCGGGCCGGCGCGGCCCGCGACGTGGTGCGGCTGGTCCAGGAGGCCCGCAAGAACAGCGGGTTCGATGTCAGCGACCGGATCGCTGTGCGCTGGTCGGCCACCGATCCGGAGCTGGCCGAGGCGGTGGCCGCGCACGCCGGGCTCATCGCCGACGAGGTCCTGGCGGTGGACCTGGCCGAGGGCGGCCCGGAGGAGGGCTTCGGCGCGGCGTTCACCGACGAGGCGCTGGGCCTGACCTTCCACTTGCGCCGGATCGAGCGGTAGCCCGGCGCAGCCGCCGCGGGACGGCGGCGCGCGAGGGGGTGGTCTCCGGTGCGCCGGGCGGCCACCCCCTCGCCGTGCGGGTGGTCAGCCGGCCAGCGCCCGCAGGGACTGCTTGAGCGAGTCCATGGTGGCCAGGACCGCGGTGGGCTCGTAGCCGCAGTGGGCCATGCAGTTGTCGCAGCGGGGGTCCTTGCCGCGGCCGTACGCGTCCCAGTCGGTGGAGTCCAACAGCTCCTGGTAGGTGGCGACATAGCCGTCGGACATCAGGTAGCAGGGCTTCTGCCAGCCGAAGAGGGAGTACGAGGGGATCGCCCACGGGGTGCAGTGCAGGTCGGTGCGCCCTTCGAGGAAGTCGAGGAAGAGCGCCGAGTGGTTCAGCCGCCAGCGGCGCCGCCGGCCGCCGGCGAAGGCCTCGGCGAACATCTGCCGGGTCTGCTCGACACCGAGGAACCGGTCCTGGTCGGGGGCCTTCTCGTAGGCGTAGCCCGGGGAGAGCTGCATCCGGTCGACCTTCAGGTCGTCGTTGAGGTAGTCGAGGACCTCGATGACGTCCTTGGGGCTGTCGTTGTTGAAGAACGTGGAGTTGGTGTAGACGGCGAAGCCGGCCTCCTTGGCCTGCCGGATCGCCTCGACCGCCTGGTCGAAGACGCCTTCCTTGCTGACCGACTCGTCGTGCCGCTCGCGCAGGCCGTCGATGTGCACCATCCACGCGAAGTTGCGGTGCGGGGTGAACTTGTGCAGGTGCTTGGGCATCAGCACGCCGTTGGTGCACAGCACCACGAACTTGCCCCGGCGCAGCAGCTCCTGGGTGATGGTGTGGATCTGCGGGTGCATGAGGGGCTCGCCGCCGGCGAGGGAGACCATGGGCGCGCCGCACTCCTCGGCTGCGCCGACCGCCTGGGCGACGGGCATCCGCTGCCGGAGCACGCCGGCCGGGTGCTGGATCTTGCCGCATCCGTTGCACTTGAGGTTGCAGGCGAAGAGCGGCTCGATCTCCACGATGAGCGGGAAGCGCTCGCGCCGCCGCACCTTCTGCTTGAGCAGGTAGCTGCCCATCTTGACCGTCAGGTTGAGCGGGAGTCCCATGACCAGCCCCTTCACGGCTGCGTGGACGTACTGTTCCCGTCAAACATACAGCCTGTATGCCTCATCATGGGAACATGAAGCCGCATCCGGGTGGCACGCGCGCCGCCGCGCCGTCCGCCGCCACCGCTCCCCCGCCTGTCCGCCGTCCCCGCACCGCCCCGACACGCGGCCGGAGGCCGGCGTGAGGTCGCGGCGGGCCGAGCATGTCGCGGACACCCGGCGCGCGCTGGTGGAGGCTGCCCGCGCGCTGTTCGCCGAGCGCGGGTACGCCGCGACCGGGACGGAGGACATCGTGGCCGCCGCCCGCGTCACCCGAGGGGCGCTGTACCACCACTTCCGCGACAAGGCCGACCTCTTCCAGGCGGTCATGGCCGAGTGCGCGGCGCAGATGAGCGTGCGGCTGGTGGAGCAGGAGACCCGCCGCGAGGCCGAGCACCCGGGCGACACGTGGAGCCTGCTGCGGACCGGCTTCCAGTCGTTCCTGGACGCCTGCACCGACCCGGAGTTCCAGCGGATCGTGCTCGTCGAGGGCCCGGCGGTGCTCGGGCACGAGGCGTGGGACGCGCTCGTGGAGGAGCACGGCTACAAGCTGCTGGCGGACGTACTGGGCCAGGCCGTGGCCGAACGGGCCATCGACGACCTGCCGGTGGCGCCGCTGACCCGGATGCTGGGCGCCCTGATCTCGGAGGCCAGCCTCTACATCGCCCGCGCCCAGGACCACGCCGCCGCTCGGGCGGAGGCCGGAGCGGTGCTGGACCGGATGCTGGAGGGCCTGCTGAGGCGCTGAGCCCCGACGGCGAGCGCGCCGTGGCACAACGAGGCCGGCCCCCGGATGTCCGGGGGCCGGCCTCAGTGGTGCGGGCGGGTGGAGGCGCCGCCCGTCAGGCGGCAACTCCGTGTCGGTCGCCGATCAGTTGTCGTCCTCGTCGATGAGGAAGCCGCGCATCGGCGTCGGCGCCTGCTGGAGCGGCTGCGGGCCGCCCTGCGGGCGGACCGGGGCCATCGGCTGGGTCATCGCCGGGGACATCTGCTGCTGGCCGCCGAACGTCGGGCCGGGCCCGTGGCCGCCGCCCATCGAGCCGTTCTGGCCGCCGTTCGGGCTGCCCGCGTAGGACGGACCGGACGAGCCGTGGCCCATACCGCCGCCCGTGGAGCCGATGCCGGCCATGCCGCCCATGGTGCCGCCGCCCATGGAGGGTGCGGACGGCAGGGAGGGCGCGGGCGCGGCGGAGCGCGGCGGGGCGAGGGAGTCGTCCGCCTGGTTCTCCAGCTGGCGCAGCTGCGACTCCAGGTAGGACTTCAGCCGGGTGCGGTACTCGCGCTCGAAGCCGCGCAGGTCCTCGACCTTGCGCTCCAACGTGGCGCGGGCGGACTCCAGGGAGCCCATGGCGACGCGGTGCTTCTCCTGGGCGTCCCGCTCCAGCGCGTCGGCCTTGGCACGGGCGTCCCGCTCCAGGCCCTCGGCGCGGCTGCGGGCCTCACCGACGATCTTGTTGGCCTCGGACCGGGCCTCGGCGATGGCCTGGTCCGCGGTCTGCTGGGCCAGCGACAGGACGCGCGCGGCGCTGTCGCCGCCGGGGCCCTGCTGCTGCATGGGGTGGTGGGGCTGCTGCATCGGGTGCTGCCCGCCCATGCCCATCGGACCCGGGCCGCCCTGCATCGGGTGCTGCCCGCCCATGCCCATCGGACCGGGGCCGCCCTGCATCGGGTGCTGGCCCATCGGACCGCCGGGGCCGGGGCCGGGGCCGTGCTGGCCCTGGGCGCTCGGACCAGCCGGAAGCTGCGGCGCGCCGCCGGGCAGCTGGGGCGGACCCACCTGCTGCTGCGGCATCTGCTGCTGCACCGGCTGGGGACCCGATATGGCGGCGGGTACCGGACGGTCCTGCTGCTCGGGCTTGCGCATGTTCTGCTGCTGGTTCTGAGCCGCCGCAGCCCGGGTCGCCGCGGCCAACTTGGCCCGCAGGTCCTCGTTCTCACGGAGCAGACGGGTCAGTTCGCCCTCCACCTCGTCGAGGAAGGCGTCGACCTCGTCCTCGTCGTAGCCCTCTCGCAGGCGGACGGTCGTGAACTGCTTGTTCCGAACGTCCTCGGGAGTCAGCGGCATCTCTTCACCTCAACGTG
>Ga0164242_10007318_pt1 | contig 12092 bp, 11 predicted proteins | sample OricomgcompostMG_FD_108783 | JGI IMG/M metagenome (GOLD analysis project Ga0164242, IMG submission 108783) | Miracle-Growth compost microbial communities from Emeryville, California, USA - Original compost - Miracle growth compost (MG) ... | reverse complement strand
TCTCGTACTGCACCATCTTGTGCCCGCCGACGACGCCGAGATCACCGTCGACGATTGGTCTATGGCGACGGGGCGAACCTTTCGCTACGGTCGATTGACGATTGGAAGGGACGGCATGGCTATTGCGCTCGACGTCCCGCATGGGAGGACATCCGAATGAAGCTCGCCTCACTCCGGGACGGAACGCGCGACGGCCGGCTCGTCGTCGTCTCCCGCGACCTGACGCGCTGTACCGAAGTCGGCCACATCGCGCGCACCTTGCAGGGCGCGCTCGACGATTGGGCGCATGCCGGGCCTCGCCTCGCCGAAGTGGCCGAGACGCTGGAGCATGGCTCCCAGCCGACTGAGCGCTTTCACGAGCACGACGCCCTCTCGCCGCTGCCGCGCGCCTACCAGTGGGCGGACGGCTCGGCCTATGTCAATCACGTCGAACTGGTGCGCAAGGCGCGCGGCGTCGACATGCCGGCGAGCTTCTGGACCGACCCGCTGATGTATCAGGGTGGCTCGGACAGCTTCCTCGCGCCGCGCGATCCGATCACGATGGCGGACGAGGCCTACGGGATCGACCTGGAGGGCGAGATCGCAGTGATCGTCGACGACGTGCCGATGGCGGCGGGCGTAGAGGAGGCACGCGCGGCGATCCGGCTCGTCATCCTCGTCAACGACGTCAGCCTGCGCGGGCTCATCCCGGCGGAACTCGGCAAGGGGTTCGGCTTCTTCCAGTCCAAGCCCTCATCGGCCTTTTCGCCCGTCGCGGTCACGCCGGACGAACTCGCCGACGCATGGGACGGCGGCAAGGTGCACCTGCCTCTGATGGTCGACGTCAACGGCAAGCCTTTCGGGCGTGCCAATGCCGGCATCGACATGACTTTCGACTTCGCCGATCTCGTGGCGCATGCGGCGAAGACGCGGCCGCTTTCGGCCGGCACGATCATCGGCTCCGGCACCGTCTCCAACAAGTTCGGCGGCGGCCTCGGGCGGCCGGTGGCCGAAGGCGGGGCCGGCTATTCCTGCATCTCGGAGCTTCGCATGATCGAGGCGATCGAAAACGGGCGGTCGAGCACCAGCTTCCTGAAATTCGGCGATACGGTGCGCATCGAGATGCGCGATGGCGAGGGCCACTCGATCTTCGGCGCGATCGAGCAACGGGTCGAGAAATACGGGCACTGAAGATGGCGGTGGTAGCGCTCGATCACGTGCAACTGGCGATGCCGGAAGGCGGGGAAGATAGAGCGCGCGCCTTCTTCGTCGGCCTGCTCGGCTTCGAGGAGATGGACAAGCCCGAGCGATTGCGCACCGGCGGCGGCCTCTGGCTGCGTTCGGGCGCGGCAAACGTCCATTTCGGCGTCGAAATACCCTTTCGGCCCGCCCGGAAAGCCCATCCGTGCCTTGCGGTGGCGGATCTCGACAGACTTGCGGCGCGGCTTTCGGCCGGGAACATGCCGGTCGAGTGGGACGATCGCATCCCCGGCACCCGACGCTTCTTCAGCGCCGATCCGTTCGGCAACCGGATCGAATTCATACAGGCTGCAGGGGAGCGGCCGCGATGAGCGCCGATCTCGTGGCGCATTTCAAGGCGATGGCGCGCAACAACCGCTGGGCCAACCATCGCCTTCACGAGGCTTGCATGGCGCTTGGGCCGGGCGAGTTCACCGCGGCGCGGACGGGTTTCTTCCCGTCGCTTTCGGCGACCCTGAACCACATTCACGCAATCGATCTCTACTATATCGATGCGCTCGTCGGCGGCGGCCTTGGACGGGCCGCATGGCGGAACCATGCCGAGATGGAGGACGCAGCGGCACTCGCAGCAGCACAGGCGGCGACCGACCGGCGGCTGATCGCGTTCTGCGAAGCCCTGCCCGCAGCCGACTGCGAACGGCGCGTGCCGATGGACCGAGAGGAGGACGGCATCTTCGAAGAGCGGATCGTCGACATCCTCGCCCATCTTTTCCAACACCAGATCCATCATCGCGGGCAGGCCCACGCCATGCTTTCGGGAACGAGCGTCAAGCCGCCGCAACTCGACGAATTCTATCTCGCTTACGACCGGGCGAACGACATCGACGAGGCCTTGCGGGAGAGGAACCGACGTTGAGGGCAATCAGTCCTCGTCCGGAGTTCGGGCTTCCATGAGCGCCCTCACCTTCTCGACGTCTTCGGCCGAGACGGGACAATAGACGATCATGCTGAGATCGGCCCGTCCGTCGACGGCGAATGTCGAATATTCCAGTTCGATCGAACCAAGCAGCGGATGCTGAAGTTGCTTGAGGCCGCCGCTGAAATCGCGCACGTCGTTGTCGCGCCAGAGCTGCGCGAATTGCGGACTGCGCCGCGAGAGATCGTCGACGAGGTCGCCGATCTCGCCGGCAAGCCCGGCGCGCGCGACGTCGGCGCGAAACGCCGCCACGACGAAGCGGGCAACGCTTTCCCAATTGTGTTGGGCATCGAAGACCCGCTGATTGCAGAACATCTGGCGAAGGATATTCCGTTCAGACGGGGCGACATCGCCATAGTCCGTGAGAAGAACCGCGACGGCGCGGTTCCACGCGACGACGTCCCACGTCGCCGTCCGTACCATTGCAGCGCAGGGTTCAAGCGTATCGAGCACGCGCTGCAATCGCGGCGTGACGATCTCGCCGCCCCTGCCGCGTCGTTCGGGTGCTCTTCCGATGCCGAGCAGGAAAAGATGCTCCCGCTCCACGTCGGTCAGCATCAGGGCACGCGAAATCCTGTCGAGCACGTCTTCCGAGGGCGCGCCGCCGCGCCCTTGCTCGAGCCAGGTGTACCAGGTGGGACTGATATTGGCGCGCTGCGCCACCTCCTCACGGCGCAGGCCGGCCGTCCGCCGCCGGGTCGTCGGAAAGCCGAGAGCCGCCGGATCGAGCTTCGCCCGGCGGTCCCTGAGATAGGCGCCCAGCAGGTTTTCATCGACGCGATCACGCATCCTGTTAGCCCTTATACCATGATAAAGTCACTACTTTACCATGATACTGGTTTGACCGACATATGTCTCCATCACAAAACTGGAGATATCACGATGCGAGTATTCCTAACCGGCGCGACCGGCTTCATCGGGTCGGCCATCGTCAAGGAACTGATTGCTGCCGGTCATCAGGTCGCGGGGCTCTCACGATCGAAAGAGAAGGCGGAAGCCCTTTCGGCAGCGGGGGCGACGGTCGTTCAAGGAACGGTCGAGGATTTCGACCTGCTCAAGCGCTCGGCGGGAGAAGCCGATGGCGTGATCCATACGGCCTTCAATCACGACTTCTCGCGCTTTGCGCAGAATTGCGAGGACGACCGCAAGGTCATCGAAGTGCTGGGCGCCGCGCTTGCAGGCTCCGACCGGCCACTGGTCGTCACGTCCGGCACGGCGATCGCCAATATCGCTCCCGGCCAGGTGGCGGAGGAAGACAGCCCGGCGATGACGTCCGACATGATGCCCCGCGCGGCCTCCGAAGAAGCCGCGGCGTCCGCCGCGCGGCAGGGAACCAACGTCTCGGTGGTGCGCCTGCCACAGGTCCACGACCCGCGCAGGCAGGGCCTCATCAGCCCTGCAATCGAGATGGCGCGTGAAAGCGGCGTCTTCGCTTATGTGGGTGACGGCGGCAATCGCTGGCCGGCAGCGCACGTCCTCGACGTCGCCACCCTCTACAGGCTGGCGCTGGAGCGGGCCACGCCGGACGCGATCTATAACGCGGTGGCCGAGGAAGGCGTCGCGATGCGCGACATCGCCGATGTGGTCGGTAAGCGGCTCGGACTGCGGGTCGAATCGATCGCACCGGAGGAAGCGGAAGCCCGCCTCGGCTGGCTTGCCCGTTTTGCGACCCATGACATGCCGGCATCGAGCAGAAAGACGCGCGAATGGCTCGGCTGGAACCCGAAAGGTCCGGACCTCCTCAGCGACCTCGCCAGGCTCGATCTCTCCTGAGCGGACGATGGCCCGCCGCGTGGTCGCGCGGCGGCGCTACTCGAAGGTGATCTTCGGCGGCTTCCTGCCGCCCTCGCCGGTGGCGGCCTCGACGCCGTCCCAGACCGCGGCCGCGATCTCGCGATAGATCTTCGCGGCCGGGCCGTCCGGTGCGCCGGCGGTGACCGGCGTACCGGCATCGGAGGTCTCGCGGATGTCCATCGTCAGCGGCACTTCGCCGAGGAACGGCACGCCGAGGCGTTCGGCCTCCCGACGCGCACCGCCATGGCCGAAGATGTCGTAGCGCCGGCCGGTATCCGGCGCGATGAAATAGCTCATGTTCTCGACGATGCCGAGAACCGGCACCGACACCTTGCGGAACATGTTGAGGCCCTTGCGCGCGTCGATCAGCGCAAGGTCCTGCGGGGTCGAGACGATGACCGCGCCGGCGAGCGGCACCTGCTGCGCCATGGTAAGCTGCGCATCGCCCGTGCCGGGCGGCATGTCGACGACGAGCACGTCGAGCTCGCCCCACTCGACCTCGCGCAGCATCTGGGTCAGCGCCGAAATCACCATCGGCCCACGCCAGATCATCGGCGTCTCCTCCTCGACGAGGAAGCCCATCGACATGACCTTGATGCCGTAATTCTCCATCGGAACGAGGACGCGACCCTCCTTCTGCTGCGGCCGGCCGGAGATGCCGAGAAGGCGCGGCATCGACGGCCCGTAGATGTCGGCGTCGAGTATGCCGACCTTCAGGCCGTTGGCAGCGAGCCCGAGGGCCAGATTGACGGCCGTCGTCGATTTGCCGACGCCGCCCTTGCCGGACGCGACCGCGATGATCGACCTGACGCCGGGAACCCCCGGCTTGTCGCGGCCGGGCGCCTGTCGCGGCGGGGCCGGCGCCGCCTGCGGTGCCGGACGGGGGGCTTGCGACGCATCGCCTGCCTTGCGAGCGGCCGTCAGCGTCACCATCGCCCCCTTGGCTCCATCGATGGCGAGGACCACCTTTTCGGCGGCGGCGCGCATCGGCTCCAGCTCTTCGGCGCGATCGGACGGTACGGTGATCGAGAAATAGACCTTGCCGTCGGCGATGAATATCTCCGACAAGAGACCGAGATCGACGATGTTACCTTCGAGGTCCGGTCCCTTGACCTGACGCAGGCGGGCAAGCACCTCCTCCTTGGTTATGGTCGCCATTTTTGAAATCTCCCTGTTAGACGACCAGATAGACGCTTCCGGACCAAGTTCCAATGGCGCCGCGTCGCCCTCAGCCGAAAACCCACCCCGCAATGGCGAGCCACAGGCCGGTGGTGAGGACGGCGAAGGCGGTTCCGATGGTCATCGCCGTCGAAGCGAGCCGCTGACCGGTCTGGAACTGCTCGGCGATCAGCCACGAATTGACGCCGGCCGGCAGGGAGGCGGCGGCGATCGCGACCTTCGCGGTCAACGGCGGCAGGTGGAAGAGAAGGGCGAGCGCCAGCGCTATCGCCGGCATCAGCATCAGCTTGATAGCGGTGAGAAAGACACCGGCGGAGACCTGGCCCCGGACGCCGAAGCGGCGCATGCCCATGCCCATCGTGAAGAGCGCCAGCGGACCCGCAAGCCCGGCAAACGCATCCACGAGGCGGCCGATAAGATGCGGCACCGGCAAACCGGAAAGGCGAACGACAAGCGCCGCGACGATGCCGATGATCAGCGGATTGCGAAAGAGCTTCTGCAGGAAATCCGCGATGATGTCCCTCGGGCGCACCGCCTTGATCGCTGCGCCGTCGGCGCGCGCCGCCCACTGGTGAAGCACGACCAGCACCGCCATCAAAAGCGGCGTGTGGATCGACACGATGAGCGACAGGACCGCCAGCCCCTGGTGACCGTACACGCCGAGCATGAAGGGCAGACCGAGAAGCACGAGGTTGGAGAATCCGCCGCACAGGCCGGAGACCACGCCGTTGCGCACGTCGCTGCGGAAAATGCGCCGCATGATCTGATGCGACACGATCCAGCTTAAGGCGATCGCGCCGAAATAGGTTGCCCACAATCCCCACGGCGACAGGCCGCCGAAATCCGCCGTCGTCAGCGTACGGAACAGAAGCAGCGGTACGGCAATGGTGAAGACGAAATTGGAGAGCCCCTCGGCCGTGCCCTCCTTGAGAATGCCGGAGAGAGCCGTCGCATAGCCGCAGGCGATCAGCAGGAAAATGAAAACAATCGCTTCGATGAAAGGAGGCATCGCATCCGCGCGGCAGGGCTGGAATATCAGCGATGCCATCGATGGCGGGAAGAAGAAAGGCCCAATCCCGCATAGCTGCCCTTCCCTCAGTTCAGGAAGCGGGCAGCGAGGGCCGATGCGCCAGTCTTGCAAGCGTGGGCGCGAGCCGCTACCCCAAGGCTGGCTCAGGAGGACTACATGACCGGCTTCAAATGTTTCACGGAACTGGTGCAGTCGCTGCCGGCGACGGTGCCCTTCGTCGGCCCGGAAGAACAGGAGCGCAAACGGGGCGAGCCGTTCCTCGCCCGCCTCGGCGCCAACGAAAGCGGCTTCGGCCCCTCTCCCGCCGTCATCGAGGCGCTTGCGAAAGAAGCGCCCGACATATGGAAATACGGCGATTCGCAGAATTTCGACCTGCGAACGGCGCTCGCGGACCATCTCGGCGTCGACTACGCCAACCTCATGGTCGGCGAAGGCGTGGACGGCCTGCTCGGCCTTGCCGTGCGCATGGTGGTCTCGCCGGGGACACCGGTCGTCACCTCGCTCGGGGCCTATCCGACCTTCAACTATCATGTGGCCGGCTTTGGCGGCCGCCTCGTCACCGTGCCCTATCGCGAGGACCGGGAAGACCTCGACGGCCTGCTCGAAGCGGTGCTGCGCGAGGATGCGCCGCTGGTCTATCTTTCCAATCCGGACAACCCGATGGGAAGCTGGTGGGAGGGCGGGAAGGTCCTGGGCCTTGCGGACTCGCTACCGGAAACGACGATGCTCGTCCTCGACGAGGCCTATTGCGAGTTCGCGCCGCAAGGCGCCCTGCCCGCCATCGACAGCCTTCTCGCCAGGCCGAACGTCATTCGCATGCGTACCTTCTCGAAGGCATATGGTCTCGCCGGCATGCGGATCGGCTATGCTATCGGCGCGCCGGAGACGATCCGCACCTTCGACAAGATCCGCAATCATTTCGGCATGAGCCGGCTGAGCCTGGTGGCGGCCGAAGCGGCACTGAAGGATCAGGACTATCTTCGCGGCGTCGTCGCGGATGTGTCTTCCGCCCGCGACCGGATCGCGGAGATCGCTTCAGCCAGCGGCCTGAAAGCCCTGCCCTCGGCGACGAATTTCGTCGCGATCGACTGCGGCCGTGACGGGCCCTTCGCACGCGCCGTGCTCGACGCTCTTGTCTATCGAGGCGTCTTCGTGCGCATGCCGGGCGTAGCACCGCTCGACAGATGTATTCGCGTCAGCGCCGCACCGGCGCCGGAGCTCGATGCGTTCGCGCGCCTGTTGCCGGCCGCTCTCGACGAGGCGGCAACCAGGGTCGGCTGAATTTCAGTGGATGGTCATCCACTCGCGAGCGGCGCGCAGCGCCTGGGCGAGTTCGACCTTCGACATGATCGCGGCGACGTCGCCGCGCAGTTCGACAGCCCGGTCGCAACCCTTGATCGCGGCGATGTTGAACCATTTGTGGGCGGAAACCAGATCGACCTGGCCATCGCGGCCCGTCGCATAGCGCAGTCCCATTTCGCAGAAGATGTCGGCCTTGGCTTCACCGCCCATCGTGGAAAGGTCGTGATCGAGAACTTCAAAGCGTGCCATTGTCGTTTACCCGTTTTAGCCGGTTCGATGTGGTTTGCGTTTCCCGATCTTCCGGCTGGAATGCCGGGAAACGCGCTTGTCCCTGTCAAGCTCTTGAGAGCCCGTTTCCGATTGATCCGGCCGGTGTTTTCCGGCGCTCGTCTTATGGGTTCAACACTACCGGCAACGCTTGAATCCGTCGTTAAATTGCATCCTTAATTTGCGGAAAACAAAGTTCAAATGCTTGGTAAATTTGAGTTTTCGTTAAACATCGCAAGGCCTGCAAACGGCCGGTTCCGTTCGCAAATTTACGAAGGATTCAGTCCTCGATCGTAACGGTTCGTTCACCACGAAACCGCTTCACGATCCGCCGCCGTGCAGAAAATGGCCGCCGTTCAGGCCTGTTCGCTCGCCTGTTCGGCCGTCGCGTCGCTGCGTGGATCGATCTCGTAGATCTGCGGCGTCTGCGCCTTGGCGAAGGGGATCGGCTGGAATTCTGTCCGCGATTCCTCGGTGACCACCGGCCGTCTCGTGCTGCGATAGAAGGCGTAACCGGCATAGGCCGCGAACGCGCCGCCGATCGAGATGAAAAGGCCCGAGGGGCCGATCCGGTCCATCAGGAAACCGGTGACGAGCGGGCCGAGCATCGTGCCGCCGCCATAAATGATAAGCAGGCCGCTCGATACTTCGACGAACTCGTCGGGCTGCGCATAGTCGTTGGCATGCGCCACGTTCAGCGAATAGATGGGATAAAGCACCGAGCCGAGCAGGAAGATCGACGCGAAGAAGACGGTTTTCTCGTGCGTTCCGAGGAGGCCGGCGGCCGTCGAAAGGGCGAGCCCCACCAGGCCGGCGAAGACCATCACATAGCGCCGGTCGAGACGATCGGAGACGCGTCCGAGCGGAATCTGGAAGATCGCCCCGCCGATCATCGCGGCGGCGAGCATGGTCGCGCCCTCCACGGTCGAAAGTCCGTTCTGCTGGCTGTAGACCGGTCCGAGATTGCCCCAGCTACCCGCAATCATGCCGGCCAGGAACGAGCCGACGGCGGCGGCCGGGGAATGGCTGAAAAGGCGGCCGAGCCGGAACTTCGACTGCGTCAGCGGTCGCGGCGACTGCGCATTGGACAAGGCCGTGGGGATAAGCGCCAGGGAATAGACGATGGCGCAGACCATGAAGAGCGTCAGGTTCAGCGGCGAGCCGAGCGGCACGATGTACTGGCCGCCCATCAACGCCACCATCGATATGACCATATAGACCGAGAACACGGTGCCGCGCGTCTCGTTCGTCACCTTCTCGTTCAGCCAGCTCTCGATGACCATGTAGCCGCCGGCGATCGAAAAACCCGCCAGCGCGCGGAATGCGATCCAGGCTGCCGGCTGGATGACGAGCGCGTGCATCAGCAGCGAGATCGACATCAGCGCCGTCAACACGCCGAAGACGCGCACATGGCCCACCCGCATGACGAGCTTCGGCGTGATGATGCAGCTTGCCGTGAAGGCGACCGCATAGCCCGTCGCGATCATCGAGATCGTGAAGGTGGACCAGCCTTCGGCGACCGCCCGCAACGGCAGGAGATAGCCCGCCAGACCGCCTGCCAGAAGCATGAAGAAGGTGGACCCGAGCAGGCTGGCGACGGGCAGAACGCTGGATAGCATGAATGCTCCCGCAGGCTGGAACGGCAAGTCTCTCGCACCGTCCGGCAAATCGCCAGGCGACGGCGTGTCGGCTCGATGCGTCACTTCGCAGTCGAATTCAAGGCATCATGGCCAGAAATTCGAAGATCGGCAGGCCGATTTGCGACGAGACCGGCGCGTTTTCAGGGATTGGACCGGATTTCATCGAGCCGGATTTCCTCGAGCTTGACGCGGATCTCCACGAAATCCTGCCAGGCGAGACGCTTGTGCGCGGGGTTGCGCAAAAGATAGGCCGGGTGAAGCGTCGGCATCACCGGGATGTCGATGCCTTCCAGCTTGAAGGCGCCCCATTGTCCGCGCGCTGCGAGGATGCCGCGATTCGTGTTCATCAGCGTCTTGTTCGAAACGTTGCCGAGAAAGACGATCAGTTTCGGCGCGGCAAGCTGGATATGCCGTTCGACGAAGGGCCGGCAGAGCTCGATCTCGTGCGGGGTCGGGTTGCGGTTGCCTGGCGGGCGCCAAGGAATCACGTTGGTGATGTAGGCTCGCGACCGGTCGAGGCCGATCGCGGCGAGCATTCGGTCGAGCAACTGGCCCGCCTTTCCCACGAAAGGCAGGCCCTGGATGTCTTCCTCGCGCCCCGGTGCCTCGCCGACGAACATGATGTCGGCCTGCGGATTGCCGTCGGCGAAGACCGTCGTCTTGGCGCTGTTGCGGAGATTGCAGCCGGTGAAGGCCGAGAGCGCCGCCTTCAGCGCGTCGAGCGAGGGCGCCTCGGCGGCGACGGCGCGGGCATCGAGGAGCGCCGCCTCGTCAGGAACGGCGACGGTATCGGTGCGCACCGGCGGCGCTGGCGGCCGGTCCGGCTGGCGATCCGGGGATCGCCGAGCCGGCGGTTCGGTTCCGTCCTGCCGTGGCCGGCCGACGCCTGCCCGACTTGCCGCGGGCGCCTCCGGAGGATTTCGCACCTTGCCCGCCACCATGCTTTCGGCGAAGCGATCGACGGGCGCATCCTCCACCAGGCAGTCGACGCCGGCTTCCGCATAGAAGCGCATCAGCGATTCAAGCTCGGCTGGAGACAGGTGTTGCGGCTCTTCCATGAGACCGTATCTAGCCGATGCGGGCGAGGATAAAAAGGTCAGGATAGGCACGACCCCCTCCCCGTCCGCCGCTTGTGAAAGAATGGAACGACTGCGCGGCCGCCCACGACCAATTGGATCGCCGCCGACCTCGACATTCGCCATCGGTTTTGACAAACAGAAAGCGACGAGACGCGCGGCAAAGGCCGCAAGATTTGAGGAAGCGCCGGAATGAGCGAAGCGACCGACCTGCCCGAACGCGAAAGCATGGACTTCGACGTGGTGATCGTCGGAGCGGGCCCGGCCGGACTTTCGGCCGCCATCCGCCTCAAGCAGATCGATCCGGAACTGTCCGTCGTGGTGCTCGAAAAAGGCGGCGAGGTCGGTGCGCACATCCTGTCGGGCGCCGTCGTCGATCCGGTCGGCATCGACAAGCTGCTGCCCGACTGGCGCTCGGATCCCGACCATCCCTTCCGCACCGAGGTGAGCGAGGATCATTTCCTCGTGCTCGGCCCGAGCGGTTCGGTGCGCATGCCCAATTTCATGATGCCGCCGCTGATGAACAATCACGGCAACTACATCGTCTCGCTCGGGAATGTCTGCCGCTGGCTCGGCGCCAAGGCCGAGGAGCTGGGCGTCGAAATCTATCCGGGCTTTGCCGCGACGGAGGTGCTTTACGATGCGAACGGCGCGGTCGCAGGGGTTGCGACCGGCGACATGGGCATCGAGAAGAACGGCGAGCCGGGGCCGAATTTCCAGCGCGGCATGGCGCTGATGGGCAAGTACGTGCTCATCGGCGAAGGCGCGCGGGGTTCGCTCGCCAAGCAACTCACGCACAAATTCGCCCTCGACCACAATCGCGAGCCGCAGAAATACGGCATCGGCCTCAAGGAACTGTGGGAGGTCAAGCCGGAGAACCACAGGCGCGGGCGCGTGCAGCATTCCTTCGGCTGGCCGCTGGACGGCAAGACCGGCGGCGGCTCGTTTCTCTATCATTTCGACGACAATCTCGTCGCCGTGGGCTTCGTCGTCCACCTGAACTACAAGAACCCCTACCTGTCGCCCTTCGAGGAGTTCCAGCGCTTCAAGACCCATCCGGCCATCGCGCCGATCTTCGAGGGCGCCAAGCGCATCTCCTATGGCGCGCGCGCGATCACGGAAGGCGGCTTCCAGTCGGTGCCGCGACTGGCCTTTCCCGGCGGCGCGCTGATCGGCTGCTCGGCCGGCTTCGTCAACGTGCCTCGCATCAAGGGGTCGCACAACGCCGTGCTCTCCGGCATGCTCGCCGCCGAACATGCCGCGCAGGCGATCGCGGCCGGCCGCTCGCACGACACGCTGGACGCCTACGAGGCGGCGTGGCGCGACAGCGAAATCGGCAGCGACCTCGAGAAGGTGCGAAACGTCAAACCGCTCTGGTCGCGCTTCGGCACCTTTCTCGGCATCGCCCTCGGCGGGCTCGACATGTGGACCAATTCGCTTCTCGGCTTCTCGATCTTCGGCACGCTGAAGCACGGCAAGCCGGACTATGCGACGCTGGAACCGGCAGGCATGCACAAGCCGATCGACTATCCCAAGCCCGACGGCGTGCTGACCTTCGACCGCCTCTCGTCGGTGTTCCTGTCGAACACGAACCACGAGGAGGACCAGCCGGTCCATCTGCAGGTCAAGGACCCCTATTTGCAGAAGCG